>ENA-UOYA01000889-UOYA01000889.1-activated-sludge-metagenome-genome-assembly--contig:-NODE-889-length-35069-cov-15.714257_pt1 | contig 35069 bp, 38 predicted proteins | sample MGYA00238163_ERZ764804 | MGnify/ENA primary metagenome ERZ764804 (study PRJEB28919, sample SAMN05720223) | activated sludge metagenome | isolation source: Anaerobic digester | place: Hong Kong...
GCAATAGCGCAACCTCGTTCTCCCCCTGCAAGGCCTTAGGATCAATGAACAGCTCATAAGATTCTACCTTGAAAAGCCGGGCATACTTCTGGATGTCTTCCGGGGTTAGGTTCCGGCTGCCTGATTCGTGCTTGGATACGGTGGTATGATCAATATCCAGCAGCTTGGCAACCTCCTGTTGGGTAAGTTTGCGGGCCTCCCGCAGCTCCCGCAGGCGATTATTAAGGATCTTGTTCATGAGAATCTGTCCTCCTTTGTGTTGTGGTGTTTCATCCCCTCTGTTCGTCCCGCTAAGCCAGTTTTACCACAAAGTGTGTTGCTTGTCAAGCGTTCAGTTGATATGTGTGCGTGCAGTTGCACACCGGCGCGCACCCGCGAGAACTCTCCGGCATCTCCAACTCCAATATCGCTTTAGCCATCGTGTTCAGCCTCCTTATACTCCTGTTCTCCAAACGGGCAATCCGTTGTGTATGGACCATCGTAATACTTACATTGCCAACTAGCCGGGAACATGGCAACGCATTTGAAATTTTCGTACATATAACGGCATGTGTTGTACATATAACGGCCTTGTAGTGTATAATCTACATTCCAATTTCGGCACGTCAAACAGCATTTTGTTCCCTTGAAGTCATCAATAGTATATCTTTCTTCCATCATTTGCCCCTCCTCTCATAAAATACCTGTAAATCCCTGTTGTCGCATCCCGGCGCAAGTCTGCCTGTTTGATTAAAATACAGCCGCCTGCATCACCAACAACCTCTTATCTTTGTTATACACCCCGGCTGGCTATTTGTCAAGCGTTTACTTGCTCACCACTAAAACAACGACAAATTACTTCGGGCTGTCCACCTCCTGTAAAATTTTTATGGCTACGCGTTTTCTCCCCCATTCCAGGGCTTGCTGGTGTGACGGAAAATAAACATCAATTGTTTTACCTTTGATTACTCCTCCGGTGTCTAGGTCTTCGGCCTCCCCGTACCCCTCAATCCACATCTTTGTGCCAAACACACATAAAGGGTCTAATGGGTACTTGACAAAGGGCATAACCAGCGGTACAATAAAAATAGAAAGGACGGAGACGACGGAGACAAGGTCCGCCGGGGCCGTCAATCCCGGCGAAAACAAATTAATAATAAGGAAGAACAAAAATGGCCGTGGCGCGGTCGCTATAGCAGGGAGAGGCCCCGCATGTTAGAGTCAAGGACGAAACGGATAACCTGGTTGTGTGTTCAGACTAGGAGGGGTTAGGATGCCTTACATCAATTTGTGTATGTTCATGGGGTACGCTGGCAAGGATTGGGATTTCAGGGTGCTCCCCACGGGGACCCAGGTTTTGAGCGGCTCCCTGGCAATAAGCAAAGGGAGGGACAAGTCGGGGAATGACCGCGGGACGGTCTGGGTACAGTGCAAGGTGTGGGGGAAGTATGCGGAGGTTATCGAGGGGTGTGGCGGAGTCCGCAAGGGAGACCTTGTTCTCGTGCGCGGCCGATGGGACCAGAACAAGGGCAAGGATGGTAAGGTGTTTGAGAGCCTGATTGTCGACGAGTTGACGAATTTCATGACACCTTTCCTGGGCAAGCGAGGGCATGGGGCAGGCCCTGAAGACTACTACCCGGACGGTGGCGGAGAAGATGAGGTCGGCATCCCGTTCTAGGAGGGGAGCCATGACGAGAATGAGTTTAGCTGAAAAATGGACAAAGTATTTTTGAAAAAACATGCGAAAACCGGCACACATTAAGAAATTCCAATACTTTAGCGGAACGCCTCACCAGCCAGTAGGGCAGGGGGGCCCCAAGCCCCCCACCAGCACCGGCCCATCGGAGGCCAAAAGGCTAATGGCCATGGCCGCCACTAATCTTCCCCGCAAAGCAGATCCTCCATGGATCCAAAGGACCTTCCGCAAGACATCCCCTCCTCACAGCGTCCCCTGACAAGACAGGAAGGTCCAACCCGCATGAACAGCTCGGGAGCCACATCCATAAGGATCCTCAGCATGGCCATTCCCAGAGACCTTATCTCCCCCTGGGCCCTCCTGCAAATTTTATTTTATTCTTTTTTGGACTATCCTCAAAAATTAGAATTGCTCCAAAACTAGTCACACGATGGCCGGCGTCGTAGAGAATCTCTCCTAGTCTGTCATAGTCAATATAGGGACCTATCTTCGCCAGAGTGTGTGGATCTATACCAAACCATCCACGGTCATGAATATGCTTATAAGCTAGATCAGCCATTGAAGTAATCCCCGGGCAAAATCCATACCTCCCACTCTCTACGACGTCTAAAGCATCCTCTATGCTATAGTCCCAGGCTTCCATAATCGCCTCTACAGCGCGCTGCTCAAAGTCTAATAGTGCGTCAAACCTCTTCTTAACATCCTCCGCCATGTTTGCCATGCTTATCTCCTCCTTTGACATCATCGGTGCCTGAGTGTATCCCGCGTAATTATCTCCAAATAAGCCCATCTCCGCCTTAGAACGGTCAAGTAACGCAACCTTGAGGCCTTTACCGTTTGGCGCAGGTTTTGATATTCGGTTCTATACTTTCGTACTCTATACCAGCAAAGCAATTAAGAATAGCTTCAAAAATAATCTTTGCGCCTTGACAAGGTACCGCCATTCCTATCTGTTTTCGGACACTCTCTTTTGATCCCATGAAAACAAACGTATCCGGGAAGGTTTGGAGTCGGGCTCTTTCTCTGTTTGTTAAAGCTCTTGGCTCTGACCAATGATATATATGCGTTCCTCCCCCTCCGCTTCCAGTAATAGTATAAGCTGGCTTGCCAGTATCCAATCTCTTATAAATCTGGCTAATTTTTGCGCCTTTTACTTTTAGCTGAAGCTCAGGAGGCAAAGCTGCAGTAAAAGCATTTTCACCCGGCTTAATATGAAGAAGCCTTTGTATCACCGTCTTAGATTGTTTTGTTCCCTCATTATTAGGAGCGTCCGCAGGTATTGGAGGCACCTCCAGTGCGGTACGGCATGTATTGTCTATATTTGCATAAGGGGCCGGAGATGGTACTTTAAAAGTTACATTTATGTCATTTCGAATACCTACAATGATAATACGGTGCCGCGCTTGTGGTATGCCATACTGCTCAAATTTATATAAATGAGGCGTAATTACATATCCTGTCTCTTTCAATTCATCCAATATTTTTGCAAAAGCTTTTCCATCGTTTGCATTGCGAAGCCCCCCTACATTTTCCGCAAGAAACCACATAGGTTGAAATTTTTTCAAAGCTTTTACGCCATAAGAATATAACGGTCCGAAAACTCCGTTAATTCCTTTCTGCTCACCAACTACGCTAAAATCATTGCATGGAAAGCCGAACGCCAAAGCATCAATCGGTGTTAATTTATCCATATTCAATTTGCGTATATCTTCGTGGTAAACCGATTCTGGCCTGTCTGGGCAAATATTATAACGGTATGTTTCGCAGGTATCCTTATCATAGTCATTAGCCCATTCATGGACTATAAAATGTTTTCCGTCAGCACTGCGGGCATTTATTGCACCATAAGCGAGTCCTCCGGGACCGCAGAACAGTTCACCTAATCTGTATTTCATCGTGTATACCCCCATCCACCGTATAGAAGACTCCCGCGGTGTGCTCGGGATCATGCTCTCACTTCCGACAATCAGATGCGGGATATAGCTTCGATGTCTTCTACAGCTTCGATTATAGCACCGACAGCCCCATCCAATCAGATACCTGAATGGTATCGTACAGAGACAGGAAGGAGGCATTGGCGTGCTCGACCAGGACCACCACCGGCTTGCCGATAGAAACGGCATACTCAATCTCTCGGACGGTACCGACCGTGGTACGGTCCTTTGGGAGGTAGGCCAGTACCACAGAGGGCTGGCTAATGGCGTACCGACGGCAACCTCGACCTGCTCAAGCCCGAGTCCAGGAAGCTGGTGGAGGCCTTCCTCAAGGAACGGAAGCTGCCCGATGAACTGGGCCAGGATTTCATCCATGCCCTGCAGGAGGTGCTCTCCGGGCTGGTCAAGGTTGCGGTGAAGACCGAGGATCTGCGCGCAGCCCTTCTCAAAGGCGGCTCACCGGCAACGCCCGCGGAGATGAAGAAACGCTTTGAGGAATACCTTGATGAACGCACCAACGCCTCTCGGCGCCCGGTCATCCCGAGCGAGACCGCCGCATTGACTGGGAAGCCGCGAAGACTCGAGTGTTGAGCATTCTTAAGCAGCGCGCTGACCGGGGAGAGTCTGGATTGAGTAACGCGGAGATTCGCCAGATTACTCATTTGGACAGGAATCAAGTGGTCAGGTTGATGCGAGAGTTACGGCAAGAGAACCCGCAATACAGGAACCGGGGCGAGGACGCTGGGCGCGTTATGAATGGGCAAAGCAATGATGCTGCTCATTGAATGTTGCATTGAAAGCCGTCTAATGCGCATTTTAATGAGCAGCGCGTATTGGGGAGCATTGCATGATGGCAATAAGACGGCTCCATTCCGCCTCATTCAGTCAAGAGGAGTAAAAGGAGTAAAGTTCACATGAACCACCAAAACAACCTTATCCTCAGAACAATAGAAACCTGAGCGGAACCTTATATGTTGGCTCCCAGATTTCCGAGGTATCTCCGGAATATGCTTTTCCGGAGAAAATTAAGAGATTGGTGCGCGCATTCGGCGACTACAGGCCAAACGCTATATGCATTGTAACTACACTTGATACCTCTTAATTTCGGTAACTGCCCGGGCCACAGCCTTATTTGACGGAACGCTACTACTAAGGTACGACACAGAGAAAGCATGCGCCGGGCTGAAAGTACTAATGCCGGCCTGATTCAGCCGCTGAGACACCTCCTCTCGCCAGCCCAGCGCCTCCTGCCGCTGCACCTCGTCAATGGCCCGCAAGATAGACCAACATAATCCGATTACCTCCCCTCGGTTTGTTCAGTATTCTGGGCGGCCTCCACGGGGAGCCCCCACAGGCCATCGACTAGCATAAGAAGAATGAGCCCGTAGTTACGGATATCGACGGCGGTGTCCCTAATTGACTCATTCTGAGGCGGACGACCGCTAAGAAGCAACTCCCGCAGCCGCATCACCTTGTCGGTCAAGCGCACCGCCACACCCAACACGTCCCAGATGGCGATGTTAAGGCTACCGTAATCAAGCTGCTTCTTGATCATGATCTGGTCACACTCTGCGTTCAGCCGGGCCATGGCCTGCTCGAAGGTAGCAGGCTTATTGGGGTCCGCCGGGTCCACCGCCTGAAGGGTAGAGTTCCTGAAATCGAAGAATTGGGTCTGCACTCAGATCACCTCCATTCCTACTATTGTCCCTGGTCGATCCGTCGGCTGGCCATAGCACAGTAGTCAGGGTTCAATTCGATGCCGATGCCCGAACGTCCGAGGCGCTGGGCGACCAGGAGCGTCGTACCTGATCCGACAAACGGATCGAGAACGATGCACCGGCCGGAACCGTCGTTGCCCTCGCAGGTGCAGGTAGGTCGCCAGCCGACTGTTACAGATGTAGCAGGTTTTATCATTGTCCCGCTTGCAGCCGTTTTTCCATATTTACCTAATGCCGCACCCCTGCCTGATCTCTTTATCTCCATCGGTTCCCTCTCAACTACCCTCTTCCACGGTGCACCACAATAAGGACAGGCCATAGGAGATGTACCTGCCAGGATGCAAGGCTCGATGAGGTCTGGCGGATACACAGCGAAGTGGGCCTCTGGGAACGGCTTCGTAGCGATGGTCCAGACGCTGCGTTTGTTGCGGCCAGATGGGTTCCCCCATACCCTATCAGGCTCCTCGAAATGTCCCATGCTCGCCGTAAGCCGACCGTTGTGTGTCTTGTTTCCAGGCGCATGTAATGGGCGAACGTGCGGCTCCCGGATCGCATCAGCATCGTAGAAGTACCGCTTGGTCTTCGTCAGCAGGAAAACATACTCGTGCGCCTTTGTTGGCCGATCGGTGACGCTCTCAGGCATCGGATTAGGCTTTGCCCAGATGATGTCGGAACGCAGGTACCAACCATCAGCACGAAGGGCAAAGGCCACCATCCATGGGATGCCAACTAAATCTTTTTCTTTCAGACCAACCAATTTATTTCCCTGTCTGGGACATGCGTCTGGTAAGTCTTGCTTTGTTTTTGATACAGTCTGTTTTACAAGAGCCTGTCCTTTGCCTGGACGGTAGTTATAATAACTATCCCCTAAATTCAGCCATAGCGTTCCGTCTTTACGTAACACCCGCCTAACCTCTCTGAATACCTCAATCATTTTCGAAACGTATTCTGCAGGCGTTTTTTCAAGTCCTATCTGTCCTTCTACTCCATAATCACGTAACCCCCAGTATGGAGGCGAGGTGATACAACAGTGGACAGACTCTGAGGGCAGACCACGCAGGACCTCCAACGCGTTGCCTTGGTAGATTGCCTGGGTTGTGCCGCTGTTGTGAATCTGCCGGTACAACTGCATCGCTGTCACCCCCATTTTTATTGTCCACTGGCTTGGGGGGTAACACCACCCGGAAGAAGCTGGAAGTAGATCTTCATACAGCGAACCCCCTATCTACGATGGCCCAATTGGGGCCGCCGGTATCGATGAGAGATACCCGGATCCGGAACCGGGACTCCACGTAACAGACAAACCGCTTGGCGGTGTCTGATAAATCCTCCCATTGGGTCTTGCCCTCATCTTGCGGCGAGAGGTAGTCCATGAACGTGATAGCGATGGAGGTGGGACGGTTCAACGTAACGGCGTTGTCCAACAGTTCTTCGTCCCATTCACCTACGCGGATATTATCGGTAACGGGGGTCCGTTCCACCACCCGCTTGCCAACCCTCCGAGAGATCTCCTCCCAAGTCATCTCATTCTTCAGCGGCCCGGAATTACCGGCTACTCGGACTGGATAGGTCCGGGCCACCAGCAAGACTCGATTTACCAACATAGGTGGGATACCAGCATCAGCAGCAAGTTGGGCGGCGTTGGTATCGTGACTGGCCACATAGGGCCACGGACCGTGGATGAGGGATAGGCCAGACCCGTGGGTACCCTCCAGGAGGACGTTCTGGACGTCATCCAGATACTGCTGCAGGAGCTTGGGGGTGTTCTCCCTCAAATACCGCCGGAGCCCGTACTCATCGGCGACATCCTTGGCCAACTTAAACCGGGACGGACCCCGGCGGATCCTAGCAATCCGGGCTGTACCGCCTTCTTTCTCATGGAAGGACCGGTCCAGGATACCCGCTTGAGTATCGATAATTAACCGTTCATCGATAGTAGGATCGACCTCCCGGATAGCCTCCAATTCCCGCAGGAGGATCTCCGGATTCACCAGCATTCCCCGGCCTAGGACCAGGATTGCCTCCGGGTTGGTCCAACCGCAGGGAATGACGTGCATCTTCCAGACCCGGCCCTTATAGAAAAAGGCGTGACCGGCGTTGGAACCGCCAGTACGAACGTGGACGCGGTAACGATTGGCAAGGTAATTCACAACGACACCCTTACCTTCGGACCCGTACTGAGCCCCTACAACCGCTAAGACGTGACCCTTGGCCTTCCGCATAAGCACACCCTCCTTAACTTAATAGTTATGATTTTATCCTCATGCGCTGTTGATATTTTGTCCACCATCAGTCGGGCCTTGAGCCCCGTTGCATCCTAAGGCCCCTATCGCCTGGAGGCCTCTCGAATTCGCTGGGACCGGTCACCGGATGGCCCTCCTCTCCGCCTTGGCCACCGTCTCGGAGATCCCGCAGCTGTAGGAGACGATCCCCCCCCATCCGGATATGTCCGGGTCGTCGCTGGAGGGGTCCAGGGTGGATATGTCCTTGACATGCACCAGGTGGTCCTTCCCTTGCCCCAGCTGGAACCCGTAGACCCGGATCTCCTTGTCCAGGAGACTTCCCACCATGTCCTTCACGTCCCCCCGGGTTTTTAGCCCCATCATCTCCGATATGAGCTTCACCTTGTTTCTCCTGTCCCTGGCGTTGTCTTTGGACAGGGTCCTGGCATTTATCTCCCTGATGGCCCACAGGGCCTCCAGCACGCTGGAGGAGTGGGTGGAGATGACCACCCGGTAGCCCCTGTGCAGCATGTCGAACACCAGGGGGAGGACGGAGGAGAAGATGGCCCGGGGGTGAAGCCCCATCTCGGGCTCCTCGATCACCACCCACTGGATGTTGTCGTCCTTGGTTTTCTTAGAGGAGGAGAGCAGCCGGTAGTAGCTCATCAGGAAGGGGAAGAACTCCCTCTGTCCGGTTGACCAGGCGGTGTAGGATACTCCGTAGTTATCCCTCCCCCCCCCCACCTTGAGAACCACCTGTCTCTCCATTGACAGGTCCCCCATGGAGACCTTCGCCCCGTGGAAGACACCCAGGTCGATCAGCTCCCGCATGGGGTCCTTGAGCTTCCGATTGGCGGGGAAGACGTTCTCTCGGGGGGAGATGTTATCCATGTGGGTTCGGAGGGCTTCGCTGAAGTTCTTGAGCACGAAAGGGTCCGTGGAGCGGTAGGCCCTGTATGGCTGGGGCCAGCCGGCAGGCATGGATATGGCCCTCTGGGCGGGGATGTAGAACAGGGCCTCCTGGGTGGGGTGACCCTTCGGTTCGGAAGCCAGGTCCACCGGTTCCCCCTGGAGCAGCATCTGGCTCGATTCATTCCAGCTGCGCCCCATGCCCAGTCCCAGGTAGGCGTCCAGCAGGGCCCTTGGGTTGCCCCTTTGCCAGTCCTGGCCGAAACTGGCCATGGTGTCCTCCACGTAGGCCCTGTCGATGGCCAGCTTGAACAGTTGGAGTAACACGCTCTTGCCCGCACCCTGGGGGCCCACCAGAACGGTGAGGTCCCCGAACCGCATATCCGCCTGGGCGATCTGTGCCACGTTCCTGACCTGAAACTCCATGAGTCGACCCCCCAAATTTTGGTCAAATACCAGCATCATCATAGTTATGCTGTCATCCTCTTATCTTTATTATAACACGCTGACAGCTGTTTGTCAAGTGGTTGTTTGCCGCTGGAATGGCCGCAAATCATCTTGAAACGTCCTAATGCGCTGTTGATATTTTGTCCACCATCAGTCGGATCCTTGCACAATCCGCTGCAGGGAAGTATTCCTTTCCATCAATTACGAGGACCTTGCGTTCTCCAAATGGTATGTCTATTTTGATCCCTGATTTGGATGGGGATTATATATTTATATGTGGCTGGATATCTTGATCTTCTTATGGATAAGGAGGGATTTGCTATGGCAGTCAGCGGGCATGCTAAGCGGGGTCAGCGGCATATGGGGAAGGAGCGGGAGGATAAGGAGCAGGCAAAGGAGCAGATAAAGGCCCGGGTATATGCTCATAAGAAGAGCCTGGCGGACATGGTAATGAAGTTTTTAGACAACGGCGGCGAGGCCAAGTGGACTGCCGGGTGGGACAGGGAGTATGTCGGCAGGATAAGCGCGCCGTGGAACGCATGTACGAAATGGCGTTATACGCGGGGCAATATGTTTTTGCTGATGCTGCATATGCATTTGAACAGCTGGGGCGACCCCAGGTTTGTCACGTATCGTCAGGTTATAAACAATAAGGTGCAGACCACTGACGGCGAGCCTTTGAGGTTTAAGCATAACCCTGAGACTCCGAGTGGCCGTCAGGGAGGCCTTTCCATTTTTATACCGATGTGGATTGATGGCGGCGAGAGCAAGAAGAAGGCGGCTGAGGTTGTTGAAAACGAGGAAGAAAGGGCTGACGAGCAGAAGGAGACAGACTCGAAGTCAAGGCTGGTTTTTAAGGCAGTTACTGTTTTTAACGCTCAGCAGTTTGAGAACTTCCCGAAATTTGAAATTGACAAGGATTACAGGGTGTCCTGGCGGGATTGGTCTTTGATAGACGATTTTATTAAAACTTCGGGAATAAAGGTGACGCACGCTGCAGCTCTTCGCTGTCCGCATTACAGCGTAAACAAAAATGAAATTTTTATGTATCCGCCGAAGATGTTCAAGACTTCGGAGGAGTATTATGCGACGCTGCTTCACGAGTGGTACCACGCCACAGGGCATAAGTCGCGCGAGGACAGGCTGGACGCGATTGTTAAGAAGAAGGACCCCGAGGCGTACGCTATAGAAGATCTTAGGAGCGAAATTTTTACGATACTGGTATCCACGTCGCTGGGTTTGTCTATGCCTTCAGATGCGGATGAAAAGACTAATCGTAATTTGAATTATATAAAGCATTGGGTTAACAACATACCCGATGAGTCTAAACGGGTGGGTGTTATATTTAAGTGTTTTGAGGATGCAAGCAAAATGATGGAGTTGTTTACGTCGTATCTTTTTGATCAGGATCCCAAAGTAGAGTGGTTTCCTCCTCGTGAGCAATGGATCAGGGATTCCCGGAAAATAGACGTTCAGATCCCGCCTTCCAGTTTGTATGTTAAGGATGCGGGGATGGAGAGCAAGATGCGGGAGGAAGAGAAGGAAAGGGGGGCGAATAAGGGCGGGCTGGTATTGGACAGGTAGTCCCAGCGGCTATTCTTTTTGGTTTAACATCTTCGCCGAGGTTATATTTGAATGCAGGAGATTAGCTGATAAGCGAGGAGGCTTTTTAATGGAACTGAATAGATGGAAGCAGAGAATTATGTCCATGCCTAAGCTCGGCGATATTTTGGTTAAGAGCGGGGTTATTACAAAACAGCAGTTAAACGAGGCGTTGGAGAAGCAGTCTCATGATGGGGGTCGTTTAGGGGATATCTTACAGGGACTGGGGTATGTTAACGAGATAGATGTGCTTAATGCTTTCGGCACGTATCTTCAGGTGGCTGTCATTCATCCATTTGACATTAAGTTTTTTAGCAGCCAGCCGATTGACATGAATTTTTTCCATAATTTCCCCAGCGAAGTGCTGGACAGGATGTGCATTATACCGTTTAAGCTGGACGTAGAAATTACGGGGGACATACAGCGGTGGGTTTTTCATGTGATAATGAACGATATTTGGCAGTACAAGGATGTGGAAGTCCTCTGCCAGAATTATATAAAGCTGGCGAGGGCAAAGGAGCCGGACCGGGAGGGCGTATACAGGAGTTCGGTTATAGATATTGTGATGTATCTTGCCTCAAGGACTGACATTGCAAAGGTTCTCGGCGAGATTTCCGGCAGGGCGGCGTTCAGCGGCGGCATTTTTGAGGAGTCTTCGTCTTTGGCGGACGAACAGGTTACGCTGCGTCAGGTGAGGGATATTATTACCGCCGCTGTACAGCAGAAGGGGTCTGACATCCACATTTCGCCGCTTTATAACACCGGGGGGTTATGGGTGCGCGTCAGGGTGGACGGGGTAATGAAGGATGTTATAAGGAACGGGCGGATTACTCCTGACGAGTATAACGTTTTAACAAACAAGCTTATGCACATGGCTAACATGGATCCCACAAGGAAGAGGGAGCCCCAGGACGGGACGATGCAGTTTGCTTACAAGGGCAAGAGTTACGACATTCGCGTGGCTTCTATTTTGACCAGCATGACCACTCCGTTTTTGGAGGGGGTGAAGATACAGCTGCGTATCTTGTATCCCGAGAGTTCTATTTCGGTGGACGATTTAGGTTTGTCGGCCAGGGAGCTTGGCGCGTTGAAGCAGATTTACTCCAGGCCTTCCGGGGTGTTTTTGGTTACCGGTCCTACCGGCAGCGGGAAGACCACGACGCTCTATTCTATTTTGAGGGAATTGGATTTAGAAAATCAGTGTTGTTATACCGTGGAGGATCCTGTGGAATATGTGTTGCCCGGGGCATACCAGATTCCTGTGTCTGCTAAAGAGGGGCGGCCTTTTGCGGCTATTATGAAGGAACTGCTGAGGCTTGACCCGGATATTGTGTTTTTGGGGGAGATGAGGGATCCTGAATCTGCGAGTATAGCCATGCAGCTAGCCAACACCGGGCACAGCGTTTTCAGTACAATACATACTAACACCGCATATACGGTGCCGCAGAGGCTTTTATCTATGGGTATTCCGGAGTATTTGATGGAGAATTTGAACGGAGTTATGTCCCAGCGTTTAGTCAGGCTGAACTGCCGGCATTGTTTAAAGGAGTATGTCCCTAAGGGTTATGTTTTAGATCGTTTGGGTTTGCCGAGGAAAGGGAAGTATTTTATAGGTTCCGGGCAGGACGGCAATGGCAGGGCTTGTCCTCATTGCAATGGCACCGGGTATTGGGGCAGGATAGGGATATACGAGCTTCTGCCTTTGTGTCTTATGGAGGGGTGGCAGGAACACATAAGGAATCCCTTTAAGCTGAGGGAAATGGCGTTATCTGCGGGTTTTCCGGACATTATGGGGGACGCTCGCCGCAAGGTGGGGAAGGGGTTGATTTCGCCGGACGCGTTGATGGGGATTTTGGCAAGATCGGAGATGATGATCCAGGATGAGAATTAAGAATAAAAGGAGGAGAGGGAATGCCCCTGTTATTTTTTTAATAATGATGGCCAGCATTGCTATTATGTCGGCGAGCGTAAAGGATATAGGGGATTATATGAACCGCCAGCGCAAGGAGTATACCGGCAGGCTTGTGGAGGAGATCAGGCTGTATGTAAACCAGCTTAAGCTGCATGGAGAAACGGCAGTTGGAGGTGGGACCCGGGTTACTCCTGTCTACGATTTGCTTAATGGGGCGGGGTTGGGGGGAGTTCCTCCGCAGCCGGAGCTGGCTAAGATAGCGGATGTTACCCGGAATTTGGTGTCTGTACACAGCGATTATGCATATTTGAAGCTTGTTTTTATTTCTAAGAGGGATGTTTTTCCTTCAGCCATGAAGGACGCTGTTAACAAGCTCAAGTATTTTGATTCGTCTGTTATGGTATTGTGGGACAAGAACAGGCCGAAGGTTTTGGAGATAAAGATAGGTTTTAGAAGGGAGCAAAGGAGGAGATAAGGATGATTTGTGTACGGAGGTTTTTTGTTGGGGTTATGTGTTTTGTATTGTGTCTTATGCCGTCCGGCGCATTTGGCTGGGAGCGGGGGGCTGTTTTGCCTCCTGGGGAAGGGAAAACGAGGGCTGATTGGGAGGTTAATGTGAGCGCCAATATGGTGGATGGCGTTTATACGTTGTCTTTTTTGTGGACGAAGGATGGCATTCCATATGGCAGCCGCGATGAGGACAGGATGTTTGGCACGGCTTCACCGTTAGGGATCAGCATTGTGAAGACTAACGGGGTGGTATTGGGGCCTAAGTACTGGCCTGTTTCTTCCAGGTCTAAGAGGGCGGATCTTCCTGTTTTGCTGTATCGTCCCGGGGCGGTTGCTTATGTGGCGGGCATGGTGAGGTATTCGGATGAAGTTAACCTGCCTTTTGTAGTTTTTTGGGACCCCAATACTTTGGTTCCGGAGATGTATTTAGGACAGCGGGCCTATGATTCTTTTATGGAGAAGATGGCATCCGGCAGTAAGGAAGGGTGATTTGCGCTATGAGGGCGCGCAGGGGGATGTCTGCCGTTGAGATTCTTGTTTCCATGGCTGTTTTGAGTATTTTATTCATGGGGGTTCAGAAGACTGCTGGCGTTTATTTTGCCAGGGAGGACAGGATAAGGGAGGCGGAGTTCCGTGCGGAGGCCGCTTCTATATCTCAGGGGGTTTTTTATTATTGTTTTTATGAGGGAAAGAGTCCCGGGTCTTTTGAGGATTTGTACAAGGGGGGGTATTTAATTGGGGATGGTTTATCGCCTTGGGGCGGCGTTTATCATTTAGAGGCTAAGGGCGGCGGCTGGGAGGTGTGGGCAGTGGATAAGAAGGGGAAGAGATATGTTTATGCTGTGCAATAGGCGCAGGGGCAATGTTGCAATTATGGTTTTATTGCTTTCCCTTTTAAGCGTCGGGGCAATTATGTCGGCGTCGCTGCAGTTTATTGGGGGCAAGGCGGGGAGCGGGATTCCTATGGATTGGTTCGGCGTTTTGCCGGCGGGGGAGCAGTTCTCCGGTGATATGGGAGTGGACGCGGCGGTATCGGCTTTGATTTTAAGGGGTGCGGCATCGCCGTCAGGACAGTCTGTGATATTGAACCAGGAGGAAGAGATTGTGGCCGGGGTGACGAAGAGTATGTCGGCCAGGCTGGCGGAATGTTTGCTTATGGCGGGCTGTGAGACCGGGAAAGAGTATGGGCGTTTATTTCAAGGTTTCAGGTGCGGGGGGTATCAATTTTTAGTTCCCGTATATGCCCGGCAGATTTCAGGCGGATATGGGACTTCTGCCATATTGGCTGTAGGGGCGGAGGAGAGCCTTGACGATCTTTGGGATCTGGTTAAAAAGCGGCTTTAGTACAGGCGAATAATTATTAAACGGGGGGGAAGAGGTTGGAGAAGAAAAAGGTTGTGCTTATTTTAGCGGTAATAAGCTTAGTTTTTGTTCTTTTGGGGTTTCTGGGGTGGACAAAGCTGAAGCGGCCCTCTCAGGGGAAGGATGTGGGGGTTCTCAGCGGGGACGATCCTGCGGCTGTGCTTGAGCAGGCCTATGCGGATATCCGGGATTTGGATTTCAGCGTGAAGGCTGCTGTTAAGGGGAGTCGTGTCACGGATGCCAGGGAAATGCGTAATGCCGGATATTTCTTAGATTCCCGTGTTCCCGTGTATATCCCGCATGTGGTGTTCAGCAGGTATCAGACGTTAGGATATAAGCCGGGTGTTTGCGACGTGGAGGTTCAGGGGAGCAAGTTTTCTTTCCCGCAGTGGCCGTGGGAGATTGAGGTAATTTCGTGCTATAAGCTTGACGGGAAGGATCTTAACAGCCAGGTGCCCCTATTTGTCAGGTTTAAATGGGATGTTATAGACGCGCAGAACGCTGAATTTTCCAAGTGGGGATTTTTACTGCAGTCTTTTAATGTGGATGCCACTGCATTGGGCGGCGGCGGGGCTACGGAGGTATATATGAGCAATCCTTTCGGCGGAAGGGCATCGGCTTTGGTGAAGGACGGGAAGCTGATTAAGCTGGAGATGTCTTTTATGCCTGACGTAAAGAATTATCAAGCTCTTAAGAGATTTTACGGGGAGTTTGACCGTTTAGGGGATATGTTTGCGTCCAGGGGTTCAGGGAAGGCGCGGGTTTTTGGAGTAGGCTGGGGGAGGAAGTTTATCCCGAGGGAGTATTGGACTTCGAATGGGTACAGGGTAGGGGGTCTTAAGGCGTATACTTTGTCATATTTAGACGGTTATCCTGTCGTTAAGGGCGAGCTGGTTACATGGGCTGATTTTCCGATGTATATGACGTTATGGTTTTTGGAGAAGGACAAGGGGACGGTGGATTCGATCCGGCAGACGATCCAGGAAAGTGTCCCTTTTCTTAACGCGGATGTGAGCAAGATGCGGGGTTTATACCGGGTTACCGTCTGGGATTTGGATGTTAAAAAGGTGGTTGAGGCTGTTAAGCCCCTGCCTGTTCCTGCTTCAACAGGCGGCGAGGGGAAGACAAAGACTAAAGGCCCCATTGCTGTTCCAGATTCTCCAGATTCAGAGCAGCTGCAATAAAATCATAAAATCTTGTTTTTGTTTTTTGTCTATGTTATATGTTTATGCTATACTTCTTATGAGTGAGATCGCGGGTTTCAGCGTTTTGTATATGACACAGGGACAAAGGAGGAAGCGGTGATGTCGATTTTCTCATTTCGCAATGGCCGCAATGGCAAGGATAAGGACAAGTCGATAGACAATTTGAGGGATATATTGGGTAAGATGTCAGATAACGCAGTTCAGGCGGCGGTTGACAACGGGTTCAGCGGGGAAAAGACTAACGCTAACGCGGGGGCGTTTATTCAGAGTATAACCGGTTTTGAAGAGGGCTACCAAAGAAGGGGCGCGGTGTCTGAGGATCCGGAGATCAGTGAAATGCAGGCCAAGTGTCAATCCAGCAAGATTCGCGTTATGGCGACGCTGGATCTTAACAGTCTTGAAGCTGACAGTCTTGGGGCCGACAGTCTTGGGGCTGACAGTCTTGAAGCTAACAGTCTTAAAGCTGACAGTCTTAAAGCGGGTTCTGGTTTTGATCAGGGAGCGCCGCGCGGCGATTTTTTTGATATGGGGGGTACGATAAAGGAGGAGAGGGGGGCCCGGGATTTGGGGAATAGGGACGAGGAAAGGGAAATTGGGGGCAGGGATGGAAATGAGGATTTTGATTTTTGGGGCGGCAAGGATAAGGCAGGTACTGAAGAGGAGAGCGGGAGGAAGGGTGATGTCGTTTTAGAGAAGAAGGGGAACGCAAGCGTATTGGAAAATGAAAATAAAAATATTGCTCACGAAGTTGATCCCCGCAATGGTAATCGTAATAATAATTATGCGGGGGAAGAGTTAGAGTTAGAATTTGGGTGGGAGAAAGATACAAAAGAACAGGAGGATGATGATATGGCTATGGATTTTGATATGGAGGAGCATGTTATTGCTGGAGAAGACGGCGGCAGGGGGAGGAGCGGCAAGTCTGGAGACGGATTTTTCTTTGGGTTTTCTTTCCCTAACGACAACCAGGTGGCATGGGAGATACAGAAAGGGGAACGGGCCTGGATCGTCGTATTTGACAAGACTGACGAGAACTTTAAGATTGTTTATAGCAAGTGAGAAGGGCTGGGCATTTTTTGTTAGGAGAGGTAAGGGCAGTATAAGGACGCTGGAAGGGGCAGGGGGGGAATTTCTCCCCTGTCTTATTTTTTCAGAGGAAAAAAACGAGAGAGGAGGATATATGGGCACATGAGGTTTGGAAACAGGTATATTTTGTTGGTTCTTGTTTTGTCGGGTTTTTTGTTAGGTTCAGGTTTTATTGCAGGCGGCCGCAAGGCGTCGTTTGGCAGGTTTGAGGTATTGGCTGTGCACAGGGTAGACGCGGACGATACTCTTTGGGGTATTGCCAAAGAGTATCATCCTGACAAGGACACGCTTGAGGTGATAGATCATATTAGAGAGGCCAACGGGCTGAAGGGAGGATCTGGCCCTTTGATAAGGGTTGGACAGCGGATAGTGATTCCTAAAATGTAACGTTTTTTTTTGTTTTTAGCGTTCCATTTCTTGACGCGATATTCGGTATTCGATTTTTGGTTCCGAAAAGAGACCAATTACGAGGTCAATGTCTTTGTCTTCTTTGGTTATTAGTTCATAATATTTTGTGTCTATTTCTATGTCTTTGTCTTTTGCGTTCAGATCCGGGATTATCCCGTACATGAGCGCCAGCCTGTCTTTGTCCAGCGGGACTCCGGTCAGGCATCTTGTTTCTTCAGGGGTTGTCAGGAAGATTGAGCAGGAGTAGCGGGTTATGCCTGCGGGGTCGTTCCAGGCTTTGCTTATTCCCATAGCCGCGTGTAGTTCTGCGGGGTCTTCTGGCGCGCGCAGGGGCAAGTTATTAATGGCCCTTGCCGCGGCGTCTATAAAGATTTTTGCGGCTTCCCTGCGCTCGTCTGGAATTGCGGGATCCGCTTGCTGCCGCGCTTTTTTATAGGCCATTTCCGACAGGATATTGCCGGCTTGTTCGATTGTGGCTTTGTATTTTCTAGGGTTATTGTTTGCGTCTTCCAGGATGATTTTAAACAGTTTGTAGTCAATGGTTATTTGTTGACACAGGTTGTTTTGCACGTCTCCTAATATGGGATACCCTGGGTCCAGCTGGTATCTGCGGTGTTGGTTATCAAAGCGCGGCGAGATCCACAGAAACAGCTTTTGGTCGCCGGGTATTATTGAGCCGAATCCTACCCCGCCTTCTTCTGCGGGTTTTCTGAGCATATTGCTGGCGTACATGGCATAGAAGAAGTCCTGTACCCCGTTCTGCTGTCCGTTTATGGATATAGGGTTTGGGAGCGGATGGTTTTTTTTCTTTTCCAGCAATTCCATGTACATGCGAATCCCCCCGTTATACAAGACCGGTTTTGTTTGTTTTTTGCGTTCCTTTTATATTTTTAAAAGGCGTTTGACTGTTCTTTTTGTTTGTCCTGCATGTAAATATATAAGCTTTAACTGCGTTTAGGGCATTAAAACTATAATTGTTTGGGGAGCGGGAGAAAGGGGGATATTATGGCGAAGCGGGGGCGTAAGATTCCGGATGGTTTTGTAAGCGCCAGGAAGGCAAGAAACGTAAAGAATAAGGAGATGCGCCGCATAGAGAAGGAAGCCGCCGACGCGGACAGGAGGGTAGACGAGGTTTTGTCCATGTTGTCTGATTCGTCGAATTCAAGTTATTGTCCTAAAGCAGGGGATATTTTTCTGATTGAGGACGACACTGCCAGCGGGGTATATAGGCTGGAGTCTATTTCCGGCGGCAGGACGCTTCTGTATCTTTTTGTACATTGCGGCAATCCCTGGATTAGGACCACATACACGCAGTTTTCTTTTTGGGAGAGGTTTTTGGGGAAGGCCGGCGAGGTAAAGGCGAAGGGGATAAAGCTGCCGAAGACGTATATATTGCTTAAGGAGGGATAAGGATGGAGGAAAATGAACCGAGGTGGATTTTATTTACTGACGACATCAAGATGAAGATCCGGGACGAGTGTTTTAACGATTACAAGAAGGTGCTGGAAAAAATTGTAAGCCAGGCGGGGCGTCAGGACGAGTACAAGAAGAAGATTTACGAAAAGATTGGCTGTCCGCTTGAGTTGATGCCTCCCCAGCTGGACCGGCAGACGGTTATGGATTCTTTATCTTTTACTGACTGGCTTCATGCCGCGTATTCTATTAATATTGTTTCAAACGATCAGGGGCAGGTGATGATAAATTCAGACGGCATTGATTTTATGAGGAAATATTTGAGGGGAGAGATTGTGCTGTCAGATTAGCTTTGGCGGGATAAGAAAAATAAAAACAGGAGGGGTACGCGCCCCTCCGTTTTTTCATTGTGCCCTGTCTTCTTCTTTTTGTCTAGTTTTTTCTCTGACGTACAAGTTAGTAATGACATGGGCTGATATTACGTCTTGGTTTATCTCCCGGCCTAAAGTTTCGCTGTATATTAAAAGCAATAAGAACAGGATGTCGAGGGCCAGTGTTATGACTGACGGTATGAAATTGCCATGCTGGAACTTATAGTTGGCCGTCAGCATTAATGGGATAAGTATGGCCCCGCAAGCCAGGTACAGGAGAATTTTTTGCGCCGCCGACAGGTTGAACCACCATCCCATTTTTGTGCTTTTAAGCAGGGATTCCTTTTCTTCCTGGGAGAGGGTGTCCCACCATTCCGCGGCAGTTTTGTGTTGGGTTAAGCTTATCTCCCAAACTTTCCGGACTTTGTCTTCTTTTTTTCTCATCAGCCTTTGCACGATGCTGATCATCTCTAATATGACAAAGGCCAGCGCAATGATCATGAATATCCGGAGCATAATTATCCCCCCTGTTTTGATTCCCCCATATTTTCCCGTATAGGTATATTATGGCATGGAGGAACGCGGGAAACATGGCGCAGATGGTTTGAGATTTTACAGGGGGGTAGGTACGGATGACACCGCGACCGCGCAGGAAGAAGCAAAGTTTAGTGGCAATAAGGCCGTATGGGAAGAAGGACGCTGGAGAATTTGAGGAGGAGGGGCATCTGGATGAGGGGAGATTGTCTGAGAACGCCGCTGTGGATGAGATTGTGGATGAAGCGGAGGGGATTCCTGATTCTGACGGAAGACTCCAGGAGGCTTTTACGTACTTCAAAAAAGAGATAGGGCGTTACCCGCTGCTGACTCCGGAGGAAGAGGGGCGGCTGGCGCGGCTTAAGGCGCAGGGGGATCAGGAGGCGAGGGACCGGCTGATATTTTCTAATTTAAGGCTGGTAGTTGCCGTGGTCAGCCGGATTGTCTTTCGTATGGGGCAGAATTCTATATTAGATTTTATGGATCTGATACAGGAGGGGGTGGCGGGGCTTATTGTGGCGGTGGATCGTTTTGATCATAATTACGGTACAAGGTTCAGCACATATGGGGTGCCCTGGATTTACCAGAGCGTAAAGGTTGCGCTGCTTAAGCATAGGCATGGGATTACCGTTCCGGGGATGGCGGGGAACGCTTTGAACTATATGAAGGGGTATATTGAAGATTACAGGAGCGGCAGGGACATCCCGGATAAGTATTTTAAGCGGGTGCGGGATTTGTCCAGGCTTGTCCTGACGCCGCTGTCTATGTATGAGGCGGCGGAGGATGAGGATTCCAATTGTTTGGATCTTTCCTGGGCTGTTTTCGATTTTGGGGAGGACATTGACGGGCAGATAAACCGGAAGATAATGTGCGAGCGTTTGATGTCTGTTTTGGAAGAAGAGCTGGACGAGCAGGATCTTGACATTATTAAGAGGCGTTTCGGTTTGGAGCCGTATTCTTTCCCGCTGATGCTGGAGGACATAGCCAAAGCTTACGGGAAAAGCGTGGAATACGTAAGGAAGCGGCTTGACACGCTGCTCCAGTCTTTGAGACGGAACAGCCGCTTAAGGGAGTATTACAGGGAATACATGCAGATTTGATGCCGGGCAGGAAGGGGAGTGTTTTGGGTGACTGTTAAGATTGGTTCGCAGATGGAGGGTAACAGGTGGAAAAACCGGCTTAAGACTTTTTTCCAGTATGTTTTTGTTATTGGGCTGTGGGTCAATGTCATTATATTTCCCACCTGGGTTTTAGACGGGTATGTGAGCTTGAAGGAAGAGGAGCATTCCCTGTTTGGCGGGGAGAGGATATTGCTGCATGGGCTTGGAGAGGTGGCGTGGTTTTCTTTTTTTGGAGCGTTGGTCACCGGATCCGTATGTTTTGCGGCGCTTAAGAAGTATAAAGATCCTGTGGAGATAATAAAAAATGGAGCGCCGTCCGGGAATCCTATTTTGGCCGAGGGCGAGCATTTTGTAAGGGGGACTTTGCTTACCGACGGTCCTACTCCGGAACACATCGGTATCATAGTACAGCAGGCCAAGGGAGAGGGACAGAGGGCTTTGATCAAGGCAAAGAAGGGAGACAGGCCGATGCCGCCCGTACTGGTGGCGGGGGTGCCTTATCCTTACAAGTTTGAGAATTTAGGGATGTATATCCAGGGGTCCACCGGCGCAGGCAAGTCGCAGGTGATCAAACAGATGATTTATGACATAAGACGCAGGCAGGGGCGCGACCGGCTGATTATTTATGATCGCAAACCGGAGTATCTTCCCATTTTTTATAGAAAAGGGGACATCGTCATTTGCCCGGCGGATCGCCGGCATACTGAATGGGATTTGTTTGCGGAAATAAAAGGCGAGCAGGATATGGACATGATTACCCAGAGCTTGATTCCTGAAGCCATAGGCAATGCCAACGATAAGTTTTGGACGGATTCTGCCAGGAACGTATTCCGGGGCATCCTGGTCTATTTGTTTAACAGCGCGAAAAAAAGAGGCAGGGACAAGGTGCATAACGAAGACCTGTGCAAGTTTCTTTTTAATTACGCTTCTGCGCCTGACAAGATGTGGGCGGTTCTCAGCCAGGATAAAGCGGCGGCTGCGTTTGCCCAGCCTATTGCCGGAGCTGGGAAGACGCAATCCAGCCTTCCTACTTCAGTGATGGCCACGATGACCAGTTATACCCAGAGTTTTACGAGGCCTGAGGTTGCGGACAGGGGTTCTTTTTCTGTCAGGGATTGGCTGCATGATCCCGCCACTGAGGGAGGGGCCTTGTTTCTTTTGAATCCTGCGCGGTATGCGACTAACTATCAAAGTTATTTCACCGTGATATTGGATATACTGATGAGGGAGACCATATCCCTGCCGTCGGACAACGATCGCAGGATTTGGTTTTTTATTGACGAGTTTGGGTCTCTTTTCCGGCTGGACAGTATTAAGAGGCTTTTGGCGGAGGGACGGTCTAAGGGGGCTTGTATAGTGATAGGGACTCAGGACCAGTCTCAAATTAAGGACCAGTATAAGGAAGAGGGAACGCAGACTATTATAAACAACTGCAACAGCAAGGTTCTCGGCAGGGTTTCGTCCGCCCCTGAGGCTGAGGGGCTCTCCAAGATTATAGGCGAGATGGAGATAGAGAGGGAGACTGAGAGTATATCGTCTTCTTACGATAATTCCGGGGCCAAGTTTTCCATCAACGACAGGACCAACGAGTCCAGGAGGGAGCGGCGCAGTGTTATATTGCCTTCGGAGTTGATGAATCTTCCAGGGCTGTCGTATTATCTTAAGTTTGGGGATATGAACTGGATGCGGTCCAGCATTCCTTATTATCCGTGGAACGAGCATGAGATTTTTCCCGCTTTTATACCAAAGCCTTCATCTTGCTTTGACACATACAGGCTGATCGAGCAGTCGTAATTCCAGGCGGTTTTTTTTGAGCGGGGAAGGCGGTTTCAAGATTATTTCATGAATGGCGGCTATACTTTTTGTTACTTCGCGGCATAAGACAGAAAAGACGGGGGTGGGGTTATGTTTTATACGAACAGGGAGATTACGGATCTTAGTCTGATGGATGGCTACAGGTTTAATTGGGGGAGCGGGGACCTGGAAGAATCGGTTATGTTTCCAGTACAGGACATCAGATCTGCTATTTTTTGCCCGAACAAGGAGAACAGCAACACCACGCATAATCCGGAATCTATTAATTTATTCCTTGCGGAGCGTATTTTGAAGGATTATGCCCTGCGCTATGTTTTCCCGGAGGACGTGTCAAGGGCTCATATCAGCGGGGACATACACCTGCACGACCTTGGGATGGTGAACCGTCCTTACTGTTCTGGCCAGAGCATAGCCTACGTGGCCAAGTACGGACTTAACATTCCCTCCATAACCAGCGTGTCAGCCCCGGCGAAGCACGCGGACGTGCTGCTGGCCCATGTGCTGAAGATGACATCGGTGCTTCAAAACAACTTTGCCGGCGCCATCGGGTGGGATGCGGTGAACATGTTCTTCGCCCCCTACCTGGTTGGGGCCTCTGACCGGGAGTACAAGCAGCTGGCCCAGCAGCTTATCTTCGAGTTCAACCAGCTGGCAGGAGGCAGGGGAGGTCAGGTGGCCTTCACCGACATAAATCTCTACTATGAGATACCCAACCACTTCCGGGATGTGCCCGCCATAGGCCCGGGCGGTGAGTATACCGGCAAGACCTACGGGGAGTACGACAAGGAGTCCAAGAAGTTTCTAAGGGCCCTTTTTGAGGTATATCTGGAAGGGGACAGCCGGGGATTGCCGTTCTTCTTCCCCAAGCCGCTGCTTCACATAACCGATTACTTCTTCAAGGAGCCCGGTTGGGAGGAGTTCCTGGAGCTGGCCTGCCGGGTGGCTTCGGAGAAGGGGAATACCTATTTCGTCTTCGATCGTGGCGGGGTGGCTAAGCTGTCGGAATGCTGCAGGCTCTCCTTTGAGCTCAGCGAGGAGGACCTCAAGGAGGCCCGTCAGCCATGGAAGATGCGCTACTGTGCGCTGCAGAACGTCACCATCAACCTGCCGCGTCTTGCTTACCGGGCCAAGGGTGATCAGGATGTTCTTTTTAGTTTGATAGATCATTGCATGGAGCTTTGCGCAAAGGCTCACATGTATAAGAGGGATTTTATCCGGAGTATACTTGAGCTGGGGGACAGGGGACCTTTAAGTATGCTGTGTATAAAGCATGACGGGGAGGAGTATCTGAGGTTTGACAAGGCGAAATATCTTATAGGGCTGCTGGGTTTGGAGGAAATGGTTAGGTGTATGACCGGATTTTCCTTGCATGAGAGCGAGGACGCCATGCAGTTTGGCCTTGCTGTATTGAAGTATATGGATCTTAAATGCCAGGATTTGACTGAGCGTTATGGATTCCAGGTGGTTATGGAGCAGACTCCAGCCGAGAGTACGGCGTATCGTTTTGCCAGGTTGGATCTTAACCGGTTTGACCGCATAGCGCCTTTGTACGTCAAGGGGAATTTGGATAGCGGGGAGGTTTATTACACTAACAGTACTCATCTTAAAACGCACGCTTCTGTGGACGCCATTACCAGGGTATTCCAGGAGGGGAGATTCCATCCTATGATAAAGGCCGGAGCTATTACTCATGTCTGGCTGGGGGAACACCGGCCGGACGCCGGGAGTATGGCTTCTTTTGTTAAAAAGATTTTTAAGGAAACGGAGAATGCTCAAGTGGCGTTTAGTCCGGAGTTCACCGAATGCAATAACTGCGGCAGGGTTTTTAGGGGGAAGAACAGCGGATGTCCTGCCTGCGGCAGTTCTGATCTGGATTGCGTTACCAGGATTACCGGGTATTTTACCAAGACGTCTAATTGGAACGCCGGGAAGAGGGGCGAGCTTAAGGACAGGGTTAGACTGCAGATATAGCCGGGGCGCGAGATATGGCAGGGGGGCTGTTTTGGCCCCCTTATTTTTCTTTGTTTGTTGTCTTTCCCCAGGCGGATCTGTATATATCTTATGCGGGGGGTGATGGGATGTCGCAGCAGGCGGTTAAGAAGCCGGTCAAGTCCAGAGATATTCCTGTGCCTTTTTTCTTGTCTCTTCCTTATTGTCTGCTGGCCTGGTCGTTGCTGGCTTTGGGGATTTATTTATTGGCCTGGAATCTTCTTGTAAGTTTTGACTTAATACCCAGGGGGGATTTCAGATGGATTACGACGGTGAGAAAGAATTTTACGTTGTTGTCCCCAGTTACGGCTATACGCTGGAAGTTGTACCTGCCCCAGTATGTCAAGTCGGGGCGTTACGTGTTTATCGGGATGATTGCGGCGGCCATAGTGATGATTGGCATCCGCAGCGTAGGTTTGTCTCGTTTTGTTAAGAAATACAAGCGCGATAAATAAGGCGGTCGGTCAGCTATGGTTTCAGCGCAGTTATCCGCTTTGGACTTGTATGAGAGAGCTGGTTTATCCTCCAGGCCGACGCAGGTGGAAGCTCTCCGCTTTTTGGAGGGCGTGTACAATGAGGCGGAGGCTGCAGGGGAGAGGCGTTATGTTTTATGCGAGGCGCCGACGGGGACTGGAAAGAGTTATATTATGCTTCTTTTGGCGTTGTCGGCTTGGCTTAAGGGGAAGAAGCGGAGCGTTATCTCTACTCATACTCATGTTTTGCAAACGCAGATAGCGGCAAAGGATTATGTGAGGCTGCGCAAGGGTGTTTCGTCTGTCCCCGGCATTTTGGAGCAGGGGCTGGATCAATGGAAGGCAAGGGTTATTAAGGGGCGTGACAGCTTCCCGTGTTTGTGCAAGGTGGACAAATATTTGGAGATGTCTGAGCGTTTCGGCGATTTGGTTGTTCGTGACCGGGAAGGGAAGGTTGTTTTAGCGCCAAAACAGCAAATGAAGTCACTGGCTTGTCAGGTTGGCGGGGGGATGGAATTCGTCTTGCCTGAGAGCGATCCGTTAAGCAGGGTAATAGCGGGGTCGCGCGAGGAGTGCATGAAGGAGACCTGTCCGTATTACCAGAAACGCTGTCTTTATTACAGGAACCTTAGGGGCGGCGCTCCGTTATTGGTGGTTAACCATGCAATGCTGCTTGAATTTTTGGAACTATCCCAGCGAGAGCAGGCGGAAGACGGGGAAGGCGGAGGGGGAGGGGAAAAGAAGCCGCTTGGTTTATTAAACGGTCACCTGTATTTTTTTGATGAAGCTCATCATTTGATGGGATACAGGGTCATGGGGGTAAATTGCGGCGAGGTTGATTTTAACGTGCTGAAACAGTTGATGGGGGCTCCTATTCCGTTGAAGTACCCCGAGTTTTGCAATAAGATGTCCGGATTGGTTAAGAGGGCAATGGACTGGCAGGATCAGGTTATGTCTGAGATTGTTTTGAAGGACAAAGGCGCTTACGAGGCCATGCTGGGCAAAGGCTGGGAGATATACAGGGAGTATTTGGATCTTGGGGCTGAGCTGGAGAAGCGTCTTAGGAGGCCTTTGCTGGACCGGCATGATATTTTCAGGTCTTTTTTGTGCAAGCTTCAGGATGTATATAAGGGGATTTTGGAGGGCAGGGGGGAAGTTTTTACGGAGGGCCGGGATCGGATTTTGCTTTCGTCTGACAAGGGGAGGAGCTTAAAGGAGGATCTGGGGGCGGTATGCAGGAAGATGTCTTTTGGCGCTTTTTTGTCGGGAACTATGGCGATAGGGGGGAGTTTTGACGTTTTTAAGGTTGAGACCGGCATTGACGGGGACGACGTGCGGGACATAAAGGTGAAATCGCCTTTTAAATTTGACAATCTTCTTATCTGGGCGCCAAGGGATGTGCCTGTTCCCGGGGCGGAGGAAAGGGCTTATGAGGATTACATTTGTTCTTTTTGCGAGGCTTATATCCCCAACTATGTGGATAAACAGTTAGGCGGGGTTTTGGTATTGTGTTCGAGCCACAGGAGGATGAACATGGTGGCTGAGGTTTTGATAAAGGTATTGCCGCCTGGCAGGGTTTTTGTGCAGGGCAGTATGCCTAAGAAACAGCTGACCAAGGCGTTTTTGTTCACGCCTTCCAGCGTATTGGTAGGGTCTGCGTCTTTCAGGGAGGGTTTTGACGCGCCGGGGGACAAGCTGACTTGGGTTATTGTAGACCGTCTTCCTTTTGCCCCTGTGGATAAACAGCTTCAAACTCGTTTGGACAGGTTGAAGCAGTTTGGCAATGTACAGGACCCGTTTGCTCATCAATTGTCCAAGATGATGCTCCTGCTGGTCCAGTCTGTGGGGCGGCTGATAAGGACTGAGCAGGACAGGGGCATTATTACCGTGCTGGATCCCAGGGTGTGGAATCCGAGATGGAATCTGGACCAGTGCCTTCCCGGGGCAAAAGATCGATGGCTTTGCCGTTTGCCGGACAAGGAGGACTGGAACTCTGCTTTAGATAAGCTGGCGGAGACTCAGAATTTTAACGATCTTGCCGAACTTGCCAAAAGCTAAATTTTGCTCATTTTAATATCCTAACGATCAAGCAGTCGGGCGTCATTCTGCATATGTTGAAACAGAAAAGAAGACCATCCGGGGATATAATTCTAAGCGGGCATGACAAATTTTTTAGGGGGTAATTTGAATGAAGAGTCTTTCGATAGCCAAGAAGTTGATCGTACTGGGGGTGGGGGTCACTCTACTGTTGGGGGCCATGGTGCTGATGGTGGCGTACCAGAGCCACTCCATACTGAACGACCAGGTTAACACCCTGGGGATGGAGCTGATAAAGACTAGGGCCAACGAGGTGGGCAGATACTTCGACGTCATCTGGGGCACAGTCAACACCTCCGCCCAGACCGCCCAGTACCTGATGGAGGCGGAGGGGAAGGACACAGACGACCTTCTGCAGCCCGCCTTCAAGGTCATCTACGACAAGGTCAAGTCGGACCCCAGCATATTGGACGTTTACATGGGCCTTGAGTCCTCCGGCAGGCTTGCCAGCGGCGAGGGCTGGAGCGAGCCCGGCGACTACGACGCCAGGAAGCGGCCCTGGTACATCCAGGCGGTTCAGGAGGACAAGACGGTGCTCACCGCCCCCTACGTGGACGCCAACACGGGCCAGCTGGTCATAACCGTGGCGTCTCCGGTGAAGAGCTCCTCCGGTAAGCTCCTGGGCGTGGCGGGCATCGACGTGGTCCTGACAACGCTTTCCAAGAAGGTCACCTCCTACACCATACTCGGAAAGGGGTACGGCTTCCTCCTTGATAAGGAGGGCAACACGATATGTCATCCAAAGTCGGAGATGGTCATGAAGGAGAACATCACCAAGCCCAGCGGCCTAATCACCCCCGAGCTGGCGGAGGCGGGGCGGAAGATGATCTCCGGCTCCCCGGGCTTCGTGGACTACTCCTTCCAGGGTGAGCGCAGGAGGACCTTCTTCTCCCCCACCAGGTCCGGCTTCGTCCTGGGCATGGTCTTCCCCGCCTCGGACCTCAACGCCATGGTAAGGAGCCTGGCCATCCGACAGCTGCTCCTGGGGCTCGTGACCCTCATCCTGGTGGGCGCCATGCTCTACGGCCTCTCCAGGAGCGTGGTGGCCCCCGTCAAGAGGATCACCGACTCCCTCAAGAAGCTGGGACAGCTGGACCTCACCCAGGACCAGAACGACCAGTGGCTGAGGGAGGTGGGGCACCACCGCACCGAGATCGGCCTCATGGCCCAGAGCGCCCTGGTCCTCAAGGAGACCCTGAGACAGGCCATATCCGACATAGCCTCCCAGTCGGACAGGACCGCCGCCGCGGCGGAGAACCTGGCGGCCCTCTCGGAGGAGTCCGTGGCCTCCGTGGAGGAGATAAAGGCCTCGGTGGACCAGGTGGCGTCCCTCATGGAGTCCAACTCCGCCTCCCTGCAGGAGACCAACGCGGGGATAGAGGAGGTCTCCAGCGGAGCCCAGCAGGCGGCCAACTCCGCCACCGACGGGGCCGAGGCGGCCTCCAAGATGTCCCACCTGTCGGAGCAGACGGTCAGGCAGGTGGAGGAGGTGGTGAAGGCCATAACCCACGTGGGGGACGAGTCCAAGCGGACCTTCGAGAGGATCCAGAAGGTGGCGGACTCGGTGGCGTCCATATCGGGCTTCGTGGCCACCATAAGGTCCATAGCGGACCAGACGAACCTGCTGGCGCTGAACGCCGCCATAGAGGCCGCCCGGGCGGGGGACCAGGGCAGGGGGTTCGCGGTGGTGGCGGAGGAGGTGCGTAAGCTGGCGGAGGAGTCTGCGCTGGCGGCGAAGGAGGTGGAGGACCTGATAGCGCCGCTGCAGGCCAACACGGAGGAGTCCTTGAGGGCCACGGAGCAGTCCCAGAGGTCCATGGACGACACGGTGCGCCGGGCCCACGAGGCCCAGGGGAAGCTGGCGGAGGTGCTGGGCCAGATCCGGGTCATAAACGACGCCATGCAGAACATAGCCGCCACGTCGGAGGAGCAGGCAGCGGCGGCGCAGGAGATAGCCCAGGGGATAGACAACGTCACGCAGGCCACCATAAACGTGGTGAACTCGGTGGAGATGATCCGTCACTCCAGCGAGGAGACCGCCAAGGCCAGCGAGGCGGTGGCCCAGGAGGCCCAGGCGCTGAGTCACACGGCGGACAAGCTGAGGTCGTTGGTATCCAAGTTCCGCTATGGGCAGGGATCATCGCTTAGCCTAGCTTGGCAGGAGCCGGACCGGTAATAAAAATTTTTGATGCATAATCTCAAAAATTTACGGGGGGTATTGCATTATAACACATAATGAGACAGCGTCTTCTCAGGCGGGGACCCTCACGGGGCCCCGCTTTCGTTAGCCCCTTGTCCATCCCCTTATGTATTTTAGCGCGCACACACAGATGGGATCAGGAAAAATGATTTGTTGACTTGCTTGACTCGCGCGGATATCTCGGTATGTTTAAGTCATGGCCTGGCAGGGGGCGGGCCGGTAATAAAGACTTTTGACGCGTTAGAGAACGGGAAGAACGGGAAGACGGTTATCTAATAAGGCCAAAAAGTTACGGAGGGATTGTGCCATGGTACGTATGGATCATTTAAGCGTCGGGGTTATAGCGTATGGCTGGCTGGTCCGGTTTTTTGCGGGGATATCCGGCAAGTCTGCGAATTTAGCTCATATTGTGATGAATTTTTCGTCTTCCCTTTCCCATTCTTTTTTTGTTTATGTGTATATCCTGCTTGGAATAAGTCTGGTGGATTATGATTTGGTCTTTTGTTCAATCGAGGGCAACCACAGGGATTTTTCGCCGTTTCATTGTATTGAGAACGCCCTTTTAGCCCTGCTGGTTGCGATGCTTTTTCATTGGGGGCTGCATTACGGGTCTGAGCCTGCCGCTGGCGTGTGGGTGTCCGTCGCCGATTTTATGTTTGGCGTTTGCTGGGGCTGGGTGTTCCATTTGGTGGGGGATATGCTGCAGGGGGGAGTAAGGAGCAGGCTTTTGGGCAGGCGTATAGGGCTGACTGGATTTACCTGGAACACATATATGTTGAACAGGATTTGGCTTACTCCTGTTTTGCTGGCGGGGGCTACATATACTATATGGGTAACGATTCCGATCCTCGGGTTTCATTATTCAGACCAGATCCTGGTTACTTTTTTGATTGTTCTGTCCATATTGCTGGGCAATACCAGGTTTAGTCTTCCGAATTTGACGTTTGGCATTATTTCCAACATCTTATGTTTAGGGCTTGTGTCGTATGTGTTAATTAAGCTTTTTACTTTTCGCTAGGGCTATACGGCCAATGGAGGTGTACGGATGATGATGGATGGTATTGTTACCGAGATGCTGGCGAAGATAAAGGAGTCGCAAAGGCTGTATCCTGTTCAATCGGCTGACGGGAAGAGGGTCAGAAGGGTATTTTATTTAATTACCGACTGTGACGTTCGTTTTACTTTGGAGAGGTATGCCAGCTTTATGGCGGAGCAATTGAGCAGGTGTGACTCTAACGGATTTGAGGTTTACTACAAGGATCTGCCAATATGGGGGATCAGGGTTAATTCTGTGGAGGAGCTTTTAGGGATTTTAAGTATCCCTCCGGCTAATTTAATGGACCGGATACGGGATGTATATTTGAAAGAGGGGGATAAGGCGGCGTATTATATGCCCGAGCCTTGCTGTGAGGGGGATGTGGTCAGCGTTCCTGTGGGCATTTTTATGTTTAAGGATCTCAAATATTGGCAGGCGCTCAATGGGGTAACCTCAGGTTTTACATACCGTTATGCCGTGGCGGACAAGAAGATTATGTGGTCTCCAGAGTTTGTTGAAGCCATCCGCCGCATAGGCATGGACGGTATTTTCTTCTCTTTGCTTCATTTTTTGCATCAAGTCCACCTGCCCAGCAGGGACAACGAGGTGTTGTACAAAATTGAGGCCCTGGAGAGGAAGGCCCTTATTAAGCTGGGGGAACAGTTCCAGGAGGAACTGGAGAAAAATATGCTGAAGGCAAAGTGCTGGAAGGGCTATTCCATAGCGGCGGGGATATTGTCTGCAGTTTCCCTGGGGTTAGCCGTTTGGGCCTGGCCTGAGATTTACGCCAAACTGCAAACGCTTGTGGGCGGCATTTTTGGGTGAAGACTAAAACATGGACAATAAGAAGGCCCCTGTAGAATCATCCGATGTGGCGAGCCGTTAGCTCAGTTGGTAGAGCACCGGACTTTTAATCCGGGTGTCGTGGGTTCGAATCCCACACGGCTCACCAATAATAAAAAAATAATAAAGTTGGTCCTATCGTCTAGTGGTCTAGGATACTGCCCTTTCAAGGCAGAGACACGGGTTCGAATCCCGTTAGGACTGCCATAAACATTTAAATATATGCCGGTGTAGCTCAGTAGGTAGAACAACGCAACCTAGATGAGTCTACCGATGCTCATGTGGAGGGATCTAAATGGACAGGATAAGGGTGCTGTTCCTGTGCGGGAGGAACACTGCTAGAAGCCAAATGGGGGAGGCCTTCCTTAGGGCCCTGGGCGGGGATAGGTTTGATGCCTGGAGCGCTGGACTCGAGGCGGGGGAGGGGGTACATCCCCTTGTCCAGGAGGTCATGCGGGAGGTCGGGATAGACATGTCGTCCCACTATTCCAAGTCCGCCCTGGATCTCTTGGAGAGGGGCATGGAGTTTGACGTGGTGGTGGCGGTGTGTGATGCCGCCGTGGCGGGCCGATGCCCCGACTATCCCGGGGTGTCTAGGCGTCTTCACTGGCCCTTCCCGGATCCAGCCGCAGCGGAGGGGTCCCTGGAGGAGAGGTTGGAGCAGACCAGAAGGGTTAGGGACATGATCCGAAGGGCGGTGGAGGAGTTCATAGGGGAGTACGCCTAAGGGCGCCACATTACCGCTTTTGCGAAATTTTCGAACCCACCAAACCAGGGGAGCCCGGGGTTGACTACTTGAGGCGCAGTGCTATAATGTTCCTCGCTGGCCGGGATGGCGGAACTGGTAGACGCATGGGACTTAAAATCCCTGGGGCCTGGGGTCCGTGCGGGTTCGAGTCCCGCTCTCGGCACCAACGCCGGTGTAGCTCAGTAGGTAGAGCAACGCACTTGTAATGCGTATGTCGACGGTTCGAGTCCGTCCACCGGCTCCATAATAACCAAATTATCACGTGGAAGAGAGGAGAACAGTAATGACTGACTTTGACCACTTTGCGCGCAAATTACGCAAAGAACCACCCGTGCCTTGTGATCTGAAGGTGGGCGATAAAGTGACGTACACCAATGAGTATGGTGTACAGTTTCCAGGCATGACTGTGATCGGCTTCGCCTGTGACGATTCTTTTTATGGGAGGTTCATCCATCTGGTCGGTCCGGATCATCCAGGTGCGTACTGGTTCCCACATCGGCGCGACGAACTGGTGAAGGAGATCAGCAATGAAATAACTGAAATCGCCGCTTGGACATCGACCCCAAGTAGGTAGAGCAACGCACTTGTAATGCGCAGGTCGGCGGTTCGAGTCCGCCCGCCGGCTCCAGAGGATGATCCCCCTTCGGTCTAGGAGGGGGATTTTTTATGACCCGGCCATGGAGGTGACCCTTTTGGCTTGCAGGATCTTGTTAGTGAGGCACGGCAGGACCGGTCTCTCGATTCGCCATCTTTTTCTAAAGTCCTGATTTTTCCTGAAAAAAAGGACGGAGAGGAGCGTATCATGGAATTCATGGCGTTCGATGGGTTGACGCAAAAAAAACCGACGCGATAAAATAAAAATTGTATAATATAAATTAAGCGATGAGGAGGAGAGAAGTTATGGATTACAAAGTGTATGTTAGCAAGGAGAATTATACGGGTCGTCCAATTACAGCTTATTGGGCACCTGCTAATGCAGGTAGCAATTATCGTGAACTAGCGGAAGCGTCGCTCGACGCAAACGGTGTTGCAAAAGTTTACGATTTTGAGGAGGACGTCTGGTACGACCCAAAGTTGAGACGCAAGGTCGTTGTTGCAAAAAAACATACTGGCTCTGAATCCGCCGCGATCGAGCGTGGCAAGAATATGCCTTTGGAACTGCGGCAAAAACTCGAAGAGGCGCTTGCTAAAGCCATTGCTGATAACGAAAAGGAAATGGCAGAAGTAGAAGTTCTGCAAAGGTAATAAGAGTAATAAGAAGCGCTGAAAAATTGGACAATTGGTGATTATGTCGCAGACAAGGCGATCCGCCTCCCCAAGAAAGGCGCATGTCTGCAAAGGGGGAAGAAAAATGAGCAACGTAAATCAGCACCTTACTCCGGATGATCTCGATCGTATCCCGTTCCCGCTTGACGCTGGCTACCGGGTAGTCTCACGACCAGCAAAGGGCTCCGTCGTAATTGCTCCGAGGAAGGTCGGTACGTTGTACACGGATGACGATTTCAAGGCGCTTGTGACATACGCTAAGCCTTTTGGGTTCACTATTGCGCGGCATGGCGAGAAGAAGGGTTACGCGTACGTCACCGCCCCGCTTGATCGTCCATATGACTGGCTAGGCGCATTCTTTAGTGATGGTGGTGCCGCTGAAGCAGCACGCAAGCAGCGTGAACAGGAAGAAGCCGAAGCGAAACGCAAGAAGGAAGCGCAGAAAGAGGAAGAATACCGAAGCCTGCCTTCCTCGACGTGGATTGACGAGAATCTTGGCACCGAATTTGCCAATCCTCACAATCGCCTGATGCTCGCGCGCGCCCTCGATGGGGTGGACAAAAAATTCCAAGGCTTGATTAGCCGCTTTTGGCTTGAGTCTCTTGAGCGACTTGGTTTCAATCCTGAACAACACGGTAGCGATACCGACGCTGTTATTGCATTCCTGAAACGCAAGTACTCTATGACGGTGGGTAGGAACGGTGAGCCGCACTTCAAAACTGCAAGGAACGCTGGCGATCTGGATTTCGACGAGGAGGACAGCCGCCCTGCCACGAGAGAACCGGGATTTTGAAGTCAATCCTCCCGCCCCAAAGGGCGGAGCCTGACACGGCGTTAGCGAGCTCGGTGTGCTCGGCGAGAAGTGTGGCAAGCCTCACGTTATCGAGCGCGTTGTGCGCGGTGACGACGGATGGGACGGTACGCCTTGCGATTGGCCGGGGTGCACCGCTGTCGTACCCCCGCGCGGTAAACCGAACGAATATGTAGACCTTTCGCTGCACGAGTCCGGTAACGGCAGCGCTACCTCAGGAGGGGTTCCTGAAGTAGTCGGGGAAGTGACGCCTGTCAGGCACGAGCACGTTCATCAAGACGGCTCGGGGCAGGAAGAAAACCGTGCGCATTTTTGATATATTACACAAGAACAAACAAAATAGGGGGATAAAAAACGGACACGCTCTTCTTCCACGGCAGTTCTAAACCAAACTTGGAAAAACTCAAGCCCTCGTCAGCCGGGCTTTTCGGAAGCGGCATCTACGTGAGCGATTCGCTAGAGGATGCCGCGGAATACGGGATGTTCGTCTACCAGGTTCGTCTGCGCTGCACCCGCCCGTTCATCACGTGGGCCGATTATTCGTTGGCGGCAGCCTGCGATTGCGATTCACCAGTGGGGAATCTTTTGCTCGATATTTTTGGTATGCAACGAGCCAAAGAATATCTTCGGGAAATCGCGCACATGGCCTTTGGGGTTTTCTCGGAAGAAGACATTCCCGTGCAACAAACGCTCTTGGGCATGGGGTACGATTCGATCATGGTGCACTGGAAAAGCGATATGCGGCACTGTGTTTTGTTTTCCTCGGAACATGCGCAAATCGTGGACAAGCCCATTGAGCTAGCCTACTGGGATCCAGCACGGTAATAATGCCCATCAGCCGCCCCACGAAGGCACTGGTCCAGATTCCATCTCAAAGCATTGACAAAAGAAAAAAATAGAGTATAATAACAATCATAGAGTATAATAATAATCATTGGGAAAGCGAGGGAGGAAATCATGACAACCAAGACTGACGAACAAGAGTGGGGGGCCGAGTTGAGCCGCGCCATTCGATTGGCCGATGAGTATGCTGTATTGCTTATCTGCAACGAAGGACAGGAGCTAGAGCCTGGGCGACGGAAACTAACCGGCGATCAGGTCGAGTACGGCTCACATTTGCGGGCGGCCTTTGAGCATCTGAAGTGGCGCGGTTTTGTAGATGTGACTCCTCTCAATGATGGATTGATGGTGGATTTCACGAGGCCGTAACGTGACGTACCGTGAACGGCGATTTTTGACAAACGATACCAGCCACCAATGCAAGAGGGCGGGCATTGAGAACTGAACATGTAGCGTTGGAGGGCAATTGTATGCTGTACGACACCATTGAAATCAAGCTAACGCCAAGCGGGGAATGGAAGG
>ENA-UOYA01000892-UOYA01000892.1-activated-sludge-metagenome-genome-assembly--contig:-NODE-892-length-35030-cov-7.033910_pt1 | contig 35030 bp, 31 predicted proteins | sample MGYA00238163_ERZ764804 | MGnify/ENA primary metagenome ERZ764804 (study PRJEB28919, sample SAMN05720223) | activated sludge metagenome | isolation source: Anaerobic digester | place: Hong Kong...
CCTGTGACGACGCTCACATTGGGGATGCCCTTCAAATGCGCCTTGGCTTGCGCTGCCAGATCGGCATCCGATTCGAGCGCAACGACAGACGCCGCGAGCCCGGCAACGACAGCAGCCGCATAGCCAGAGGCGGCACCCACGATCAGCACCTTGTAGTCAGCACCGATTCCGGCTTCGACAATGAGGCGCGCCGTGACGAGCGTGGGGTTAAGCGCACGCGCGCCCGAAAGCGGCACGGCACGGTCGACATAGGCCACCGCACGGCGCTCTGCCGGCACGAAATCCTCACGGGCAACGGCTTCAATCGCCGCGGTCACGCGCGGATCATTGACGGCATTTGTACGAAGCTGGCTAACCACCATCGCGCGGCGCATGGCCTGAAAATCTAGATCGCTCACATCGACTCCTGTGGCACAACTGTCTTACGGGCGCAATACACCCAGAGGCTAATCTCGCTTTAGCCGTCCCTTTCCCGCGCGCCAAGCCGCAACGGTTCATTTAATCCACGGTTGACAGACGCGCCCGATGGACGCAGAGACCGCCGCTCACCGCGACAGAGAGGCCCGATGGCGGAGTGGTGACGCAGAGGACTGCAAATCCTTGCACGCCGGTTCGATTCCGGCTCGGGCCTCCATTCTCTTCCCAAGCCAGTGCCGCGCGTGTTGCTCGCCTGAAACGGCACAGCTCGGCTGGTGTGAGTGCCTGGACCTGCCAGGGGGATCGGCATGGCGAATATTCACAGACTTGCTGGCGTCGTTGAGGTTGATGGGCTCAGCTATGAGTGGGAATTGCGCAGCGAGCCGCAATGGGGCGAGACCGATGGCTGGAAGGGCATGACGATTGCGCTGCTTCAGCAAGATACGCAGCGCGGCGCGTTGCTGGAATTTCCGCCGCCCAAACGCTTGCTGAAAGGCTTGCAGCGCGGCCGTCTCCAGGTGAGCGATGCCGTCGTCTCGCGCGGCGTTCGTGCAGCCTTGGCGGCGGGATGGGAGCCCGCATCGCGGGGCAGGCCGATGGTCTTCATGGTGGATGCCGACGGCAACTAGCCGCGTTCTGCATCTGAGAAACCCGGGTCAGGTTGCGGCCTAGACCGCAGGCATCTCCTGCCTGAACTAGCGCGAGCTCGTGAGGTCCAGCGCGATGTCCACGATCATATCTTCCTGCCCACCGACCATTTTGCGGCGCCCCACTTCAGCAAGGATTGTGCGGGTGTCGATGCCATAGTCTGCGCTGGCCTTTTCGGCATGGCGCAGGAAGCTTGAATAGACGCCAGCATAGCCGAGCGTCAGCGTTTCCCGGTCCACGCGGACCGGCCGGTCCTGAAGAGGGCGCACCAGGTCTTCTGCCGCATCCATCAGCGCGAAGAGATCACAGCCATGGTTCCAGCCCATGCGGTCTGCCGCCGCGATGAAGACTTCAAGCGGTGCATTGCCAGCACCTGCCCCCATGCCCGCAAGGCTGGCGTCCACCCGGAGCGCGCCATTCTCAACCGCGACAATGGAGTTGGCCACACCAAGGCTGAGATTGTGGTGCGCGTGAACGCCTCTTTGGGTTTCAGGCTTCAGGACGCGATCATAGGCTTGGAGCCGCGCGGCATATTCATTCATGTTCATCGCCCCGCCACTGTCGGTGACGTAAACGCAATGCGCGCCATAGCTTTCCATCAGCACGGCCTGCTGCGCCAATGCCTCGGGGTTTGTCATGTGGCTCATCATCAGGAAGCCAGAAACGTCCATGCCCAAATTGCGGGCGGCTTCGATATGCTGCTTTGAAACGTCGGCTTCAGTGCAATGCGTCGCGATCCGGACCGAGCGGACACCCATCTCATAGGCGTGCTTGAGGTCATGCACCGTGCCGATGCCGGGCAGCAACAGCGTGGTGAGCACCGAATGCTCCAACACCTCGGCAACCGCGCCGATCCAGTCCCAATCGGTATGCGCCCCAAAACCATAGTTGAAGCTTGATCCCTGAAGACCATCGCCATGCGCCACTTCAATGGCGTCAACCTTTGCCCGGTCGAGCGCACGGGCAATCGCCTGGACGTGGTCGAGGCCATATTGATGGCGGATCGCGTGCATTCCATCACGCAGCGTCACGTCTTGAATATAGAGCTTCGTGGTCGTCGGATCGAAGGTCATGCAGCGGCCCTTTCCGTCATGCGCAGGGCAATCTTTTCTGCCGTCCTGAGCGCAGCTGAGGTCATGATGTCGAGATTTCCGGCATAGGCCGGCAGATAGTGCGCCGCGCCTTCGACTTCGAGAAAGACCGAAACCTTCAGGCCAGTGAACGCCCCATCCATTTCCGGAATGCGCAGCGGACTGTTGGAGCCGATATGTTCGAACTGCACGGCCTGTTTGAGCCGATAGCCCGGCACATAGGTCTGCACTTCTGCCACCATGTCTTCCACGCTTTTGCGGATCGCGTCCCGGTCTGCCTCATCGCAAAGGCAATAGACCGTGTCGCGCATGATGAGGGGCGGTTCTGCAGGGTTGAGCACAATGATGGCCTTGCCCCGGCTCGCGCCACCGACGTCCATGATGGCCTGACTGGTGGTTTCGGTGAATTCGTCAATATTCGCACGGGTGCCCGGCCCGGCGCTCTTGCTCGCAATCGACGCGACAATCTCGCCGTAATGCACTTTCGCCACCCGGTTCACGGCATGGACGATCGGGATCGTCGCCTGCCCGCCGCACGTCACCATGTTGACGTTGCGTGCATCAAGACAGGTATCGCCATTCACCGGCGGGACCACATAGGGGCCGATGGCAGCAGGCGTCAGGTCAATCATGCGCTTGCCAGCCGCCAGCACCAGCTCGCTGTTGCGCTTGTGCGCGCCTGCGCTGGTCGCATCAAAGACGATGTCGATATCGGCAAATTCGGGCATTGCGATCAGCCCGTCGATGCCTTCATGAGTCGTCGCAACGCCCATGCGCTGTGCGCGCGCAAGGCCATCCGACGCCGGATCGATGCCGACCATGACGCCCATCTCGAGCACGTCCGACAGACGCATGACCTTGATCATCAAATCTGTGCCAATATTGCCTGATCCGATGATCGCAACTCTGGTTTTGCGGTTTGTGGTAGCGGACATTTACTGCGCCCTCCCAAAAGTGAACGAACAGGATCCGATACCCGCCACGTTCGCACGGACGACGTCTCCCGCCTTCAGGGCGACCATTGGCCCCAGTGCACCTGCCAGCAGGATGTCGCCCGCCCTGAGCGGTTCACCCCGCTCGGCAAGCGTCCGGGCAAGCCAGGCCGCCGCATTGAGCGGATTGCCGAGCGCGGCCGCACCGACGCCGACCGAGACGACTTCGTTATTGATTGCCATCGTCATCATCGCGCCAACCAGGTCCACACCGTCAAGCGCCAGCCCCTCATTGGCGAGAACGAAGAAGGCAGATGACCCATTGTCGGCTACGGTATCGGCAAAGCTGATCTTCCAGTCAGCAATGCGGCTGTCGACGATCTCGATTGCGGCGTGCACCGAAGCGACCGCTGCGGCGACCTGTTCGGGCGTTGTGTCAACCGCGGGCAAATCTGCGCCGAGCACGAAGGCGATCTCCGCCTCGGCCTTGGCCTGAATGCAGCTTGCCGCATCAAGCACCCCGCCATCGGCAACGCGCATATCATCAAACAAGACGCCAAAGTCCGGTTGGTCAACGCCAAGCTGCGCCTGCACGGCCTTGGCGGTCAGCCCCGCCTTGCGACCGACAATCCGGCGCCCTTCGCCTTCCCAGAAGCGCGTATTGATTTCCTGCACGGCATAGGCGCCTGCGGCATCGGTCGGCTCAAGATATTGCCTCAGGGGGGCAATGGCACCGCCAGAATAGGCTTGCCGCAAAGCAAGCGCTGCAGCTTCAAACACGTCGCTCATGTCGATCAGGCCTTAATTGCGAACTCGAATTTTGCCTTTGATCAATGAAATCGCGCCGCGCAAACGCCACACTACGCGTAGCTCTCGGATTGTGAGATCAGACGCTCAAAACCGCGATGAGGGAGAGGCTGCAGCACCATTCAAACAAACATTTCATGCGTTAGGAACAATGGATGTTTCTGGCCTTGCCAGGAATGAAATGCGACCTATCGCCGTTCGGAAAGCACCAAGGTTTGACTTGGGAAACTCCCGTTGATTGGTCTGCGAACGCCGAACCAACACCTGACGGCGCGGGATTGCAAAAGGTGACGCGACATGACTAGTGCGACTATGGTCAAAACTGAAAAGCGCAAGCTGCGCGCGCCGGAGGAGTGGATGGAGCCAAAATACTACAAGAACTGGCATCTCGCGAATTCGGGAACGGAAGTTTTGGTCACCGAGTTCGAATGGGGCCTCATCCGCCTGTACGAGGCGTTCTCGCGCTGGGTGTCCACGACCAGCTCACTGCTGATCGATGAGGACATCAAGTTCAACGAACACATGATCCTGCACATCATCCGGATGCACAATCGCCCGAAAAACAGCATCACCATCGCGCGCATGATGAACCGGGACGATCTGGCGAACCTTCAGTACAGCCTGCGAAAGCTTGAGGCCGCAGGCCTGATCAGCAAATCGAAGGACAAGTCCGGCAAGAGCTTTTCCTACGTCGTCACCGAACGCGGCACGCAGATCACCGATGGCTATGCCGCCATTCGAAGCGACCTCCTGATCCGCGCAATGAGCACAATATCCAACATTGATGAGCGCATGGCCGAGATGACCAAGATGGTCAGCGTGCTGACTGGCATCTATGAAGAAATGGCACGCAGCTCGACCACTTATAACGCGCAATATTGAACGCCGGTCACACGGCCATGGAGACGACCAGCTTTCCGAAATGCCGTCCCTGCGGCAAGGCCTGATAGGCATCGCACGCATCTGCAAAGCCAAAAACCCCATCAACCACGGGCACGATGCCATTGGCATCCACCGCGCGGACGAGCGCGGCCAGATCGGCGCGGTGGCCAACGGTGATCCCGGTCAGGTGAACGTGCCGGAACAAAATGGGGGGAACCGGCACCTGCGCCACAAGGCCGGACAATACGCCGACCACACTGATCCGCCCGCCGACGCTCACGCAATTCAAGGACTGCGGCAAGGTGTCTTGCCCGCCAATCTCCAGGATGAGGTCCGCGCCAAGGCCTCCGGTGGCCGCCAAGACCTCGGATGCCCATTCCGGACACTGGCGATAATCGATGATGACATCGGCACCCATTGCGCGGGCACGCTTGGCCTTGCCTTCATCGCTGGTCAGCACGATGGCGCGGGCTCCCGCCATCTTGGCAAGTTGCAGCGCGAAAATGGCAACGCCACCCGTGCCCTGAATCACAACAGTTTCACCCGCCCGCAACTGCCCTTCGGTGAAGAGCGCCGACCATGCGGTCAAGCCTGCGCACGGCAATGTCGCAGCCGCGACCGGATCCAGAGTCCGCGGCGCATGGACAAGCGCCGTTGCTGGCAACACAACATGTTCCGCCAGCACACCATCGATTTCGCAGCCAAGCGACTGGGCATGGTTCGCGGCGTTTGCGGGGCCGCTTTCCCAATGCGGATAGAAGCTGGAGATCACCGCATCGCCGGGCGCCAGACCTGCCACGCCCTCGCCGACCGCTTCCACGACCCCGGCGCCATCGGAAAAGGGAATGACACCGGCAGGCGCCGGGTAAGCCCCTGCCAGAATTCCCAGATCACGGTGATTGATCGCCGCTGCCTCGACGCGCACCAGCACCTCCCCGGCGCGTGGTTGGGGGATGTCGCGTTGTTCAAGCCGCAGCGCCCCCAGCCCCACGCCGTCGAGATGCCAGGCGCGGCTCATGCAGTTTCCTCGTCAAGGAAGTTTTCGACCAGCTGGCGGAAGCGGTTCGGATGCTCGACCATCGTCCAATGGCCGCATTTGCCAATGGAGTGCAGCTGCGAGTTCTTGAGCAGCCCGTGCATCGTCAGCGATGCTTCCGGCGGCACGACCCGATCTTCACGACCATGGATCAGCAGCACTTCGTTTTCGATGGCCTGAAGCCCGTGGATCGGCAAGGCTTCGGCGTCGAGCCAACGTTGGTGCGGCAACGGGAAGACCCGCTCGAACACTTCCTGAGCACCGGGGCGCAGAGTGGCGCGATAGCGCATCTCCACCAGTTCATCGGTGATCAGCTTCTGGTCATAGGCCATCACGCTCATCGCATTGCGCATATTCTCTGGCGAAGGCTTGTAGCCCCACAAGGCAGCAAGCTCCGGCCCGACGACAATCGGCACGCCGCCAGCGCCCATCAGCACCAGCCGCCCGGTGCGTTCGGGCGCGCGCCAGGCCATCCACAAGGCGACAGCACCCCCAAAGCTGTTGCCGACGATGTGCGCCTTTTCAATGCCCAGACCGTCGAGAACGGCAAGCATCTGGTCAATCCAGCTGTCCATGAAGCGAAACTCATAGTCAGCACCAATCTCGGTATAGCCAAAGCCGACGAGATCAGGCGCAATGACGCGGTAGCGCTGCGACAGCGTCGGGATGAGCCCACGCCAGTTGGCCCATCCGGAAACACCGGCGCCTGAGCCATGGAGCAGCAGCACCGGCGGCCCATCGCCCGCGTCATGATAATTGGTCTGGTAGCCACAGGTCGTGATCGAGCGGCCGATTTCAGGATTGTCAGTCATATCATTCTCCGATCAGCCCCTCAGGCAGGGGGGCTGCAATATTAAAGTCCAAGATCAGCGCGGGGCCGCATGAGCGTATCGATGCAGGCGTAGAGGATCTTCTCCAGGCACGGCATCAGGTCAGGAACATAGGTTGCGCCCATCCCGCCCAGCCCTTCCGCAATGGGCTCAGGCGATCCTTCGGCAGGCCAGGGCCAGCCAATTCGCGCGGTGGGCACACCAAGGCGACGCAGCGCGGCGCCATCGGTCTGACCGCCCAGCGGCTCCGGCTTGGGATAGGCCTTGCCCTCGATATGCTCCCATCCGCGCCGTGCAGACTGGATGATCCAGTTGGACGGGTCGGTCGTGCCTCCGGGCGTTGAACCGTACATCTCCCAGTCGCAGTCAATATCCGGGAAGCGCACTTTCAGGTCGGCCATAAAGGCCTCGAACTGGCTCTTCACCTCGCCCGGCGTGGTGCGCGGGCTGATGCGGACATCGAAGAAGATTTCCGTCACCGCACTCGGAAATGCGGGCCGCTCAATCCAGCCGCCGCGCACCCCGGCAATCCATCCATGCGGATAGATGTCGCCGGATTTGTTCCGCTCGGCATAGTCGATGAGCCATTTTTCAAGCTCGAGGATCACGGTCGCGGCGGGCACGACCGAAGAGCGGAATGCATCCAGCCCACGCGGCACCCCGGCATAGCCCAGCGTGCCTTTGACGCCGATCTTGAACCAGCCCATGCCGGGCTCTTCATGATAGACCCAGTTCCATGGCTTCATGATGATCGCGAAATCAGGCGCCATGCCGCGATTGAGCAGATGGAACACCCCATGGCTCATCCCGGCGTTGTTCCGCTGCGGGATCGTCACCGGCATGCCGCCATCGGCAAAACCCAGATTGAGCGTGCCCTTGAGCGGCAGGTCCGCCTCGATCAGCGCGGTCGCCACTTCCATCAGCCCCGCGACCATCGCCTTGGGGTTTGAGGAGCCGAGCCCATAGACCCAGTCTCCGACCATGGTGGCACTCGGCTTCAGGTCCGCATATTGTTCAGGCCCGGCCCAGGGGAAATCGCTTTCATCGCCTTCAAGATGCGTGTCGATGGGTGCGTAAAGCAGCAGGGTCGCCCCCTCGCCAGACCCACGCTTTTCGCCCAGCACGTTGGACGAGATGTCGCCCATCGGATCAAGCGTCGGCTTGAGCCCCACCGCCTTCATCCGCTCGGCCACAAACTCGGCCACGTTGCGCGTCGCCCCCGTGGGAGAATGGATATCGGTGATGTCGAACAGCAATTGCTTGAGCCGCCCGGCATCCAGCTTGGCGCGCGCCTTGGCGTAGGCTGCCTCCATTTCAGGAGTGAACGGCATAGTCGTGGTCGGTTCCATTATGCGGCCTCCCTCAGCGCGGCGTGAGCAATGATTATTTGGGCATTGGCGAGCAGTTGGCGGTCGGCACCGGGCAGACCGATGACCTGAAGTCCCAAGGGCAGGCCATCATCGCGCCACGCTGCCGGAAAACCGAGGCAGGGCGCGCCGACAGCCGTCCAGATCCGCTGGAACATCGGATCACCCGTGGCCCCCAGCCCTTCGGGTGCGACGCCGGGTGCGCCGGGCGCAAGCAGCAGATCAATATCTGAGAAGATCGCAGGCAGCAGCGCCGTGCATTCTTCCTGCAAGGCACGCGCTGCCGAATATTCGTCCGCGCTCGTCGAGGCCCCAGCGTCAATCATGGCGCGGAATTCTTCGCTGACCTCGGCCCCGTGCGCGCAGCGAATTTCGCCCAGCACCTGAAATGCCTCGGTGCGATGTATCGTCAGTTGGGCAGCACCCAGCCGCTCGAACGGTTCGGGCAGCGTCACCTCGCTCACGAGGCAACCAGCGGCGCCCAGCCTTGCGGCGAAATCAAGCAGCGCGTCCTGCATGTCTGCACTGGCCTGCCCCCATGTCGGCATCCGGCACAGTCCGACGCGCAGCGGTGCTTGCGACGCTGGCCGCTCACTCTCGCCAGACACAACAGCATCGGCGGCCACGAGCAAATCAAGCGTGCGCGCAAACAGCCCCACCGTATCAAGGCTGGGGGCCGTGGCGAGCACGCCGCCGTCCGGATAGCGCCCGAAGCTTGGCTTGAAGGCCAGAGTGCCACAAAAGCTCCCGGGCCGGATCATCGAGCCTGCCGTCTGGGTGCCAAGCGCAATGTCGGCCTGCCCGTCGGCGACAGCCGCCGCCGATCCACTCGACGATCCGCCGGGCGTATGTCCGGCTTTGCGCGGATTGACCGTTGGTCCGGGGTGATAGGTGGCGAACTCCGCCGTCACCGTCTTGCCCAATACCACCGCGCCTGCCGCGCGTAATCGCGCGACGGGTTCGGCATCGCTTGTGGCGATATTGTCGGCATAGACTGGCGATCCATGCGTCGTCGGCATGCCCGCGACATCGATCACATCCTTGACCCCCAGCACGACCCCGGCGAGCGGGCCAGCGCCCCCCTTCGCCTCACGGTCGATATGCGCCCAGGCGCGCACTGCGGGATCGCGCACGTCAATCCGTGCAAGACACTCGGCAAGGCCCACTGCGTCAGGCTCCAACCATGCGGTGGCCCCAAAGCATGGGCTGGTCGTAATTCTTGATCTCCCAATCGGGCCCGATTTCACGGCCGCCAAAGCCATATTCGATCCAGAAGCCCGAAGGAGACTTCAGGTAGAAGCTCTGCATATGGTCGTTGCTGTGCTTGCCCGGCTCGATGGCAACGGGAATGCCCAGATCGCGGACGATGTCATAGCCATAGCCAACGTCATCGAGCGAGGTGGATTCAACCATCAGGTGCTGGAATGCACCCGCCGGACGACCTTCGGCTTCCGCCATCAGTGCAAGCGTATGGTGGCGCGGGTTGCAGTGCAGGAAGACCGCATCATTATCGTCCCACGCGATATAGTCCGAAATATCGAAACCCATGACCTCGCGGTAGAAGGCCAGCGACGCCGGAAGGTCCTTGACCCAGAAGACAACGTGCCCAAGCCCGAGCGCACCCGTCTTGTAGCCAGCCACACCCCGACCCGGGGCAAGGGGCGTGTTGGAGACGAGCGGACCGTAGTAGATTTCGGTCGGGCAGCCGATCATCGGGCAGGTGTAGTGATAGACCGTCTTGACCTTGCGCTCATCGCACAAGGCGCGAGAGCCTGCGTTCACGTCGACCCCGCGGGCGCGCAAGTCCGCGACAAGCGCTTCAAGCCGATCAGGGCAGCCGACTTCCCAGCCAATCACCGCCACACTGTCTTCGCCTGTCGGGTAAAGGCTGATGCGGTGATGGTATTCGTCCAGACGGAAATCCAGAGCGTCGCTGTTCGCCCGCGCGCGCGCTTCCATGCCGAACACCTTGACGAGCAGATCGCGCCATTTGTCGAATGCAGACACGTTAAAGGCTACATAGCCCAGACTGTCGACCCCCATCTCCCTACTCCTTGCCGTTGATCTCAAAATTGCCGCCAAACCTCGTCACGCCATGCTCAACTGCTGGCGACGAACTGCTCGGCGAAGATGTTTTCCGGTGAAAGCCCCAGCGCTTCGAGATGCTTGCGCGCGGCTTCAATCATCCCCGGCGGGCCGCACAGATAGGCAACGCTATCCGCTGTCAGCCCATCCTCGGCAGTCAGCGCCGAAACGGGATTGCCGAGCCGCACGCCCGAAGCAGGTTCGCCGCGATCCACCGAAATGCGCGCGTCAAGCGACGCCATCCAGTGCGACCGCAACTCGATCTGATCGAGATTGAAAAGCGCTTCCGGCGTCTGGCAACCAAAACTCAGGATGACCTTTGGCTTACGACCGGGTGCCGCGCGCAGCGCGTCGATCATCGCCATCATGGGCGCAAGGCCGGTTCCCCCCGCGATCATCACGTGCGGCGCGCGGACCTTCTCCTTGAGGAAAAACTGGCCGAACGGTCCGCTGACATCAATCACGTCATCGACCTTCGCCTGCGTCGTCAGCCATTCCGACATGACGCCGCCCGGCAGAATGCGGATCAGAAGCTCAATGCGCGGAAGATCGGCAACGGTCGTCGCCATGGAATAGCTGCGGAACACCTCGGTGCCAGGCACCTTGAGCTGGATGAACTGGCCCGGACGGAAATCCATCCAACAGCCCTCGGCCAATTCCAGCTCGAGACGAACGACATCGCTTGCGATCCGTTCCACCGCGTTGACGAAACATTTGCCTTCAATGGGACGCCCCGCCCCTGCCGCGCTGTCATAGCCAACCGAGAACCGGCACGGGCCTTTCGGCTCGGTGAGACACAACAGACGATAGCCCTGTGCGCGCTCGGATGGCAGCAGCGAACTGCTGACCCCTTCACGATGGTCGGCTTCGCCTTCCTCCAGATGCGCAAGGCAGCTGCCGCAGCTGCCGGTGCCACATTGGAAGAGCACCGGCGCCTCGGCCGCCAGGGCAGCGTCGAGCACGCTCTGGCCGGGATCAACCGGCACATCATGCTCGACACCGTCGCTGAAGGTGATCGTCGCTTTAGTAGGAGTTAACATTTTCGATTTTTTCGACCTTGTAGCCAGGCGCCTTGCCCTGGGCGAGGCGACGCATCCGTATGCTTGAGGTCTTGGTCGCGTTGGTCACGCCCTTGCCCGGCTTGGCAATGCCGCGCGCATGGCGAGACGCCAGCTTGCGCCATGTGACCGGCGAAATATCGGTTTCGACAAGCTGCTCGTTGTCCCAGCCTGTGCCGTCTGCGTAGAATTCTTCCATCGCCTCGCGGGCATAGAGATCGCAGTCGTTGAAGCCGCGAATGGCGAGAGGCATGTAGAGATTGTCGAAGCGGTACTGGAACTTCTTGCGCTCTTCCGGCGTGTTGCAGATGCGCACCATGACTTCCCAATATTCGTACATGTCGTCGGTGATCGGCACGTACCATTCATATTGGACGACATGCTCTTCGGGCCAGTTTTCGACCATCAGCACGCCCGGCAGAACGACCGAGGTGCGGTAGAAGCGGCCCTTGAGGTTTTCGATCTTGAGGCCAAGATCCTTGTTTTCAAGAATAGGCGTCCAGCGGTCGGTGAAGAGCCACTGCATCTGGCCTTTGGGGCCATCTTCTTCCTCGATGAGCGTGATCGCATCATCGGAGGCGGGCACGATGCCGAGCGGGAGAACCCAGTCCATGGCGTGCACGATGGCATTGTCGGCGTGCACAAGGATGTGCGCGTTGTCGAAGCCGTTTTCGCAGGCAATCCGCCAGTTGGTCTGGCCCGTCCGGTGCAGACCGAGCGCGACGGCGTTCTCATCAAGAATGCTGGGGGCTGCTGGCCAAAGCGGGTGCGGATAGGTCTCGCTGCTATCGGGGAAACGGACCGGGAGGTCGTGCGACAGCGGCGGCACATCTTCATCCGGGAAATCGTCTTCACGGACGAAGACGAAGATCATCCCGGCGACTTCCTGAACCGGATAGGTGGTGACACCCGTCTTGCCGATCAGCTTGCTGTCGGGGTTGCCGACGATGTTGTTGAGCACGCCGGTTTCGAGGTCGAAGTTGAAGCCGTGATACCAGCAGGCAATCGAGGTGTCGTTGAAGCACATGGGCTTGGCCGAGAGGCGCACGCCACGGTGCACGCACTGATCCTTGATGGCGTAGAGCTTGCCCGCGGCGCGGCGCAGCAGGATCGGGATACCCGCAATCTGGATGCCTTCAACCGCCTGCTCGGGCAGTTCCTCGGTGAACAGCGCGGGATACCAGTGGTTGACGAAACCCCAGGCCGCGTCCTTGTAGGGCTGGTACTGGCTCTGGGTCTTTTCATCGTTCATGCGGTCGGCGCTGATCTCGTTCTTGCGAACGGTCGTGCGGCGGCGGACGGGAGTTGCGTCATTCATTTCAGTGCGTTCCTTTCCATATTCTCCTCCCGGGTTCGCTTATGGCCTTGGCTGGGTTGACTGCCGGACCTGGGATGATGCTGCGCGGAGAGCGGGTGCCGCATGGCGCGGCACCCAATTCGGGAGATTTGTCAGAAGTTGACCCCGGCACTCACGCCCCACCAGCGCCGCTTGCCGTATGACTCCTCGGTGCAGCCGCACAGCGTGGACAGGTCATAGCCCACGGTCTTGTAGCTCTTGTCGGTGAGGTTGTTGACGAACACCCCGAGACGGTAGTGTTCCGATGCATCTTCCCATCCGATCCGCGCGTTGAAGATCGCATAACCATCGAAACGGTTCGCATCGAAGTTGCGCAGATTGTGATAGAAGCTCGACGTATAGCTGCCATCGACGCCCAAGGTCAGGCGGCCACCCGCCACATCAACCGGCGGCTTGTAGCTGATGCGCCCGGCAAGCTGCGTTTCCGGAGCGAACGCCGGATGGACATTCTTGAGAACGCCCGGAGCGATTTCCAGTTGCTTCACCCGCGCGTTGAAGAACGAGGCTGAAGCACCAAGCTGCAGGCCTTCCGCCGGGCGGACATTCAGCTCGACTTCGGCACCATAGGTGCGGGCCGGACGGTTCTGGACATAGCCCGACACGTTCGAGAAGGTGAACGCCTGGTAGTTGGAATAGTCGTAATAATAGGCCGAAGCGTTGAAGTTCGCCTTGCCGTCGAGGAAGGTCGCCTTGAAGCCGCCTTCATACGAGACGAGCACCTCGGGACGATAGGGGATCTGCGCTGCGGTCAGCGGCGGCGTGCCATCGGGAAGCTTTGCGTTGTAGCTGCCACCCTTCACGCCACGATTGACGCCGACATAGATCAACAGGTCGCGGTTCGGTTGATATTCGATCTGCGCCTTGCCCGCCCACAAGGTGTTGGTGCGGCTGTGCTGGAAGCTCGGCTGCAGCGGGAACAGCGGGGTTCCCACAGAGTCGATCCGCAGCGGGTCAGTGTCCGCCATGGCATTCGACTGGAAGTTATATTCCTGATGCTCGCGGATGAGGCGACCGCCAGCGATGATCTTCCAGTCCGGCGCGAACTTATATTCCACCTGACCAAAGACTGATCCCGATTCCGTCTTGAGGCGGAAGGAATTGACGAGATCGATACCCGTGGTGGTTGCACCGAAGACGCTCGAGAAGATGCTGAATGCCGGCGCAAGGAAGCCATTGGACGATTTGGCATCAACGTTGAGGTAGAAGGCACCCGTCGTCCAAGTCAGGTCCCCTGCCGACCCCGAAAGGCGCAGTTCCTGCGAGACGCTGTCGGTATCGCCAATCGTTCCATAGTTCACCAGGTTCGTCGGCGATGCGTCGACGTCCATGGCGAAGTTCTTCTTGAACCGCATGTAGTTGGTGACGGAAACGAGATCGACGTCGCCAAGCTCGTAGTCGATGTGAAGCCCGGCATTCCAGGTTTCGGTGCGATTGAGATCACCAACCGCAAAGTCCTTCGACAGCGTCAGCGATTTGCCGCTCGGCGCAACAAAGCCGAACCAGTCCGCACCCGGCGCACGTGACGGCGGCGAATTCGGGATGCCGGTAAAGTTGGCGCCACCCGGCCCGATTGCCGTGCGCGTTTCGGTGGGCGTGGCGTAGATGGCGTTCACAACGCGACCGGCGGCATCGAGAACCGCAACGGTCGGAGACTGGGTGTATTGGCCCGATGACAGGTGCTGGCGCGCAGCCGAGCCGACAAGGCGAACCGTGAGCCGGTCGCTTGGCTTGAACTGCAGCTGGATGCGGCCTGCAAGCGTATTGCTATAGCCTTCATCCTGGCAGCAGGGGTTGGTGACACCACCGAGATTGACGGGAACGCCGCCAGCGGCGCCTGCAGGATAGACATTCTTCCAATAGGAGTCGTTGCGGTCCATCAGGCCCGAAACACGCAAAGCCACCTTGTCGCTCAGCGGGAGGTTGAGAGCACCTTCCAGCTTCACCGAGTTGAACCGGCCATAGGTGCCATCAAGGCGCGCGCCCATCTCGTCGGTCGGCTTGCTGACGACATAATGGACAAGCCCACCCGTCGCGTTGCGGCCGAACAGCGTGCCCTGCGGCCCCTTCAACACTTCGACGCGCTCAAGGTCGAACAGGCCAAAGGTCTGGCCCTGCATGTTGGGGATGTAGCTGTCGTCGACATAAACGGCGACCGGCGCTTCAACGGCGTCGTTGAAATCGTTCTGCGTAACGCCGCGAATGGTGAACTGGCTCATTTGCCCGCCCACATTGCCCGAAATGTGAACGCCCGGCGTAAGCCGCGCAACGTCGATGCTCGACTGGACGTTCATCTCGCGAAGTTCCTGCCCGGCAAAGGCGGCAATCGCGATGCCCACGTCCTGCACGGACTGGGCGCGACGCTGCGCCGTCACCAGGATTTCGCCACCATCGGTAATGGGTTCTTCTGCGGCCGCAGCGCCGGGTGCGGCACTCTGGGCAATCGCGGGTGTGAATGTAAATGCCAGCGCGATGAACGGCAAGCCGGCGATCAGTAGAGCTTTCTTCGAGGTCACGGTCTTCTCCCCCCTGTCCCACAGTTGGATTTGTCAGGCAAAAACTGCCCAGAGCCGCCGATTAGTTAAGGATTTTGGCTGGCTTGAATCGAAGCATGCGGAGATTCTCAACGCCTGTCAAAAGAGCATCGATCAATGATTCTCACATGATGAGATAACTTTCCATCTTATATGGAACCTATTGCATTTTTTTTGCATATAGTTTCAATTGAATTTCAATTTAAAAAATAACGACACCGTTGATGACCGCTGCAGGGGCGAACGCGGTCCAAATTGGAGGAGACGAATCGTGGCGACACCCCGAATTCAGTCGGTCGACAGGGCATTTTCGTTGCTCAACTGCCTCGTGGACGCGGGCGGCACGGGAAGCCTGCCGGTGATGGCGACACGATGCGGCCTGTCCGTTGCAACGACTCACCGTCTGCTTGCGACCCTCGAAGGTTTGGGGGCCGTCGTTCACACCGCGCCGGGAAAATACCGGATCGGCACCACGCTCTTCCGGCTCACCGAAAGCACCTCCAAGGACCGGCTGTTCGCGGCCGCGGCCGAGGCAAGCTTGCGCCGCATCTGCAAGAACATCTGCCAGACCGCGCATCTGGGAATGCTGGATGCCGATTGCATGGTGACATATGTCGCCAAAGCGTCCCGCCGATCCCATTTTCCGCCGACTGTTATCGGCAGCCAGCTGGAGGCCTATTGTTCCGGACTGGGCAAAGTCCTTCTCGCAGCACTCCCGGCGGAGCAGCAGGCCCGCTATCTGGCTGAAGGTCCCTTTGTGGCGCTGACACCGCGCACCATCACCGAGCCAGACGCACTCCTTGAAGAACTGCAACTCGTGGCAAAGCGCGGCTATGCCGTCGACGACTGCGAATTGTTCGAAGATCTGCGATGCGTTGCCGTCCCGGTGAAAGACGCGAACGGCAATGTCGTTGCCGCGCTCTCTGCATCTTCGGCGGTCAGCCAGATGCCGCATCAGAACATTGCCAGCGTGGCAGCCGCGCTTGCCGCCCATGCGCATGAGATCAGCGACAGGCTCTATCCTGCAGCGCCCGGCAGCGCATCCAGCAACTAAACAGACTGAGGAGATGAATAGGTGGCCTTGAAACGGATCAAGATGATCGTCCCCGTGCCGTTGCCGGCCGAGGCGCTGGAAGGCTTTGCAGCGCAGATGCCTGCAGAGATGCAGCGCCCTGACATCGCGGTTGAATTTGCAGGCGTACGTAACGGCACGACAACCCTCGACTCGCTTTTTGAGGCGACCATGGCGGATGCCTTTTGCCTTGAAGCAGGCCTGCGTGCCGAAGAGGAAGGATTTGCCGCTGTCTGCCTCAATAGCGTGAGCGATTCCGGCGTTGCCGCCCTGCGGTCGCGCCTGACCATTCCCGTTACCGGCCCCGGTCGCGCCTCCTTCTTCCTCGCAGCAGACCTCGCAAAGCGGTTTTCAGTCGTGACCATGTGGCCGCAATGGCACTGGATTTACGAAAAGCTCGCGCTTGAAACGGGCCTCGGCTCCAAGCTTGCCTCAATCCGCGACATCGGCACGCGGCCCGACACGCATGAGCTGCTCGCAGGCAAGGAAGAAATCGTCTTTGAAAAGCTGGAGGCGCAGTGCCGCAAGGCAATCGAAGAAGATGGCGCCGATGCCATCATCCTAGGTTCGACGACGATGCACCAATCCCACAAATTCCTGAGCGAGCGCCTTGACGTGCCGGTGCTCAACCCCGGACTTGTTGCCTATAAGCAGTGCGAAATGCTGCTCGACCTCGGCCTGAGCCACTCCAAGCGCACATATCATTCACCCGAAGCCCCGGCAGATGCCGTGCTGTCGCAGGTGCCAAGCCTGTTCTGAAGTGATTTCAAGATAAGTGGACGGTCTTTCAGCCCGCTGAAAGACCGCCATCGACTGACAGGACCGCGCCGGTCACATAACTGGCCTGATCCGACATAAGCCAGACGACCGCATTCGCCACTTCGTCAGGCTGGCCGATGCGTCCCATGGGCACCATGGAATCCATGGCGTGCGCATCCCCCATCACGCGCATGAAATTGGGTGTTTCCGTGCCGCCGGGGGCCACGGCATTCACGCGGATGCCGGCGTTCGCACACTCGAGCGCAACCGCCTTGGTCAAACCGATCACGCCGAATTTCGCAGCGGTGTAGTGGGCGAGGCCCGCCATACCCTTCAGCCCGAATATGGAGGCATTGTTGACGATCGCCCCGCCCCCCGACTGGCGCATCTGCGCGACCTGATATTTCACGCCCCAATAAGCCGCGTTGAAATTCAGCGCGAGATAGTGATCTTCCTCGTCTTCGTCGGTCGTATCAATCGGCGTCGGGTCGCCATGTCCGCCCGCGTTGTTGAAGGCGAGATCAAGCGCGCCAAGTTCCGAGACACACTGGCGCACCGCATCGCGGCACATATCGCGCTGCGTCACATCCCCGGCGAATATCGCCGCGCGCGCTCCCAACGCCTCAACCTCGTCGGCAACTGACCTCAGAAGACCCTCGCGTCGCCCGACCAGCATCACGCTGGCACCTGCGCGCGCCATTGCAAGTGCGGTGGAGCGCCCCATTCCGCTCCCCCCGCCCGTGACGAGACCAACCTTGCCCCCAAGCAGCGGGCGAACAACCGGCATGGTTCAGGCCGCCCGTGTGAAGGTGTCGCGATACCGTTCGCGCAACTCCTGCTTCAGGATCTTCCCCATCGCATTCCGCGGAAAGGCCTCAAGCACATGAACCTGCTTGGGCTGCTTGAACTTCGCCATCCGCTCCGCAATCAGGCTTTGCATGGCCGCAGCGTCATATTCGGTGCCCGAGGTCGTGATCGCGGCCATGACGGCCTCGCCAAAGTCCGGGTGCGGCACACCGAACACGGCGACGTCCTGCACGCCCGGCGCTTCGGCGAGCAGCATCTCGATTTCAGCCGGATAGACGTTGTAGCCCCCCGAAATGATGAGGTCTTTCGACCGCCCGGCAATCGTCAGCCGCCCCTCCGCGTCGAGAAAGCCGGTATCACCAGTGCGGAAATAGCCATCCGGGTAGAAGCTTTCGGCAGTCGCTTCCGGACGACGCCAATAGCCAGCGCACAGGTTCGGACCCTTCATCTCGATCTCGCCGACTTCGCCCACCGGCATCGCCACGCGATCGCCATCGACGACCCGCACCGACACGCCCGGAAGTGCAAAGCCGACGGTCCCCGGCAAACGCCCCGCCTGCGCATAGGGGTTGGACGTGATCATCACCGTTTCCGTCATGCCGTAGCGTTCAAGGATGCGGTGCCCCGTGCGCTCCTCAAAGGCGCTGAAGGCCGATGGCAGAAGTGGCGCGGACCCGCTGATGAAAAGCCGTATCCCGGCAACGGCATCGCGCGTGAACGCTTCGGTATCGAGCAGGCGCGAATAGAAGGTCGGCACCCCCATGAACACGCTCACCTTGTCGAGATCAGCGATCACTTTTGCGGCATCGAATTTTGCGAGCATCCGCAACGTGGCACCGCTGTAGAGGCCCAGATGAAGGCACACGAAAAGTCCGTGCGCGTGAAAGAGCGGAAGGCTGTGCAGGATGACATCGTCGCTGGAGAACGCCCACGCCTCATAGAGCGCCGCCACATTGCTCTGGAGGTTGCCGTGCGTCAGCATGGCGCCTTTGGGTCGCCCGGTCGTCCCCGAGGTGAACAGGATGGCCGCGAGGTCGGACGTCTCGACTTCTTCGACGCTGAAATCGGCTTCGCACTCAGCCGCAAGTGCCACGAGCGACCCGGTTCCATCGGCATTGAGCGTCGCGCGAACGAGGCCGTCTTCCCCCGCTTCCGGCACAGGGGTCTGCGCTGCGTGGACGAGCAAGGCTGGCTCTGCATCTTCGATCAGAAGCGCGACTTCAGCCGCCGTATAGGCCGGGTTCATCGGCACGAAGATCGCGCCCGACGCCAGCACTGCGAGATAGGTGAAGGCGAATTCCGGGCTATTGTCGGTCTTGACCATGACCCGGTCACCCCGCTTGACACCCAGCTTGGCGAGCACAGCGCGATAGCGGCCAACCTGCTCGGGCAGCTCGGCAAAGGTGCAGCGCGTCTCGCCATTCCAGATGATCGCGGGCTTTGCTCCATGATCCTTTTCCCGTGCGTAGAAGGTCGAAACGATATTTCCGGTCATGAAGTCGAATCCATCTGGTTGCCGATTTGGCGCCTGGCCTGCCCGGCGAGGTAGCGGCACGGGCGCTGAACGCAAAAATGCAGCTCTCACAATGTGCGAACTGCGCGGAGATTCAATGCGTGACATGTGCGAGGCCACCTGCAGAACAAGCGACCTCGCACAGCTGGGAGAGCTGCCTGAAGCTGTTCTCTTCCCGCGATTTCCGAGTCGTTCGGTGTTTCCACCTCACTCGAAATCGCTCTAGAACTTGACGGACGCCGTCACCGACCATTCCCGGCCACGGTTGTACACCCCTTCAAAGGCCTGAATGGCATCGACGAGAATGCCCGACAGGAGATAACGTTCATCGCCGATGTTGCGCACATTGGCGGACAGGCCAAACCTGTCATCGGCGCTTGACCAGCCAAGGCTCGCATTCACCAGATGATAGCCCGGCTGCGCGATCTGTGCGGTGTTGAACGTGTTGTTGTAGAATTTGGAGCGATAAGCCCAGTCGACGCGCGGCCGCAGCTTGGAGCCACCCGGCAACTCATGCTCATAGGTGATCGCCGCCGAAGCCGTCCATTTCGAGACGCGCTCAAACATGTTGGCCGGATTGATATAGGTCGTCGCCTGATCGATCTGCTTGTACTTGGCATCGGTCAGCCCAAGCGTTCCTTCGATCAGCAGGCCTGCCAGCGGGCGCAGCTGCGCTTCGGCTTCGAACCCCTGGATGCTGGCCTTGCCGGCATTGCGGAAGACAGGTGCAACGCTCGTATAGACCTGCACCTGCAAGTCCTTGTATTTGGTGTAATAGGCCGATGCATTGAGCGTCAGCAGGCGGTCCGGCGTCTGGTATTTGAAGCCAGCTTCGTAAACATCCACCTTTTCCGGCGCGAAGGACGGGATGGCGGCCACCGGATCGGTAATCGGCGTCGTCACGCCCGGAATGATCGGCGGAAACACGCGCTGGCTGAAACCGCCGGATTTGAAGCCGCGAGACCAGGTTGAATAAACCATCAGGTCCGACGTCGGCTGATAAGAGAGGTTCACCATCGGCGTCACTTCTCTGAACTTCACCTTCGCCTCGACATTGGGCAGGACGCGCGTTCCAGCATCAAAGATCGGCGAATTGAAGGGCGCCCCAAGGAATGCGGCCCGATTTTCAATGATGAACTGATCGGGATGGAACGCCTTGTTATCCTGCGTCCAGCGCAGGCCAGCCGTCAGCTTCAACGCATCCGTGAGCGCAAAGGTGCCCTGACCGAAAGCCGCCAGACTTTCGTTCCGGAAGGCCCCGCCCGACTGGAACTCGGAAATCGTGAACCGCAGCCGGTTCACATTGACGCCTGATTCCTTGAAATAATAGCCGCCCAAAATCCAGTCGAGGCGCCCATCAAGGCTCTTGCCGAGCAGCTGCACTTCCTGGCTGATCTGCTTTTGCTCGATGCGGTCATAAAATTGCGCAACGGTCACGGGCGAGCCATCGCCATCGCGCGCGAATGTGCCGGTCAGGCGGCGATAGGCCGTAATGCTCTTGAGGTCGACGCTGTCGGACAGCTCGACCGCATGGGTCATGCTCACGCCCCAGATGTCCGAATTGGAATAGGAGGGTGCCGTGCCACCATTCTTGTCCGGTCCAAGGACGTAGCGGTTGTCGTAACAGCCGGGCACCGCAAGGTTCAGCGGTGCTGGCGGAATGGCGCAGGGAATGGGCGGACCACCTGCGGTGACATTGGCGATAATATTCGAAATATCGGCAAAGGGCGGCGTGTTGGGATCGGTCGTGCGTCCATAGTTGATGCCGATGAGCGACATGGCGGGCCCGTTTTCACGTGCGGTCGTTCCATCAAAGCCGAGATCAACCGTCCAGCCGTCGCTGGGCTTCAGGCGCAGCGCCGCGCGTCCGGCAAGGCGGTTGGAATTGCCGATCTTCTTCCCATCAAAGGTCCGCGTGACATAGCCGTCCTGCCCGAAATAGCCGACCGACACACGCAAGGCCGCCGCATCGCTGAGCGGCACATTCACCATGCCCTTGGCCACCACGAGATTGTCGGTGCCATAGGTCAGCGATCCGCTCGCGCGCAGCTTGTCTTCCGGGACCTTCGTCGTGACCGAAATCGCACCGCCAATCGTGTTGCGGCCAAATAGAGTTCCCTGCGGCCCGCGGAGCACCTCGACGCGCTCGAAGTCGACGAGATCAAGAATCGCACCAACCGAACGCGCGACATAAACCCCATCCACATAGACGCCGACGCCGGGCTCCACCGTCGGCACGAAATCCTGCTGCCCGACGCCACGGATGTAGATGGACGCGCTGTTGCTCGCGCCGCTGAAGGAAGGGTTGTTCTGCAAAGTGAGATTGGGCGTCAGCTGGGCCAGCCCCTCGGTGCTCTGAATGCTGCGGGCTTCAAGTGCACGGCTGGAAAATGCAGTGATTGAAATCGGTGTTTCCTGAAGCGTCTCCTCGCGCTTGCGGGCCGTAACGGTAATCACCTCATCAAACACCGAGGCCGGTTCCGCTTCCTGCTCGCCCTGCACAACATCGGCCGCCATCGCAGGCTGCACATGGAGCAGCGCCGTCAGCGAAACAGCGGCAAGCATCGTGAACTTCAGTCTTGCATTGGAATTGCGCGTGTTTTCATGTTCGGTCATGGGTGTCTCCCCCCTTCATTGTCCGTTGGAGAATTGGCGCTGCGGGGTCATTCCCCGTCAGCGACAAGGATTGGCCTGCGTCAGTTTGCGAGAGCCATTCGCCCGGCAAGAAACTGCTCGGCAGCGGCGGCTTCGTAATACCAGGGCGCGATGGACTTCGGGTCGTTGAAGCTGTTGGCCATCAGATGCGCCAGTTCAGCATCACTTTCCGCCGCCTTCAGGATCTGCATCATATGTGCAGGCGGCGCACCGAGCGTCTGGTTGGTATAAGCGACGGGATATCGGGCATAATCCCAATATTGCTCGAACACATCGCGCATCCATTCTTCATCGAACGGCTTGTCGCCCCGCGCGTTGATGGCATCGAGATAGATCTTGGCGGCCTTCGACGCGTTGTTTGATCCCTGGCCTGTCAGCGGATCATTGAGGCAGACAACATCCGCCAGACCGAATATCTTGGCGCCACCCGGCAGGGTCGCCACAGGATGCTTGGTTGTCGGCGTTATCCGCCCGCGAAGGACTGCCTTTTCGTCCGCCAGCTCAAGATGGCCATCAATGCGCTCAGCCTCGATGGGGAAGAAGGTGCGGAGCAGATGCTCGCTGACCTCCAGATGGTCCTGCGGGGTCTTGACGTCCCCCCATATGTCCATCGGCCCGCCAGGAATGCATTCGATGGTGAAAATTTCACACGGACCATTGAGGCTGAGGCCGGGGAAGCTGACGAATTCCCCAATGCCCGGATTAATGTTGATACAGATCGCAGGCGTGCCCGGCCGCGGCTTGAAGCGGTTGACGTAAGTGAGGGCAAGCACGCGTTGCGGACTGGTAAGGGGGGAGCGTTCAGGATTACGCTCAAAGAGCGCGCCGATTTCCCCTTTGCCGGCCGCTACGATCACAAGATCATGCGTCCCGGCAAGGGCTTCCAGCTCCTCGACCCCCGCATCAGCGATCTGGAGGTTGCCGCCCAGCTCGACAAAGCGGTCCATCCAGACGGGAATTTTGACGCGCTGGTCGATTGACTGGCCCGGCTCGTCCATGGCGCCTTGCCAGTAGAGCATCACGTTGCCCGCGCTGTCGGCAACGCGCATTTGCGCACCGGCATATTGGGGGGAACTGTCTTGCCAGTAATCGATACCCAGTTCCCGTTCGAGACCGAGCGCCATGCCGTACATGGACTGGCTCGATGTCACAGGGCCGGTTGCGATCTGCTCGCCTGACCGGTTGGAAAGCATCGTGACGGCGTGGCCTGACATGAGCAGACCGATCCCCAAATGCAGGCCTGCCTGTCCGGCCCCCACGATCGCAATATTGGCCATAATCTCCTCGCTCGACTGTGGAATTTCACGAGCAAGGCTATGACGGAAACGCAGACACTCAATCCGGGCGTGGCAACCCAATATCCGGTTATGGCAACTGCGGTTCGGAAGGTATTAGTGGGCGCGCGAGCGCCGCACCGTGTCTCGCGGCGTTTCCCCGAACCGCTGTTTGTAGCTGGCGGAAAAGCGGCCGAGATGATCAAAGCCCCAGTTCAAGGCTGCCGTCGTGACACTGGGAGCCGCCTGCGGCTTCAGCAACTCGCATCTCACGCGATCCAGCCGGATGTCGCGCAGAAGCTGCAACGGCGTAATCCCGAGCGAGCGCTGGAACTGATGATGCAAGGTGCGAAGCGGAATCCCCGCGACCGCGCGAATATCGGCCAGGTCCACCGCATTCTGGGCATTTGCCTCCAGATAGTCGCGAACCCGCCGGACCGCGTCGCACGCCCCGCTTTGCGCCGTCTGGTCAAGCGAAGGATCATCCCCCGCGCGCATCAGGAGCAGCGCTGACATGAAGCACAGCTCCCAGTGCGCGAGGATCGATGGCGGAACGCAGCCCCGGCTTTCAACAAGCTCAGCGTTCATGCCGCGGATCAGGCTCGCAAATGCGGCGCCATCGGCTTTGCCAAGCTCAAAGGCAGGTGCCAGATTCAGCCCGAGGCGCGGAACATGCCCGAACTGCAGCTCAACAAAGCGCTCGAACGATCGGCGATCAAATCGCAAGACCAGTTTGCGGCATTTGGCATCCCAATACATGTCGAGCGGCTCATCGGGATTCTGGATGGTCGCCATGCCCGGCTTGCACTCAAACTCCCGACTGCCGATTGTCACCCTGGCGCGCCCCGAAAGAGGAATCTGGACGAGATAGAAGTCATCCAGACTTCCGGGCTGGATCAGCACGTTGGCGCCGTAGGTCATGTCGACAACCGTCATGGAACGGCATTCAAAACTGCGCGTTCTGGCATCGAGCCCGTCCCGGTGATTCACCAAGCGCATGTCATGGTCGCAGAACATCTGCCCCACATGGTTTCGCGTCTCGTCAAAATCCCGTGACCTGAACTGTCGCGTCGGCAGGCGCGACAGCACCGTTTGCGACGTATCGAGCACGTCGAGCATGGCAAGTTCCATTGCCTCCTCCTCGTCGGCGAATGGCTTCTCCGCCACTCGTCCGGATCAAGTTTCTTTCAATTTTGTTTCAATGGTCAAGTCCCCGCCCCCGATTGCGCGCAGAGGATAATCGGCTGCGATAGCCGGATTTCGTCTCTCATTCTCACTATGCATGACTCAGGGAGGATCGAACGAAGGAAGAAACAGCAATGTCCGAAGGGTTTCTCGATGCGATGCGGCTGCTTGCCGGGGGCGTGACCATCGTCACCGCTGGCGACGACGACACTGCGGCAGGATTGACGGCAACTGCTGTTTGCTCGCTCTCGGCCGAGCCGCCCCGGATGCTCGTCTGCCTCAATCGTGCGGGAAGTACATTCAAGGCGGTTTTGGAAAGCGGACATTTCTGCGTCAATATTCTGGCCGCTGACCAGCAGGAGCTGTCGCTCGAATTTTCAGGGCGAACCGGCAAGGTTGGCGAAGACAAGTTTTCGGGTGACGCATGGGAGAGGCAGCCGGATGCTGCCCCGCGACATCGTCAGGCACTGGCATCGGTGCGATGCAACACGCACGCTCTCAATATCGTCGGATCGCACGCCATCGTGATCGGCGATGTCGTTGAAACGCAGTTCGGCGCGCGCCGTGACTCGCTGATCTACAGGGACGGCGCGTTCATCTGATAATGTGGAATGCCGCGCGCACAGCGACGGGCTTATGGCAGCAGGATCTGTCGACCCATCGAATGTCGGCTCTCGATTTCCCGATGAGCGCGCGCGGCCTCTGCCAGAGGATAGCATGTGGCTGCGACCTTGATCCTGCCTTGCCGCAGAAATTCAAGCACCTCCTCGCCCGCCAGCACACGCTCTTCAAGGAAGGATCCGGTGATCAGAAAGCCGGAAAGCGTCAGGTTCTTGCGCAGCAACTGGCGGGGATTGATTGGCGAATCCGTATCGCTTGCATTGCCGTAGTTCACGATACGCCCGCCGGGGCGAACGGCCTCGATGGTTTCGTAAAACACGGGGCCTCCCGTCATCTCAAGTGCAAGGTCGACGCCTGCGCCCTCATTGTGCGCCTTGATGTCAGCCGACCAGCCTTCGGCTGTGTAGTCGACCGCATGGTCTGCCCCTGCCGCCAACACCAGATCCCGCTTTTCCTTGGTGCTGGCCGCCCCAAATACGCGCTTCGCACCATAGAGACGGGCCAGCTGGACCGCGACATTGCCCAGTCCGCCTGCCGCAGCCGGAACAAGAACCGTTTCGCCTTCGCGAAGCCGCCCGACCCATTTCAGGATCAATGCGGCCGTGACACCATCGCTCATCACCGCGACCGCATCCACCGCCGAGACCCCGTCGGGCAGTTCCAGAAACTGCTGTGCGACGCCCAGCCCATATTCGGCATATCCACCGCTGTGGACACGCCCATAGACGCGCTTCCCGATCCACTCGGTCGAAACGCCCTCGCCAACTGCCGTAACGACCCCGGCAACGGCTTCACCCGGCGTGAATGGAAGTGGCGTCGGCATGGGATAATGCCCGCCACGGCGGCGCAGGATATCGCCATATGAAATGCCTGCAGCTTCAATGCGCACAAGAATTTCGCCCGCCCCCGGTGACGGCGCTGGAACTTCGTCCAGCACAAGAACCTCTGCTGGCCCCTTTTCGTGAAATCTCACTGCGCGCACATCATATCTCCAACCTCATCGGGCAGGGACAATAAGTGGGCCAGTCCATGTCACAAGTGCGGTAGCGCCCGGCATTCTCACATAGTGTCAATTGGCGACATCGCTCCGTCATTTGAGTTGCGGCCAGCCGATCCGGCGCCTGCACCCCAACCAAATTCCCGTCCAGTTTGATCGCTGGACCCAAACCATCGGGCGGCACCCATCACAACCGATTGCAGCTTATCACGCCCAAAATTGCTGCAGCGCAGCAATCACGCGCTTCGCGCATCCGCAACCATTCCATATCCGCAGAATTATCGCGCCATACGGATTTCAGAACATTTCGCATCCGCAACATATTTCGCTTGGAAAGCGTCATACTCTGCTGCAACATTCCTGACATACAGGAGTCGCAATGACCTCAACCGAAAACGCGTCATTTGACGAAATGATTGGTCCGGATGGTTCGGTAAGACCTGCTTATGCAGGGTACCGCACATGGTATGACGAGCAGGACAAAAGCTGGCTCCACAAGCAGGGCGGCGAGGCGGAAGGCTTCTTTCGGCGCACCGGCATCACCTTCAACGTTTACGGGGACACAGCCGGGGAAGAGCGCCTCATCCCCTTTGACATGATCCCCCGCATCATCACCGCGCAGGAATGGCGCAAGCTGTCTCGCGGGATTGAACAGCGCGTCCGGGCACTCAACGCCTTCCTGCATGATCTCTACCACCGCCAGGAAATCATCCGCTCAGGCCGCCTGCCCGCGCGCCTGCTGGCCCGAAACGACGCCTTTCTGCCTGAAATGGTTGGCTTCACGCCGCCGGGCGGCGTCTATACGCATATCGTTGGCATTGATCTGGTTCGCACGGGGCCCGACGAGTTCATGGTGCTGGAGGACAATGCGCGTACACCGAGCGGCGTTTCGTACATGCTGGAAAACCGCGAAACGATGATGGCGATGTTTCCAGAGCTTTTCACGCGCATTCCGGTTCGTCCCGTGCAGGACTATCCACGGCGCCTTGCAAAAAGCCTTGCCGCTTGCGCGCCCCCTGCCTGCAAGGGCCGCCCGGTCGTCGCGGTGTTGACGCCGGGGATATACAACTCGGCCTATTTCGAGCACGCGTTTCTGGCAGACCAGATGGGCGCGGAGCTTGTCGAAGGCAGCGACCTGCGGGTGGTCGATGGCCGGATCGCGATGCGCACGACGCAAGGCTATCAGCCGGTCGACGTCATCTATCGCCGCGTGGACGATGAATATCTCGATCCGCTGTCGTTCAACCCGAACAGCGTGCTCGGCGTGCCCGGCATCATGGATGTCTATCGTGCGGGCGGCGTGACGATCGCGAATGCGCCGGGCACGGGCATATCCGACGACAAGGCCATCTACAGTTTCATGCCTGAAATCGTTGAATTCTACACCGGCGAGAAGCCCATACTCCCCAATGTGCCGACATGGCGCTGCTCCGAGCCCGAGGCGCTGCGCTACGTGCTCGACAATCTGAAAGAGCTGGTCGTCAAGGAAGTCCATGGCTCGGGCGGCTATGGCATGCTGATTGGCCCGACATCATCAAAGGCCGAACTCGCGGCATTTGAGAAAAAGCTGCGCGCCCGGCCCGAAAATTACATCGCGCAACCAACGCTCTCGCTGTCGACGGTGCCGATCTTTGCCAAATCAGGCCTCGCACCGCGCCATGTCGATTTGCGCCCCTTCGTTCTGGTGTCTCCCAATGGCATCGACATTACGCCCGGTGGATTGACGCGGGTGGCGCTGAAGAAGGGATCGCTGGTGGTCAACTCGTCGCAAGGCGGTGGCACCAAGGACAGCTGGGTACTCGAGGATTGATGCGGCCATGCTAGGACGTTCCGCCAATGGCATTTTCTGGATGTTCCGATATCTGGAGCGCGCAGAAAACACCGCCCGCCTTCTCGAAGCCGGCTTCCGGATGGCGCTGACACGAGGCGTAGGCGCTGCAGACGATGAATGGCATTCCGTTCTGGTCACCATCGGGCAAGCGGACGACTTCGCCCAGCGAGGTTATGATTTTTCCGGCACCGCTGTGACCAACTTCATCCTGCGCGACCGGCACAATCCCGGCAGCGTGCTGAACATGGTCGAACAGGCGCGCACCAATGCCCGCGCCGTGCGCACCGCCATTACCCGCGAGGTGTGGGAAGCCACCAACGAAAGCTGGATGGTTCTGAAAGAGTTGCTGGCGCGCCCCGTCCGCGAGACCAATCTTGGGGAAGTGCTCACAGCAATCCGTCGTCAGACGATGCTGGTGCGCGGCGCGATGGACGGCACGATGCTGCGCAATGAGATTTTCAATTTCGCCCGCATCGGGACCTTTCTGGAGCGTGCCGACAACACGGCGCGCATCCTCGACGTGAAATATTACGTGCTTCTGCCCTCAATTGCCTGGGTCGGCTCGAGCCTCGACAACAGCCAGTGGGAAACGCTTCTCCGCTCGGTTTCCGGCGAGCGCTCCTATCGATGGCTCAATGCCGGCGCGATGGATCCGCGCGGCATCGCCGAATTCCTCATTCTCGATGGACGTTTTCCCCGCAGCCTTGCCTTCTGCTACGAAAAGCTGGGCAGCAACATGAACAGCCTTGCGCGTGAACATGGCCGGAAAATGCCGTCGCATGACTTGCTGCGGGAGATTGGCGACCGACTGGCCAGCCAGGACATCGAGCATATATTCGAGCAAGGCCTGCACGAATTCATCGTCGAATTCATCGCAAGCAATCAGCAAATCGCAGACGCGGTTGCCGCAGACTACAGGTTTGTCGACTGATGCGCCTGTCGATCCGGCACACCACGCATTACAGGTTTGATACCCCGGTGGCGCATGGCCTGCAGCGGCTCAGGCTCACGCCCAAGTCAACGCATGGCCAGCAGGTTCATGAGTGGCGGATGGATTTGACCGGCGCCCGCGTAGAAGCCGCGTTTGAAGACCACAACCAGAACCAGACAACGCTGATCTCGCTGGAACCCGGCGTGCAGGACGTGACGGTCACCTGCACAGGCACAGTCACAACCAGCGACAATGCCGGGGTTCTGGGCCCGCATTCCGGCTACATGCCGATTTGGCGCTTCCTCGCGCAGACGCCGCTGACCAAACCCGGCCCTCAGATGAAACATCTGATGGCGGACCTCGCCTCCGCACAGGGCGCTCATGACCGCCTCGCAACGCTCCACCGCCTGTCAGCTGCGGTTCTGGGGGCGGTAAGCTATGAGCTTGGCCACACCACCGCCGAAACGTCGGCGGAAGAGGCCGTGGCTGCCGGACGAGGCGTTTGTCAGGATCATGCGCATATCTTCATTGGCTGCGCGCGGGCGCTTGGCATCCCTTCGCGCTATGTGAGCGGCTATCTCATGATGAACGACCGGGTCGTGCAGGATGCCGGACATGCTTGGGCCGAAGCGCTCGTCGATGGGCTCGGCTGGGTCGGCTTTGATGTTTCCAATGGCATCAGCCCGGACGGGCGCTATGTGCGCGTCGCGAGCGGTTGCGACTATCGGGATGCCGCGCCGGTCACGGGCATCAGCTATGGCGGCGGGGGAAACGCCCTCAGGGTGCTGCTCGAGGTTGAACAGCAGACCGCAGAACAGTAGTCGCCTGTCGAGGGGAGACCGGATTTTGACTTATTGCGTTGGACTTTCGCTCGACAAGGGGCTGGTGTTGATGAGCGACACCCGCACGAATTCGGGCGTCGACAACATCTCGACCTTTCGCAAGATGTTCCACTGGTGCGTACCGGGCGAACGCATCATCGCGATCATGACAGCGGGAAACCTCGCGACCACGCAAGCGGTCGTGAGCCAGCTTGAAGAGCGCAACAAGGCGCCCGGGGAGCGGCACAACTCGCTTCTTGAGGCACCGTCGATGTTTCAGGTGGCCAATATCATCGGCAAATTGCTGTGCGAAACCATCAAGACGCGCGATGAGGATAATGGTCAGACCGCCTCGGGAACGTTCACAGCGTCGATCATCCTGGCTGGGCAGATCAAGGGCATGGAGCCACGGCTCTTCCTGATCTACCCGGAAGGCAATTTCATCGAAGCCAGCTTTGACACGCCGTTTTTCCAGATCGGCGAAACAAAATACGGCCGCCCGATCCTTTTGCGGGGCTATAGCCCGTCCATGAGCTTTGAGGATGCAGTGAAGCTGTTGATGGTCAGCTTCGATTCCACGCTCAAGGCCAATCTGTCCGTCGGCATGCCGCTCGACCTTCTTGTGATCGACCGTGACAGCTTCAAGCCTGCGCACATCCGCAGGATCACGGCGGACGACCCCTATTTCCAGTCGATCTCATCGGGCTGGGGCGAGGCGCTCAAGAATGCGTTTGATTCCTTGCCAGACTACAGCTTTGGATGATCGACCAACTCTGAGCGCATCAGGCGGTCAGTGAAAATTGACCGGCATGGTAAACTCCAGCCGATCCGAGGCGAGCGCGGCGGGAGGGGCCGGAAAAGGGGCCGATTGCCGCAGCGTGCGCAGCGCAATCCGGTCAAGGTTGTAGTCCCCGCTTGACCCAACGACCTTGGCGGCAAGAAGTGCGCCATCCTTGTCGATGCGGAACGTCAGCAGCGTGGTGCCGCGCCCCTGAACGCCATGTGGGCGGCGGGCGGCGATGTGCCGCCACAGGTCTTGACTGTACCGGGTGGCCTCCCCATCGGACGGCCCATCCGACGCGATTGCCGCCGCTCCCCCTGGCGCCGCAAACGGGGCTGATTCCGCCTCCGGACGCTGAGGCAATGGCAGCGACGCTCCCGCAGCTGGCGCGGGTGAAGGCGCTTGAGGCGGGAGTGCATGGGCCTGTCCGGCCGGATGCATGGCTGCGGCCGATTGTGTTTCCCGCGCGTGAGGCTGCCCGCTGGCCTCGGCGCGCGCAGGTACCGGGCGATACAAAGCAAAGACGGGCATCCCCGCCTGCTTGCTCGCCTGCGGAGCAACGGAGCTACCGACCCATGCGAGCGCCGCGCCGATTGCCGCTGCATGAAGCAGCAGAGTTGTCGCAGCGGTCGCCAGACGGGCATCGGCGCACACGCCGATGCCCTCCTGCGACCATGTGGCAGCATGGCCAACATGGCGCATGATCAGAAGGCCGTCGCAAGCCCGAGATTGATCGAGCGCCCGCGCCCCGGCACGGGACGCAGAAGTGCCGTCGCCTTATAATCCCCGAGCGATACGCCGCCGAGCGGCAGGTCATAGGCCTTGTCGAAAAGATTGGCGGCTTCCACGCTCAGCCGCACGCCTGAAAGCCGGTAGGCGAGCCTTAAATTGACGAGAGCATAAGCGCTGGTCACGGGTTCATTCCGGGTGGCGTCAACCCGCTTCTTGCGCGCGACCCACTCAAGGTCCATGCCCGCCTCAAGCTTGCCGCGCCGGTGTTCCAGCCCAAGCTTCAGGTCGAGCGGCATCTGATGGTAAAGCGGACCTCCATCGTCCAGATTTTGACCGTGGAGATAAGACAGCGCCAGCGTCATGTGCGTGCCGTCATCACCTGCGCCCTTCAAGAGCTGCAGCCGCCCTGAGACGTCCATCCCGTAAAGCTCCGCCTTCTGGTTGGCGAAGCGCAGCTGCACCCAGGGCGTGGGCGCACCCATCATCCCCGTGATGTTCTGCACGAAGACAGCATCGATATAATCGTCGACATGCGTGTAATATGGCGATGCGCGCAGCGACCATTTTTGGTTGGCCCCTGTCAGTTCAATGGCGGCACTCACCGTGTCGGCCCGCTCGGGCTTGAGCCCCAGATTGCCGACATATCCGTTGCCATCGCCATACCAGCCGATCATCCGGCTCGCCATCGCGCCCCGCCCCCAGCTGTAGCGTTCATAGATATTGGGCGAACGCGCCTTGTGCGCATAGCCGAGCTCAAGGGCGAGGCTCTCGGTCGGGGCATAGCTGACAAGAAGTGACGCGCTCCAGTTGCTGTCGCGCTTGCGCCGGTCTGCCGCGTTGAAGGCCGCAGCCGCCATGGCATCCGCCATGTTCATCATCCCGGTCGAATAGGGTTGGACAGGCCCGGTGTTCATCGACACGCGGTCGAGCCGCACCCCGGCAACGCTCGACAAGCGGTCACTCCAATGCGCTTCCCATTCCCCGAACACCCCGACGCGGTCGCGGTGTGCCGCGTTGACGTTGATATAGTCGTTCGGCCCCATCATCATGCTGCCGGGCACTGCAGGCCAGAAATCGTCCAGCCATTGATGGTGATACTCGGCGCCACCGCGCAGCGTGTCCCGCGACGAAATCGGCACATCGACTTTCAAAGACGTGCTGAATGTGTGGACTTGTGTGTTCATCGGCATCGCGCCCGGAAGCTTGTCGTCCAGAAAGTTCATCTCATGGTCGGTATCCCGATAATCAGCCGTGAGCTTGGCAGAGCCCCAGTCAAACTCCCCCGCATAGCCCGCGTTGAGGAACCATGATCTGTTCGAGACCATGTCCATCGCCTGGTTCGCAAAGCCCTCATAGGGCGAGAAGTGATACCCGCCCTTGAGCGTGAAAAGTCCCGCTTCGTTCTGCCAGGCAAGCGCGAGCGCCTGGTCCGTCTTTTCAAATTCGGTCGAGCGGACGCGACCGCGGTCGCCGCCGCCATCATATTGGGCGGATTGGGTATAAGCGCCGGTATATGTGGCGCTCAGCTGCTCAGAGGCGAGTGTGATCGTTGCCGCACCTCCAAACCCGTCGCCGTTCGAGCGGTAAAAGGCAGAAAGTTCGCCTGTCACCAGCATCGTCGGGCCGGTTGCAAAGCGCGGCGGGGCGCTTTCCACATTGATGACCCCACCAATATTGTCACCGCCCATGCTCACCGGCGAGACGCCCGGCACCACACGGATCGATTGGACCAGCTGCGGGTCGGTGTAAGACAGCGGTGAGTTCATGTCGTTGGGGCAAGCAACGTCGATGGGGCGGCCATCGATCAGGATTTTAAGCCGCTGTTCGCTCAGGCCGCGAACAACCGGCATCGCCGAAAAACCTCCGCCCGTGTTGACGCTAACCCCCGGAATGGCGCGCAACAGATCAGCTGTATCGCTTGAGCCCGCCTGACGCCGACGCAGATCGTCTCGCGTCAATTTGCGTCCCGAGAGCGGCGCGCTCGATATCTGGTCGGCGGCGTTTTGCGTGCTGACGTCGACAGGCGGAAGCTGCGTGGCCTCTTGCGCCCGGGTGGCGACAGGCATGAGGCAGGACGCGGCCAGCAGGCCGCGCACGAAGAATGTGTGGCAATTCATGTGTAGTCCAGTTCTATGAGAACCCGAGCGTCCCGAACGGACGTCAGGCATGCGCGTCGGCAAGGCCGACACGCCGTTCAACAGCGAACAGGATTTGAGATGTCCGCTGCGCGAGCTTAGCGCAGCGCAGGCGGCCCTTGGGACGGCGGGGGGGGCGCCGCAAGACGATGGACCGTAAGGTCGGCAATCGCTGCACCAACCATCGGCACATAGCCGTAGAGAGCCGGCAGAAGCAGTTGCAGTCCGGTCGGGAGAACGGCTTGCCCGAGCCCGGCCGAGAAGAGGCAAGGACTGTCCGCCGCACTCTGCTTTTCACCGGGAACCTTCTTGCCGAGATCAATGACGATCTTCTGGCCTTCGACACCCGAGCAGAGCTGGACGACGATGCCTTGCGCCGTCGCGGTTGGCATATAGCCAACGGGAACGAGTATGCGCAGCGAGAGCACCAGCAGCATGGCCATCGCGAAAAGCGACCTGCCTGCTCGTGTCTGTCGTATCCACGCGTTCATGCGCAGGCCGTTAGACCGAACCGATGGATAAGCGCAACAGGCCATGCGCCCACCTCACGCCGACGCGCTGCCCGGCACTCAGACAAGGCGATAGCCCAGACCCCGGATCGTCCGGATGGCGTTGCGGCCAATCTTGCGGCGCAAACGGCCGACATGAACCTCGACCGTGTTGAGTATGACAACCTAGAAGGAAACGACCACCCGCAGCGCCTCACCGCGCCGCATCAGGTCAAAGCCTTCGTTCACCCGCGACATCGGCAGACGCTGAGAGACCAGACCGTCAAAGTCCAGATCGCCCGAAGCGCACAGGTCAAGCAGCTTCGGCAGCTCCGAGCGCGTCTTCACATTTCCCAGAAACGAACCCTTCACCGTTCGGCCCAATTGCAGGCTGAAGGTCGCCAGCGGCATGGATGTGCCATCGGGCGGCACGCCCAGCACCGTACAACAGCCGCATCCGATGCGCGTCGATTCCAGCGCCTGCGCCATCAGGGTTGCATTGCCGACACACTCGAAGGCGTGGTTCACCCCGCCATCCGATATTTGCCGGATGCGGGCAGGCACGTCCGGGCAGGCACGTGGATCGATGAAATCGGTAAGCCCGAAATTTGCGGCCTGCGCGCCGCGTTCCGGGTTGATGTCTATGCCGATGATACGGCCGGCCCCGGCCAGCCGCGCGCCTTGAACCACATTGAGCCCGATCCCGCCCAAGCCAAAGACCGCAACGTTTTCGCCAGGTTGCACATGCGCCGTGCGGGTCACTGCCCCCACCCCGGTCGCAACCGCGCATCCGGCAAGACAGGCGAGGTCAAAAGGAACGTCCTTGCGAATTTTCGCGACGTTCATCTCCTTGACGAGCACGAAACGCGCAAGGCTGCCGACACCGGAATAGGTCGACACCGCCTGTCCATCGAGCGTGACGCAATCCTGCGGCTGGCCCAAGGTCGCCAGAAACGCTTCGCACAGATTGGTCCTTCCTGAACGGCAATTACCGCAGACACCGCATTCGGCAATTGTCAGCGGGATCACATGATCCCCCGGTTGCACAGTGCTCACCGCCGCGCCAATCTCCCGAACGATGCCAGCCCCCTCATGGCCAACGATCACCGGGAAGGGAAAGGGCGCGCTGCTGCCATCAAGCTGGTGAAGGTCTGTATGGCACAGACCACTCGCCATGATCTCGACGAGCACCTCATCCGCCCGCACATCGCGCAGCATGACCATTTCGCGGCGCAGTGGCTCCCCGGGTGCGTGGCAGACCATGGCTTCAATCAGACGTGACATTGGACGCGCTCCGAAGACCTTTGGGAGAAATGAAGCCCTTGCATACCGCAGCAAGCTGCGCTTGGCTCGCTCTTCCTGCCACGGCGCGCGCTGCCAAATGCTG
>ENA-UOYA01000893-UOYA01000893.1-activated-sludge-metagenome-genome-assembly--contig:-NODE-893-length-35021-cov-14.843534_pt1 | contig 35021 bp, 30 predicted proteins | sample MGYA00238163_ERZ764804 | MGnify/ENA primary metagenome ERZ764804 (study PRJEB28919, sample SAMN05720223) | activated sludge metagenome | isolation source: Anaerobic digester | place: Hong Kong...
GCATCGGCAGCCTGCTGGAGGTAGGCACCGGCTTTCACCCCGAGCTGACCGGCCGTGAGAACGTATACCTGAACGGCGCTATCCTGGGGATGAAAAAGACCGAGGTGGCGCGCAAGTTTGATGAAATTGTGGCCTTCTCCGGTGTGGAGAAGTTCATCGATACCCCTGTCAAGCGCTACTCCAGCGGCATGTACGTGCGCCTGGCATTTGCCGTAGCCGCGCACCTGGATCCCGAAATTTTGATTGTGGATGAGGTGCTGGCGGTAGGCGACGCAGAGTTCCAGAAGAAGTGCCTGGGCAAGATGGGCGATGTGGCGGGAGAGGGCCGCACAGTGCTGTTTGTCAGCCATAATATGGGGAGCGTTCAAAACCTCTGCCCGCGCGCTGTTCACATGAGACAAGGAAAAATTGTTTCCATTGATGAGACAGGCAAGGTCATTTCTGAGTATCTGAGCTCAGCGCGAACCCCAAATGTTTTCTATACAAATGAGGAAGAACGACTTGGCACTCAGCGCGTGCGCATTATCAACTTTAGTATGGAACCCACTCACCCATCCACCGGGCGGAATGTTCGCTTTATTTTGGAGCTTGCTGTCGCGGAGAGCGAGCCTCAGCCCATCAAGGCGGATTATTCCATTTCCTTTTTAACAGAACAGGGCGTCAGGATATTTCAGCTGCATTCCGGGCACGTGGCGAATGATTTGCTGCTGAAGCCAGGCATCTCGAGGATTTCTGCGGAACCAGATTATCTTCCGCTCGCTCCGGGCAGATATTATGTGAACCTTTGGGTAGGCTCCGGCCGCATTATTTACGATTGGATTCCAGAAGCCATGTCCTTTGATGTGGAACCGGGAGGGTTTGATGAGGGAGTATTGATTGACAACCGCGGCTACCCTGTGGTGGTCAACGCGAGGTGGCAGCAAACTTAATCCTCAACCTGGTTTCATGAACATCCTCTTCCTCATCCATCACCCAGAACTGCACGGCTCCAATCGCTCCCTGTTGGACCTTGTCGAAGGCTTGCGCGCTTTTGAGGTCTCGCCTTTTTTCGTCCTCCCCGCGCAGGGCAGCCTGTCTGCGCTCCTTGAACAAATGCAGTTCCCCTTTGCCGTCCTGCCTGTTCCGTACTGGCTTTCCAACAAGAAGCTGACACTCGCCCAAAAATTGAGCCTCCGTAAAGAAATCCGCCAGAGCTCGGAACAGCTGCTCGGCCTTATCCGCGAACGCGGCATTGACCTGGTCTATACAAACACCTCTGCTTCTCCGGCCGGCGCGCTGGCAGCCCGCAAGGCCGGCATCCCGCACGTCTGGCACCTTCGTGAAGGTTTCTGGCCGGACTTTCATCTAAAGCCAATACTTACCCACAAGCACGTGTCAAAGTTTATCCTGCGCGCTGGTGAGGTGATCTGCAATTCCAGGGATGTGTTGCGAAGTCATTTTGGCACCTCAGGACGGAGCGCCCACGTTGTGTACAACGGCGTCGGCACTCAGGCCCAGTTCGAGCAGCGCCTGCGCGCCAGCTGCAGCACCCCGCGCCCGGACGTCTTCACATTAATCCTTCCCAGCGTCCTCACCCCGCAAAAAGGGCAGGAGCACGCCATCCGCGCCCTGGCCGCCTTGCGAACGCAGGGCATCCCGGCCCGGCTGGTCCTCGCCGGCGGGGGAAAGCCAGACTACCTTGAATACCTGAAATCACTCGCGGCCGGATTGGGCGTGCAGGATTTAGTCAGCTTTGTTGGATTCACCGCCGACCCCTTTCCGCTCTACTACCAGGCGGACTGCGCGCTGGTCTGTTCGGACTACGAAGCCCTCAGCCGTGTAGCACTGGAGGCGATGTCTTGCGCGCTGCCTGTGATTGGCAAAAACAGCGGCGGCACGCCTGAAATCATCGTGAATGGCGAGACCGGCTATCTCTACAATACACCCGAAGAACTGGCCGGGCGGATGGGTGAACTTGCCCGGGACCGCTCCCTCAGCCGCCGGATGGGGCAGGCCGGCTGGGAACGCGCCCGCGAGCAGTTCAGCATCGAAAAATGCGCCGCCAGCGTCTACCAGGTAATCCAATCGGTGATGAGCAAAGCATGACCCGACCGCGCCTGATTGCCTACTACCTGCCGCAGTACCACCCCATCCCCGAAAACGACGCCTGGTGGGGAGAAGGCTTTACCGAATGGACCAACGTCCGTAAAGCCCGGCCGCTTTTCCGCGGGCACTGCCAGCCGCGCATTCCCACCGACCTGGGATACTACAACCTGCTCGATCCCGCGGTGCGGGAGGCGCAGGCAGACCTGGCCCAAAAGGCCGGCATTGAGGGCTTTTGCTACTGGCATTATTGGTTTGGCGGCAAGCAGCTGCTGGAGCGCCCTTTCAACGAAGTGCTGGCCAGCGGCAAACCCGAATTCCCCTTCTGCCTGGCCTGGGCAAACCAGTCCTGGACGGGCATCTGGCACGGTGAGCCCGAACGCGTGCTGATTGAACAGACCTACCCTGGTGAAAAAGACCACATCGCGCATTTTCAGGCCCTTCTGCCGGCCTTTCGCGACCAGCGCTACATTCGGGTGGAAGGCCGCCCCCTGTTCCTGGTCTTTCAACCCTCCGACCTGGACGGCGACTGGGTGGAGCTCTGGCGGGGATTGGCCAGGTCAGCCGGCCTTGAACCCCTGTTCCTGTGCGGGATTGTTAAAAACGAACAGGAAGCCAGGCGCATCAGCGAGATTGGATTCGACGCGTGCACACTCTCCCGCACCAATGGACGCGGCATAAAACTAAAAGGCCTGCGCGAGCGCCTGAGCAGGTTAATAGGGCTTCAGGCGGCAAGCCGCCTGTATCAAAACGTTCTCAGGCAGCCCTTTCATGTTTACGACTATGAAGATGTTCTGCCCTTCCCAGATTTGCCTCAGCCGCAGCCGCTCGATTTTTATCCCTGCGTGATGCCCGGATGGGATAACACGCCGCGCACCGGAGTCAATGGGCACGTGTTCCTGAACCCCACACCGGCCAGATTTCAAGACCACCTGCGCCAGGCCATCGTGCGCGTTCAGGGATACCCTCAAGAGCACCAGTTTGTCATTCTGAAATCGTGGAACGAGTGGGCGGAAGGCAACACCCTTGAGCCCGACCTGCGATACGGCACGGCTTTTCTGAAGGCAATCAGCCGGGAAATATCCCAATGGGAGTGAACATGGAAAGCAGTTTCGCGGTCAGCGTTGTAATTCCAGTGTATAACGCCGCCGCTTTTGTGACCCAGGCGGTAGAATCCGCGCTTGCCCAGCCCGAAGTGCACGAGGTAATTCTCGTGGAGGACTGCTCCCCGGATGACAGCCTGGCCGTTTGCGAGCGATTGGCGGACGCGCACCCAGAGGTGAAGTTACTTCAGCACCCAGGCGGCATCAACCGCGGGGCAGGGCCTTCCCGCAACCTGGGCATACGCTCCAGCGCCTGTCCGTACATTGCCTTTCTGGACGCGGACGACTTCTACCTCCCCGGCCGCTTTGCCTCTGCCCACGCTGTTTTTGAGCGGCACGCGGATTGCGACGGCGTGTATGACGCGGTGGGGATGTACTACGAAGATGAAGCCGCCCGGCAGCGCTGGCAAGCACACAGCATCACCGCTGAGGGCGTCACTGCCCCAATCCCAGGGATTGAGCCGTCAGATTTGTTCAGGCTGCTCATCAAGGGCGGATATGGGCACATCCATCTGAACGGTCTGGTAATTCGCCGCGAGGTCTTACCGCATTCCGGGTTAATGGATGAAAGCATCGCGGACACCCTGCATGAAGACACTGATTGGGTGCTGCGCCTGGCGGCTGTGGGAAATTTATACCCGGGCAGTGTAGCAGAACCAACATCTATGCGCAGGGTGCACATGCAAAACCGCGTCTCCGCCCCGCGGCCTGCGGAAAGCATTCAGCGCGATCGTTTACGGCTGCGAGCGGCCACTTACCGATGGCTGCGAAAGCACGGCACCCGCGATCAGCGCGGTCTCGCCTTTCGCCGCCTGCTGAGCCAGTACCTGAGCTGGCCAGAAGCAGCGAGAACGAGCGGCAGGCTTTTCCGGCTGTTGGGATTCGCGTTCCATTTCCCATTTGCGTTGGGTGAAGCCTCTTATTGGCGGGTGTGTAAAGACACCTTAAGCGCACGCCTTCGGAGAGGCGCGGGGGGCCAGCCGTGAGCGACTTTGAAGTATCCGTCATCATTCCGGTGTACAATGCCGCCGCGTACGTCCGCCAGGCCGTAGAATCCGCGCTGGCCCAGCCCGAAGTGCGGGAAGTGCTGCTGGTAGAAGACGGCTCCCCGGATAACGCGCTGGAAATATGCCGGCAGCTGGCCTCTGAATACCCAAAGGTGGTGCTGCTGCGCCACCCCAATGGAGAGAACCGCGGCGCCGGCGCCAGCCGCAACCTAGGGATGAAAAACGCCTCTTGCGAGTACCTCGCGTTCCTGGACGCGGACGATTATTATCTTCCCGGCCGTTTCGCGGCAGCTTCAGAAATATTCCGCTTGGACCTGGCCTGCGAAGGCGTCTACGAGGCTGTGGGAATGCAGGTGGAATCTGAGGAAGGAATGGAGCGGTGGTTATCAGCTGGCAAATCTACCAGCCGATTGCAAACGATTTCCGCCGGGATAAAGCCCGAAGAGCTTGCAGAGGCGCTGTTGAAAGGTGATCAAGGCTACTTCCTCATTGCCGGCCTTACTATCAGGAGAAGCATTCTTGAGAAAACCGGGTTGATGAATGAAGATCTCAGGCTGCATCAGGATACCGAGTTTATTCAGCGAATCGCGCTGACCTCGCGCCTGCTCCCAGGGAGACTGAACGCGCCAGTAGCAATCTGGCGGGTGCATGCGCAGAACCGCATTTCATCCCCCCTCAGTCCGGTGCAAAAACTGGATAATCGTCTGGCGATGTATCACCACCTCTATTCCTGGTGTGGAAAGCACGCCAGAAAATATCAGAAGCTGTTAATGCCTCTCATGCTTGACAACATAATCAGCAGTGCGCGTTTTTTAAAAAATAACCCCAAACCATTGCAACGTAAACTGCTGCGGTTGAACAACCTCTTGCGCTATCTAGCGGCTAAGCCCTACATGTTAGTGGATTGTAATTTCTGGCAGGCTCTCCCTGGCCAGGTAAACATTGCCCGATTGGGTAAGGGCAGCCAATAGATGCCGCAAGATGAACACAAATCTATGAAGATTTTGGTTGGGACCCTATATAGTGGAGAAAATGAGTATGAAGCCTGCCTGACGGCTATCCGAGCGCAGGCAGACGTCGACTTTGACCACCTTGTGATCGAAAGCAAGCCTGAACTGGAAGCGCACCGTCTCCTCTTCACATATTTTCTCGAACGGTCTGCAGAATTTGAGCTCCTGGTAAAGGTAGATGCCGATACAGTCCTATCTTCTCCGTATCTATTTAAAAAAATAATCGCGCGTTTCGAGGCTGATCCAGGCTTGGAAGTGCTAAGCATTGCTTTACACGATTTCTTCACGGATGAGCTAATTAATGGGCTACAAATCTACCGTAAATCGGTCCGTTGGAATTTGGAACAGGATACGATTTTTCCGGACATACCCCTATTTGACCCGCGAAGGTATTACTACGACGTCAGCGAGCTGGCGCCGGCAGGTGAACATTGCCCGAATCCCTCTTATTTGCAGGCATTCCGCTACGGCGTTCACCGTGGGCTCAAGTCCATTCAAAAAATCCACAGCACAACGCATTGGGCGAACATGCAAAAAGTCTGGAGGCATTTTCTAGTCCGGAAAGATAAACGCCTGGGTTTGGCAGTGCTCGGGGCTGAATTGGTCTATGCCGGCGTTTTTGGACGCGACGAACAGAACTACACCAACCCCAAAATGGACCAGGCTTTGGCGCGTTATCTTGATTTCACTTCCGATGAGCTTAAGCGGGAAATTCATAGGTTAAGGCTTCGGCATTGGGGGTTTTTACCTTCTGATTGTCGCAGGAAAGTTCTCCGATATCTCAGGGGGAAGTTGGGCGGCAGGTGGGATAAATAATGCTTTGGAAAGCACAATATTGCCAAAGTGAAATCTGCTGGCTAAGCCCGAATTTTACTTAAAAGCATCCATAGATTGCCACGATTTCAAGTCGTTTAATGAAGTAATCGAAATCGACCAAAATGACGCGTTGTACCGGGAGTATCTGAGTCAGCCCTACTTGAAAGACAATGCCGAAACGGAGTTCTGCAAGGAAGCAAATATCCTCGCGAGATTTGATGAAATCCTTTCATCGAGAAAAATTTTCGTTTCCCCATTCAAAAAGAAGTTACAGCGATTTCTTTACCATCCAAATAAACTGAAAGCAAGAATTGCCAAAAATATGCGCATTTTCAAAGTTTATGGAAAAAAAGCAATCGAAAGAATAACGCGGCCTTAAAGCATGAAGATTTTAACCATCTCCGCTTTCTTCCCGCCCTATACTTACGGCGGATACGAAATCCGCGTTGGCGATATCATAGACGAACTCTCCCGGCGCGGGCACGAGATACGCGTCCTCACTACCAAACCCGACCGCGCCCTGAAAGCAGCAGCCAACAGCTTCCCTTACGCTGTTATCCGCCGTTTGCATGGCCCTGGCAGGAAGATGAGCTTTCTGGACCGGCTGACAACGCACAAGCTTACGCGCTGGTTAGGAATCAGCCTTGTTTTCCTGCGTAAAATCTGGTATGACATTCAGGATACAGCCCTGCTTGACGCTCAAATTAACACCTTCAGACCCGACCTGATTTACCTCGGGCACATTATGCCGCTTTCGCGCGCCCTTATCCCTTATCTGGCGAAGCAGACAGTTCCAATAGTGGCTGATGAGGGCGGCAAAGGTCTCATCTACACCTGGGAGGACCGGGGTCTTTGGCAGCGCTTTGTGGCTGAGTTCCCTGAAAGCCCAGCGCTGCTCGCCGGTATCAAAAAGCTGTTCATTTGGGCTGTGGAGCGGGTTTCCAAAGGGCGGGTTGGCACAATCTGGGCATTCCCACAGGCAATTCGGGCGTTTTTTAACAGCAACCTCAATAAAGGAAACGCGGAAGCAGCCGGAGTGCCGCTCAAAGAAGCCCGTGTCATTCATTCGGGCATTGATGCCAATTTCTTTGCCTTTGAGCGCGTCAAGGAGTTTGGCAGCCCGCTCACCATCCTGGTGCCCGGCAGAATTGAAGAGCAAAAAAGACAGCTGGACGCCGTGCGCCTGGGAGCCCTTCTCAAAACAAAAGACATCCCTTTTGAAATGGTAATCATCGGAGAGCCCTGGAATAAGGCCTACACCGAACAGGTGGAAACAGAGATACGCGCTGCCAGCCTTGAAAAGGAAGTACGCATCCTACCGATGGCCGGACGCGCCGAATTGGTGCGGCTCTATCATTGGGCAGATATTACTTTGTTTCTCAGTGCATATCAGAGCGGTTTTTCCAGAGTCCCTCTGGAGGCAATGGCCTGCGGCAGTCTGGTCATTTCCTATGGGTTCGAAGGGTCCGATGAGATTATCAGAAGTGATGAAAACGGATTACTAATTGCAATAGGTGATCTGGAAAACGCAGTGACTGAGCTTGGCAGGCTTATCAACAAGGAGCAATTAACTAAGCAGCTCCTGTTGAACGCGCGCACAAATGTTGAAACAAAGCATTCGATGGACTTCTACATTACACAGATTGAAGGATTTCTACTTCAGTCAATCACAAATTATTAACTGTAACAATCATCGCATAAAACTGAGTATGAACTTCCAGGAAAAAACAGGCAAAATAAGAATCGCCTACATCATTCTGGCATATAAACTTCCAGAACAGATAATTCGCCTGGTGAATCGCCTTAACACTCCTGAATCTTCATTTTTCATACACATTGACAGCAGAACAAATAATGTAGTTTTTAAAAGCCTCAAACAAGCTTTGAATAATCATGGCAATGTTTTCTTCCTGAAACGTCATGCAAGCAAATGGGGAAGAATTGGCGGGGTTGACGCTGTCCTTGAAGGAATTAAGGCTATTGTTGAAAGCAAGCAGGAGTTCGACTATGTAGTGCATTTATCTGGACAGGATTATCCAATTAAAACCAACAAAGAATTTCAAGACTTTCTGGCCACCCAGAAACCGAAATCAATGCTTCAATATTATCCAATACCTTATCCTGGACACCCGCACATTGACGATTCCATTAACTATTGGCACTTCTACCTGTTCAGGTGGCACATCATTTTTCCAAAACAGAATACATTTTCCAACCAGATGCTGAACCGCATATGGAATGCGGCTGTAAAAAACATAAAACTGCATCCCCGATTACCTTACGGGTTTAGCCCGTATTGCGGACCAGCCTATTGGTGTCTCCATTTCGATTGCATTGAGTATATTTATAATTTTCTGAAAAAGCATAAACTTTATTACCATTTTTTCCGTTTTGTCCAATATCCCGATGAGTTCTTCTTTCATACTTTATTGGCAAACTCACCTTTGGCAGATAGATTACAGAATCAAAGGTTGGTTTACTTGGATTTCTCTTCGAAGAATGCTCATCCGGCAATACTCACAATGTATGATTTAGATGCTGTTTTATCCTCAAATAAGTTCTTTGCCAGGAAATTTGATTCAACAATCGACTGTTCGGTGTTGGATTTGATTGATAAAAAAGTTTTCGGCATCTACTAGTTTTTAACTGACAAAAACAATAACTGAAGTTGCTGATTCCATTGAAGCATCCCATGCAGTAAAGAAATTTCATAAATCTCCATGGCAATCTTCGAAGCTCCACGTAAACATTGATTGTCACAATTCGACGGGCATGCATTAAGGACCAACTATCACTCTTTTCATACTTTGACAAAGTTAATGGCTGGGTAGTCCGGTTTGAATACCCAAAAAGTAACAAATGGAAACGCAAGCAATATTCTTTTATGATTCCGTAACTGAATAAAGCTTACCCCTGTAAGTTCTGTCCCTAGTCTTTTCATAATGACTATTCGATTTGCCAATGCAAACATTTTGGCGAATCACTTAAAGTAACAGTACCGACACATAGATAAAACAATTTCCTGCGCTCAATCAATTAAATGTCTATTACCCCATTTGTTTCCATTTTGCTCCCAACTTATAATCGTGTGCACCTTTTACCCCGTGCAGTGGAATCGGTACTGCAACAGACCTACAAGAATTGGGAACTCATTATCTGGGATGATGGTTCGAACGACGAAACCACTGATTATTGTCAGAGGCTTAGTGATCAGCGAATTAGTTACCACTCAGAAGAAAACCATGGGATGTCGTATGTACTGAATCACGCAATTGCTCTATCAAAAGGAAAGTATCTCGCATTCCTCGATGATGACGATGAGTGGGCAGAGAACAAACTCGAGGTACAGCTTGCCTTGCTAGAATCATACAATGATATTGATATGGTTTTCGGAAATTTCGAGAACTACTATGAAAATAAAAAGCTTTTCGGTTTTGGATTTGACCAGACCGCAAGGGCTATGAGAGCCCTTAAGACGAATGCAATTGGGTCGCATGCGGCAATAATCACAGACGGCTTTCTCGAAGGATTGGCAATGGATAATTTTATTGCTTTTGATTCCGTAATAATCCGCCGGTATGTGTTAGATTCCATCGGTTCATTTAATGAAAGACTTCGCAACGGCATGGACCTTGAGTATTGGTGGCGTTTTGGTCTGGCTGGCTGCAGTGCGGCTTTCTCTGATAAAGTTGTACTTAAACGGTTTAAATATGCGAACAGTCTCAGTGGTCGGAACACAGTCTCAGTAAGGGAACACATAAAGGCGTTGGATTCGTGCGCATACTACTCAAGAAAGTTTCACAGAAAAGACACATTGGATTATTTGCACCCAGCCTACCGCAATGCCTGGCAGAACATGATTACCGCCTGCGCCATGGCAAACGACAAACCCGGCATGTGGGCGGCCTTCCGTCAATCTTTAAAATACGGCTTCCGCCCCGGCTCTGTTCGCCTGTTGCTGGAGGGTTTGCTTGCTCACAAAGGGGGCAGATGACCATTCGCATTCTGCACATCTTCGCCCCCAACTTCCGGCAGCGGTTCACTGGTCCGGTGATACAGTGGCGTTATTACTTCAATCATTGGCAGGAACCTGCGGTGAGTCATTTTGTCCTGGACACTTCTGCGCGAAAAATCCTACCAGGGAAAGAAGCCCTTAATTTTGAGTTAACCAGCCAGCATCAGTTACTCACACAATTTCAACGCACAGCCTGGATTCTGGCCTTATTCCGCAGTCTGAAAGAACTTGAAGGCAGCTATGACCTGCTCCATGTGCATCTCCTGTGGTGGGGCAGCCTGTTGTTGGGGCCCTGGGCGAATTCCCGCCGCCTTCCGACGCTTTATGAAAGCGTGCTGCTGAATAGCGACACCCCTTCTGGCATTCTGCGAGAAAAGTTTGGCAACCTCAAACTGAAACTTTTACGTCAATATACTGGCATCCTGGTAATTTCGGATTATTTGGCTGAAGATTACCTTGATAATGATTTCCACGCCAGGCAGGTGCACTTTTTGCCAAACAGCGTGGATACGGACCTGTTTCATCCCGCGGCCTCAGTTGCTGAAAAGGTTGCCTTGCGAGAAAAATACGGGCTGCCAAAAGAAAGCACAATCCTGCTGTTTGTCGGTAGCCTGATACACCGCAAAGGCATTGATACACTTGTGCGGGCATTTATCGCTGTTGCAGCACAATGCCCAAATCTATTTCTCCTGGCAGTTGGTCCTCGGAAAGTCTCAGAAAATCCCTCATTGGACGAAAATTTAATCAGTCAGCTGAACCAGGAAATCACTGAAAGTCAATTGGGTGGGAGAGCGCTCTTTACTGGTTTAGTTCAAGACCGGGAAACATTGGCAGAGCTTTATCGCGCGGCAGACCTGTTTGTTTTTCCGTCCAGAAACGAAGGCCTGCCAAGCGTCCTGCTGGAAGGAATGGCTTCCGGACTGGTACCTGTCGTTACAGATTTGCCGGTTTTGCGCAATGTGATATTCCAGAACGACAACGGCATCCGGGTGCCCGTCGATGATACCCAGGCGCTTAGCGAGGTGATTGTTCAGCTCAGCCAGAATTCATCGCTTCAGACGAAACTCGGGCAAAATGCCAGGGAAACAATCCTGCAGAAGCATGGATTTGAAGCCTGGCAGCAAGACCTTACAGGTTTTTATGTTTCTTTACTGCATCAAACAAACACCGGGAAAACAAAGGCTGTTGAGCCAATAGTAAAATTAGAAGATGACCATTGAAATCCTTCAAACGGTAGTAATTGCGATTATTGGGTTTATTCTGGCTGTTTGGATTATTACCTATCCGTTTCTTGGCATAGTCCTGGTTGCGGCCAGCCTTCCAATTACAGACCTGCTGCCGTCCGTGCCGTTCCTCACCTCTATCCTGCCGGTGTTTGGCGGCCTTTCTATGCTTGGGTATCTACTTCAAAACCGGAAAAAACGCGGTAAAGGCCTTAAAGGCGCTCGTACTATCATTGTGCTTGGGGTACTTTTCATTTTTTGGATTTACATTACCCACCCACAGGCTGCCTGGTTCGGAAGCGACCGGAATTGGATGCTCACGTATCTGCAATTAGTCGTTCTTGCTTTTTTGGCCGAGGAGTTGCTCGATGACCCCAAGAAAATGAGGACTTTTATCTGGGTGTTCTCATTTGCAGCTGTCATCTCAGCAATTGTCGCGATACAACAAGGCCACATTGGTGAGGATATTGACACGTCAGTTCGCACAGGCGGCCTCAGTGAAGGCGCGAACTCCGCTGGCCGTTACTTTGTGATTGGAATGATTTTCTTTGTCTATCTGCGCACAACAGAAAACCTTCCATTTTTAAAAATCCTATCCAGTCTTGGCATCATCATCACGTTCATTGGGGTTTTCTATACTGTCTCACGAACAGCGATGGTTCTCCTGTTCACTGCCATCGGACTTATCATTTTGCTCAATCCGCGGAAAAAGTTAAATTTCCCTTTGATTATCCTATTCATGATTTCAATTCTGGCTGTGACTTTCCTGTCAGACACTGTTTTCAGAATCCTGGGCTCCATTATCCCTTCCATCTCACAGGGAACCGATACGATCGGTCTGAGGTACCGGTTATGGGAGGCTGGCTTTCGTATGTGGCAGGACCACCCGATTACAGGCGTGGGAATCGGCAGATACCCAAATGAACTGCCATTTTATGGAAGAGATATCCCCAGTTTTTACCTTCATTTGGTTGCTCACAGCACATACATTCAGCTGCTTTCGGAGACGGGCGTTGTCGGCCTGGGCATCTGGTTGGGCGCAGTAATAACATCTGTGATTAACTTATGGAAAAGCAGCCGGACATCTGACCCAGACGAGAACGCCCTCGCGCGCGTCTGGTTTATCGTTATGGTGATATTGCTCATTGGAGCAATTACCATGACCCAAAGCGCTGAAAAGTTTATCTGGATATGTATGGGGGTTAGTGAATATTTCCATCTTCGCGCTTTAAACCGATCGACGGCTGAAAAGCCAATCATCGTCCAGCGCGGCGGAACAGCAAGAGCAGAGCAAAGCCATCTGATAAGCTCCAGACAGTAATCAGGATATCCTAATCAATGTCAGAATCGCCTAGAATTGCCATCATTGCTGGCCAACTCGTGGTCGGCGGCGCGGAAAGGCAGTTGTACCTCTGGCTCGCCAATTTGGACCGGCAGCGCTTCGAGCCAATCGTGCTCACCCTTCACCCGGGTTACAATGACTTCTGGGAAAAACCCATCGAAGCACTGGGAATTCCGCTTTACCGGATTGATAGAAGCACAAACCGCCTTTCTAGATTTCGTGAGATACTCTCCATACTTAAGTATTTCAATCCCCACTTAATCCACGGCTGGAATTTATTTTCCGGGGTTTACGCGGCTGCGGCGGCAAAGCTGCTGCGGGCGAGGAGTTTATGCGGAGTCCGCAATACGTACGCGACTTTTGCCAGACACAAACTACTTGCCGTGCTGGCGCTCTGGCTCTCAGACGGCTTTGTGGTCAATTCCAACAGCGCCGCGGCGGAATTGCGCGCGCGGTTAGGCCGCAGAAACAAAGCTGTATACGTCGTTCCCAACGCGGTTGACCCCATCCAGGGAAACCGGGAAGAACTGAGGAGAGAACTTGCGGACCGATACGACCTGCCAGAGCAAGCCCTTTGGGCAGTATCCATCGGGCGGATGGAGGCCTCCAAACGCTTTGATTTGCTCCTGGACCTGACGGCCGCGCTGCGTGAGAAAGATGCAAATTTACAATTGGTCCTCTTTGGGGATGGCCCGGAACGGCAATCGCTGGAACGCCGCGCGCTGGAATTTTCTTTGAAAGAAAAGGTCACTTTTGCCGGGGAAGTGCCTCAGGCAAGCTTTTGGCTGCCCGCCTTTGACCTGTTCGTCTTTGCCTCAGTGGATGAAGGGCTTCCCAACGTGATTATGGAAGCTGGCGCTGCCGGACTGCCCATCGCGGCCTGGAAGCTCCCCTTCTATGAAGAAATCCTGGAAGATGAGAAGACCGGCCTGCTTGTGGAAGCGGAAAACCTCCCAAAACTTGTTGAAGCGGTGAATCGATTGGCGCATTCAAGGCAATTGCGCGAACAGCTCGGCGCCGCGGCGAGAGTTCACATTCTGCGAAATTTCAGTCTTGAGAAGTATGTGGCCGCCATGACCGCAGTGTATACTGACCTGCTGAAGGATTCTGGCAAGCGCGCTGGAGCCGACTGATGATTCTCCTTTATCACCTGATTTTCCCAGATGACACGCCAGCCTGCAATTGGAATGCTGGAAAGATAATCCGCCTTTCAGCCTTCAGAAGGCAGCTTCGCTGGTTGAAAAAACGTTTCGCGTTCCTCAGTCTGGAAGAATACCTCCAGGTATGGAAAGAAACGAAATCACAGAAAAAGCGTTATGCAGTACTCACTTTTGACGACGGCTACGCGCGTACTTTCGCGCTGACTGCGCCAGTACTACAGGAGGAAAAAGTTCCCGCGACTTTTTTTGCCAATACGCGCAATCTTGATGGTAAACACCTGCTTTGGTTCGTGTACTTTAACGCGCTGTGCTCTGAACAGGTTTATCCCAGGGTAAAAATCAACGGACTTACGATACCCCTGGATACTGAAAAGAATTCTCTCTTTGCCTGGCGAATGCTCATACGTCTTGCCAGGGCCAGCACGGATGCACGAGCTTTCGCGGAGGAATATGCTCAGAAATACCCCCTTCCGGAGAAAACCCGGGAAAAGTATGCTGGGCTAACATCAAAACAACTCGCGGAAATTGGCGGAAGCCCCCTCTTTTCCCTTGGTGGACACACACACAGCCACCCCTATCTGGACCAAATCAGTTTTTCGGAACAGACGAAAGAAATGTCATTGAATAAGAATGTCCTTGAGAGCCTGTCCGGAAAACCGGTGCCTTTTTTTGCTTACCCGGGCGGGGTCTACAACAAAGACTCTATTGATGCGGTGCACCAGGTGGGCTTTAGGGCTGCTCTGGCTGTCTCTCCCAAATTCCTGTCTTCAGACCTGATGGACGAAATTCCCAGAACGGATGTGTATTCTCCGGCTATTTGGAAACTTCAGCTAAAAACTCTTGGCGTGGTGAGGTTTTTTCGAAAAGGGCGGATGTAGTAGATGCGAAATCCAGGCTTGTTGATGATTGGGAATTACCTTTCCCAGCCAAAACATAATCGAAACATCTGGAATGACCTGGCTGAAAGGTTAGCGATGAATGGTTGGGAAGTCATCACCACATCGCGTTACGAAAACAAAGCTCTCCGGTTACTGGATATGCTCTCGAAGGTGCTGACTCAACGGAAAAAATACGCTTTGGCACAGATTGACGTGTTCAGTGGCACCGCTTTCATTTTTGCTGAAGCAAGCGCGAAGTTGTTGAGCTGGCTGAAAAAGCCCATTGTACTTAACCTCCACGGCGGAGGCTTGCCGGAGTTTGCTCAGAATCATCCGGGGCGCGTTAAAGCACTCCTTCATCGTGCGAGACTGGTGGTAACCCCTTCCCCATTCATTCAAAAAGGCTTGAGTAATTTTCGACAGGATATTCAGGTTATCCCCAATCCGATTGATATCTCCAGCACGATATTCCGGGAGCGGCCCCAGATTCATCCTCGCTTGATTTGGGTCCGCGCTTTTCACCGTGTGTATAACCCGGTGCTCGCGGTAAAGGTTTTGAAAAAGCTTTCCATTGACTACCCCGACGTCCATCTGACGATGATCGGACCTGATAAAGGAGATGGAAGTCTGCAATTGGTGATGCAGAAGGCTCAGTCACTGGGCGTTTATGAGCGCTTGACGATAATTCCTGGTCTGAGTCATGATGCCATTGCCGGATGGATGAATCAGGCTGACATCTTTTTAAATACAACAAATTATGATGTCGCCCCGCGAAGTGTGTTGGAAGCAATGGCAAATGGCCTCTGCATCGTCTCTACCAATGTTGGAGGGATGCCCTGGCTCGTTGCAGACCGCCTTGAGGGTCTGCTTGTTCCGCCGGACGATCCTGAAGCGATGACCGCGGCAGTCGTGCGTATCTTGGAAGACCCGAAATTAGCAGCCTGTCTGAACGCGGCTGCCCGTCGGAAGGCCGAAAGTTTGGATTGGCCCGCAATCATTCCCATTTGGAACACAAATCTCCGGTCGCTCTTATAGTCCTTGTTCGCAGAAGCATTTCGTTTGCCGAATTATTGAATTGTTAAACTGAAAGAGGCCGTCTTTACAGCGCTCATGGACATATCCAAATGAATCCAACCGGCATTTACCATAGGCTCCCATACCCCCTTAAGGTGGCAGCTGCAACCATCTGGGGCGGTTACCTTAATTGGTGGCGTTACAGCAAACATACAGAAGCTGCCGTCGATGAAGCGCTGGAAAAGGACACCTGGCACAGAGAACGCATTGAGGCATGGCAGGAAGAAAAACTCGCAAAGCTTCTCAGCATCGCCGCGGCAGAGGTGCCTTATTACAGCAATTACTGGCAGAGTCAGCGCAGAATTGGCAACAGGTCCAGTATAGAAGTGCTGAAAAATTGGCCTGTGCTCAGAAAGGAAATTGTTCGTGAGAATCCGCAACTCTTCAAGACGCAGTCGCGGAAACTCTTTTATCGGGAACACACCAGCGGCACCACGGGCTCGCCTTTGGTACTCTGGCAAAGCAGATCGACGCTGCAAGCCTGGTATTCGCTATTCGAAGCAAGGATTCGCCGCTGGAATGATTTGAACCGTTCCGACAGATGGGGAATGCTTGGTGGTCAGCTGGTAACCCCATTCGACCGCAAGGACCCGCCCTTCTGGGTGTGGAATCAGGCTTCCCGACAGCTCTATCTATCAGCGTATCATCTCAGTGAAGATACTGCGTCAGCCTATGCGGAAGCAATGCATAAACACAGATTAGTTTATTTGTTGGGCTATCCCTCCGCGCTTACAGCCCTGGCAGAATTCGCCCTTAGCAAGGGCATTTCCCTCCCCAAACTAAAGTGCGTGATTAGCAACGCTGAACCGTTATTTGACTATCAAAGAAAGATTATTGCGCATGCCTTCCAGACCCGAATTGTGAATACTTACGGCATGTCCGAACTGGTATGTGCAGCCTCAGAATGCAGTTCTGGTTCAATGCACCTGTGGCCCGAAGCCGGATTGGTGGAAATTCTGGCAGAGGAGTCGGATACCGCAGAACCGGAGGGGTCTTCCGGGAGAATTATCGCCACAGGCTTGCTCAACCAGGACATGCCCCTTATTCGTTACGATACAGGTGATTTGGGTGCTCTGGCACACCGAGACTGTCCTTGCGGACGCCAGCACCCGATCCTTGGTGAGCTTGTTGGGCGCATGGACGAGATGATAATTACCCTGGATGGAAGGAAAATCGGCCGGCTGGATCCCGTGTTTAAAACCGATATTCCGGTACGCGAAGCGCAAATCATCCAGGAAGACCTTTATTCAATAAAAGTTCTTCTTGTTCCTGGCTTGGGCTACGACCACGACTCGTTATTACAACAACGCCTGCGGGAACGTGTCGGAGACATGAAAATCACAATTCAGCAGGTTAGGGAGATCCCGCGCGGAGCGAATGGCAAATTCCGGGCTGTGATTTCCCACGTCAAGGAGCCGTAATCTCTCACCGAGCTGTTAATAATACCGAACAGCCCACTGCTTTATCACTGCATCCTGATGACAATGCGCTGGCAAACAAAATCCTTTCTTCAAAGAATTCTCTCCAGACTTAATTTTGGCAACAGCTTTTACTATCAGGTCCAGAAGCATTTTGGAGGGTTCCGGCATTTTTCTATACGCACCAAAATTGACCAGGGGATTGAGCTCCTGGAAGCAATTTCGGTGAATTCCTTAAGTCTCAATGATATGTACCTCGCGGAGATCGGCACCGGTTGGGCGCCGCTCCTCCCTATGCTTTTTGCCTTTTTAGGAGCTAAAGGCTGCGTCACCTGTGATGTAAACCGCCTGCTGAATGAAAAACTGGTGCTGCAAGCCGCAAAACAGTTCCTGCAGATGCGTTCATATCTTCACAAAAAGCTGCCCAAAGCATATTTAGAAGATTATGACAACAATATTGATTCTATTGGCATGTACAGGAATTGCGCCTCCGTATTGCGCGCGTTGAACATCACCTATTTTGTGGACTCGGACGACCCACTAAAGCAAATAGAAACGGCTAGTATTGATATCTTTCTTTCCAATGACACGCTTGAGCACATTCCACAAGAGCAATTACCAGGGCTCTTTAGAGAGATTCGGCGCGTACTCAAGCCAGATGGGTTAATGATTCACCAGGTCGATTGTTCTGACCATTACAGCCACAATGATTCGACCATAAACCGGTTCAATTTTCTTCGGTTTAGCACGAAAGAATGGGCTCGTTACAATAATGATTTCTTATTTCAAAATAGACTGAGACCGTCCGATTATTGGGAGTTAATCACAAGCGCTGGCTTTTCAATTGATTATTGGAAACAGAAGCTGAACCAAAGGACACTGGAGGAATTTCCTGGTCTCCCCATCGCAAAAGAATTCCAGGCCTATCGTCCAGAAGAACTTTGTGTTTCGGATTTTATCGTACTCGCGCGACCTAACATAGAACATGACTGAAAACCTGCCTTTCATTTCCGTCATCATGCCTGTCCGTGATGAAGCGGGGTCAATCCACGAAACGCTCGCTTCCTTAGCTTCTCAGGATTATCCAAAGGAGCGGACAGAAATAATCATCGCGGATGGAATGTCTGCGGATGGGACGAGAGCCGTAATTGACAATTTCGCGCTGAGCCACCCGCAGGTTAATCTTCAGGTGATAAATAATCCAAACCGGATTGTCCCTTCCGGCCTGAATCGAGCTATTCGCGCCGCGCACGGGGATATCATCTTGCGCGTTGACGGCCATACTACCCTGCCAAAAGATTATCTCCGCGCCTGTACAGAAACATTGGTTAACACACGGGTAGAAAACGTCGGGGGAAGGATGCTCGCCGTAGGTAGAACGCCATTTGGCGAGGCTGCAGCCGCGGCCGCCAGTTCTCCTTTTGGTGTTGGCGGGGCATATTTTCATTATGGTAGTCAGCCTAAGTGGGTTGATACGGTGTATCTTGGCGCATGGCCAAAAGAAGTCTTCCGCGCTTATGGATTGTTCGATGAGGAAATGGTGCGGGACCAGGATGACGAGTTTAATTACCGCCTGCGTTCACTGGGAGGGCGCATTTGGTTTAATCCCAAGATTTACGCGACCTACTCACCGCGTGATTCCTTTCCAAAACTCTTTAAACAATACTTCCAATACGGCTTTTGGAAAGTGCGCGTGCTGCAGAAACATCCCAAACAAATGAGCCTGCGGCAGTTCGCGCCGCCCGTTTTTGTGCTCTCCCTCGTCTGCGCAATCCTGCTCGCGCTGACCGCTTCGTGGGGCTGGTACATGTTGGTCTCACTCGCCGGCGCTTATTTCCTTGCCAGTCTGGCCGCGTCCATCGTCGCAGGCAAGGGAAAAAAGCCCGCGGTCGCCATGCTGCTCCCCCTGGCTTTCGCCGCCATTCATCTCGGTTACGGACTTGGATTCCTAGTCGGGCTGGTCCGTTTTGCCGGCCGCTGGAAAGATAAAACAGGCAGGGTTCCCGAATGGCCCGCTTAGTTCATCCAGACCAGGATATCCTGCGCCTGCGAGAGGAGTATGCCCGTCGGGCGGACGCGGCGGACCAGGATGACCGCTACCGCGCCGATAACCCGGCCTATCAATGGATGATTTCTAACCGCCGGCAGCACCTGACCGCTCTGCTCGACCGCTGCGGGATTGCGAACCTTTCTCAGTTGAGAATACTCGAAGTGGGCTGCGGCTCCGGTGGCATCATCCGGGAGTTCATCAGCCTGGGCGCCGAACCTTCCCGCCTGGTCGGCCTTGACCTGCTGATGGACCGACTGCGAGCCGCGCGCGGACCACTGCCATGCACACCTTTGCTCTGCGGGGACGGGCAAAGCCTGCCTTTCGAATCCAGCAGCTTCGATTTGGTCCTGCAGTTCACAGCTTTCTCCTCCATCCTTTCTTCCGCTGTCAAGCAACACATGGCTTCGGAGATAGCGCGCGTGCTTAAGCCCTCAGCCGCGCTAATCTGGTACGATTTTTGGTGGAATCCCTTGAACAGGCAGACGAAAGGCATTCCATTAAAAGAGGTTCAGCGGCTGTTTCCAGGCTGTTCCCTGCGAGGCGAAAAAATCACGCTCGCGCCGCCGCTTGCACGGAGCCTGGCACCAAGACATCCAGCGCTGGCAGCTTTTCTCGAATCCCTGAAGGTGTTGAATACACACCACCTGCTAATTCTCAGGAAGCTGCCTTGAAATCCAATTGGTTCTCGCGCTGGTTCCCGGTGGCGCTCATTGCAGCAGTCATTTATTGGCTGTCGTCCGAACCGGACCCGTATGGACTGCTGCCAAAAAATGTTTACCAGTGGATATATCTTACGCACATCTTCAACATTCGCCTGACCAAAATTGTGGGACCTCTGGCGCATCTGACACTTTTCGCCTTGTTCGCTTTCCTGCTGACCAGAGCCATAGGCCAGGGAAATCACAACACTCGCAAAATCGGAGCCTTGGTACTGGCTCTCACCTTCCTCTACGCTCTCAGCGATGAATTTCATCAACTTTTTGTCCCCGGCCGCGCTTTTGAAATCACGGACCTGGCATTGGATTTCCTTGGCGGCGCAGCGGGGCTGATTATTTGGCATCTGCTGACAAACATCAGAAGGAAGGTTCCTGAACTTGTTGAATGAGGCCAATAAAGGTAAACTTAATGAAGCTATCTCCCATACCCTCGAACATGAGGGGGCTCTCATGGAAACCATGGACCAGGATATACATGAAACCATTTTCGGCGCGGACCGCTTGATGACGCCCAGAAAGGTTACCCTTGCTGGCATCGGCAAACGCCTTTTTGATATTTTTGTATCTGTCACCGCGCTGTCCATCCTCTCCCCGCTCTTCCTCGCAATTTACCTGCGCATCAAGCGGGATTCTCCCGGGCCAGCCTACTATCGAGGCGTGCGAATGGGTCGATACGGCAAGCCTTTCAAAATCATCAAATTTCGCACGATGTACGAGAACCCTGGCAGCTACAACGGCTCTCCCATCACCTCAGAGGACGACCAGCGGGTAACGCCTTTTGGCAAATGGCTGCGCAGGACAAAGCTGAACGAGCTGCCGCAGCTGCTTAATGTCCTCAGAGGAGAAATGAGCATCGTAGGTCCGCGCCCGGAAGACCCACAGATAGTGGAAAAATGGCCCGCGGAGATTCGTGATGAAATCCTGTCCGTCCGGCCGGGCATCACCAGCCCCGCTTCTGTCATTTATCGCGACGAGGAAACACTATTAAAAGGCACCGGCTTCATGGACGCGTATCTGCTCAAGATTTTGCCGGACAAGCTGCGGCTTGACCAGCTTTATGTGCAGAATCGCTCATTTCTGACCGACCTTGATGTCATCGCGATGACCATGATTGTCTTCTTTCCGCATCTGAGGGGAGAAGAAATAGCCGAATCGCAACTGCTGAGTGGCGTTTTCTATCGGTTTGTGCATTTCAACCTTGCCTGGTTTATCCTGGACGTCTTTGTCTCCATCATCGCAGTCGGCCTCTCCGGCATCATCTGGCGCATCAGCGCGGTTATCAATCTGGGTATCCCCACATATATCCTGGTTGCCTTCGCGATCGCGATTACCAACAGCGTCATCAACAGCGTGATTGGTCTTCCGCGCATTATTTGGAAAACTGCCAGCCCAACCTACGTGATTGACCTCGGCTTTTCCGTTGGCCTCACGATGTTACTGTTTTGGATTGTCACACGATTGTGGCTGAAGGAACCATGGATTCCATTCAGCCTGATTTGGTTGATAGGCTGCATGATGTTCATTGGACTGGTGGCAGTGCGCTATCGGGAGCGTCTGTTCACCGGGCTGGCAAATCGTTGGTTAATCATGCGCGGCGGCGAAGCTTCCTTCGCGGAGCGCATCCTCATTGTGGGCGCCGGTGAGCTTGGCGAACTCGCGCTGTGGCTGCTCCAGCGCAGCGACCTTTCCAATGTCTTTGGCGTGGTGGGTTTGGTCGACGACAACGTCCGCAAGCATGGTGAACGGATGTACGAATGCAAAGTTTTAGGCTCCACCCGGGATATCCCAGCTCTGGTGGAGAAATACAAGATAAATATTCTCATCTACGCGATTGCGAACATTTCGCCTCAAGAAAGCAATCGCATTCTGGAAACCTGCCGCGCGACAAACGCCAGGTTGATTATCATCCCCGACCTGATCAAAGTGCTGGACAAATCTATCCGTAAGATTGAAGTGCAGGAATAAATGGAAAGCTATTCACTGGATAATATGCCTGTATTGGTGACCGGCGCAGGCGGATTCATCGGAAGCAGGCTGGTGGAAGCGTTGGCCGGCCGTGGAGCCCGCGTGCGCGCTTTCGTGCGCTATAACTCCAGAGGGAATGTCGGTTTGCTAAAAACACTGCCGCCTGCGGTTCAGGACCGCGTTGAAATAATCATGGGGGATTTGCGCGATGAGGACGCCTTGGAGAAAGCCGCCGACGGCGCTGCGCTGGTATTTCATCTTGGCGCGCTCATTTCCATTCCCTATTCATACCAACATCCGGTGGAGGTGGTGCGCACCAATATTCTCGGCACGCTGGCGGTGCTGCAAGCCTGCCGCAGGCACGGCTGCCGGCTGATTCACACCTCCACCAGTGAAGTCTACGGCACCGCCTTGCGTGTGCCAATCGACGAGCAGCATCCGCTGCAAGGGCAGTCTCCTTATTCTGCCAGTAAAATCGGCGCGGATAAGCTGGTGGAAAGCTACTACCGCGCCTTTGGAGTTCCGGCAGTCACCATCCGGCCTTTCAACACATTCGGCCCAGGCCAATCCGCCCGGTCGGTCATCCCCACCATCATCACGCAGGCCCTGCAGGCGGAAGAAATCCATCTGGGAAACCTGGAAGCCCGCCGGGATTTCACCTATCTGGACGACACTGTCTCTGCCTTCATCAAAGCCGCCGAAATTCCGGATCTTGAAGGGGAGACTTTTAACCTGGGTTCAGGCTCTGAGGTCAGCGTCCGGGAACTGACCGAAGAAATTGTGGCGCTCACCAACAGCCGCGCGCGTGTGATTGTGGACGAAGAACGACTGCGCCCTGAAAAAAGCGAAGTGCTGCGCCTGCTGGCGGATAACTCTAAAGCCCGACGGGTGTTGGGCTGGTCTCCCCAGGTGAGCTTGCGGGAAGGGCTCATCAAAACCATTGAATGGGTCCGCGCGAACATGGATTTTTACCGCCCGGGCAAATACGAGCGGTGAATTAGCGCTGGCGCGTTGTAAATTCACAAACTGACCTTACCAAAGGCGGGGGTTTGCGGGCAGATGTTTTTTGTGGGTGAATTGCAAAAAAAAACAGGCTTGCCGTGCGGAAGGCTCACAGGTAGACTTAAGCGTAAGCCGCTGAGGGCAGACGCCCGGGCAGCGGCATAATAAGGTCTTTGTTTTTTCAGAAGATAGGAGTGATCGTGAGAGCTGTAATCCTTGCGGGGGGAAGAGGAACGCGCTTAGCCCCATTTACCTATGTACTCCCCAAACCAATGATGCCCATTGGCGACAAAACCATCCTGGAGATTCTTCTGCGCCAGATGAAACGCGCGGGCATCAATCATGTCGTTCTGACCGTCGGCCACCTGGCCGGGCTGATGCAGGCCTTTTTTCAGGACGGCCAGCAGTACGATTTGGACATCACCTATTCCTATGAGGCCGTGCCGCTGGGCACCGCGGGACCTCTCGCGATGGTGCCCAATCTGGAAAAAACTTTCATGGTGAGCAACGGCGATGTGCTCACCCTGCTCAATTTCAATGACCTGCTGGATTTTCACCGGCAGCAGAACGCCATCTGCACCATTGCCGTGCACGAGCGCGCTGTGCACATCGACTTGGGCGTGATTGAACAGAACAACGGCGACTACGTCATTACCGGGTACGTGGAAAAGCCTACCCTGAATTACCGCGTGAGCATGGGCATTTATATCTTCGAGCCGCGCGTGCTGGAGTACATCCCCAAAAATCAGTACCTGGACTTCCCCGACCTGGTCAAGATATTGCTGGCCAACGGCGAACGGGTGGTCGGCTTTCCTTTCAACGGTTACTGGCGCGACCTGGGCAACCCCGATGATTACACGCAGGCCTGCCTGGACTTTGAACAGATGCGTTCCCAATTTCTGCCGGAATAACCTATGGAATGGCGCGTGCCCCTCGCGGATGTGAACCTTGGACCGGAAGAACTGGAAGCGGTCAGCGCTGTCATTCGCTCCGGCTGGCTGACGATGGGTGCGGTCACCCAGGCATTCGAGCAGGAGTACGCCCAATTCACGCGCGGCGCCTACGCTCTGGCAATCACCAACGCCACCGCCGCCCTGCATCTGGCCTGCCTGGCGCTCGGCATCGGGCCCGGCGATGAGGTGATTTTGCCCTCCCTCACCTTCGTTGCCAGCGCCAACGCGGTAGGGTACACCGGCGCGCTGCCGGTTTTCGCGGATATTGAGAGCCCCGACTGGCTGTGCCTCTCCCCCGCCGCGGTGGAAGCCGCCATCACTGAAAAAACCAAAGCTATCATGGTGGTGCATTATGCCGGCTACGCCTGCGACATGCCCGCCATTCTGGAAATTGCGCGAAAGCATAGGCTTGGCGTGATTGAAGACGCCGCCCATGCCGTCGGGGCTTCCCTGAACGGCAAAGCCCTGGGCACCTGGGGCAACGTCGGCTGCTTCAGCTTCTTTGGCAATAAAAACCTGACCACCGGCGAGGGCGGCATGCTGGTGACGGACAGCCCCGAAATCGCGGAAAAGGCGCGCATCCTGCGCTCGCACGGCATGACCACCCTCACCTGGGACCGCTTTAAAGGGCACGCCAGCACCTACGATGTGGTCGCGCAGGGCTACAACTACCGCATGGACGAGCTGCGCTCCGCCCTGGGCCGGGAGCAGCTGAAACGCATCCCTTCCGGCAACGCGCGCCGGGCGGAATTGACCGCGCTCTACCGCCGGCTGCTCGCGCAGCAGGTTCCGGCCGTCAGCGTTCCGTTTCAGGAGGAACGCTGCCAGAGCAGCTTCCACATCATGCCAGTTTTGCTGCCCCCGGGCGCCGATAAACCCGCTTTCATGGAAAAGATGAAAGCCCAGGGCATCCAGACCAGCTGGCACTACCCGCCTGTCCACCGCTTCAGCGTTTACCGCCAGGCCTACTCTGCCCGCCCGACCCCCCTGCCGGCGACCGAAGAAGCGGCCGCGCGGGAAGTGACCCTGCCGCTTTACCCCACCATGAGCGATGAACAGGTGATGTGGGTGGTGGAGGCGGCCAGAGCTGCCCTGCAGGCTGACTGAAACCTTATAATCATCAAGAAAAATGCAAGGTTCCGCGGACTAACATGAAAATCAAGCCAATCTTCGGGTTATTCCTCATCCTGGTTATTCTCGCGGCTTGCGGAGGCAAACCGAGCGCCTCCACGCTCAGCCCGCAGGAACAGGCTTACGCCCAAACGCAGTTCGTGCAGCAGGCCGCCACTTTGGCTGCCGCCAACGCCCGGACTGCGCAGCCCAACGCGCTCCCGACCACAGCGGGATGGACATCCGAGCCAAATTCCGCGACAGCAACCGCGGAAGCGGAAAATCCGCCAGCGGACGCGACCCCCACCCAGAATTTCCCCGCAGGAACAATCACCGCTGCTCCAACGAGTACAGGCATTCCTCCCACCCCTGGCGGAGAACAGCCTGCCAGCCCTACGCGAACTGCCAGTTTTACGCCAATTGCCACGCCAACCCGCACCGCCACAACTGCTCCATCGCCCACCCCGACCCCAACCGCCACTCCGCAAACCGGCTGGCAGGGTGAATGGGTCATTCGCTTTCAACAGACAGACGGCGCTTACCTGAACGGGGAAATGAGCGTGACAATTAACGGCACAGACCTGAACGCCTCAGCGGTAATTGATGGAGTCCCTTTCACGTTTAGCGGGCGCGTTCTAAGCGGCGGTTCGATTGCCTCCGGCACCTGGAGCAGCACGCAAGCTTCCGGTTCCTTTACCTGGACCCTGGTCCAGAACAACCAGTTTGGAGGCGACCGGGACCTGTATTATGGAATTTGCGGCTCCCGGGCAGGCATTCCGTTCCCCGAGCCCTGCTACATTCCGCCGCTCAGTTAAGTGTCATCCCCATCGTGACCCAGAATTGCGGATTGACTCCTCCCATAAAGCGTCTATAATATAAGCAGGGATAAAAGAAATTATCGCTGTCGCTGTCTTTAAACGTGACTATCCCCACGCGCAGTGGGTAGGTCCATTGAATTGTCCACGATCTTTCAGGAGGGATCAGCTATGAAAAAGAAGTTTGGTGTTTCACTGGGCAGCGCAATATTGCTGGCTGCCATCTGCGTGGGAATGGTTTTTGCCTTTTCCTTTACTACCACTGACGGATACTGGGGCCGAATTGACTCAACCGGCGGCACGACGATTGACGCTTACTGCGATGGTTGGGGAAAGGTCACCAACTCTGATTACACCATTGGCGATGTCATTGGCGTCATCTATAACACAAATTACGGCCCCGGCGGAGAAGATGAACGCTATGTGCGCAACGCCGCCGTATGTTCCGGAGATGTGGACGGAGACGGCACATTTGCCCAATGGACGCGCACGACCTCAATCGATTGGTCCGGGTTTGGCTCCCACACCAGCACCTGCCCAAGCAATGCCCCAACTCTTTACCTCTCAGAGTATTTGTATGACCAAAGGGGAGGTACTGATCGTATTGGCATTGAAATCTTTAACAAGACTGGCGCTGCGGTGAGCACTACTGGCTGGTCTCTATTGATGTTTACTGCTGATAATGATTTTACGCAAATCAACCTCACCAACGGTCAGACCATCGCCAATAACGATGTATGGGTGATTGTCAGCGACTCAGCGGCTGATCAGACCAGCCAGGAGGACCAGACCTTCACCATGAACGAGGCATACCGCACCGTCATCCTCATCAAAAACTACAGCCTGCCTGTTGTAAATGGCACGGACTTTGACTGGCCGGATTCGGTTCAGGATGACTCTATTACAGATGAAAACCAGGTGCGGTACGGTCGGCCGGAAGGTGATACCTCATGTCCTACCACTTCCGCTGCTTTCCTCAGACAAAGCGGTTTTGGGTTTGAGGGTATCGAAGACCGGACCTTTGAACCAATTGAAAATCAGCCCTTCCCCATCGGCCGTTTCTGCCACTACAACAACCCGATATACCAGGCAACAAACCGGTTTGAGACTGTTCCGCTCTATATGAACCTGAATGACGTCACCTGCCCAACTGGCTGGACGCTTGACGAAACTTCAGACGACCTGGTCTTCCAGTACCAGGTAACCCTGAATGAAACTACGAACTCTACCGACCCCTGCACTTATGGGACCAGTTCGCCACAGTGGCCAGGCGGCAGCAGCAGCCCGAACGTTGAAGGCGACACCGGACCTAACCGCAACGGCTGCGCGGACGGTGTGAACTTTACCAACGTGGCAGGCCCGCAAGCCTTCACCTGTCGGTACGATGCTACCCACACCCAGGATTACACCGTCTCCATTCTCGGGTTTACCAATACCCAGGCCGGAGGAAGCTGCCCGGATACGCCGGTTGGGACGATTACTTTCAATCAGATTTACACCGCCGAGACCGCCAAGAACTGCTTCTGCGTGTATGCCGCCTTCACCAAAGGACAAATCACGCCAATTGTGCTGAAGTACCTCTCTGCTGCCGCAGTTGAAAACGGCATTCTGGTCTCCTGGGAAACAGCGACCGAAGTCAACAACCTCGGCTTTAACGTCTACCGGGCGGAAGCTGTGGACGGCGAACGCGCGCTCCTCAACCCGGAACTCATTATGAGCAAGGTAGGCCCCGGCGGTTTGACCGGCGCCACTTACGAGTTCCTGGATGAAACGGCCGCGGTCGGCATAACCTACTACTATTGGCTCGAGGACGTCCCGCTGGAAAGCGGCGTGACGCCTGGTATCTACGGACCTATCAGCGCGGCGAGGTAAGCCTTAGCGCCGCCGACCCCGCGCCTGGCCGCGGCTGTCAGCCTGAACCATCCAGGATGGTAAGCTGACAGCGCGGCCGCGTGGGAACCTGGCAGAAGCTGCCCGGCTGGCAATGAAAAGGGGACCGGATATGAACAGCGCGCATCTGCGGGAATATCAATGCCCTCCGGATGTTTTCGCGGAATTAGGCGCGGGTTTGCTTCGCTCCGGAAAATCCATTCGCTTCATTGCCTCTGGAGACAGCATGCTTCCGAACCTGCGGCATGGGGATACGCTCATCTGCGAACCGGCGCGGACTGACAGGGTCAGCATTGGAGACATTGTTTTTTTTCTCACACCTGACCGTCACGCGATTTTTCACCGCGTCATTCGCAGCAAGCAAAAAAACGGCAGCCGGTTTTTTCAGGTGCAGGCGGATAATCAGCAAAAACCCGAACGGTGGCTTGGAACCGACGAGATATTGGGAAAAGTAACGCAAGTCATCCGAAACGACAGCACAGCGCAAGATATGCGCAGCTGGCAAATGAAATTGAAAAACAAGTGGGCAGCATTTCGTTTACGCGCTCGCCTCAACCGCATCAATCATCTGCGCGAGCTGGAGCAGTGTTTCAGCCAGAACAGCGGCAGATAATGATTATGGAGAAGATTTTGACCAACCAGGAAGAACGATTTATTCGCAACCCAGATTTCATCTTCCGCCGCATCGTCGATGAAACCATTCTGGTGCCGGTGCACCGAAACCTGGCGGAAATGGACTGCATTTACACGCTTAATGAGCTGGGAGCGTCACTTTGGGAAAAACTCGCGGCCCCGGCCTCCAAACAGGAATTGCGGCAGTTCCTGTTGGATGAGTACGAAACAGATATTGAAACAGTCACTGCCGACCTTGACCGCTTTATGGACGAATTGCTGGCAATCGGCGCGCTGCAGAAAGTTTGATGATGGACTGCGTAAACTTTTACGAACTGGACATGGATGATTGGGGAGAGATTCTCCTCAAACCTCTGCAGGGTAAGCGCTATCCGCTGGCCGCGGAATTTGAAATCACCGAGCGCTGCAATCTTGGCTGCGTGCACTGCTTCATTAACCAACCTGCCGGCAGCCATGTTCAACTGGAACGAGAGTTAGGCACGGAACAAATCAAAGAAATCCTGGACCAGATTGCCGACGCGGGCTGTCTGCACTTGCTGCTCACCGGCGGCGAACCGCTGCTTCGCCGGGATTTTGCCGAAATTTTCCTGCATGCCCGCCATAAAGGCATGCTGGTCATGCTCTTTACCAATGCCACGCTGGTCACGCCAGCTGTGATAGAGACTCTCAAACAAGCCCCACCCATCCTGGTGGAAATCAGCCTCTACGGCGCCAGCCGCGAAACATACGAAGCTGTCACGCGGGTGCCGGGCTCCTGGGAGCGTTTCAACCACGGGCTCAGACTGCTGCTTGAGAGCGGACTTCCGCTCGCGCTGAAATCGGTGATTTTGCAAAAAAATAAATATGAGCTGCCTATGATGCAGAAATTCGCGGCAGACCGCGGATTGCGCTATCGCTACGACGGCTCCATTTTTCCCCGGCTCGATGGTTCAGACGCCCCGTATTGGGACCGCCTGGATATTGAAGAAATGCTGGAATTGGACCGGTCCGACCCGGAGCGCATGCACGCCTGGGTTCTCAATTACGAACTCAGCCAGAAGCTGCAGCTGCGCAGCGAGAAATATGTTTACAGCTGCGGTGCCGGCCGGCGCTCCTTTCACATTGACAGCCGGGGACGGCTGGCAATGTGCATGATGGCGCGCAAACCATCTTATAGTATTTTGGAGATGGGTTTTTTGAAAGCCTGGGAAGAACTCGGCAAAGAAGTCCAATTAGAACGAACCCTGGCGGTACCCTGTTTGGATTGCAGTGCCTCCGGGATTTGCATCCAATGCCCCGGATGGTCGCAGTTGGTTCACGGCGATAATGAAAGCGTCGTTGGTTTTATCTGCAAATTGAATAAAGCCCGCGAACGACAAATATGGTATACTAGAAGTGTCATTGAGGAGAATGTCTGATTATGAATAAGAAGCCTTACACACCACCTGTCATTAGCAAAGTCATTCTAAAATCCAAGAATGCGATTTTGGGCTTCTGTCACAGCAGCCCCAACATGTTTCCAAAAAGCCAGCTTGGATGCACATCTCAGGTAGGCGGCTGCTCCACAGCGCAGACTTAATCCTGCCGGGACTTAGCAAGTGCTTATTTAGAATCATGGGTATTCGTGCCTGTTTTTTCATGCGCGAATACTCATTTGATTCTTAAAAGGACTGTTGGTTCTTTCTTGCTGACCTGTAAGATGCGGATACGTGTAGCCGGGCTCACCATCAACATTGAGGAGGGAAAACACCCCCTCTCAACGGCGTCTTTGCCCTGCCATTACAAATTCCTGTGTCCGCCAGAGACTGAGGATAATTCTCCAACGCTTAAGCTGCGCTTCGCGGACCTTCCAACCCTTCTCCCAGGCAGTTTGTCCGCGCTGCGCTGCCGCAACGAAATCTGGGAGCTGTGGCAGGACCAGGCAGGCAACCATTATTTCACCCAACCCACGCAGTCTCCCCAGCGCTGGGTGCAAATCAACCCCGATTTTACCGAAGGACTCATTTACGGTGATTTCAGTTCTCTCGCCGGCCGGCCTTTTTACCCGCTTGAATACCTCGATATTGTTTTAGTTTCAAACTGGCTGGCGCTGCGTGGGGAGCTTATCCTGCACGCGGCTGGTATTGCATGGCAAAACCAGGCGTTTGTTTTCTTAGGCAATTCAGGAGCGGGAAAGTCCACTTTAGCCGCGGACCTGGCAGCCGCGACAGACGCTGTAATCCTGGGGGAAGACCAGATTATTGTGCGGCAAATTGACGGCCGTTTTGTGGCCTTTGGCACCCCATGGCACCAAGACCCAAGCCGCTGCGATCCTCAGGGAGTGGAACTCAGCAAGTTATTTTTCCTTGACCGCGCCGCGGAGCAAACAATTACCCCGCTTAGCGGTTTTGATGCCGCTGTGCGCATCATGGCTACCGCGTTTGTGCCATATTACTTCCCCGCGCGGGTGCAAACCATCATGGACAAACTTGCACAGTTGCCTGAACAGACCCGCGCGTTTGTACTATCGTACCAACGCGGGTCTGATATACTTCAGGTAATTCGCCGCGCCTGAACAGATAAACTAATCCAAAATTTCATCAATTATTCTCAGCCATCAGAATCAGGAGAAGCACTATGTCCAGGTCTTTTCGCCTCTTCCTCATCATTGGGAGCCTATCGCTGCTGTTATCGCTGCCATTCCCGGCTTCGGCTGCCCGCCCTGCCAGCGCCGGCCTCTCCGTTCGCGTTCTCAGCTCTACCGCGGATGGGCTGAGCTTCGAAGTCGCGCTTTCTCTTAAAGACCTGGCCATAGAAACGGTTTCTATCGAAGGTACAGCGTACGCCCGGGTGTCTTTTCCTGATTCAGCCTTCATGAGCGAGCCCGGCCAGCCGGAACTGCCCTTCTTGAGCGAGATGCTGGCGGTGCCTTTTGGCGCAGAAGCGCGGCTCAGCATCAGCAGCAGCGCGCCTGTGCGAATCCCGCTTGAAAAACCAGTGCTGCCTGCACCCGGTTTAAAGGTTGCGCCCAACTGGGACGCGCTTTCACAAAGCAATTTTCAGGCGCTGCGGATTGAGGAAAGCCGCCGCCCCGACCCGACGATTTACGCCTCTTTCAGTCCTTTGCCATCTAAACAGGCTGCGATTCTAAACGACAGCATGCTGCGCCAGCAGCGCGTAATCAGCGTAGGGGTTTATCCAGTGCAATACCTGCCTGCGGAGAACGCGCTGCTGCTGTATACAAATGTGCGCGTTGATGTGCGCTTTGAGAGCCGGTCAGTAGACTCACTTCCAGCCGCGCGCGCGGAATCCTCTGAATATGAGGAAATGCTCGCCAACAGCCTTCTGAATTACACCCAAGCAAAAGCCATGCGCCGCTTTGTCCAGCCCGAAACCGTGGCTTTCAGCGCCGCCCGGCTGAACGCGGCCGGCATTAAGAATTGGAACCCGCCAAGCCCAGCCTGGCGCGTCATCACGAAGGCTGAAGGATTTTACCGCATCAGCGCCAGTCAGCTCAGCGCGGCAGGCGTGCCTGTGGAAAGCATATCCCCCGAAAATTATCACATGTACCACCTGGGTCAAGAAATCGCCATTCAGGTCAGCCCCGGGGATGACATTCTCTTTTACGCTGAGGCCCTGGATAGTAAATACACAGCGGACAATATATTTTGGCTGAGCTATGACGGTTCGCCCGGGCTGCGGATGCCTGCGCGCGACGCGACACCGGGAGCTCAACCGCTTGTCAGCGCGTTCGTGCGCGAGGAACATTATGAGGTAGACGCATATTACCAGCCAAAGTCCCCCAATGAGGATGAGTACGAACACTACTACTGGGGTTGGGTACTTCGCAACGGCGGCTCAAAAACTGACTGGGAGCGCCAGTTAGACCTGAGCCGCTGGACAGGCGGGGACATCAGTCTGAGCCTGCCCTTGATTGGTTATATAGACGTGATGGAGGCTAATCCCGACCACCGCGTGGGCATCCTGGTCAACGGCACGCAGGTGTACGAAGGCACCTGGGAAGCTTTCACACTGCACCAGGTGGAACTGACCGTGCCAGCCGCGCTGCTCGTTCCAGGGCTAAACACGATGAAAGTGACGGCGCTGGATACAGGCCAATCGGCCGATTTGTTCTACTACGATTGGTTGGAAATCGCCTATTCCAGCGATTTTCAGGTATCTTCCAATATGTTGAAATTTTCGCAAGCAGAACCGGGCGATTGGAGGTTTGAACTGACCAACTTCTCCACCGCGGATGCCCGGGTCTTTGATATCAGCAATCCTTTCGCGCCGGCAGAACTGACGGGGCTCACGTTTTCCGGCACAGGCCCGTATTCACTGCAGTTCCATGATGAAGTGCTTTTATCCGCGGAGTATCTGGCGCTTACTCCGGATAAATTGCTGCCGATTACGAGCATCGTGCCCGATACCCCGTCCAATTTAGCGGCGACATCCCAGCAGGCGGATTATCTGATTATTTCGCATGCCAACTTTCTCACAGCGGCCGCGCCGCTGGTCGGAATCCGTGAGACTTCCGGGCTGGAAACAGTTTTGGTGGATGTGCAGGACGTTTATGATGAATTTTCTTACGGCATTGTCGATCCGGCTGCAATAAAGAATTATATCTCCTATGCCTACGCGCAGTGGCAGGCTCCCGCTCCCAGTTACGTCCTCCTGGTAGGCGATGGAACCTACGACCCGAAAAACAATGAGAATTACGGCCGGATAAGTTACCTTCCGCCGTATTTCGGATATGTGGATCCTTATCTGGGCGAAACCGCGGCGGATAATCGCTATGTGGCTATTGTCGGCGCGGATACTCTACCGGATTTGTTTCTGGGACGATTAGCAGTGAACCAGCCCTCCGAGGTCACAGCCTATCTGACCAAACTTGCCAGTTATGAAACCAACCCGCCTTCTGGCGACGTACTTCGGCGCATCCTCGCGATTACCAGTCGGTACGAAGTCAACGGCCAATATCCGGTCATTTCTGACGAACTGCTGCGAGATGAATATCCGGGAGAACCCTTTACAGCCCAAAAAGTTTATTGGAAATGGACGCATAACGATCTCGCGCAAGCACGCGCGGATATTCAAAGTGGAATCAACGAGGGCCGCCTGCTGGTAAACTACATCGGTCACGGTTATTATGGTGGTTGGGGAGATACCAACGAATACCTGTTTACTTCCTCGGATATCAATTCCCTGCAAAACCAGGATAAATACCCCTTTGTCATGGCTATGACCTGTATGGATGGGCTCTATACCTACCCGCGACCTTTAGGTCAGGGTTACGAAGCCATGGCGGAAATTATCACCCGCACCTCGCTAAAAGGCGCGATAGCCAGTTGGTCTCCGACCGGATGGGGAATGGTGGCAGGGCATGACCTGTTGAACCGCGGAGCTTTCCGGGCAATATTCCAGGACAGCACCGCGGCGCTCGGCGGTATCACTCAGGCCGGGCTGCTGCGGGTCTGGGGTAGCGGCAGCAATCTGGACCTGCTGGATACCTACCTCCTTTTTGGTGACCCCGCGGTAAGGCTTCCGCGCTCCCTTACTGCTGTGCCGGACTCCTACGCTACCTTAGAAGATACGCAGTTAGTTGTCGACGCGGCGAATGGCGTGTTAAAAAACGATATCAAACCTGTAAATGCTGCTCTCAGCGCTTATTTGGTAGAAAACGCGTTGAATGGAACTATTACCCTAAACCCGGATGGTTCTTTTGTGTATTCGCCTGACCCTGATTACTGCGGAGAGGACAGCTTCACCTACAGAATTAATGACGGAACAATAAACTCCAACACGGCGCGGGTGCAGCTCCTGATCAGCGGAGTGAATGACCATGCCCCGGTCGCATATGACCAGGAAGTTTACACGTATAAGGATACTCCTGTAAACATTACCCTGGAGTTTTCTGATTCTGACGAATGCGGCGGCAGTAGCAGCTGCGCCTCAAGCGGTATATCCGTCGCGGGTACTCTCGTTTCTTATTCGTTTGTCATCACCTCCGCGCCATCTCACGGCGCACTGAATGGGATTGGACCCGCGTTTGAGTACGTTCCGGATCCGGGATTTCTGGGCACAGATAATTTTAGTTTCGTGGTGGATGATGGGTTATTTCAGAGCAACCAGGCTGTTGTGACCATCACAATTTATGAACAGTTTATTACGTTCCTTCCATTATTAATAAAATGATGATTGATAATAAGACCGCATCAATATTTTAATAGGATTCAATTAGCTTACGAACCGTAAATAGACTGCCATTTATTGCACAATATTGCAATATATCGCAAATAGCCCACTGAAAAGCACACATGGAAATGTGTGCTTTTTTGTCATATTACCTTGATTTCTTATATATTTCAATTATTATTTCACCCAATTTACTGTGAAATACCTTGTATTTTCTCCTATGTCTTCTGACAAAACGAATCAAGCAAATCAATTAAACAAAGGAATTGATATGAAAGTTAAACATATTCTTATCGCTGCACTTGTCCTCTGTCTGGCTGTTCCCCCAGCATTTTTAGGGAGCCTGGCCGCTGTCGTCAATGCTGCCAGCCAGAATACCCCCCCGGTGGCATACGACCAGTCCGTGACAGCCATCGCGGGTTTTAGAAATTACATCACGCTGGCCGGTTACGACGCCGACGGCGACCCGCTCACGTACCTCATCCTGGATGCCCCGGCTCACGGTGACATTGTCGAACAGGAAGGTCCGGAGCTCGCTTACAGGCCCGACGCGGGTTATGCCGGCCCGGATTCCTTCACCTTTGTGGTGCAGGACGGCATCTCGGA
>ENA-UOYA01000894-UOYA01000894.1-activated-sludge-metagenome-genome-assembly--contig:-NODE-894-length-35010-cov-6.588528_pt1 | contig 35010 bp, 34 predicted proteins | sample MGYA00238163_ERZ764804 | MGnify/ENA primary metagenome ERZ764804 (study PRJEB28919, sample SAMN05720223) | activated sludge metagenome | isolation source: Anaerobic digester | place: Hong Kong...
CGGGCAATAAAATCGCTTAATACATTCATGTAGTTGTTAAAGGCATCATAGGGAGAAGGATAAGGGCTAAACCGGGTATAGCTTTCCCCTTTCGAAAAATGCTTAGTTGACATATAGTAAAAATGGTCGCTGGTTTGCAAATAAAGCCAATCCTGCTTCAATCGTCGATCCTCACACAATCGAACCCGCTCGCTAATCCCGTAAAGTGTATTAAAAGCGCTGCGCTGCAACGTGTTTCCGAGCCATGCACTTAAATCGCGTTCCTCATCCGACCATGAAATAGGATCGGGTACCGAGATTGGACCCACCGGTTTATAATTGTCCAGAATTTCACCGGGTGTTGCAAATTCGATATTATTTTCAAAGGCAAAACGAGGCAACGCTTTCATAAACTCGAAGATACCCGTATAGGAAGGTTGAAGATTGCCAAATGTTTCGTAATTCATAAAAAGATTGATAACCTCTTCCTCTGCCGGAATTGCTGCTATCCAACTAATGAATTTTTCTGCTGTTAGTGGATAGTCATGCCAAGAGTAATCTGAAAAATGAAAAGTAATATTTTCAGTTAACCCTGAATTTCTGAGCAGTAACTTCAAGTTGGGTTGCGTTTCGGAGTGATAAACATAATTCGGGCTTTTCCAACCTAAAACCTGTTTAGCACCTTCGGTAATCATTTTTTTATATCCCATGTTGTAAACCAATTCCGATATTTCGTCAGAATAAATAAGTTCGGTATTACGGAATACGGTGGGTTCCTGATCGAACAGCAATTTTATTTTATCTGCGTGTTGCTTTACCTGCCTTTGAAATTCTATGGGATCGCCCAATGAGGAAAGGGAATGGGCATATGTTTCGGAAAGGAATTCAACATTTCCAGTTTTGCTCAATTCCATAAGTCCGTCGATCACTTCAGGAGCATAAATTTCCAATTGATCCAATGCAACACCTGAAATGGAAAACGCGATTTTAAAACGTCCTTTGTAAAGATTGATTAAATCTAAAAACATGCGGTTGGCAGGCAGAAAAGATTTATCGGCAATTTGTTGTAGAATGGTTTCATTGGAATAATCATCGTAATAGTAATGATCTTTTCCAATATTGAAAAAACGATATCTTTTTAGCCGTAAAGGCTGGTGGATCTGAAAATAAAAACAAATTTTTTTCATACAAATTTCATGCTTTTCTGATTAATTATCTATAAACGAGTTGGTTGTAAATATCGCGTACTTTTTGAGCAGCGTATTCCCATTTTATGTTGTTTACTTCTTTTTTTCCCTCTTCCTTGAGAAATTCGGCGATACCCGGATAGGTACAGAGAGAATAGATGGAATCGGCCATAGCATCCACATCCCAGTAATCGGTTTTGATGACATAATTCAGAATTTCAGAGCAACCCGATTGATACGAAATAATGCAGGGCACGCCACATTGCATGGCTTCAAGGGGTGAGATGCCAAAAGGTTCAGATACGGAGGGCAGCACATATACATCGCTCGATTTAAACATTTCGTATACCTGTCTTCCTCGAAGAAACCCGGTAAAATGAAATCGGTCGGCTATACCTCTGTCGGCTACCATATGAATCATCTGGTTCAGCATATCGCCACTTCCGGCCATCACAAAACGAATATGGTTTGTTCTTTTGAGTACCTGTGTGGCTGCTTCTACAAAAAATTCGGGTCCTTTTTGCATGGTAATGCGGCCGAGAAAAGTAACGATCTTTTCCGGGACTCCGGCCAATCGTTCAATGGCTTCAATTTCAGGACTTAGAGGTTCTACCGCATTGTGAACCGTTACTACTTTATCCTCCGGTTGATGATAATTATCGATTACGGTTTTGCGCGTTAGATTGCTTACGCAAATAATCTTGTCGCAGTGATCCATTCCGTCTTTTTCGATGCCATAGACGATAGGATTGGGCTTTCCGCGACTGCGGTCGAATTCGGTTGCATGAACATGAATAACGAGTGGTTTACCCGAAACACTTTTCGCATGAAGCCCTGCAGGATAAGTAAGCCAATCGTGTGCATGAATAATATCAAAATCGTACGTTCGGGCAATTACGCCGGCCACGATGGAATAATTGTTGATCTCCTCTAAAATATTAGAAGGATAGCGTCCCGAAAATTCAATGCAACCCAAGTCATTCGTGTAGATATAGTTAAAATCGGCGTAAATATGATCACGCAAGCGATAATATTCGTCGGGATTCATAAATTTTCCCAGGCGATTCTTTACTGTTTCCCAAGGCACATCACGCCATACAACAGGGGTGTTGTTAGCTCCGATTATTTTCACAAAACTCTGATCCTCGTCACCCCAAGCTTTGGGTATTACAAAAGTGATTTCCATGTCAGCTTGCATGGAAAGGCCCTTTGTTATTCCATAGCAGGCAGTTCCGAGTCCGCCGAGAATATGAGGTGGAAATTCCCACCCAAACATCAATACTTTCATTTTTTATATCGTTGATCCTTTTTGAGGTTCACTTTCATAAGATTTCATTATTTTTAGCGCCCGAAGTAATTCTGAAACACTCATGGCAAAGGAGAATCCCCCACGTCCGATGAATGGAGGCGTAGAGTCGTACATTTCTGAAATAGTGCCGATGCAGTCGTTTTGCATTTCGCCTTCCATTGCCACCATAATTCTGTCGGCCAATGATAAACCGCTTTTGTGGAAAACTTTTAGGTAAGCCTCGATATAGTGGCCAAATAGCCAAGGGAAAGCCATACCATTAAAGTAAGCAAAAGTTTTTTCTTCGGGACTGCCGGTGTAATGCGGTCTAAAATTACCGCTCTTCGGACTTAACGTCCGGATGCCGCAATTGCTGAGCAATTCTTTTGTCACGTAATCGATTACCGATTTTTGTTGGCTGCGTTCCAACGGTGAATAGTCGAGCGAAACAGCAAAAATCATATTCGGTCGAACGTTTACGTCAGCATACCCATTTTCTACATAATCGTATAAATATCCGGCTTCATTCATAAAGGTAGATACAAATGTGTGCCTTACAATTTCTGCTTTTTCACGAAACAATGTCGTCAATTCTTTATCCTTAGTAATTTCGGCTATTTCTTCGGCAAAACACAAGGCATTATACCAAAGAGCATTAAATTCAACCAAATAACCCGATCTGGGAACCACAGGTTTTCCGTACAGCATCGCATTCATCCAACTAACAGCAACCGTATGCCCGTCAGTATAAACCAAACCGGTTTCAATATTAACCTTTAGGTTGGGGTGTTTGTTCGTTAAAATATACTTCATGATGAAAAAAAGAAAAGGAGCATACTTTTCAATGCACGTTTCGTTATCTTCTTTCCAGTATTGTTGCAATGCCCAAATTACCCATAAAAGCACATCGGGATCATCGATTTGTTTAATGGTGTGTTTTAGTGGTTTTTCTTCCATAAAATCCATCAAATGCGGAATTGCCGAGTCCATTATCTTTTCGAAATCGTTAATTCTTTCCACAGCCAACGTACTGCCGGGCAATGAAATAAACAGATCTCGAGCGCGAACTTTAAACCACGGATAGCCGGCCAATAAATAGGTTTCGTTTTCTTTTGGAATATAATGGAACTGATGACTTGAATTCCTGAGGCAATTATAAAAATTGGAACGAGGGGTTCGTTTTCTTAATTCGTCATCAAATTCATCAGCTAATGTAGCTGTATCCACCATAATATCGCTTGCCGAAAGAATAATTGCCTCGTCTTTTTCGATTGGCATTTCAAAATAGCCGGGCACATAAAGATCTTCCTGATAGGAATCGCCATTCTGTTGGTCCAGCACGTATTCGATACCTCGATACCAGTCCGGGTGATAAATAAATTCGTTGTTTTTGTTGAATTGAAGAAAAAGTTCAGGGTATCCAAAGTACATACAGGTGCTGATACCGTTTTCAACATAGCGGTATGAACGATCGACCTGATCGTTTTCTCTGGTTAATTGCGAGGCTTTTCGGAAGGCCAGAAATGGTTTAAATCGGATGGTAGTGGGAGAATGAGCGTCGATGAGTTTATAGCGGATCATTAATCTGTTTTCTCGCGATGAAAACATGGTTTCTTTGGAAAGAAGAACGCCACCCACCCTGTAAATGGTTTGAGGAACACTATCACAATTGAATTCGCGAATGTATTGATGCCCTTTCGGATAATAAATATCTCCGCTATATTTGTGAATTCCCAGGTTGAATTCGGCTCCATGTTGAATAATGGTTTCATCCACGGCAGATAAAATCACATGATTTTCATCGTCGAGATAAGGAATAGGCATTACCAGCAATCCTTGGTATTTGCTGGTATTGCAACCCGAAATAGAGGTGTTTTGATAAGCCCCTTTTCTGTTAGTTCTCAGAACGCTTCGATATAACGAATATTCCAGATTTATCATTAAACTTCTATCGAATTTAAGATAACTCATTGTTTGTAAATTTAAAATAATAAATTGTGTGTTTAAATCTTTTCGAAAGATAGATAATTTAATATTATTTACAAAAACAATTCAATTGTTTTTTTATTTCAATAATTTGTAAATATCTTTGATACTACGGAAATTTACCCGTTTCGATATGAAATTAATTTTCATACCTCATAATATTTTTTAGTAAATGATGAGCGAAAATAGTGAAATTGCCCGAGAAAAAAAGCGGATGTGGTTAGCGCTGATTCCATCGATTGTATATGTTGTCTTGCTATGGTTGATCGTTGGTTTATATGGTTCTAATGTTTTCGGATTCGACCTTTTTAGAATGGGAATTCTTCCTCGTCATATGCAGGGTTTACCGGGAATTGTTTTTGCTCCGTTGATTCATGAATCGGTTTCTCATTTATTCTCCAATACGATTCCGATATTGATTTTAATGTGGTGTTTATTTTATTTCTATAGTGAAATTGCCTTTAAGTCTTTTTTATATTTGTGGCTTCTCAGTGGTTTATTAACGTGGATTATCGGGCGCGAATCGTATCATATTGGGGCCAGCGGTTTGATTTTTGCCCTGATTTTTTTCTTGTTTTTCAGTGGTATTTTAAGAAAACATGTTCCGTTGATTGCCTTATCGCTGGTCGTAATATTCATATATGGAAGTATGATATGGAGTATTTTTCCTTTTTCGGAAAGGATTGATGCACAAATTTCGTGGGAATCGCATCTTTCAGGAGCTATTAGTGGTTTAATTGTGGCTGTTGGTTTAAGAAAACAAGGTCCGCAAAAACCTTTGTCGATTCAGGAAGAAGATGACAAGGAAGAAGGAAGCGTTGGTGGTAATGATGAGGATTATTATGCCATATTGTCATTTACCTGCAATCCTTTCATAAAACTCATAACTAAAAGTCGCTCAAACGTTTTTTAGTGTAAATCGTATGAAAGCCTAGAAAAAAAAGAATAACAGGATTCAAAAATCGATGGTCGGTCTGCCGATTATTTTTACTTAATTGCAATTGCATAGTTTTTGTACCTACGAATAACGAAGGAGTATTAATTATAAAAATTTAATGTTATGATAAGCAAAAAGGATATCCAACGATTCAAAAAAATCATTAGCAGTGTAGATAAACCGGTATTGTCTGTATACTGCAATGTTAATCCTGCTGATCCGGATAATTTTGGAAGAGCATGGTATGGACGACTGAAAAATACATTAAAGTCGATGGACGAGCTTAAGGTAAAATTGAAAAAAGGGAAAACCTTTTATGATGAATTGATGGTTTTCATCGATCAGATCATGGTGGGCGCTCGTACGTTGGCACTTTTTGCATGGGTTAACGATAAAAATGAATTAGAAGTCGAGCATTTTGAATTGCAGGTAGAATTGCCCGTTGTAGATTTGGTAAGGGGAAGAGTGGAAACTCATTTCGGAAAACCGTATGTATTGCCTATTCTTTATGCTTTTGATGAATTTTACAGAGTAGGGGTGGTTCATGTTTATGGCAGCAAATGGAGATTTTACGAAGTATTCTTAAATGAGATTGAGGAAATCACGGATACTTTTGCAGAAATAACACCGGATGAATGGAGAGACTTCAATGAATATGCCCAAATTATCGAGTCGGGAGTATTGGAAGAAAGAACTTTTAACGACAAGTTGAAATTCAAAGACAGACAAAAAGCCAGAATACAAACCTTTTCTCACAAATTGTATGTAAGATTGGCTCAGATGGTAGAAAAATCGGTGCTCGACTTAGAGTTGGACCGACTTATATTGATGGGAAATGATTGGCAAGTGAAATTATTCGAAAACCATTTGAATCGTCATATCCGCGAGTTAATAATCGGATATGTATCCAATCCGTTAGATACCGAAAATCCTTCCACGAAAGACGTATTAGAACGAATAGCACCGGTATTAAGAGAAGCCGAGGAGCGCGAAGAAATGCAATTAATCGCCGAGGCACAGAGCCCGAAAGGAGTTTGTGGTTTGCAAGATGTACTGGAAGCCATTCAGATGGCTCGTCTTCAAGTATTGATTTTGCCGTGGGATTTGCATGCTACGGTATATAAGTGCACAGACGGGATGTTTTTTGCCACCCCTGAAGAAGCTCAAGAATACGATTCGTCCTATGAAGAAGTCGAATTGAAAAAAGTGGTGTTTGATTTGGCAGCCGAATATGCTACGCGAATCGAATTTGTCGATGGAGCAATGAAAGAAAAACTGTATAACGAATTACAAGGTATAGCCGGCCTAGTGCGGTGGTAATTAATCGAAAAAAGAAAGAATAAACGGAGAATAACCCGATGGGAAAGGAGTTATTTTCCGTTTTTTTATTTGAATCCAAATTATCTTTTAAGTCAGATACCTTTGAAAGATACCCCGATGACTGCAGTATGCGTATAAAACGTTTGCTTCATGCTTGCATCAAGGCAGGGACAACACTACCGGAGTCCACGGAGCGGAGGTAAAGCAAACTTGCGTATTTTCCTCATGCAGAGTGGGATACATAGACATAGCCGGAGTAGACGTTGCATGAGGATGATGCAAGCCTGATGCAAGCATGGAGCGAGGATGGTGCAGCCTTGGTACGGCCTTGGTGCGGAGAAGGTGTATTTTTTCCGGAAATAGCTTTCCTGTAAAGTAAAAGTAAATATCAAATAAATTTGACTATCTTTGCTACAAATTAAAAGCCAATGAACACACTGTTGTATGTAACATGGAATGTAAATCCGACCCTTTTTACTGTTTTTGGTCGTGAGATTCGTTGGTATGGCTTGCTATGGGTCATCGGACTGATTGTTGCGGTATATATTGTGCAACAAATTTTCAAGCGCGAAAATCTTCCCGAAAAATGGTTCGATTCATTGTTTATTTACACCATTATCGGCATAATTGTGGGTGCCAGGTTAGGGCATTGTCTGTTTTACGAACCGCAATATTATTTGTCGCACCCTGTTGAAATTCTGAAAATCTGGAAAGGCGGATTAGCCAGTCACGGAGGCGTATTGGGGATTATTATTGCCGTATGGTTATACTCAAAAAGAGTGACCAAGTTGAGCATGTTGTGGACATTCGATCGATTAATGGTCCCCACCGGCTTCACGGCAGCCATGATTCGGCTGGGCAATCTCATGAATCACGAAATTTATGGCGGTCCTACCGATCTTCCCTGGGGTTTTCGATTCATTACCAATACTTACGCCTGGATGAATGGAGCCGAGCCGGTTTACTCCGAACCTTCGCACCCCACTCAAATTTACGAAGCACTCATCTACCTGGTTGTTTTTGGGGTATGTATGTATATGTATTATAAAACCGATGCGAAAGACAGAAAAGGATTGATTACGGGCGTAGGATTAACGATAATTTTTGTGGCTCGATTTTTCATCGAATACATAAAAAATGTTCAGGTCGATTTTGAAATTATGTTACGCGATCATACCGGTTTAATTCTTGGACAATGGCTTAGCCTTCCTTTTATCATTTGGGGAATAGCATTAATTGTATCGGCTCTCAGGAAAAAGCCCGAGCCGGCAAATATACCCCAAGCCTCTGCCGCAAATCGAGCTAAAAACAACGGTAAAAAAGAATACCAAAAGAAGAAAAAATAGTATTTTTACCTCTTCAACTTTTCATCTTTGTGAATAATTGTCGGGATAAAAAACATGAAATATGATGTATAAAACGATTCAAATTAAAGAAGGAATATATTATGTGGGTGTGAATGATCGCACCAAGCATCTTTTCGAAAACTTATGGCCTCTTCCTAAAGGTATTTCTTATAATTCTTATCTTATCGATGACGAAAAAGTAGCACTTATCGACACCGTAGATGTTTGCTATTCCGAAGTATATTTTCGTAAAATCAGATCGGTGTTGGGAGATAAGCCCATCGATTATTTGGTGGTGAATCATATGGAACCCGACCACTCCGGATCTATTGAGTGGCTGGTCAACCGATATCCCGATATCACCATTATCGGCAACAACCGTACAATGGATATGTTGAAAGGATTTTACGGCATCACGAAAAATATTCTTTCGATAAAAGATGCGGAGGAGGTTAAACTTGGGAAAAATACCCTGAGGTTTTATCTTACCCCTATGATCCATTGGCCTGAAACGATGATGACCTATGTGCCGGAGTCGAAAACTCTTTTTTCGGGTGATGCTTTTGGAACATACGGTTCACTTGACGGCGGTGTTGTGGATTCTCAACTTGATCCGGAGGGGTATTTCGACGAAATGATTCGGTATTACTCCAACATTGTGGGCAAATATGGTTCACCGGTACAAACAGCGTTAGGGAAACTATCGGGAATCGATATCGAGGTTTTTTGTTCTACACACGGCCCTGTCTGGACGGAAAAAGAAAATATAGAAAAAGTCATCGATTTATACGACAAACTGAGTAAATATGAAGCCGACAAGGGACTGGTAATTGCCTATGGCAGTATGTATGGCAATACGGAACAACTTGCCGAAATCATTGCCGCTTCGGCAGCCGAAAACGGTATAAGAAACATTGTCATGCACCATGTTTCTAAAAGCCACCCATCGGATATTCTTCGCGATATATTTAAGTATAGGGGATTGATTATCGGATCGCCAACATACAATAATCAGCTTTATCCCGCGATAGAAAGTTTGATTTCCGCATTGCGGAATCGGAACATCAAAAACCGTTTGTTCGGCTATTTTGGCGGGTTCAGTTGGGCCGATGCTTCGTTGAAGCATCTTAAGGAATTTGCCGAGGAGATGCATTTTGATGTCGTTTGTGATCCTGTTTCCATGAAACATTCTTTACAGGCCGATGTAGCCGAGAGTGCTTGGAGAATGGGGCAAATTATGGCCGAAAAATTAAATCGACAGGATTAAATTGCTATTCCACAAAAAAGCCTTAATTTTTTAATTTATATAAAAAAATAAAATCATGAGACTAATTATTCAACCCGATTCTGAGCGATTAGCTCAATGGGCAGCCAATTACATTGCTTCCAAAATCATCAAAGCAAATCCTACACCGGAAAAACCCTTCAAATTGGGTTTGCCTACCGGATCATCACCACTGGGCACGTACAGTGCATTGATTAAGTTGTGCCAAAAGGGGACAATTTCGTTTAAAAACGTCATTACCTTTAATATGGATGAATATGTGGGATTACCCAAGGATCATCCCGAAAGTTATCATTCATTTATGTGGAACAATTTTTTCAACCACATCGATATTCTGCCGGAGAACGTGCATATTCTCAATGGTAATGCCGAGAATCTGGAAGCCGAATGTCAGGCGTATGAGGATGCGATTAAAAATGCCGGAGGCATCGACTTGTTTTTGGGGGGAATAGGTCCTGACGGTCATATTGCTTTCAATGAACCGGGATCGTCTCTTAGTTCGCGTACTCGTGTAAAACGGTTGACAACCGATACCATTATTGCCAACTCACGTTTTTTTAATAACGATGTGAATAAAGTTCCTAAATTCGCACTAACCGTAGGAGTAGGAACCGTTATGGACGCAAAAGAGGTATTGATTCTTGTCAACGGACATCACAAAGCGCGCGCTTTGCGTCATGCCGTAGAAGGCCCCGTCACGCAGATGTGGACAATAAGTGCCATACAACTTCATCCTAAAGGTATTATCGTTTGCGATGAAGCTGCTTGCGCTGAATTGAAAGTAGGGACATACAAGTATTTTCTCGATATCGAACAAGATAATCTCAATCCCGAATTGTTGTTATCATAGGCGTCGCGACTTCGCAGCGTGAAGGTATTTTTGAAGTGCTCGTTGATTTGCCTGCGTTATCCGTAAATAACTTTACTATTTTTTCCTATGAAACACCTCGTGATTCCTTTTTTTCTGTTTGCGGCATCTTTTTCTTTGCTTGCCCAAACCAACACTGTTACGTTGTCTCATTATCTGCTTCCCGAATTTCAAGAGGGTAGGGTATTGATGAAAAACGGCACTGAATTGAAAACGCGATTGAATTATAATTCGCTTACGGAAGAAATGGTTTTTGATGACAACGGCAACATATTAGCTATCGGGAAAACCGTTGTTCCTCAGATAGATACCGTTTTCATTGGAGATAGAAAGTTCATCTATACCGAGGGCAAATTTTTGGAAGTGCTTCATGACTCTTCCTACAAATTTTTCGCTCAGCATAAATGCCGGGTTATCCCTCCGGGGAAACCGGCAGCTTATGGCGGGACTTCCGAAACATCGGCTACCGACAGTTATTCTTCGCTCATTTCAGATGGAAGAGTTTATGATCTTAGGCTTCCCGACGATTTCAAGGTAAAGCCTTATACGGTTTATTGGATAGAAAAGGAAGGAAAATTAAAAAGTTTTCTTACCCTTGGACAAATCAAAGCATTTTATAAGCAAAAGAAAAAACTGTACGAGGAATACACAAAAACCCATAAGGTTAATTTTGAAGATCAGAAAAGCGTTGCCGATCTGATAAACTTCATGGAAACGCATGGATAGATGGGTTTTGTACGAAGGAAAGTATACCCGTTAAATCAACTCATTTTTTTTAAATAATAGTATAATGAAACACGTTATTCGTTTTGTTTTTATTTTGTTGTTAATTGTAACAAGTGTAAAGGCACAGCCGGGATATGTGCCGGCGAAGGAAAATTTGCAAAATCGGGAAGAATTTCAGGACATGAAATTCGGCGTATTCATTCATTGGGGCATTTACAGTATGATGGCCAATGGCGAGTGGATCATGAATAACAGGAATATTCACTATAAAGAGTATGCCAAACTCGCCGAAGGTTTTTATCCTTCAAAATTTGATGCGGCCCGATGGGTGTCGGATGTTAAAGCAGCAGGAGCCAAATATATCTGCATCACTTCCCGTCATCACGATGGCTTTTCGATGTTTGCGACCAAACAGTCACCGTTTAATATTGTGGATGCTACTCCTTTTAAACGGGATATTCTTAAGGAGCTTGCCGATGAATGCCATAAACAAGGCATCAAACTGCATTTTTATTATTCGTTGCTCGATTGGTCGCGCACCGATTATTATCCGTTGGGTAGAACCGGCCGTGGAGTGGGGCGCACCGAACATGGACGTTGGGATACCTATCACCAATTCATGTTGAACCAGTTAACCGAATTGCTCACGAATTATGGTGAGATAGGGGCAATTTGGTTTGACGGACAATGGGATCAAGATCAGAACCCCGGTTTCGACTGGCGGTTGCCCGAGATTTATGCTCATATTCACAAACTTCAACCCGGTTGCCTTATCATCAACAATCACCATCTGACGCCCATTGAAGGAGAAGACGCACAAACTTTCGAAAAAGACCTGCCCGGTCACAATACTACCGGTTTTGCCGATGAACAAACGGTGGGGGCTCTTCCGCTCGAAACCTGTGAAACCATGAACAATTCGTGGGGATATAACATTACCGACTTAAATTACAAATCGGAGAAAGAGCTGATTCATTATTTGGTAAAAACAGCCGGATACAATGCCAATTTACTGCTGAATGTAGGTCCGCGACCAAACGGGGAATTTCCCGAGATTGCTGTTGAACGTTACAAAGCTATGGGAAATTGGCTGAAACAATATGGCGAAACCATTTACGGTACGCGTGGCGGAATGGTGACTCCACGTCACTGGGGTGTTACCACACAAAAAGGCAACACATTGTATGTGCATATATTAAATCTTGAAGATCAGGCTTTATATTTGCCGTTAAACGGCAGAAAGGCAAAATCGGCAAAAGTATTCATCGATAAAAAGCCGGTAAAATATACCGCTGTTTCCGATGGCGTGATATTGTCTTTCGATAAAGTCCCCGATGATGTGGATTTTGTAGTAGAAGTGGAGCTCAAATAAAATAAAAAACCTCACTGCATTCTCTTTGAATTTATCGTTGCAGTGAGGTTTTTTTATTTTTCTTTAATTTCTTCGAATTCCACGTCTTCGATAGTGCTGGATTCAAACTTTTTTTTCTGGTACGAAATGATTCGATCTTCTTGCGATTGAATCTTATGTTGATTTTGTGATTGCTTTTGCCGATATGTTTTGTTTTCTGATGCCCATCTTTTGCCCATCAAAAGGTTGAAGATAAATCGAATCAGAAAATAAAAGGCAAGAAGAGAGAGAAAAAATCTCAGAATAATACCCATTTTATGTTTCGAATAATGATTTTTACCGAGTAAAGATACAATAAGCCATGGATTAACGAAAACGATTTTGATTTATTTAACGGTATGAACGGAGTTAAACCCTATTATTTTAATATGTTTTTTGCTTATCTACGACAATAAATCATTCCTTTTCCTTTTCTTTTTCTTTTTCTTCGGCAATATGGATGGGCAGTCTTTTCCTGAAAGCTTGTTTGAAACTAACCAGCGTTTCGGATCGGGCTAAACCCAACGGTTGCAGTTTTTCGTGAATAAGATTCAGTAAATCATGATTGTTTCGGGCATATACTTTAATAAATAAATCGTATTCACCTGTGGTATAATAACATTCCACAACTTCCGGTATTTTCTGAAGTTCTTCCACAACTGCCTCATGATTGCCCGGCGAATTCAAAAAAATTCCAATATAAGCGCAAGTTTCATAGCCGATTTTTTCGGGATCGATAATAAATTCCGAACCGTTAATGATGCCTAGGTTGATGAGTTTTTGTACGCGTTGATGGATAGCGGCACCCGATACCCCGCATTCGCGTGCTACTTCAAGAAAGGGGATTCGTGCATTGTCGGCAATGAGATTTAGGATTTTTTCGTCCATTTCGTCTAATTCGTGATACGTCATAGGATTTGTTTTTATGTAGAAAAATTTATGATTAATGGATAGATTGAATTTTTATCCGGAACAAATTTAATAAAATAGCTGATCCGGTCAATGACAAAAAAGCGATTGTTCGAAAAAAATATTCAATCTAATGTATGAATTACCAGACCCGAACGCAGTTTTGGTTCAAACCAAGTAGTTTTGGGAGGCATGATATTGCCACTGTCGGCAATTTCCATCAATTGTTTCATGGAAACCGGATACAGTGCAATTGCCAATGCCATTTCGCCACTATCTACCCGTTTTTTTAGTTCGTTAAGTCCGCGTATACCGCCAACAAATTCGATACGCTTATCGGAACGCAAATCTTTTATTCCCAGTATCTCATCGAGTATATATTTCGATGTAATCGACACATCCAATTGATCCACCGGATCTTCATCATGCAAGATGTGCGGTTTGGCTGTGAGACTGTACGATTTACCATCTAAATAAATAGAAAAATTGTGTAAATGTTTCGGCTTTTGAATTTCCGAACCGGTAGGCTCAATAACGAAATTTTCTTCCAGCTTTTTCAGGAATTCTTCCGGTGTTAAACCGTTCAAGTCTTTTACGAGGCGATTATAATCGATAATGTTGAGTTGACTTGCCGGAAAACAGACGGCCATGAAATAATTATATTCTTCATCACCTCTGTGGTATGGGTTGTTTTTTGCTTTTTCTGCACCTACCAACGCTGCTGCAGCAGAACGATGATGACCGTCGGCAATGTACATGGAGGGTATGGAAGCAAAAATGCGGGTGATGTCTTCGATATCTTTCTTGTCGCGAACCAACCAAAAATGATGTCCGATTCCGTCTCCCGAAACAAAATCGTATTCAGGTTCCTCAGATGAAACGCGTTTCACGATGGTTTCCAATTCCGGATTGTCGGGATAAGCAAAAAATACCGGCTCCATATTGGCATTGGTTATGCGCACATGTTTCATGCGATCTTCTTCCTTGTCGCGACGGGTCAGTTCGTGTTTTTTTATTTTCCCTGTCAAGTAATCTTCCACCGAAGCTCCTACTACGATTCCGTATTGGGTCTTTCCGTTCATCGTTTGAGCGTATACATAATACATTTCGGCCGGATCTTGCACCAACCATCCATTTTCCATGAATTTACGAAAATTTTCAGCGGCTTTTTCGTATACCCGCGGATCGTGCTCATCTGTTCCTTGAGGAAAGTCAATTTCGGGTTTAATGATGTGGTAAAGCGATTTTTCGTTTCCTTCTGCTTCTTTGCGGGCTTCTTCAGCATTGAGTACATCGTAGGGGCGTGATGCTACTTCCGTTACCAACGATTTTGGAGGGCGTATCCCTTTAAAAGGTTTTACTTTCATTTTCGTATGCTTGTTTCACGATTATTTCGGCGCAAAGTTACTATTTTTGTTTTATAAAAAAGATGATGTCGGTTTGTTTTAAAAAAAGTTACTACATTTGTGAAACAATAATGAAATCTATTCCACAATGATACAAATACGTGAAGATATATTGGCTGCAGCTTATACTCAGGGAATGGACGAATTTCTGAAGGTACTTACAGATACGTATCTCGATTGTGTCAACAACGACCTTAGTGCAGAAAACATGGAGAAGCTCAGCGGTTATCAGCATGCTTTATTGGCTTATCGTTTTTTTCAAGAGGAGGTTAACCAGGGAGGTTTTGTGCAATTGATCCAGAATGGTTACGGTGGGTATGTTTTCGATAATCCCACAGCAAAAGCTTTAAAGCTGTTTGGAGCTGTTGAAACCGCAAAAATCATTTATAAAGCAGCAGCAATTTATCATGCTCATCGAGCGGAACTCGAACGTGAAACCACTGATGACGAATTTATGTCCATGTATGTCGATTTCGAGGAATTTGACGATTTGGAAGAAGCTTATTTTTTGATTGAAGAAGAGGAAACGGCTTGCATTGCCTGTTTTGTGAAGAAAAATATCGAGGATTTTGTCGATTTAATGAGTTGAAATTACCTGAAGATAAATACTTGGCATCGTTTTTGAGAACACATTAAACGAAATTTAATTCATTTATCCTAATCATGGCTACCGAAATAGACGTAAACGAGATTAATGAGCGGATAGAAAATATCCACAGATACTTGAACAAGCACAAGGAATATTTAAACAGCTTGAATGTTTTTCCTGTTCCCGACGGAGATACCGGTTTAAACATGGTACTGACGCTTCAAGGAGCAATGGCCAACATGAAAAATTTTGAAAATCAAACCATGTTGCCCGGTGAGTATTTGAAAAATTTTGCCGAACAAATGCTTTTAAACAGCAGAGGATGTTCTGGAGTCATCTTGTCTCTGTTTATGCAAGGTTTTGCCGAAATTGTTCAAAATAACGATTTTTCGAAGGAAAATGTATATAGAGCCATTGAAAATGGGTATCGAAATGCGTATGAGGGTACAGAAAATCCACGGGAAGGCACCATGCTTACCTTGATGCGGGCGTTGAAAGAAAAATATGCCGAGTTGATGGAAGAGGAAGATGATCCTATTGTTATTATCAGCAAAACCATTCCTTACCTGAAAGAGGTACTGAATAAAACGCCGGAAATGCTTCCCGTATTGAAACAAGCCGGCGTTATTGATTCCGGCGGCGCCGGATTTGTTTTTTTTATTCAGGGAATAAATAGAGAATTACAGCATAACGGTTTTGGTGCGAATGGTTTATCGGTTCCTACTTTACTGAAAATTGGTAAAGCAACCCGTAAACATATTCGGATGCGATTATCCAAATTTAGAAAAACGCCTTTTGCTCATCTGATCTCCAATATTGATTTTTCGAGAATCCAGAACACACGGTTGCAGGAAATTTTGCAGAATGTGAGAAAAGTAACTACCAATTTATCGGTTAATAATCATGTTAACGGCAAAAAAACGCTTCAGAAAAGAATAATCAATGAACTCGAAGAAATAGACAATCTTTGGAATCCGGACATCAAGCAAAAATACTGTACGGAATTTGTTTTGGAATCTGACAAAATTACTTCCAAAGAACAGCTACGGGAAATGATTTCTGCCTTGGGAGACAGTCTCATTGTCATTCAGGCCGGCAATAAATTCAAAGTACATATTCATACCAACAAACCCGATGATATTTTTGATAGGGTTAAACCCTATGGTGAATTGATTTTTACAAAGGTTGACGATATGAAAAAACAGCATCGGAACTTTATCAGTGACGATGTTATCGATTACACACGTGATAAAAGCATATTTTGTATTGTCTCGGGAAAAGGTTTTGCCGAAATACTTCAAAAATTAGGGGCCGACGATATATTGTGTTACGGAAAGAATAAGCCTTCGGTTGATCAATTGGCCAAGGGGCTCGACAATTTGCAAGCCAAAAATATTATTGCCGCTGCCGACGATGGCGATATTCTTATGGCATTGAAATATGCGGTCTCGCTTTGCAAATCGAATGTCTATATTGTCGAATCGGATAATCCTGTCGACTTAATCGGCATGATGATGGGTATTTCGAAAGATTATGACATCATGACTATGTTTGAAGAAGCCATGAAGAGCATCAATACCATACCTTTCTGCGGTATAGCACGTGCAAATCGCGAAGTACTTGCCGATAACGGAATGCCTGTGAAGAAAAACGACTATTTTGCGGTGTATAAAAAGAAAATCATTCTTTCGAATCCCAACATGGAAAAGCTTGTTATTGAGGCTATCCATCAATTGGCAAACGATTGCAGTCTGGTTACTTTATACAAAGGACTACCTTCACGTAAGGAGAACGGCTTGGTCGATCGCCTCAAAAAGGAGTTCCCCGATATCGATTTTGAAGAATATTATGGAGGCCAGTACAATTACAACTATTATATAACCTTTGAATAAAAACAAAAGCATATGAAAAAGAAAATTTTTATCATTGTGGGCGATAATTTAGGTCTTTCGAGAGATCAGATCGATTACGAAGATCTCGAGATTATCAAATTTCCTGTGCTGGTAGAAGGAAAAGAATATCGCGAGAGTGATGAATACAATGCGAATTGGTTGATATCCAAATTTGAAAAAGAAAATATTGTGGCAAAATCATCCACTTTACCACAAAATGATATTGTTGAAGCTGTTGAAAGAAATTATCGAAATTACGACCTCATCATTCATGTGGTAATGAGCAGCGGCTTATCGAGTGCTACTTGGAAAGTGGCCGAAAACGTTCGAAAGCAGTTTGAAAATGTTATCCCCATTATCAATGTCGATAGCAGGCAAGCCGTAGTGGGTGTGGGAAATGTGCTTTTGGGTATCATCGATATCATTAAAAGCAACGATGATTTGAGTATAGAAGAAATCGAAAAATTATGCCAACAAGTAGTTGAAAATACCTTTAGTTATTACATTTTCCCCGATTTAAACTATCTATACAAAGGCGGCAGAATTGGAAGAGCTCAGTCGCTGATGGGCAGCTTGTTACATATTATCCCCATAATCGGCCTGATGGGTGAAGACCCGGAAGGTATTGTTTCTTCTTTAGGAAAAGGAAGAACCTTTAAACAGGTAAATAATCAGACTATTGAGTTGATAAAAGCGAAAATGAAAGAAAAATCGGCATCGAAAATCAAACGAGCCATTTCTGTGAGCGGATACGGCGAAAAAAACAAAGATGTTGCTGAAGAGCTGATAGAAAAAGTCAAAGCTCTCCCTTGTGACGATTTTGTTATAGGGAAACCCGGCCTTGTGGATGCCGTATATTGCGGTCCCGGCGCATATGGTATATCCATACTTCTATAGAAAAACAGATGAATATGAAAGAGATTCTTTTCTCCTTGCTCTGTCTTGTTATCGGTTATTTGATCGGGTCGATTTTGTTTGCCCATGTGATTACCCGATGGGTAAAAAACGTCAATATTCGTGAGTTGGGAAACGGCAATCCGGGTGCTTACAATGTTTTCAGAAACGTAAGCAAATTCTGGGGAGTCGTTGCCGGACTTTTAGATGCAATAAAAGCATTGGGTCCTATGCTGATAGCTTCACATTATTTTCACCTTTCCAACATTGCTTTGGGATGTTTGGCAGTGGGTGCTGTTTTGGGACACGGACTTCCGGTCTATTATCATTTCAAGGGAGGTCGGGCTGCATCGGTGCTCATGGGGATGTACATTTTTTTCATCCCCATGGAGTTTCTGATTGCTTTAGCCATTACCGTAATTGTTGTGTTGGGCTTTATCAGAAAAGAATATGGCGTATGGGGTCCCACGGGGATTATCGCTCTGTGTTTGGTCTTGTGTTTGTTTTTTCCTCATCCGACAGAAGTCAAGATTTTTGTATGGATAGGAGGACTTATCGTCTTGTTGTTCAACATGGATAAAGTGAAGGAAAAAGCCCAATCGATTACGCCGACCCCCGTAAAATAGCTGTAAAAAAATATTTTGATTACTTTTGTATTTTAAAAATACAAAACATATGCCTGAAAATAAAAGTCAGTTGGTTAATTACGCGATGAATGGTGGGTTGGTAGTCGGAGTATTCTGGGTAATCAAATATTTTTTTGTGATAGCGGCAACCAGTTATCCTTTTTTTGGATACATTAATACGTTGTTGAGTATCGGGACCCCCTTGTTATTGTTCTTTTTTTTGGTTCGATACAAAAATTTTGTAGTCGAGCAAGACAAGATCAGTATGTGGCACGGTATCCGGTTTTCGATGATGCTTTTTTTCTTTGCTTCGCTTTTGGAAGCAATCGTTGTGATTGTGCATATTATATGGCTCGATCCGGTATATCTCTCGCGAACTTATGAACATACCCTTGAAATGATCGAAAATATGTCGGCCGACCAAAATCTGATCAGTAAGCTGAAGCAACAGCCTGTGCCTACGCCTTTTTCCTATACTTTGGGAATGATTATAGGAAATCTGCTGATAGGGTTTTTGCTTTCGTTGTTTCTTGTTCCCCTTGCCAACCGTTTTACGTTTAAAAACGACAATCGTCAGTCTGGAGAGTAATTATGGATATTTCGGTTATAATACCTTTTTACAATGAGGAAGAATCGTTGCGCGAGTTATACCAATGGATTAAACGCGTGATGGACGAAAACGGTTATTCGTATGAAATTATTTTTGTGGACGATGGGAGTACCGATGGTTCATGGAATATCGTTACCGAATTAAAAGCTACATCGGAACAGGTACATGCGATAAAGTTTCGACGCAATTACGGAAAATCGCCGGCATTGCAATGCGCCTTTCAAAAAGCCGAAGGGGATGTGGTGATTACGATGGATGCCGATTTGCAGGATAGTCCGGAAGAGATTCCCGAATTGTATCGGATGATTAAGGAGGAGGGGTATGATTTGGTGTCGGGATGGAAGAAAAAACGTTACGATGCTCTATTGACCAAGAATTTGCCATCCAAACTTTTCAATGCAACGGCCCGATGTGTATCGGGTATTAAGTTGCACGATTTCAATTGCGGACTCAAAGCCTATCGAAAGGATGTCGTAAAAAATATCGAACTGTATAACGAGATGCACCGTTATATTCCCATTTTGGCCAAAAGTGCCGGTTTTACCAAAATCGCCGAAAAGCCGGTGCATCATCAACCCCGGAAATACGGCAAAAGCAAGTTCGGAGTGAGTCGTTTTTTTAACGGCTATCTCGATTTGATGACTTTGTGGTTTTTGAACCGTTTTGGCAAAAAGCCCATGCATTTTTTTGGCGTGTTGGGTACCCTGATGTTTTTCATCGGTTTCGTTGCCGTGATTGCAGTCGGCGCTACAAAACTATACGACATGCATCATGGTAATCCGTACCGGTTGGTAACCGAGTCGCCCTATTTTTATATTTCCCTAACCATGATGATTCTTGGTACGATGCTTTTTCTGGGAGGATTCTTAGGCGAACTTATTTCGCGAAATTCTCCCGAAAGAAATTATTACCGGATAGAAGAAGAATTCTAGTATGCGTCTATTTTTTTAACTATTTAATTAGCAAGTGAATAATGAATTTTGATGAAGTAATACGTAAGCGAAAATCGATCAGGAAATTCAGTGAAAAGCCTGTCGATAAAGAAGCGATTTTGCAATTGCTCGAAAGCGCCCGGTTGGCTCCATCGGCCGTAAATTTTCAGCCGTGGAAATTTTATGTATGTACTTCTGAAGAGGCGAAAAAGGCAATTAGGGAAAGCTATTCCCGTGAATGGTTTGCCGGTGCCCAGGTCTACATAGTGGCGTGCGGCGATCATAGTCGTTCGTGGAAACGCCCCGCTGACGGGAAAGATCATTGCGACATCGATATTGCCATCGCCGTGGAACATATCGTGCTGAAAGCCACCGATCTTGGATTGGGAACGTGTTGGGTATGCAACTTCGATCCGCTGAAAGTGAAAGAAGCGTTGCATTTGAGCGAGGAATTCGAACCCATTGTTCTTCTGCCGTTGGGTTATCCTGCGGATAATTATGAAGCCGATCCACGCCATAGCAAACGCAAACCGCTTGAAGAGATTGCGGAATGGGTGTGAGATAGGCGGTTGGAGCTTATGAATATATTGAAAGTTAATATGAATGCAAAAAACAAGATAACGATACCGATTTTATGCTGTTTGGTTCTTGTGCTTTCGGGGTGCAATCAGACAGGGAAGAAAAATCGGAATAAAGCCCATTATACCTATCTTCAGGAATATGGCGAGATTTTTCATACGAGTTTTCATGTCAAGTATGCCTATGATCGGTCGTTATACGACGAAATTATGGACGAATTGCATAAATTCGATGATTCGTTGAATCCTTTCAACGAGCATTCCATTATTTCGAAGATCAACCGGAATGAGCCGGTACAACCCGATTCGTTTTTCGTTGCCGTGTTTAATAAGGCCATGGAAGTATCGCGCATTACCGACGGCAAATTCGATATTACCGTTGCACCTCTCGTTAATGCCTGGGGGTTCGGATTTAAGAATAGCGACAATATAACTCCCGAACTTATTGATAGTCTGAAACAGGTTGTCGGTTATGAAAAAGTAAGGTTGGAAAACGGAAAGATCGTGAAAGCCGATCCGCGTGTTCAACTCGATGCCTCGGCAATTGCCAAAGGCTATGCCTGTGATGTGGTAGCTGATTTGCTTAGGAGTTACGGTGTAGAAGATTACATGATTGAGATTGGCGGCGAAATTGCTATGCACGGCAAAAACGATAAAGGAGTATGCTGGCGCATAGGGATCGACAAGCCTATGGATGACAGTACCGGCTTGCATCACGAATTGCAAACTATTCTCTCTATTTGCGATCAATGTGTGGCTACGTCGGGCAATTACCGCAACTATTACGTTAAAGACGGCAAAAAATATGCGCATACCATTGATCCTCAGACCGGGTATCCTTCTGAACAGGACATTCTGAGTGCGACTGTTATTGCCGACGATTGCATGACTGCCGATGCCTACGCCACGGCCTTTATGGCATCAGGAATGGAAAAATCGAAAGAAATTGCTAAAAAAGTCCCGGGTTTGTTTTACTATTTTATTTATGCTCAACCCGACGGGACAATGGCAACGACGTACTCCGCCGGTTTTGAACAATTTTTTGCCGAAGGGAAAGAAGCTGAAATATAAGCTGATGGAAGGCAAGGGGATCATTCTTTTTAACGCGACGGAGTAGGGTGGAGATAATACGAATATCAGATAGGGAAGAAGATTGTAGGGTTATCCGATATGCGTTTTATCAAACACATTTCGGTTCTGCACTCATTGCTTCTACTTCAAAGGGAATTTGTTTTTTGGCTTTTGGAGAAGAGGAGATGACATTACCGGAGTTAAAAAAACGATATCCCGAAGCTGTTGTCAAAAATCAATCCGATGCATTTCAATTCTCGGCAAAAACGCTGATAAACAGTGGAGAACCTTCTGTGAAACCGCCGCCATTGCATATCGGGGGCACCGATTTTCAAATGGCCGTTTGGAAATCGTTACTTCATATACCTTCGGGAGAGCTTCGCTCATACCGTCAAATTGCTGCCGCCATTGGTAAACCGACAGCGTGGCGCGCCGTTGCTTCTGCCATCGGCAAGAATCCTGTGGCATACCTTATTCCTTGCCATCGGGTGATCCGTTCCGACGGCCGGATCGGCGGCTATCGCTGGGGAATCGGGTTTAAGCAGAAAATGCTCGAGCAGGAAGAATGGAGAAGAAAATGTTCCCCCGATTGCGAGTGAAGTTGCAAGCCAAGCGTACAGTTTTTTCATATAGTTATATTTTTTCTCTACTTAACCTATACACGTATAATTACATGTACAGACTATGAAATCTATTTTTTCAGTTCGTTTATTCATCTTATTTGTTTTATTCACAGCCTCTTCATCGGCACTCTTGTCGCAGCAAAGCGATGCTGTCCGCTATCCGACTTTTAAATTTGACGGGAATTTGAAAACCAAATTCGAATATGCACCCGAAACGGGCAATTCACGATTTTCGGTACGAAATTCCCGACTGGGACTTTCCGGGAAAATTACGCCGATGGCCGATTACCGGGCACAGGTGGAATTGAGTAAAGAAGGCAAATTTGAGGTACTCGACCTCAGTGGCACACTCACCCCATACGAAGGCCTTTCGTTTACCCTCGGACAAACGAGCATTCCCCTTTTCAATTCCTATATTATCAATCCGGGGACCATGATGTTTGCCAATCGCAGCTTCTTGGGAAAATATTATGTAGGCACGCGCGATATCGGATTACTTGCAAAATATAGTTTCCGTTTGGCAACAATTCCTGCCGGAATAGAATTGGGGGTATATAACGGCAATACCATTAATAATCCGGTTTGGACCGATAAACTATCCTGTGCTGCCCGACTGAGTTTAGGGGGTATGAAAGGATTTCGCACGACTTTTAAACTGTATGACTATCCACAAAGCGAAGAAATTCATTATTTTCTTTATGGTGCCGATTTTCGTTATGAGGGCGACAATTGGAAAGTGGAGACCGAAGCTATGAAAAGAGACGACAAGGTGGCCAACAAAGATTTGTTTTCTGCCTACATTCAAGGGGCTTATTGGACACCCATAAAAGGAGGTATGTTTAAAAATATTATTCCTGCAGCCCGTTGGGATGCGATTGATCAAAACAACGGCGATTCCGGTTTCGACGTCAACCGACTGACGCTGGGACTGGGTTTCGGTCTCACTCCCAACGCAAACGGCTCGTTGTTGCGCATCAATTATGAATGGTATTTTATTAAAAATCAACTCGATTTTATGCACCAAACCGAGGAAATGGATGCGGATAAATTTACCGTGGAACTGGTGTATGTTTTCTAATATTTTCGTATTTTCGTTTCAAAATTTTCAATTACTTGCTTTGTAAAAGCAATTTTTTTATTTTTGAGTTCCGGTTTAATCCGCTAATTCTAATTTCCTATGCGTAAAAAATATTTTTTCGCTGTTTTTTTCTCTTGCCTCATTGTAATGAGTGCATGTACAGAAAATAAAACCGTTCGTTCGTTATTTAACGGTGAAGATCTTGATTTATGGAATACCCAAGGCAGCGTGAAAGTCGAAAATGGAATTGTTGCGTTGGATGATAACGCATCCCTCATCCTTAAGAATGGCAATTTTAAAGATTTCGAGTTGCAACTTTCTGCCCGTATGGTAAACAACGGAAAAGGATTTGTTGCTTTTCATACCGACAAAACCGGCAAGGGTGGTTATCAGATAGCATTGAACAACGATTTGCAAAGTCCGCGATGGTGGACAAAAACGGGGAGTTTGCTCGGAGTTCGCAACCTTACAAAATCGGTAGTCAAAAATGACGAGTGGTTTGACATGACGATTCGTGTGGAAGGGAAATCCATTACTGTTAAACTGAATGATTATCCGGTAGTGGAATACACCGAACCGGTAGCTCCGTATCGTTCTCCCGAACATGCCGGCCAATTGCTTTCTCGTGGGAATATTTATATAAAAAATACAGGAGAAGGTATCCTCGAATTTAAAACCATTACGATTACCCCTCTTGACATTTCGGGCCTTGACATTGCTCAACAACAGCGAGAGAATGCTGTTGATGAAACTACCGACGAAATTATCCGCCTGCATCAGTCCGATTTTCCTGTGCTCGATTATCATGTGCATCTGAAGGGAGAGTTAACGCGTGAACTTGCGGCAGAGCAGTCGCGTAAATATGGCATCAATTATGCGTTGGCTCCCAACTGCGGTATCGGATTTCCCATTACAACCAACGAACAGGTTATGGCTTATCTTGATAGCATGAAAGGTTGGCCTTTTGTTCAGGCTATGCAAGGAGAAGGTCGCGAATGGTCGAGTACTTTTTCAAAAGAAGTACGCGATAAGTTCGATTTCGTGTTTACCGATGCCATGACTTTCACCGATAATAAAGGTCGGCGCACTCGTTTGTGGATTCCCGAAGAAGTGTGGATTGAAAATGAGCAGCAATATATGGATTTTATAGTGCAGAAAATCTGTGAAGTAATGAAAGAACCTATGGATGTGTATGTTAATCCTTTATTTTTGCCCGATCAAATGAATGACCGATACGATGAGTTTTGGACAGAAGAACGCATGAATCGGGTGCTTGATGCTATGGTAGAACACGGAAAGGCATTGGAAATAAATAATCGTTATCGGATTCCACATAAAGCATTCATTGAAAAAGCAAAAGCGGCCGGAATAAAGTTCACCTTCGGAACGAATAATATAGATTCCGATTTCGGCAAGCTGGAATATTGCATCCGGATGATGAAAGAATGCGGTATAACTGCTGAAGATATGTTCAAACCTCATATCCAAGAATAAAAGATTTGTTTAATATTAAAAATACCTATAGTTATGAAACCGGAACACAAGCATCGCGTTACGCCCAATTATGTTACGCATCTCAACGACAACGAGATATTTGTTTTTGGCAGTAACATTCAGGGGCATCACGGAGGAGGGGCAGCCCTTGACGCTTTAAAAAATTTCGGAGCCATTATGGGGCAGGGGGTTGGTTTACAAGGACAATCCTACGGTATCCCTACCATGCATGGCGGCGTAAAAGATATAAAGCCTTACGTTGATGAATTTATTGCCTTTGCCAAGGCACATCCCGAATTGAAATTTTTGGTAACCCGTATTGGTTGCGGCATTGCCGGTTTTAAAGATAAAGAAATTGCTCCCTTGTTTGCCGAAGCGGCAAAAATGGAAAACGTGTGGCTCCCTGCCAGTTTTTGGGAAGTGCTCGACGGTGAATGATTTACTTTTTCTTTGGTAGTTGGATGTTTTGCATTTGCTGCAAAATTTGCTGTTGACGCCTCAGGATATAAGGCGATGGGTTTTTTGAACTGAACCGACGCGGGTTGGGTAGTGTGGCAGCAATGAGAGCCGATTGTGCTGCGGTGAGTTTTGAAGCGGTAGTATTAAAATGACGATTGGCAACTGCTTCGGCACCATAGATGCCGTCGCCCGTTTCCATACAGTTGAGATACACTTCCAAAATGCGCTCCTTCGGCCAAAAGAATTCAATAAGCACAGTGAAATAGGCTTCAAGCCCTTTGCGAACCCATGAAGATTGCGGCCAAAGAAAAACATTTTTCGCCGTTTGCTGACTGATGGTGCTGGCTCCTCGCGGACGCCGGCGCTTTTTGTTTTCTTTCATCGCTTTCTCTATTTCTACCCGGTCGAAGCCGTTATGCTGAAAAAAACGCTGATCCTCCGAGGCAATTACTGCCCGTTTAAGATGATCCGAAATTTTATCGTACGGCACCCATTTGTGATAGCATTTCACCGGTTCCCCTGAGACGATTTGCTCAACTATGCGAATACCCATCAACGGGGTAAAAAAAACGGGAACAAATCGCAATACAATCACTGCTCCTATGGACAGAATAAAAAACCACAGGACGATTTTTTTGAGCACCCTGACGATTTTTTTCATCACCTTTCTTTTAATTTGAACCTTACGCGCCAACGTCCGTTTTCATAATCGTGACTGATGATTTCAAAACGTCCTATTTCCGAAGTATGTTTTACATGCTCCCCGATACAGGCACATACGTCATAATCGCCGATGCGTATAATTCGCAGGGTTTCGGATACCTCTTCGGGCAATTTGGATAAATCCACTATTTTTGCCGCTTCATCCATAGGCATAAACTCTTCCGTAACCGGAAGATCACTCATGATCACGGCATTCACTGCCTCTTCAATGGCTTTTACCGTATCGTCGTCGGGTTGCCGAGAAAGAAAATAATCGCATTTGCTTTTTTTGCGCTCGATATGGGTATTTTTCGAGCGTGCGCAGCCAAACATTCTGATCATGGTTTGATTCAATATATGCTCGGCCGTATGCATGGGCGGATATTCTTTTTTGTTATGATCGTTCAATTGCAGTTCCATTGTATCGAATTTGAAGTTTCAAAGGTAATAAAAAGAGAAAAAACGGGCAATCCCAATTTTGGTGTAGTGCAAAATTTTTACCCTGTTTATGAGTCGATTTTGAGGTTATGCCTATTTTGCTCTATTCTTAACGTCATTTTTGAGGAAGTAGTTAAATCATGTTATTAAAAATTATCCTTACCTTTGCTCGAATAATAAATAAAATGCAATGAATCTTCAGCAAACGATTGATGAGCTGTTTTTGTCCCAACGCAAAGAGTGGCAATTATTGGATGAAGCCATAAAACAATTGGATAACGTAAAAGTTAGAGATTTGGTGTGGAGTAGGGATATTTTCGTAGAAGTTCAATTTAATCCGGCACGCATGGTGTCCACATCGGCAAAAATCGATAAGGAAGCTATCGAGAAGCGACCTTGTTTTTTGTGCCCTAAGAATCGTCCGAAAGAACAAAAAGGAATTCCTTTCCTTGATAAATACCTGATTCTTGCCAATCCCTATCCCATACTTCACAATCATCTCACCATTCCGTTTCATTCGCATGTTGCGCAGCGCATTCATAAAAAAATCGGAGATATGCTCATACTGGCTGAATCGCTCCCCGATTATGTTGTCTTTTACAACGGACCTAAATGTGGCGCTTCTGCTCCGGATCATTTCCATTTGCAGGCAGGATTGAAAATGCCTATCTTGCAGTCGGAAGATAATCAACTTCGGTCGTGCCTCATCATCGAAAGTAAATCGCTCAATGAAGCGGAAGACCGGTTTGAAGATGTGTATCGATATCTCCATCATTGTCAACCCCGGGAAGATGAACCCATGATGAATGTGATTGCCTATGTTGAAGATGACAAATATGTTTTGCATGTTTTCCCTCGCAAAGCGCATCGTCCCCGCCAATATTATTTGGAAGGAAAAGAACAATTGCTGATTAGTCCGGGTGCACTCGATATGGCGGGACTTATCATTACCGTGAGGGAAGAAGATTTCGAGAAAATCACAAAAGAAGACGTCGAAGATATCTATGCTCAGGTTTCCATGCCTGTGATATAGCTTAGTGATTTTCAACTTTAAGATTTTTATATTAACGGCTAAAAACGATTTCGATATGGAGACGATAAACGCCTTTTTGAAAATGATAAATGAAGATCTTGATTATAAAATACCGGTTAATGCGTTGATTAGCTTTATCGATCCCGATACCGGAAAATTTTTATGCAAAATGGCTTTAGACTTCCTTAAATCGCAAACCTCCCGGTCTACGTTGACCGTCCTCCATTTTATCGATGAAAACAAGGCTGCCGAAATCGGCGATATCGAATATTACAAAAACGATTTTTATAGCGACATTATCGAATTATACGAAAAGGAGCAGCTTTTGATTCGCATTTTTGTAAAGGTTTCGACCGATCATGTTGCCGACATTGTTGAGATAAAAGAAAAATATCCATGCAATTTGCTGCTTATAGGTGTTGAGCATGAGGCTTTTCCCACTTTTTGGAAAGAAGGTTATCCAAGATTAGAAAATTCGGTAGCCGGCGACCTCACAACGGCAATTTTTGTTAATCATGGTTTTCAACAGCTCAATCGCATTTTTGTCCCTATTGTAGATCAAACCGATGTGTATGTTTTTTTGTTTATTAATAGGCTGATTGTTCATGAAAAGGTTTCCGTGATGATTTGGGACGCCATCGGCATCATTGAATCGGAGCCTGAAATGAAGAAGCTTTATCAGTATCTTTACAAAAAAAGCGAAGGGAGATTGGCATTGTGGAACAACGACAAAAAAATCGGCACCGATTACATTGCAGAACAAGATCTGGTTCTGATAGGAGCTGAAGGATGGGAAAAGCTGACGTCGTCGGCTGTTTCTTGGGCACATTCGCTACCCTCTACGCTTATTGTTAAACCCGTAACAAATGAATGAGTTATGACACATAAAGAAATACAAGACACCTTAAAGGCAATTTATTCGTATATCGAACAACGACAGTTGAAAGATGCTTTCGACCACATCCGGTTATTTTTGAAAGATCAGAAAAACTGGGCTCTTTCGGAAGATCTGACCGAGTTGGAGAATAACTATCGGTATATGATTCATTATTTCATCAAAGGGAACAAAGACCCTCAACAACGCAACATTTACAATCAATTGTTGCGGCGGGCCTACATGCTAGCGCAAGATGCAGCCGAAAACCTTTGTTTGCAAAGCAGTTCCACATTGTTTTTCGAGAAAGCGCGACTAACCCTGTTGCGGGGAGCTGTTTCGATGGATCAGTATCGCGAAATCATCGGCAAGCAGATGGACACTTTTTCGTTTATTGATTTGCTGGAAGATGGCAACGAAAAAGAGGTGCGCCTCAAGCTGAATATGCAGGCACACGAACAAACGGTGGAAGATTTGTTCTATTCCGTCTTTGTTTCTCCGCGCGCTAATGACGATATGATGAGTTCTTATCGGCGATTCATGGAAGACGAAATTATTCCCGTGAACGATAAATGCATGGTTGTTTCTGCTCTTACGCTCAATATATTGCAGCGCTTTGACGGGAAAAAGATCGAATTTCTGCTGGATACGTGTAAGTGCGAGCACCCCGAAATAGCTATCCGCGCTGTTGTGGGTATAATTCCCATTTTTCAAACCTACGAATCGCGATGGGAACTCTATCCCGAATGTACCGACAGGCTGAAGCTCCTATCGGACGATCCCGTTTTTACCCGCAGGTTGATCTATGCCATTCTTCGATTTATTCAAGCACAGGATACCGAAAAAATAACCAAGAAGCTTACCGAAGAAATTTTGCCTCAAATGATGAAGTTGACTCCCATCATCGGTAAAAAAATTAATCTCGACGAATGGATGGGCGAGAGCAGCATGGAAGACAAGAATCCCGAGTGGCAACAGATTTTGGACGAGACAGGACTGACCGACAAACTGCAGGAATTTTCGAATATGCAGCTTGAGGGAGCCGATGTGTTTCATTTCACTTTTTCATCCCTGAAATCCTATCCCTTTTTCTACGAAATGAGCAACTGGTTCTTGCCGTTCGATTCTCGACATTCGCAATTGCAACAGCTTTTCAGCGATAAAGAAGAAGGGAAATCGTTGTTAGAATCCATCACCGAGTCGCCACATATTTGCAATTCCGACAAGTATTCCTTCTGCTTCAGCATTATGATTATGCCGGAGCGATACCGTAAAATGATGATTTCGCAGCTTACTGCCGAAGGCGAAGAAGTTAAAAATATGCAAGAAGAGGAATTTCTGCTGAAACCTTATCAGAAGGAAGAGACCATTTGCCGACAGTATATTCAGGATCTGTATCGTTTTTTTAAAGTTTTTCCCCGACGGAGCGATTTTATCGATATTTTTGCTTTACCGCTCAATTATCATCGCATCAAACCGTTTCATCCCATCACGTTGGTGCCCGAAAACCTGCAGCGTATCGCTTTGTATTATTTCGAAAAAAACCATTTCGAAGAAGCGTTGGATTCGTATACCACGCTTTCGAAAATAAGCAAGCCGAATGGTGAAGTTTGGCAAAAGATAGGCTACTGCCGACAGATGCTTGGCAATGTGCGTGAAGCGCTTGATGCCTATTTGCATGCCGAACTCATCGAAGAAAATAATACATGGGTGTTGCGCCGCATTGCCCAGTGTTACCGGTTGCTTAAAAAACCGTCCGATGCTCTGCAATATTACCGACGGCTGGAGCAGTTGAAACCCGATGACCTGAATATTCAGCTCAACATCGGTCACTGTTATCTGGAATTGAAGGATTACGATACTGCCCTTAATTATTATTTCAAGGTGGAACTGTTGGACAGCAGCAATACCCGTGCATGGCGTTCTATTGCATGGTGTGCATTTTTGTCAAGAAAATTTGATATTGCACAAAAGTATTATGACAGGATATTGTCCCAAAAGTGCAATGCACACGATTATCTCAATGCCGGGCATGTGGAACTTTGTCTCGGGAATATGGTGAAGGCAGTGGAGCTTTATGAAGAATCATTGAAAATTACAGGAAATTTTTCAACTTTCAGAGCCATGCTCAAAGAAGATGAAGGCGAACTGCAAGAAGCCGGGGTAAATATGGATATTCTTCCCCTTCTTTTGGATAAAATCAAATACGACACCGAAGAAGTGAACAACGCAAAAAGTGTTCAACAATGAAAGAACTTTTAGTCTATAATCCGGTATTATTGGCATTGATTGCTACGTTGTTTACCTGGTTTGTTACCGCATTGGGCGCCGCCATGGTTTTCTTTTTCAAATCGATTAACAAGAAGGTTTTGAACTCGATGTTGGGTTTTGCAGCCGGAGTGATGATTGCTGCCAGCTTTTGGTCGTTGTTGGACCCGGCAATTGAAATGAGCAAAACAACCCTGTCCGACCCTTGGCTGCCTGCCCTTATCGGTTTTCTGTCGGGTGGAGCTTTTCTGTTTTTGGTCGATCGCATTTTACCCCACTTGCACATGGGGTTATCGATCGATAAGGCGGAAGGCGTAAAGACTTCATGGCAACGAAGCGTTTTGCTTGTCCTTGCCATCACGCTTCACAATATCCCCGAGGGACTGGCAGTGGGTGTAGCATTCGGAGCATTGGGCAATAATCCCGATTTGGGGACCCTTGCAGGTGCCGTGACGCTTGCCGTCGGCATAGGTTTGCAAAATTTCCCCGAAGGGGCGGCCGTATCGATACCACTTCGCCGTGAAGGATTTTCGCGGTACAAGGCTTTTACTTTCGGCCAACTTTCCGGCGTGGTTGAACCCATCAGCGCCGTTATAGGTGCTTTCTTGGTCACCGCCATTACTCCCTTGTTGCCCTATGCTCTTTCTTTTGCTGCAGGAGCCATGATTTTTGTGGTTGTGGAAGAGTTGATACCCGAATCTCAAACGGGAAACGAAACGGATTTCTCTACCATCGGCGCCCTTTTGGGATTTGCCGTAATGATGGTGCTGGACGTTGCTTTAGGATAAAAATATTTCTATTGGAATTTGTTGGTAAGTCGTTGAGATAATCTGCAAAGGATTGCTTTTGCAGATGCAAGAGAATCGATGTTTCTATTTCTTTTTCCGGAATATAGATTTAAATTAAATGGATAGACGTTTATGACCGAAAAAACAGTAATTCGCTTCCTGAAAGTGGGTGATGCAAAATAGTTGAAACTTGACTTGAAGAAATAAAAGGTGTATTATAGGCTATAGAAAGCGTTTTTTTCGATGAAATCGTACACGCGGGAAGGAACAAATGCACGAACATTTTTCCCTTCTTTCAGGCTGTTTCGAATGAAGGTGGACGAAATTTCCACAACCGGTGCTTCTACAAAACGGATATTCTCGCAGAGTTCCTCCGGAATATGTACCTCAAACCCCATGCGGGGATATATCAGCATCTTAAATTCGCGCTGCAGGCGTTTGTAGTCTTTCCATCGAGGCAAATCGTTCCAATTGTCGCCACCGATAATCAGGATAAATTCCTTATCGGGATTGTCGTGCGTCAATTTGGTCATCGTATCGATGGTGTAGGAGGGGCGAGGCATGTGAAATTCGATATCGTTGACTTTCATCCCTGCGTAATCGTCAACGGCCATCTTTGTCATTTTTAGCCGCAATTCGTCGTTCAGCAGATTTTCGGCATCCTTCAGCGGATTACGGGGCGATACCACAAACCACACTTCGTCGAGGTATGTAAATTCCTTCATATAATTGGCTATCATCAAATGCCCCATGTGTATGGGATTGAAGGACCCGGCCAATATGCCGATCTGCTTTTTTTCCATCGTTGTGTTTTTGGCAAATTTACATGATAATTTTTAATTATCACGCAGAGAAACATAAATTCCGTGCTTGCAACGCTAGGCTGTTTGGTTGTTACGTGCAGAGATGAGTTTGCTTTATAAAATTCAAAATGCCGAAAATTAATTTTGTAAAAACCTGATTTTTAAAGTTGATTTTTTGCTCATTTTCCATAAATAAGACTTATTCAAGTTGACCCATAGCTTTATGAGCATCAAGCGATAAAAAAATCGATGTACCTTTCTTGAGTGCACCGATTTTATTCATGTTGTTTTTGATTTTCTTTGACGATTTCTTTTAGGGTTTCTTTTTGAACAAAGAAATTATCCAGAGCAACAAAACGGCACCGACCAGCGCTGTAATGAAATTTCCGATAACACCATTACCCGTAGAGATACCTAAAAGACTAAAGACCCATCCGCCGATAACAGCACCGATAATGCCAACGATAATGTTGACCATGAGGCCGAAGCCTCCGCCTCTCATTAAATTACCTGCAAGCCATCCGGCTACGCCTCCGATAATGATAAATCCTATCCAGCTCATGAGCAATGATTTTTATTGTATAATACCCGCTCTTTTTAAGCGAATAGTACTCATATATTGAACACACCGAAAACAAATATTGTTTAAATGCAGGTGCATTTTTATGAAGAATTTGATGAATCGGGTTCAAATTCAGCTCATGCGGTTTTTATAATCTTCGTACCCAAATTTGCGATAAAGAACAAATTCGTTATCTTTCGTCCATAAACCGATGGAAGGATGTGCCACACCATTGAACATGGTAGTCTTCACAATGGTATAGTGAATCATGTCTTCGAAAACAATGCGATCGCCCACTTTCAACGGTTCATCAAACGACCACTCACCCATGAAATCTCCCGCCAGGCAGCTGTTCCCGCCCAACCGGTAGGTAGGTTTGCCGGAAATAGGTTGTTGATAGGCTCCACGAATGAACGGTTTGTAAGGCATTTCAAGGCAATCGGGCATGTGGCAAGAAAACGATACATTGAGCATGGCCGTCTTTATGCCGTGATTTTCAACAATATCGGTAACGGTTGAAACCAATACCCCGGTTTCCCAAACAAATGCACTGCCCGGTTCCATGATAATTTCCAAATGCGGATAGCGGCGTTTAAAATCGAGTAGCAGCGTGATCAAATGTTCTACATCGTAATCTTTGTGCGTCATCAGGTGCCCGCCACCGAGATTCAGCCATTCAATTTGCGGAAAAAGATGTCCGAACTTCTGTTCTGTTGCCCGAAGGGTTTTTTCCAGAGCATACGAATTGTTTTCGCAAAGGTTGTGCAAATGCAAACCGGTAATGCCTTTGGGAATATTGTCTCCCAATTGATCGGCAGTAATACCCAAACGTGAACCCGGAGCACTTGGATCGTACAACTCGTTGGTAATCACCGAAAATTCGGGATTAATGCGCAATCCGCATTTTATTTTTTTGCCCGATGCCACAATTTGCGGATAGAATCGGCGATATTGCGAAAGGGAATTAAACGTAATATGGCTGCTGTATTGCAGGTATAGAGGAAAATCTTCTTCGGTATAGGATGGAGAATAGGTATGAGCCGGACTTCCCATTTCCTCGTAGGCCAGTCGTGCTTCATTAACCGAACTTGCAGTGGAAGACCTGATGTATTCTCGAATGATGGGAAACGACTTCCAAACGGCGAATGCTTTGAAAGCCAGTATGATATTTACGTCTGCACGGTCTTTTACCGAGCGGATGAGCTGCAAGTTGTTGCGAAGCAATTCTTCTTCCATTACATAACAGGGAGAAGGAATTTTCGTAAGATCTATCACCGATAAATGTTGTTTAAAGGTTGGATGTATGGGGGGCAAAATTACATGAAAAAAGAGGTATTTCCAAGCGCTCACGATAAAAATCAAGACCACAAAACTTTAACGGCTTAGCTTTGGGATTCTTCTATCAAAATCTCTACTTTCAATTGCAGCTCTAACAGAAGAAACAGTATTATATCCGGATTCGTCAATGATAAACGTGTTATTGTCCGTGCAAGAATAAATACGGTGTTTTTAATAGTAAAAATAACCCGGATCTCATTCGGTATTTTTGGAACAAAAAAGTTGACAGTTATATTTCCTCCAAATATATTTAAAATATATTTAAATAGACAACATAAAATACATAAAAAATCAATTTTAAATCCTTTTTTCAGATTGAATTGTCGTTATTCAATTTTTTTTCCCATACTTCATGCAGCGTTTTATGCGAAATTCCATCAATTATATATAGTTTATATCATCCCATTCAATACAGCCCAACATGAAAGCAAAACATCTTCTTTTATTCATGGCGATTACGCTGATCGGCTGCGATTCAAGTGAAATGAATTCGCCCAACGAGACCGATAAAAAAGCCGTTAATCACGTATTATTGCTTCAGGTAGATTATACCACAAATAAATTTGAGGGGGGAACAGAGTTCAATTTCTCGAAACAAACAAATGGTTTCACAATTGTAAACGAATACAAAGCGCCCGGAGATTTCGGATGGGTCAAACTCATATACAAAGAACTGAACGAACTCCTTTTTGAAGGAACCATCCATTGGATGGGAACCGGAAAAATGATTT
>ENA-UOYA01000896-UOYA01000896.1-activated-sludge-metagenome-genome-assembly--contig:-NODE-896-length-34947-cov-7.969707_pt1 | contig 34947 bp, 15 predicted proteins | sample MGYA00238163_ERZ764804 | MGnify/ENA primary metagenome ERZ764804 (study PRJEB28919, sample SAMN05720223) | activated sludge metagenome | isolation source: Anaerobic digester | place: Hong Kong...
TTGGAACCACCCGTGTTACTCCAAGCATAAGTTCCACCACCACTTGCAGTAAGCGTAGTGCTTTGGCCATTACAGATAGCAACAGTTGCAGGTGAAATAGAAGCCGCTGGTAGAGCATTGACCGTAACTAGCTTAGAAGCAGTTGCCGAACAATTATTTGCATTAGTAACAGTTACAGTATATGTTGTGTTAGTTGTAGGAGAGAACGTTGCCGCAGCATTGGAACCACCTGTGTTACTCCAAGCATAGGTTCCACCACCACTTGCTGTGAGTGTAGCACTTTGTCCGTTACAGATGGTAACAGTTGTAGGTGCGATTGAAGCCGATGGTAGTGCATTCACGGTAAGGTTTAAGGTAATGATACTGTCACATCCTGCGCTATTGGTAAGTGTATCTAAATACGCTCCTTGCACAGTTCTGTTTGCACCATTGAAAAAATAGGCTTGTCCTTGACAAATACTTTGATTGATGGTTGACCCAGAGTTCTGTTTAATGGTCAATTGAATCGTTATAATACTATCGCATCCGTTACCATTACTAATTGTATCGATATATGTTCCCGATGTTGTCCAAGTATGATTGCCGCTTGGTGAAGTGTAGCTTTGACAAGCTGATGCGGTTATCGTTGCTGTACTTGAAATACAACATGCACCATACTTCGCAACAAACGCATCGGAACCAATATTTGTTGTCAATAATGTTTCTCCAGCTCCCGGATCAAAGTCGACAGTGTAATAAAATGAACCTGCAATATACATTGTGTTGTTATTGTCTATATGTAAATCATTGGAATTATCCATGAATGTTGAGCCCATACGTTGAGCCCATTGAAATCCTCCATTTTGATCAAGTTTCATAATAAAAATATCACTTGACCCAGCCGAGTTAAGTATTGTATTTCCTGCGCCCGAGTTGAAGTCTACATTACCACTAAAAGTACCTGTTACAATAACATCATTCGCAGCATCAAGTTGAATGCCATTCGCATATTCTTCAGTGGCTCCACCTAATTTGTAAGCCCAAGCGAAGTTTCCGGCTGTATCTAGTTTCAAAACAAAAATATCGCCAATAGCTGTATTTACATTGAGTATGTATGTTCCACTTCCAGGATCAAAATCCATAGCCCCTTTGTAGCGCCCTGCAATATGGATATAGCCGGATTGATCAGCAATGATACGGCTTCCATAATCGCCTAATGTGCTTCCAATTTGTTTTACAAACACAAAATCACCGGCACTGTTCAACTTCCAAATAAAAACATCAACATCTCCATTAGATGTTATTGTGTTAGTCCCAGCACCCGGATCAAAATCAACTGTTCCTCCAAACTGTCCGGTTGCATAAATAAAACCGGATTCATCTAATGCTAAATCATAGATATAGTCGGCACCAACATCTCCCATTTGTTTTACCCAAACAAAAGACCCGGCATTATCTAGTTTAAGAAGAAATCCATCATAGTTTCCTACCGATGTTAGTGTTGTTACGCCTGCCCCCGGATCAAAGTCACCAGTGCCTTGCAAGCTTCCGGCCAGTAATACATTATTGTTTGCATCTAAAGTAATATGTCCAACTGCATCAATAAGTGAACTTCCTACTTGTTTGGCCCAAACAAAGTTTCCTGAAGGGTCGAGTTTCACAATAAAGATATCGGCATCGCCAACCGATGTTAGATTACTAATGCCTGCACCCGGATTGAAATCAGCGGTACCAAAAAATGTTCCTGCTACATATACATTTCCGGCAGCATCTGTGGTGAGTGCAATACCTTTATTGCTGGAAGTGCTTCCAAATTGTTTTGCCCAAACAAGGTTTCCTCCGGCATCTAATTTTGAAACGAAAATATCAGATGTTCCTACAGATGTCATGGTGAATACACCTGCTCCCGGATTAAAGTCGGATGCTCCTTCAAACCATCCTGTAGTATATACATTTCCATTGGCATCGGTGGTTACATCGTTACTAGCAGATCCATTTCCTGTTGCAGATTTTGCCCATAATAAGTTTGCTTCTCCGGTTGTATTTACTGAAAGATTTAATGTAACTATGCTATCGCATCCCGAAACATTTGTCAGTGTTTGTTCATAAACTCCTGTGCTGGTATAGGTTTGATTATTCAAAGTATAACTTCCACAAGAGCTTACATTTAGTTGTGTGAAACTCGTTGGACAAAGTCCAATAGCTGCAGTATATGCTTCAATATCTGTAGCAGCTCCTGTTGAGCTTGTTACATTAATAGCTCCAAAATCGGCTGCACCTCTATATTCACCACCTATGTGTACCGTGTTTGCATTTAATGAAACTGCAAAACCATAATCATCATTTGCCCCACCGGCTTGATTTACCCAACTATAATTTCCGTTGGGGTTAAATTTTACTACATATACATCACGTCCCCCACTTGAACTTTTTTGTGTAGTTCCAAACTGGCAGGTGTTAGTAAAGTCGCCAGAACAAACGATGTCACCATTGATATTTATGGCAATGTTTCTTCCATAATCGAACGTTGGACTTCCCATGTTTTTAGCCCATTGCGCTGTACCTAGAATATTTACTTTTCCGATAAATGCATCAGTTGCTCCATAAGAAGATAGACTGGTACTTCCAATCGACATTCCTGATGTTGTTCCTGTAAAATAAACATTCAATGCTCTGTCGGTTGCTATTGCATTGCCTTGGTCATCACCTGAACCACCGTAACTATTTGCCCATGATGGGGTGAAGGTGCCACCTGCGCTCACAACATAAACATCATTACTGCCTGCAGAGGTAAGTGTAGTTGAACCAAATGTAAGCGAGCCGGCATAATAACCTGTAAATAAAACGCGCGAAGAAGTATCTAATGCAATCCCATTGCCATATTCAGAAGATGTACCGCCAAAACGTGCAGAATTCAATAATGCACCGGTTGCGCCTAAGCGCATGGTAAATATATCTGAGCCACCATTTGAAGGATAATTTGTACTTCCAAAAGTGGCGGTACCAAAGAAATTACCTATTAAGTAAATTAGATTTGTTTTCGAAATACAAACATCATTTGCATTTTCATTTCCTGTACCGCCAAATCGACTTGTCCAAGTAATAGTACCGGCAGATGAAACTTTCATAATGAAAATATCAGTTCCTCCGTTTGACGCAAAATTCGTTGAGCCAAAGGTTGCAGTTCCTGCGAAATCACCAACAACAACAACATTCCCTGCTGTGTCTAATGCAACACCTCTTGCATTATCTTGGCTAGATCCTCCTACACGAACAGCCCACAATACCGCTCCACTTGGCGAACGTTTGCAAACAAAAGCATCGTACGATCCTAATGATGTAAAGGATGTTGAACCAAAAGATGTAGTAGCTGTAAATGTTCCAACGGAATAACTATTCCCTGCATTGTCGGTAACCATATCGGCAATACTGGAACTTCCGGAACTACTAATACTATTTGCCCATGAATAGTTTTGTGCATTTACACTAAATGTGAACGCAATGAATAAACTGAAGAGTACAAATTTCTGCATAACGATGAATGTAATTTTTGCACAAGAATATTTAATTGAAATATGAATTTTGCAGTTAGTTTTTCGAAAAATAAGATTCATTTTAGATGTTTGCAGTTAGAATAAAGTGGTTTTTATGCGAAAACAAGATCAGCTTATAGCTTTGATTAGCTCATTAACACAGGGTGAGCGGAAATTTTTTGTGCAGAATTCTAAATCTTCATCTGGACCTAAAAGTTATCTTAAATTATATGAATTATTATTGAAAGAGGAGAGCTATCAACCGGAAGAATTATGTGAAAAACTCAATAAAAGTAAAGCAGGATTAGCGAACGAGAAAAAGTATTTGGAACATAATTTACTGGCTGCACTTCGGCAATATCATGCCGATAATTCAAGTGTTTCCGTATTGAATCATTTTGCCGATAGCGTGTTGCTTATGGAAAGAAATATGCCTGCCATGGCTGAGCGATCAGTAAAGCAATCTATAGAATCGGCAACCCGTTTAGGTTTGCCCACTTTTACTTTTCATGGGCACGGACTAATGCTTACCTTATGCAGCGATCCATTTGTATCGGCCAAGGAGGTAGAGCAGAAAGCCAATACCCATTTGTTGGAAATGAAAGCCGCAGCAAATTTGATTCAACTCACCGTTGATTTTGAACTTTTCAGTAATGAGGTTTATGCCGCTTACGATAAGCGGAAGAAAGATATCACGGATAGTCAGCGTAAAGAAACACAGCGTCTACTTAACAATAAGCTGCTTAAGGACAGTTACGGTAATTCCGATTTTATGTTTTATAAGTTCAATTTGTTGGCGTTGCTTTATTCACGTATTGGCAATAATGCGGCAAACATTGAAGTGAATCGAAAATGTTTGGAACTTTATGAAACACAACCCACTATTGATGTTTATGGTTATTTCAATGCGGTTGCAAATCTAACTCAATCTATTATTGCAAGTTGCAATAAGCAAATGTATTTGAAGTGGATGGCTAAACTAGACTCAAAGTACTATCACAAGTTGCCTATCGATTACAAGCATTTAGATCGCTTACTCAATTCAAAGAAGAGTGTTTTTACATCCGGATTTTATTATGCCCAATTGCTTAAAAATGATATTGCGACAGAGCCCGTTAGACAATATGCGAAAAAGTTTATTAAAGAATTTGCAAAAGAAAAGAGCGGGCTAACAAGTTCGCATTTTTTAGGAACAGTATATCGAACAGCTACTTGTTGTTTTATGATTGGAGAATATTCTGATGCTATAACGCTTTTAAATCATCTGTTTAACGATGATAAGGAAAGTGAAACAAATGTATCTTATAAATACGCAAAACTCTTGTTTGTTTTTTTGCATATCGAGTTGAATAACCTTAGTTTACTTCCATCGCTCATTCAAAATACAATAAGTTACATGAAGCGCACATTTGATAGTGCTTCGGTGGAATTGACATTGCTTAAGCATTGCTTATTATATGTTAAGCTATCTACTCCCAAAGAGAAGCGACTATGGCGATTATCATTACAGAAGAAATGTAATGAATGGAATGCCTTAGAGGAAGGGAAACGATTACTCTCTGTTTTGCCTATTGAATTTTGGTTATCGAAATAAAAAATCCCGCCCTGATAACAGAGCGGGAAAACAAAACACGGAATGAAAAATCTTATTCTTTCACAAAACGTTTTTGTATTGAACCATTCGTTGTATGAATAATTAAACTGTATGCACCTGCTGCTAAATCGCTGATGTTGATTTGCTTTTTAGCGTTAGCTGTAACATTGATTTTTTGTCCGATAACACTGAAGAGTTCAATATTTATTACTTGCTCATCGGTTTTAATCGTGATGATATCTGTAGCCGGATTCGGATAGATAGACAAGTTGAAGTTAAGTAAGTCTTCAATGCCTACACCGGTTACATTCACTGCATTTGAAGTGCCTTTGCAACCATTCGCATCGGTAACTTCGACAGTGTAGGTTCCGTTGGCAACTGCGGTGTAAGTTTGTGCATTTGCTCCACTGATTACATTGCCGTTAAGTTTCCATTGGTAAGCCGCAAAACCTGCAGAAGCACTTAAGTTGAAGCCCGATGCAGAAGCAGTTACTGCTACAGCCGGACGAACAAACAAGTTCAATGTAATTACTGAATCACAACCTGCAGTATTGGTAATCGTTCTGTTGAATGTTCCACTTTGATTCAATGTTTGTGAACCAAAACTGTAGCTATCGCCATTACAAATGGTATCAAACATAGACGATGCCGTTGCTTGATTGATGGTTAAGTTCAAGGTAATCACCGAATCACAACCTGCAACATTTGGAATAGTATCTAAGTATGTTCCACTTGCTGTTAATGTGTTTCCGCCAAAACTATAGCTTCCACAAGCACTCTTGTTCACTGTAGAAGCAGTAGCTTGTGCAATGGTTACATTTAAGGTAATGAAACTATCGCAACCGTTTACACTGGTTAAAGTATCTAAGTAAGTTCCTGCAGTAGTAATGGTTTGGCCGTTGAAGGTAATAGCCGAACCATTACAAATGGGTTGCGTAATAGAAGTAGCAATACGCGGACGAACCGTAAAGGTCAAGGTTAAGATACTGTCACATCCGGTTACAGACGTCAAGGTATCTTTGAACACTCCACTTTGCGTTAAGGTAGCTCCGTTGAAAGTAGTACTTCCTCCAAAACAAACCGTTTGCGCAATGCTTCCTGTAATCTGCGGACGAACCGTTAAGTTCAAGGTTAAGAACGAATCGCAACCTGCAAGGTTTACAAGTGTATCTAAGTAAGCACCGCTTTGAGAACGAGAAATACCGTTAAACATTACCGACTGACCAAAGCAAATCGTTTGATTGTAACTTCCTGAAGTTGGTTGTTTGATGCTGATAGTTTTAGTAGCAGTAGCGGTACATCCTGCACCTAAGCTAGCGGTTACGGTATAGGTAGTGGCTGTTGTAGGTGAGAAGGTAGCAGATGAAGCATTTCCTCCACCATTACTCCAAGTGTAAGTGTTTCCACCATTAGCAGTAAGCGTAATTGAACTTCCTGCACACACAGAACTTGCTCCGTTGATCACAGCCGTAGGAGCCGATTGAACCGATACCGTTTGAGAAGCTGTAGCAGTACAGTTATTATTTGTCACAGTTACAGTATAAGTAGTAGCTGTTGTTGGCGAAACGGTAACAGCAGCTGCACTACCAAGCGAGTTACTCCAAGCATAAGTTCCACCACCGCTTGCGGTTAAAGTAGCCGAAAGACCAGAACAGATGGTTGTTGGTCCGTTGATGGCAGCTACCACAGTAGTAACCGAAACTGTTGCTGAAGCAGAAGCCGAGCAGTTGTTGGCATCTGTAGCAGTGATGGTATATATTGTAGTTGATGTAGGGCTAACCGATTTAGTAGTTCCTGAACCAAGACCTGCACTCCAAGCATAGCTCGATCCACCGCCTGCAGTGAGGGTTTGACTAGCTCCGGCACAGATGGCAGGAGCAGCAGGGGTAAGGGTGGCTAACGGTAAGGCGTTTACAGTAACAAGTTTAGACGCAGTAGCCGAACAATTATTGGCTGTAACAGTTACCGTGTATGTTGAAGTTGTTGTAGGGCTGAATGTTGCAGCAGCAGCACTTCCTCCACTATTGCTCCAAGCATAGCTTGTTCCACCGGCAGCAGTAAGTGTGGTTGGAGAACCGGCACAAACTGAAACAGCAGTAGATGGTGTAATGGAAGCCGTTGGCAAGGCATTCACCGTTACTATACGAGAAGCAGTTGCAGAGCAGTTATTTGCTGTAACAGTTACCGTGTAAGTTGAAGTTGCTGTTGGACTGAAACTAGCCGCAGCAGCAGATCCGCCACTATTGCTCCATGCATAAGTTCCTCCACCAGATGCCGTTAAGTTAGCTGCATCACCTGCACAAATAGTTACGGTTGATGGGGTGATACTTGCTGTAGGAATAGCGTTTACAGTAACGGTTGATGATGCAGTGGCAGAACAGATTCCTGCTGTAACTGTTACTGTGTATGTTGTAGTGCTTGATGGTGTAAAGGTAGCAGCAGCAGTACTTCCACCGCTATTACTCCATGTATATGTTCCATTTCCACTTGCTGTCAACGTTTGTGAAGCTCCTGCACAAATACTGGCTGTACTTGGTGAAATAGAAGCAGTTGGAACTGCATTCACAGTTAAGTATGCTGCATTCGATGGTGTTGACCCGCAAGTTCCGCCTGTAATATCGCAAGTATAAGTTCCGGTATCAGTTAATGCAACAGCGCTAATGTTTAATGTAGCACTCGTTTGACCGGAAAGCGCTGAACCATTTTTCTTCCACTGATAACCTGTACCACCTGTTGCAGCAACTGTGAATGTTACAGGCTGACCAACACATTTCGATTGTGGTTGAGGCTGGGTTGTAAACGTTACACCACCGGTTGCTAGCGTTAGTGTTGCATTCCCGGATGTTGTGGCCACACATCCTGCTGATGAGCCAACTACACATGAGTAGTTGCCTGCATCTCCTGCTTGAACATTCGTAAGCGTAAGTGTAGATGAATTTGCACCCGGAATATTCACACCTGCTTTTTGCCATTGATAAGTAGTGTTTGCGTTTCCACTCGTCAATACAGAGGTAGATGTTGTTCCTCCGGCACATACAGCAGCAAATACGCCAATACTTAAGATTTCTGGTGCTTGATATATGTTGTTCACTTCAGAGGTAGACAATACAGCATTGTAAATTCGAATATCATCAAAGATTCCTTTAGCCATATTGGTGTTATAAATTGGTGCAGTATTACCAATTCGTCCAATCAATGTACCTACACCCATCGTTGGAGGTGTAGCTAAACCACCACCAAAAATGATTTGGGTACCATCCATGTACATTTTCATAGTACTGCCCGATTTGGTTACTACAAAATGATGCCATCCGTTCGTAACTGTAACTCCAGATGATTGGAATCCTGAACCTCCTACTTGATAACCTAATTTGCCCGATGCATTGATACCAAGCATATCGCCATAGTTAGTGCCATTGTCGCCAATCAGTGTTTCAAAAGTAGTTGAGTTTCCTTTATTATACCACAATGAAATGGAAATATTATCCTGTGTAATGGGTGTACTTAACACCAAGGCATTGGTTGTTGTTGAAGTAGCAAACTGAACACCATTTGACGCAACTCCGTTTCTATCTACATTGTAATTGTATAGCGTACTTACAGGGGTAAGATTAATTGTTCCAACAGAAGGCGTTAAATTAGAATTAAGCTTCCAATGGTGAATCAAGTTTGTGCTTGTTGAGTTAAGAGTAGTTGTTATTGCTAAAGCATTTGAGGTAACTGTTCCTCCACTACAACTGGTGATTTCACAAGTATAACTACCGGCATCGGCAGCCTGAACATTGGTTAAGAATAGTGTGTCGTTATTCGTGTTCGATATATTTACACCTCCCTTTTTCCATTGATAGCTCACTGCATTTTGTGCATTTACAAATAAAACAGTATTCGATCCAACACAAGCCGGATTGCTTGATGCTGAAGTCTGTGTTAGTATGGAAACAGTTGGTTGCGAAAGTGTTACCGTATTGCTTGTAACAACAGTACCTCCACAACCTGTAATGTCACAAGTGTATGTTGTATAATCTCCGGCAACAATGTTGTTCAAAAACAAGGTATCGTTGTTTGAGCTTGGGATATTTACGCCATTTTTCTTCCATTGGTAACCTGTAGCTACTGTACCTTTTGCAACAAAAATTGCATTTGATCCTAAGCAGGCAGAAGTGTTTGTGGGTTGTGTAATAGTTCCAACACCTGTAGTTAAATTTAAACGGATATCTGCTTCATCTACATAGCAATACGCATCTGAAATGGTTAAGCGAAAATAACCCAAACTAAATGTTGCAGGATTGGCATTCGTAACTACTAAATTTGGGGTAGTTGCGCCAGATATTGTTGCACTATTTGTTAATGTTGTAAATGTGTAAGGTGATGTAGTTTGATCTACATATACCCACGAATAGGATACTTGATTACTAGGATTGGGGTTTGTTAGTATACCTGCATTTAATGTGAAATTAGTCACACTACAAACATCTTTAGTTTTGGGAGTATAAAGCAACCCAAGATCTATTTTGTAAAAAGCTGGACTCTTGCTCATAGCTTCCGCTCTCGCATTACTGATTGTAGAGGAAAGAAAAACATTATCAATAGAACCTTTAAAGTAGTGAACATTGCCCGCTCCGGTTAGATTAGGATAGCTTTGAATAAATCCATTGCCAATTTTTAAAATGTTGGCTGCTCCGGTGGCAAGCGCATTTGAGGTTCTTGTTCCTACTAAGGCACCGTCTAAGAACAGCTTTTGCTGACCTAATGTGGCATCATACGTCCAAGCAGCGTGGTGCCATAAGGTGTCATTGACAAATCCTGATGAATAGATAGGTGGATTTGCAGTGCCATCATATGCAAATCCACTTAGTCTGCCTGATGAATCTAAGTACATAATAGGATTCCAAGCACCCGGTGCGGCTACTTGGTAGCTAACAAGACTCATGGATCTGCGCGTAGTAACATCAGCTCTTTTAAACCAAAGTGAAATACCATTATTAAACGTTGGATTTGTAATATCTATAACTGAACTCGTGCCATTAAAAACAGCAGCTTTATTGGCATTTCCGGCTCTGTCTGCGCCATAAGTAATTGCAGTGCCTACTCCATTTGGCGTTCCATTTAAATTTGAATCTAGATAATAGGTACTACTGTATGTAATTGCAGGTAATGCAGATAAAACATATTTTTTAGACCACTGCTCACCACAAGCATTCGAAACACGACACTGATAGGTGCCTGCAGCAGTTGCAGTAGTTGAGTTTGTTGTTTGTCCGGTTAACAATGCTCCATCTTTGAACCATTGGTAAGTAAGAGGAGTTGTTAGCGAACTTGCGGTGATGGTAAAGTTATATTGACAACCCAAAAATGTATCTAAGCTTGTAGAGGTAATTAAAATTCTACAAGGATCGCCCATATATTTTGCCAATACTACATTGTCTTCTGTTGCAACGTTAAAAGGTAAGTTTGGAGCTAGTTTAAGGCTATCTACATTGTGGGTATTTCTATAGCTTCCTGCTACTACAATACTTGACGTATCTATAACGGCTATTCCATTGAAATTGTCGTTACTGTTGATGCTATTTGGAAAAATAGCAGCGTAATCTAACGATAGGTTAGGTTTGTATTTTGCAAAATAAGGATCGATAGAACCCGAACTTGATCTTGAATATATTCCTGTTCCATTTTGGAAATCTACATATCCACCCACACTACCCGATATGAAGTAATTTCCTCTTTTATCAACAGTAAATCCTGATACATATAAGTTGGCTAAAGAATTGGCTGAGTCCACCAATAATCTAGGTGCTTTATTGGTAATGTTTAAGGCTCCTGTTTGTTTATTATAATGTAAAAGATAATTGTTATAGTACCCATGCGGTGAAGATCCTGCCGGAGAAAGGGTATTATAGTAACTTCCATCTATAGGGTAAGTATAAGTTGCATTTCTACCGTAATTTGTTTGAAAGAGTAAAGCAATCTCGCCTGTTGGCGTTGACTCAATCAACATTTTTTGAGCACCTGTTTTAAATGGACCTCCCCAAATGGGTGTAAAATTGGTAGTTCTATAAGCAATTAAGGCATTTTCTTCTTGTACTAATAATGCAGGCGATGCTCCTTGATTGTAATCTACAGCCGTTGCGGTATTTGCATGACTGGTAGCCCAATACAATGTATCTCCGGATATTGCAAAATCGTTAGAGCCAATAATCCCACTGCCAATAAATTTATAACTCAATAAAGTAAACGTTGGCGAAAGGCGCATAAGCCAATCTGTTGTAGCATTGATTAACGTTGTAGCAGATTGAAAACCCGGTGCCGGGTCAATATCAGCTCCTATACCTGGTCCCGAAAATCCTGGTGCAGGACTAGTTCCGGCCCTTCCACGAACAATGAGATTGCCATTTTTATCAAAGATACAATTAGTAACATCGTAACTTGAGCTTCCTCCATTATTACCTGAATTGGCTAGTCCATAACTATATTGCAGTCCGCCAGCAGGATTATAAATATTTATAATCGCTCCTCCATTACTTCCAACTACAGCCACAGAGCCGGTTGGAGAAACATCAAAATCATTCACTGCAGTAGCTACAATTGGAGTAACCCAAATGAGTTGTTTTGAAGGGGTGTATTTAGCTACATACCCACCCGCACTTGCCAAAGGACTGGATGCAGTTCCCGGGTCAAAATCTGCAGTTACATCTGAATATCCTGCTATGTAAATGTTGCCAAGTGAGTCTGTCTTTACGTTTTTTACGTTTGACTTAACTAAGCCAAAACTCCAGGCGTGCTGAGGTGCTAACTGTTGTGCAAAAATGCTGCTCGGGACTAAAAGCCACAGCAGCGCCATCATACAACCCGTTAGCGCTCGGTTGCGATGTCTTGTCTTTGTTTTGATTTTATTCATGATTGTTGTTTTATGCTGCAAAAGTGCAACCGAACCGGTCTGCTTTACTATTGCATCTTGTGAGTGGTAGTATTGAACTTGTGAATGGTATTGTCTGTTTGTCGAAAAAAAAATCCCGATGTCGTTACAACACCGGGATCACACAAAACCGACTCATGAAAATTATTGCTTGATAAATTTCTTTGTGGCGATTGTACCTTTATTATCAGTTAATCTAGCAAAGTAAATACCTGCTTGTAATTCAGTAATATTAATGCTTTTGCTTGAGAACGATCCTTCTTTGATGATGTCGCCAATTGGGTTGGTGATTTGAATTTTCTCAAACGTAATTTCGCTTGATATATGCAATACATTATTGACAGGATTTGGATAGATTGTTAAGTCTAAACTTGATACATCATCGATGCCTACACTGTTTACATTTACTGTATTTGAGATTGCTGAACAGTTGTTGGCATCCACCACTTGAACAGAATATGCTCCATTGCTTGTTGTAGTATACGTATTCAAATTCGGAGCTGCAATATTAGCTCCATTTAACTTCCAAAAATAATCTGTAAAGCCAGCAGTAGCAGTTAAATCTAGCCCATTCTGCGTGATGCTTATGTTAATTGCCGGACGTACAAATAAGTTCAAAGTAATCACCGAATCGCAACCTATTGCATTTGGGATGGTTCTAGTATAAGTACCAGTTGTACTCAGTGTTTGAGAACCGAAAGCGTATGTTGTTCCAAAACAAATTGTATCATTCTTAGTTGATGCCGTTGCTTGATTGATGGTTAAGTTCAATGTAATTACTGAATCACAACCTGCAACATTTGAAATGGTATCTAAGTATGTGCCACTTGCTGTTAATGTGTTTCCGCCAAAACTATAGCTTCCACAAGCACTCTTGTTCACTGTAGAAGCAGTAGCTTGTGCAATGGTTACATTTAAGGTAATGAAACTATCGCAACCGTTTACACTGGTTAAAGTATCTAAGTAAGTTCCTGCAGTAGTAATGGTTTGGCCGTTGAAGGTAATAGCCGAACCATTACAAATGGGTTGCGTAATAGAAGTAGCAATACGCGGACGAACCGTAAAGGTCAAGGTTAAGATACTGTCACATCCGGTTACAGACGTCAAGGTATCTTTGAACACTCCACTTTGCGTTAAGGTAGCTCCGTTGAAAGTAGTACTTCCTCCAAAACAAACCGTTTGCGCAATGCTTCCTGTAATCTGCGGACGAACCGTTAAGTTCAAGGTTAAGAACGAATCGCAACCTGCAAGGTTTACAAGTGTATCTAAGTAAGCACCGCTTTGAGAACGAGAAATACCGTTAAACATTACCGACTGACCAAAGCAAATCGTTTGATTGTAACTTCCTGAAGTTGGTTGTTTGATGCTGATAGTTTTAGTAGCAGTAGCGGTACATCCTGCACCTAAGCTAGCTGTAACGGTATAAGTAGTAGTTGTAGTAGGCGAGAAGGTAGCAGATGCATTAGATCCTCCACCATTACTCCATGCATAAGTGTTTCCTCCGTTAGCTGTAAGCGTGATAGCACTTCCAGAACAAACAGCGCTTACTCCCGAAATTGTTGGAGTAGGAATTGCAGATACACTTAGGTATGCAGATTGGCTACTTAACGAACCACAACTACCACCGCTGATTTCGCATACATAGGTTCCTGTATCGGATAAGGCAACACTACTTAAGTTTAATGTAGCAGCAGTTTGTCCGTTGATGTTAGTTCCATTTTTTTTCCATTGATAGCCGGTGCCTCCAGTTGCTGCTACTGAAAAAGTGGCTGATTGACCAACACATTTAGATTGCGCTTGGGGTTGAGAAGTAATGGTTATGCTATTCGAACTAACCGTTACCACTGCTACCTTTGAGATAGAGCGACTACAACCTACTGATAATATACATGTATAAGAACCTGCATCAGCCGCTTGAATATTGGCTTTTGTAAATGTAGCTTGATTTGCACCTGCAATGTCTACCCCATTTTTTTGCCATTGAAATGATGCTGTAGGCGATTCAGCAAGAACAGAAAGTGTCAAATTGTTTCCCGCACAAAGTGAAGCATTTTGTGGATGCTGCGTAAATTGAGGAGCATTCATTAATGCTGCAATTTCTACTGGGTTCAATTCCTTAGAAAAAATATTAATCTCGTCCATTTGTCCTATGAAATTATCAGAAGGATAAGCGGTAGTACCACCACCCAAAATATCGCCCAAAATAAATGATGAGCCTGTGGCCGACTGAATAGTTGGCTTTGCAAAATTTGAAAATTGAGCAGCTAGAGTGCCATTAACAAATACTTTCATTAAGCCACCACTAAAGGTCATAGTGTAATGAAACCAATTCGTGTTTATAGGGCTAACGGCTGGTGTATTGTTTCCAAAGGTGTTGTAAGTATAATTACTTTGTAAATAGTCTCTGCAAAATATCCCACTGGAATCGATTACTTTACTGTAAAATTCATTGTTGCGGTTGATATTGGTTCTTTTGAACCAACCACTAATGGAAAGTACATTTGCACCGTTCATTGCCGTTATGTCGCCCATATTGATAGTACCATTCGCTGTACCATTGAAATCATAAGCACGATTAATATTTCCATTTCTATCAGTCGTTAATGTGCAGCCTGCATTTACAGTGCCGTTGTTTGAAGTAGAAACTGCATTATTGGCATTTCCACTCATTGGGTAGGAGGCTATTACAGTCGAAAAATCAAATAGTGTAACATTAGTATTAGTGGTAATCGTAAATGTAGCGGTATTTAAACAGCCGCCATTCAACGAAGCTTCACAGGTATATGTTCCTGCTTGAGCGGTTGTATAATTATTTATTGCAAGGGTATCGTTATTTGAATTTGGAATTGCCACCCCATTTAATTTCCAAACAAAATTATTGGCCGATGGAGCTTTCACCCACAGTAAACCTTGTGAGCCTGTGCATAGCGATAGATTTCCGGATTGAGATTCTATACTTCCAAATTTTAGTTTGATTGTTTTTGAAGAATCTGTACCACAAGTGGATGAGCTTATATAGCATTTGTAGGATCCGGTATCAGTTGCAGCCATAGTGTTTAAAAATAATGTGTCGTTATTAGTACCTACTACAGTTCCATTTTTTTTCCATTGGAAAGTAGAAGCTGCGTTGGGTGCTGTTACAAATAAAAATTTGTTATCCCCAGTACAAAATCGAATAACTGTGTCAGACTGTGCTGTTGGCTTGTTTCCTGTAAGTACGCCTATTGATTGTGTTCCTGATGTATAGGTGTTTGGGCAACCATTCACATTGTTTTGAATGTACACATAAATGTTTCCTGAAGCGTTTGCCGGAATTGTATAATTACCATTGCCGGGAATAAGCTGTGATCCTCCAGGATAGATAAGTGATGCCATCCAATTGGCATTGGGTAGGTAGATACTGCTTACTTGAACTGTTATTGAGGTCCCCGCACAAGGCGTATAGTTGGAAAGTGCAATAGTAGGTGCATTTGGAGCTGGGGTACATTGTGCCCATCCGTTATTTAGGATGCCTACGGTGAATAAAAGTAAGACAACTGTTTTTTTGAGATGTCTCAACACTATCGAATATGTAGTGTCTGGTTGTTGGTTTAAAGATTTTTTCATAAATATAATTTTGTGTTTTATAATGATGCAAAAGTGCATCCGAACCTGTCGGCTTTACTAGAACATCTTGTGAATGGTAATATTGAACTTGTGAATGGTAGTTTTTTTACAAAAAAAAATCCCGATGTCATTACAACACCGGGATCACACAAAACAGACCCATGAAAATTATTGCTTAATAAATTTCTTTGTGGCGATAGCGCCTTTAATGTCGATTAATTTAGCGAAGTAAACACCTGCTTGTAATTCAGCAATGTTAATGCTTGTACCTGATAGTGTCTCCTCTTTAATAATGTTGCCGATTACGTTTGTGATTTGAATTTTTTCAAAGGCATTGTCACTCGATATATGCAATACATTATTAGCCGGATTTGGATATAATGTAACTCGTGTATTCGAAGAAAGTGTATTCAAACCGGTTGGATTGTTTGTTGTAGTGAAAGATGAAGTTGTAGAACATCCATCAGCATTCGTTACCGTGAAATAGTAAAACGTATTGGGTGAAAGATTAAAGAAAGAAACGTTCCCTGTTCCGCTTCCTGAAGTAATCGTGTCTGATTGAAGGATTACTCCATCTCCATCTTTAATACTTACAACAGTAGGTCTTGCTGCATTTGAAATCGATATACTTACACCTGTATATTGTGCAGTAGCGTTTACATCTGGATTCACGCAAGCAATTGACGAATCGGCATATACCACATCTACTTCATTTGTAGTTAATGCACGGTTATAAATCATTAAATTGTCGATAAATACCGAGTCTTGTTTAAAGAATTGACCTAGAAATAACTGCCCGGTACTTGTGTTTAATCCCGAAACAGAAGTATACCCAATGAGTGTTTTGTCGATGTTCATATACAGAATTGAATTCTCAACGGTGATTAAAAAGAAGTGCCAGTTTGTATCTAATGGTGTATTGAATACATAATCATTTGAACCTCCTCCCCAAGTATAGGCGGTGATGTTGCTTGGATTGTCGTTTTTGATGTCTAATCCAAATGCACTTTTAGGCGCAAGTCCTGTATTGATTCGGTGAAAACGGAAAATCTGCGAACTTGTAACTTTCGGCATTTTAGCCCAAAACGCAATGGCTCTATCTCCGCTTCCTAGCGCAATGGAATCTCTTGTTTTTAGCGAATTACTGATAAACGTAGTTGCTGGTTTTGGAGAACCTCCACAGGTGGTCAAAATCGATTTTTCTATGGAAAGCAAGAGATAGGCTTTATTGTCTCTACCTTTGCGATCTTTCGTATAGGCCGGTGGTAAGTTATTCACTCTTGTGTCGAAGCAATAATCAAGCGAATCGCTCACTAATGGCGTTGCGCCACTTACTTCATTACTTAAGTTGCCATCAAAATGAAAATGGTGAATTAATCCATTCGTTGGAATCTGAGCATCTGCGCCAATGGCTAAACCTAATGCAACTAAAGCAGTGTAAATTTTTTTCATGTTGTTTATTTTTGTGCTGCAAATATGTTGCGCTATGCTCACGCTTTATTCCTCTAACTTGTGAATGGTAAACTTCAACTTGTGAATGACCGATTATTGATTCAATTGGTTTTGAGGTAGGCTAGAAATGCCTTTTTCTGCTGACGTGCAATGGGGAAAACTAAAGTACTATATTGAAGTTGAACTGTTGCTGTTGCTAAATCAATTCTTTCAATGGCGTTGATGTTGATGATATACGATCGATGTATTTTATAAAAATATTTTGTATCGAGTAACTGCATGGTAGCACTTAACGATAGTGCTGTTTTTACCTTTTTATTGTCTTTCAGCAGAAATACACAATAAATGTTTTCAGCCATAACAGCTATTATTTCATCTTGCGCTATAAAGATGAGTTCATTTCCTGTTTTCAATTGAATTTTGTTTCCCGCCATTGCGCCCAAAGTTGATGGATTAGCCTTTATATTTAGGCTCAAAACTTGTGAATGGTTGTTTTCAACTTGTGAATGGTAAGTTAAGTAAATGTAGATTCAATATTTTTGCCGACAATCGTATATTACCACAGCAAAAAAGCGTAGCGTTTAAATTGGTGATGTAGCAGAGTTTAAAAATATACAATTACACGATGGCAGATATAGTGGCGTTAAAGAAAGATATTTTAGCTTGTTTAAACGACAATCGACCCAAGGCTGTTGCATTGGCCGAAGAGTTATTGAAGATAACTGCTGCAATGGATGATAAAAACCTATATGCACAGGCACTAACGCTCATGGTGAGAGCCAATGAACAGTTTGGGAATTATAGTCCTGTAGGTCTTACTTATCTAGATGAATTGATTGAATTTACGAATGCGAATTTACTGATTAAAGAACTCTTAGTCGCTTATAATTTTAAGATAACACATTATTTGTCTGTTGACCTCAATACGTCTGAGCGCTTTTGTGATAAGGCATCGGCAGTACTCAACGAGTATGAAAATACAACATTGGACCTAACCATTGAGCGACTTACTTACAATTACAATTATGTTCAATTGTGTATCCGCAAGCAACAGCAACTCGAGCAAGCGCTTGCTATAGCACACAAGAGTTTAATTGAAGCACAGGCAATAAACGATTATCAATTACATTGCCTTTTTCTCCAGTCAATAGCCATGCTGAATTCTGTTTTAGGTAATCAAGAGCAATCGGTAGCTTACATGGAGGAATTAATATTGTTGGCAATTAAGCAAAACGATTTTGGAAACATAGCCGGTGCTTCGGGTTACGTTGCTTATGTATACTATACGTTAAAGAATTTCGAAAAGGCAGAAGAAAAATTTAATCAGTCGGAACATTATGCCCGTCTGATGCATAACATTCATGCGGTGATTAATGTTGTGCTTCGTAAAATTAGAATGTACTTAGAACTTGGCGAAACTGTTAAGGCTGCCCAATCCATTGCTGATATAGAACCCAGTATCATTGAGGCTAACACAACTCGCTCTAACAATGTGTTTGCGTTTTTGAAAGCTGATTATTGTGCCCAAACCAAAGATCATCAAGGTGCTTTAGCGCTTTTAGAATCTTTAGCAGCCGATGAATTATACATTGCCGATAGGAATGAACGTATGCATGTCTATCAGAAATTACACGAACAGTATAAGTGTATCGGGGATTTCGAAAAGGCCTATACTTATTTTGAAAAGTTCTATAACATCCGATTAGAAATCACCGGTGACGAACGAACAAAAACGATGTCGGAACTGCAAACCAAATACGATAGCGAACGAAAGGAGGCGCAAGTAAAGCAATTGCAAATCGACAACCTCAACAGTGAACTGCGATTGCTCAAAAGCCAGATGAATCCGCATTTTATGTTTAATGCCATTGGTTCGGTAAGTAATTTAATGCAAAGTGGGAGAGTAGATGAAGCACAAGATTCGTTGCGCAAGTTTTCGCGATTGATGCGTAGTACATTGGAACAAAGTCAGGGCGATGATATCCTTTTAGAAGACGAAATAGATTTCTTGGAAAACTATCTCCATCTTGAACAATTGATTTTAGGCGATAACTTTTCGTTTAAAATATCAGTAGATGATTCCATCGATGTTGCTTACGAACGCATTCCTTCGTTGATTTTGCAGCCAATTGTTGAGAATGCGTTGAAACACGGGCTGCGCACAAAGCAAGGGGAACGCAAATTGAATATTTCTTTCACTTTAGAAGAGGATGGTGAGCAAACTACAATGCAAATTTTGATCGATGACAATGGCATTGGTCGTAAAGCATCCGCAGAATTAAATAAAGACCGAAAACAACATCAATCGTTTGCTACAAAGTCGATTGATGAGCGTATAAAGATCATTAATACTACAGCAGAGTTCGAGAAAATTACACTGTCTTTTATTGATAAAATAGATGCAGAAGGTGGCGCAACAGGCACAAGTGTTTTGATAAAAATCTTAAGTTAATTCCAAGATGACTTCAAGTGAGATAAGTGTTTTGAAAAATAGGCTATTACAAGTAACACAACCTGATGAGCGTTTGTTTCTCTTAAAGACTTTAGCTACAGCTGCATATGAGGTCAACGATCCTGAAGCTGAAGAAATGGCATGCGAATGGGTTGCGCTGAGTAAGCAACTTAACAACATTAATGCATTGTGCAACGCATTACGTATTTTAGCAGAAGTTCGAATTCAATCCATGAAAATTACTCCGGATGATGAAGGTTGTGTTGACGAACTTATTGCCCTAACGTTAGCTTCAAGTTTGTTTGCCGATCTTGTTCATGCGTGGTATTTGAAATCTACATATCAATTAGGGCGATCTGAATTGGATGAAGCGATACATTCATTGCACATCGCCAAAGAAATACTTGATACGCAAATCAATGAAGAAGATATGCGTTATAGCGATTTAAACTTAGATATTCTTTATCAACGCACTAGTATTTTATATCGCACAGGTACAGAATATGCCGATGTTTTGCTGTTGGCAATGGATGGTCTCGAAAAATCAATTGCGGTAAAAGATATTGGTCGACAATCGTGTTTCTTACAATTGTTAGCATTGATTACGGGTAAAATGCAAGATTTTGAAGCAAGTATAGGATATATAAATTGCTTTATTGATCTAGAGAAGTCGCAAAACGGGCACATGAATCTGTTAGGTGCTTATCGTCTTAAAGCAAGTATGTATGAGCAACTTAATGATTTTGTAGCTGCTGAAAAGGCCTATACAGCTGCCTCAGAACAAGCTAAATTGTTGAACGATGTACTTGCTGATTTTTATATATCCAGTAAAAAAATTCCGGTATTAATCAATGATAACCGCTTGGAAGAGGCGAAAACATTGGCGATTGAGCTTTTATCGCTGATAAACAATAAAAGTGTGGTGAAAAGTGAGGCTGAGATTTATTTTTACTTGGCCGATATTGCCCAGAGGCAGAATAATCCACAAGAGGCAGTGACTATTCTCGAAAAAAACAAACAGTTGTTTTTGGAGCGAGACGATAAAGTGTTGTTACAAAACATTACCGCATTGCTGCATAGTGCTTACCATCAATGTGGTGATGACACAAATGCTTATAAGGCTCTCATAGAGCATCAAGCATTGACAAAAAATATCTATGCAACTGAAAAATCTAAAGAGTATGCCCAACTCCATACTAGGTTCGAAACAAAACAAAAAGAAGCACAACTTAAACAATTGCAAATCGACAACCTCAACAGCGAACTGCGTTTGCTTAAAAGTCAGATGAATCCCCATTTTATGTTTAATGCCATTGGTTCGGTAAGTAATTTGATGCAAAGTGGGCGAGTAGACGAAGCACAAGATTCGTTGCGCAAGTTTTCGCGATTGATGCGCAGTACATTGGAACAAAGTCAGGGCGATGATATTCTCTTAGAAGACGAAATAGATTTCTTGGAAAACTATCTGCATCTTGAACAATTGATTTTAGGCGATAACTTTTCGTTTAAAATATCAGTAGATGATTCCATCGATGTTGCTTACGAACGCATTCCTTCGTTGATTTTGCAGCCAATTGTTGAGAATGCGTTGAAACACGGGCTGCGCACAAAGCAAGGGGAACGCAAATTGAATATTTCTTTCACTTTAGAAGAGAAGGAAGAGCAAACCACAATGCAGATAACAATTGAAGATAATGGCATTGGCAGGAAAGCATCCGCAGAATTAAACAAAGACCGAAAACAACATCAATCGTTTGCCACTAAATCCATTGACAATCGCATTAAGATTATCAATACAACAGCCGGTTTCGGAAAAATGAAAATGGAAACAATGGATGTAATGGAAGATAGTGTTGCGCTTGGAACAAAAGTTCAGTTGTCCATTATACAAGGGTAATTTAGCGTACTCGAATTTTCTCCCATGCTTTCACGAAGCTATCTTTTCTATCGCGGGCAATAGGCACTTGTGTTTCGTTTTCCATAATGGCGGTACCACCATCCGATTTTATAAACTGCTTTATGCCTTTCAAATTCACTAAATAGGAGCGATGTATTCTAAAGAACGACATTTGTTCCGTCAACAACTTTTCAAAGGATTTTAAAGGCTTTGAAACAACAATTTTTTTGCCGTTAGCCAATTCCACTTCGGTATATACATTATCGGCTTTCATCACCAGAATGTCTTTCATTTCTACAAATACAACGCCATCGGCTAGTGGTAAAGCAATCTTTTCAAAAGTATTATTGGCAATCGATGCTTTAAGCGCTAAGTTTCGCTCGCTCTGTCCGAAATTCAATTTCTTCTCTACCTTTTTTATCGCCTTTTCTAGCAGTTCTTTCTCTACCGGTTTCAGCAAATAATCAATAGCCGATAACTGAAAAGCACGAACAGCAAACTCAGAGTAACTTGTAACATAAATCAATTCAAACAGAATATCTTCCTCATTAAAAAACTCAAGTAATTGCAAGCCTGTAATACCTGGCATGTCAATGTCTGAAAATACAATGTCGGGTTTATGGCGGTTAATCAATTTTACTCCCTCTGCTACATTAGAAGCAATATCAATTACTTCCAACTCTGGTGCCACTTCACCCAATAGTTTTTTTAGTGTTTCTTGCGCTAAAACCTCATCGTCTATTATTATTGCTCGCATATATCTATTGTTACAATGATATGAAAATGAATAGAGAACCAAAAAGTTCTACAGTAGTATTATTTCGGTATGTTATTCTAGAAACAAAAAATCCTGCCATAATGTTGACAGGATTTTTTGTAAATATCGAGTGAAACGATTATTTCGTTACAGCGAATTTTCCATTCACTAAAGTTTCATTTTGTTTGTTCACTACACGGAAGAAATAATTGCCGTTAGCAAAATTACTTACGTTGAACACAGTTTTGTTGTTTTCTATTGCTTGTGTACTGATAACCTTTCCGGTGATATCTAACATTTGAATAGTTGTTCCAAACAACTGTTGATCCGTTTCAATGTTCAATACACTACTTGCAGGATTAGGATACATATTGAAAAGAATGTCTTCTGAAATTTTATCAATCGAAGAACAAACTTTAACTACAATAGTCTCTGTTGCGCTAGCTGTACATCCATTATTATCAGTATACTCATAAGTAATAACAGTATTTGCTGTTCCTGCTGCAGCCGGATTGAATGAACCACCGGTTACACCTGTACCTGAGAATGTTCCACCTGCGGGAGAACCACCGGTTAAAGTAATTGCACCTGCGTTTTTACAAAGGGTATCTGGATTGCCGGTTAATGCAACAGTTGGAAGTGGATTAACGATTACGTTCACTACCTCTGATGTATCTTTGCGAGATCCATTGGTAACTTCAACACTATACGCACCTGAAATTGTAGCAGGGAATCTATCAAATGTTGCACCCGGAATTGCAGCGTTGTTATTTAACCAACGATAGGTATAACCCGGAATGTTATCTGTTTCAAAACGAACGGTATCGCCTGCGCAAACGGCTTGCGGTCCAAAAAGATTAGATGGACGGATATACGCTTTAAACGCAGTATCTAATCCCAGGAATTTCAAATCATCAGCCCAAAGTGTTGACCCTTTTACACCACCACCAAAACTTGCACTCGAAAGCAATTGGATGTATAAAGTGTCAGGCGCTAAAGCCGATTGATAGTTGATTTTACCTTTCAATACAATATAACTGCCTTGTGGAGTTGCAGAAAGTTGAGCGTTACCTACAACCAATCTTCCGTTAGGGCCAGGTACAGCTTTAGTTAATGTAACTATTGCACCTCCTGTATCAGGGGCAGCCGTTCCGCTCGTATATTTGTAAGCGAATGAGAAAGAATCCGGACGATCAGTATATCCGATTCCTTTTAAATCAAGATTTTGTGTTGCAAAATTCAATGTCAATGTTCCTAAGCTGGTAACCCCAGGTACTAAAATTGTTTGTCCAAGTAACGCAATCGTTACTGAGTCTGTTTTGCAGCGCAAAGCTCCGGTACCAACATAAATATCACCGGCATTGGTTTCTTTTTCAACCCCACCCGGATCTGAACCTGAGATACCTTTAATAATTGCATCCGAGTTTCCCCATCCATCGGGGTTTCCGCCTGTCCAGTTTTCGAAACCGGCATTAGGTATTTGCGTTTGAGCAAAAGTGCTCAGCGTAGAGGTGACAAGAACAAAGAGAAATAGAAATTTGGATTTCATAAGTGTTATTATTTTTCGTGAATGTAAGCCAAAAATGAATACAACGTATATGTTATCGGAAAAAAATATGCACGATTAGCAGTAAAGTACAGGTGGCGATGTAGAATAATTCTATTTTTTTATACCTAGTAAGCCTTTTATCACCTCACTGGCGAGCACACAACCAAAGATAGCCGGCAAATAGGAGATTGTTCCAATCACCGATTTTTTGGGTCCGCTCGCTACCTCCCTTACGCGATTATAGTCGGGTTGTTCAGTTGAAAAAACAGCCTTGATACCCCTATAAACCCCTTTTTGATGTAAACGCTTTCGTACTTTATAGGCTAATTTACAATTGAATGTTTTAGAAATATCGGTTACCTGAACTTTTGAAGGATCTAATCGTCCTCCGGCCCCCATCGAACTGATGAACTTGATTTTATGGTTGTAGCAATAATGTATCAATGAAACTTTCGGTGTAAGCGTGTCAATACAATCTACCACAAAATCATATTGATTGTCATGAAACAGGCCAATAAACTCCTTTTCTCCAAAAAACTCACCTATCACCTGCAATTGTATTTCCGGATTGATGTCTAGCAATCGCTGGCGCATAACCTCTGTTTTCTTTTGTCCGTCAACACTCGCCAGGGTTATAATTTGGCGATTTCTATTGCTCGCTTCTACCACATCGCCATCAATTATCGTCATACGGCCAACTCCGGTTCGGGCAATCATTTCGGCACAAATACCCCCCACACCACCTAATCCAACTACCAAAACATTACTGTTGATTAGTTTTTTTAAATCCTCATCGCCCAGCATTAACTGGGTCCTCGACATCCAATACGGAATTTCCATAGTTATTTATATACAATACGAACTAAAAAAAATCGTTTTTAAAAACAAAACATTAATTTCATCTGCACTTAATTTCGTTTGATGCCTCTTTTAAAACGTTTTGGTAAAATTAATGTATTGACTCAAATTCAATATTTCTTTTTGATGCCACCTCAGCATCTCATTCGAAATATTCTTTTCTTAGTGGTACTCTTTTCATTCCAATCGTCAATATTTGCTGCAAAAGATGCATTTAGTCTTTATTTAAATCTAAATGAATGCGAAAACAATTCGCTTCATATTGTTATGCGAACACCACCTATCGAGCTTAGAAAAGTTCGATTTGTAATTCCTTCTAATATTCCGGGTACTATATCCGAATTAAAAACGGGTAAGCTGTTTTCCAATATTCGAGCCTATAATACTGCCAACGAAGTATTAACGGTGGAACCCTATTCAATGAATGAATATGAAATTACTATTCACGGACAATTAGCTCGAATAGAATATGACGTACACGATTCATGGCATTTTCAAAATGGCAATTTAATTCTTCCGCAAATTGGAACCAGTTTCAAGCCCGGCACACAATTTTTATTGAATTTTCATGCTTTAGCAGGCTATATCCAAGGCTTTGAAGATTTTCCTTTTCATGTTGAAATTAAGAAGCCGCATCAGTTGTATACTATTTCCGGATTAGATATTACCATGAACGATTCGTTAGATATTGCTGAGGCAGGGCAAGGATATTTAGAACTCATCGATAACCCGATTTTATATTCTAAAGAGAAAGAGCGCACTTTTATTGTAGGGAAAACAAAATTTAAAATCGGCTACTATACGGAAGGGGTAGACAATCAATCTTTAACAATCGAAAAAGTATTGAAATCGGTGTGTGAATCAGCTAATGCTTACTGTGAAGGCTTTACGGAAAAACAATACACCTTCATTTTAAATTATGTATTACCGGAAAGTGATCCATTTAAGGCGGAAGAGGCTTTTGGTGCAGTAGAGCATTCCAAATCGGCCGTATTTTATTTTCCTATTACCAACAACATGTACAAATTTGAACGCGACTTGTCTTACACTTGCGCACACGAATTAATGCATTTGTTCGGTCCGTTGAAAATGCAAACCGATGTAACTAGTAAAATCAATTTCAGAGCCAAAAGTCAGTCGGAAAATTTATGGATGTACGAAGGCTTTACCGAATATCTATCGCTCCAAATGTTATATCAACAAGAGTTGATTACTGAAACGGAATTCATCAACGAAATTCGCAACAAAATCAACTTGGTAAACTACACGGAAAACTATGCCCTATCCGATGCCAGTAAAACCTGCTATTTGGAGGGTAACGAGAAAATGTATAAATCGTTTTATACCAAAGGGGCACTCATTGCCATGATGATGGATTTGAAATTAATGAAGTTGAGCAAAGGTAAAATGAGTTTAAAATCTTTGCTTATCGATTTGCAATCGGCCTCTCGCGAAAACTATGTGATGCGCGATGAACAAATGACCGATGAGTTGGCTAAATATTCCTATCCTGAAATCAAAGATTTTTTGCAAAAGTATGTGCGTGATACTATCAGCCTCAATTACAACGAGTATTTGAGTTCTATAGGATGGAAATATGAAACACAGAAAACAGATACTTCGAAAATGTATGTGAGCGCTGTATACCGCTATTCTAAAGCCACTAAAGAATATTTCTTAGCTAATATTTCTATCGATCAAGTTGGTTTCCGTGAAGGGGATGTGCTATTGGCTATTAATAAAAAGAAAGTCACAAAGGAAAATTTAAATAGTCTCATCGATAAATACAGTGCTACTAATTACAACAAACAGGTTACGTTTTTGGTGCGTAGAAATAATAAAGAAGTAGAACTCTCGGGCCCTCCGATTCTGGTAACCAAAAACCAGAAGAACATGATTGTAGTGGAGAAGAAAATAGAATATGAGAAGAACGATTTGCGCAAAATTTTCTCCGGTGGGGGCGGTTCTAGAAATCAGGCATTCCGCATTCTGAATTGATACAACCACTATCCCTTATCTCCTAAATTCTTAAAATTTGTAAACGCATACGTCATTGGGCAATCAAATGCCTTCGATGACTGAAAATCACATACAGGTTAAGTTTGAAGCGTTAATGTTGCATAACCTATTTTTCGAAAACCATGATAACTATTTCTACCTCTGGAAGGAATGCGTTGCTGTGTATGCTTTTGTTTCTTTCTGCATTCACACTTCAAGCGCATAAAAAGTCGCCTCCTTTGAATGTGCCTAAAGTGAGTCGTTTGGGCGTATACCAAGGCTACAGCACAAAAACGTATCAGGGCTACGATTATTTTTCGAAGTACATACCCATGCGCGATAGTGTAATGTTGGCTGCTGATATTTATTTACCCAAAAAAATGGAGAAAGGAAAGAAGGTGCCAACACTGCTTTATTTAACTCGCTATGTGCGTTCTATTCGAGCTAAGTTTCCGTTGTGTTTGGTGAAAGACCCGGTTTTTGGGGTAGTGAAAGAATCTGAAATTGAATTCTTTACTTCATTTGGGTATGCATGTGTTGTTGTGGATGTGCGCGGAACCGGTGCTTCCCAAGGGGAACGAAAAATGGAGTTTAGCCCGGAAGAAATTGCCGATGGGAATGATGTAGTGAATTGGATTGTTAAACAAACATGGAGCGATAAAAATGTGGGCAGCACAGGTGTTTCCTATTTAGGCACAACTGCAGAAATGTTGCTCGTTAACCAGAACCCACATGTAAAAGCATGTATACCGCGTTCATCGATTTTCGATTTATACGGAACAGTTCTTTTCCCGGGTGGTGTTTGCCAAGGCCCGTTTGTAGAGGTGTGGGGACAAACAACGGAATCATTGGATAACAACGACTTCGATATTTTCGGAAAGAAATCGCGATTGGTAAAAGGGATACATTTTGTACAACACGATCGCAGACGGTTGATGCTAAAGCAAGCAATAGCTGCACATCAAAACAATTTTAATGTATCGGGTAGTTTAGAGTTTGTTGAATCCAGAAACGACTCATTAGAAGGTTTAGGGGCTTCCTGCGAAAGTTTTAGTGTACATACTTTTCTTGATGCTATTGAAAAGTCAAAAACCCCTATTTACCGTATTGGTGGGTGGTATGATGGGGCGTTGTCAAAGTCTTGTTTTGATGGATATCTGAATACCAGTAATACTGTAAAAGTTTTGGTTGGTCCATGGGATCATGGTGCTAGAAATAATGTGAGTCCCTTTGCTACTTCGAAACAGGTGGATTTTGATATTTATACTGAGATGTTGCGCTTTTTTGATTATTATCTAAAAGGCATCGATAACGGTATACAAAATGAACCGGTGTTTAGTTATTATAAAGTAGGGGAGGAGTCGTTTAGCACAAGTAATAAATGGCCAAGCGAACAAGCTAAGATGCAGCATTATTTTTTCTCTTCTGATAAGCAATTAGAACCGGAAGCATTAAATGTGAAAGTTGGCGAGTTGAGTTATAAGATAGATTACACGGCTTCTTCAGGAATTACTTCCCGATGGAATAGTGTAACACCATTATCGATGAATGGTCCCACCAATTATGCCAATCGAGCAGAGGAATGCAAGAAGTTGTTATCGTTTGATGCAGATGCTACAACGATACCTTTTGAAATTTCCGGTTATCCGGTGGTGAATATATCAATTGCTTTCGATTCATCAGATGCAGCCGTGTTTTGCTATTTAGAAGATGTTGCTCCGGATGGAACGGTAACATACATTACAGAAGGAATGTTTAATCCTAAGTTTAGAAAACTAGCGGAAAGTCCTGTTTATAAAAGCGTTTATCCTCAACATTCATTTCGAAATGAAGATAAACAAACTATTGTTCCTTTTCAATTCATGGACGTAACATTCGATTTACTGCCAATTGCTTACTTGATGAAAAAAGGACATAAACTTCGTCTCTCTATTGCCGGAGCCGATGAAACTCATTTTGATTTTCCGGAACATCAACCAACTGTGATGAAAGTGAAGTGCAGTAGTGTGAATCCTTCATTTGTAGAATTGCCAGTGATACAGCATTAAAGCCTATTTCACAATAGTGGCACTTCTTCTACTCAATGTGATATTGCCGTTTTGAATGGTGTCTGTTTTTTTGATGGAGTGAATTATGGTATTTCCTTCTACATGCTTTATGACTTTCTTCCGATTTGAAAAATTGATGTAGATGAAAACACTTTCTCCTCTATAGCTTCTCTTATAGCCAATCACACCATTCGGTAAATTGTTATTATTAATCATCGTTAATTCTCCTTCTTTTAATGGAAGAAGTGTACTACGAAGTAATAGTAATTGTTGCGTTGCGTAATAAAGTGATGATGGGTCTTGTTGAGCGGTTGTTGCATTCACAAACCTAAAGTCTTTTTGTATGGGTAACCATGTTGATTGTCCATTAGTGAATCCTGCGTTGATAGTGGTATCCCACTGCATGGGTGTTCGCATTTCATCGCGATTAATACTCTCGTTTATCATGTCAAACAAAAAACGTGGAACGTGTTTGTATTTCTGTCCTAATGGATCGAGTGCATATTTGTAAGAACGTTTCACCCCCTGCATACCTATTTCTTCACCATAGTAAAAACAAGGTACAGCACGGGTTGTGAACTGAATGAACTGCACAAGCTTATACTTCTCGATATCTCCTTTTAATCTCCGTAGATTTCTTCTTCTGTCGTGATTACTAAATGTAAATACCGGAGAGAATGGTTTAGGGAAGTCGTTGTTTAATGTTGTAATCAACTTCGAAAAGTATGTAGGCGAGAAGCGCATACGTAACATTTCAAAATTGAATGAAAGTGTTATTCCGTCATTATTTTCTTTGCCTAAAAATTCACGTTGATGTTGATGCGAACCAAAAATTTCTCCTAACAACATTCGTCCTCCAAATTCTTCACAAACAGCCCGAAGTTCTTTGGCAAAGCGGGCATTGTCTTCATCGCAAATTGTTCTCTTGTGCGAAGGCGTATTACTTCTGAGTTGTGCATCTTCATATAAGGCATCAAACATATCTAATCTAAATCCATCTACACCTCTTTTTAGCCAAAAGCGAACAATGTCAAACATGGCTTTTTTTACTTCCGGATTTCGATAATTCAAATCGGGCTGGAAGGGAAGGAATGCAGCGTAATAATATTGATTTCGCGAAGCAACATAGTGCCAAGCTTTTCCACCCGTAACACTTTTCCAATTGTTGGGCTTATCGGTCCATAAATACCAATCTGCTTTTGGATTTGTTTTTGATGAAGCCGACTCGGTAAACCATTGATGTTGATCGGAAGTATGATTCATCACCATATCAAAAACGATTTTCATTCCCCGTTTATGCGTTTCAACGATCAATTGCTCTGCATCTTGCATGGTGCCGTATTCCGGGCTAATGGCCATATAATCGGAAATGTCGTATCCGAAATCTTTTTGCGGACTCGCATAAAAAGGGGAACACCAAATCGTTTTAAATCCGAGTTGTTGAATATAATCAAGCCTACTGATAATCCCTTGTATATCGCCAATGCCATCGCCATTGCTATCTTGATAGGAGCGTGGATAAATTTGATAAATACTTGTGCTGTGATACCAAGGAAGGGTATCGGTGTTATTTTGAGCGAATAGAAAACTATGACAGAAGAAGAACAATGCAATTGAGCCTATTTTCTTAATGTGACGTAAAAAGGAATACATACAATTAGTTTAATCTGTTAGTCCAAGAAGTTGATGCGACCATGCCCTTGTTGTAGTCGCTAAGTTTTTATCGTCCATTAAATGTTGCCCGTACGAGGGAATCATTTGCTTTAACTTAGTTTGCCAAGCAGTACTCTTCATTTCTTTTGGAAAACATTTGGAAAGTACATCCAACATTATACTTACAGCTGTAGAAGCGCCAGGCGATGCACCAAGCAAGGCGGCAACACTTCCATCTTGAGAAGCTACTATCTCGGTTCCAAATTCTAAAACACCGCCCTCATCGGTATCTCTTTTAATAACTTGAACCCTTTGCCCTGCATCGGCCAATACCCAATCTTCGTTTTTGGCGTCCGGTACAAATTCGCGCAATGCATTCATGCGTTCCTCCATACTCATACTTACTTGTTCAATCAAATACTTTGTGAGGGCAACGTTATGTAAACCAACACCTAAAAGCGAGATGATGTTATGGGGAGCTATCGATAAAGGTAAATCTAAAAAGGATCCTTCTTTTAAAAACTTAGTTGAAAATCCGGCAAATGGCCCGAATAGCAATGCTTTGTCGCCATCAATCACTCGCGTATCTAAATGGGGTACCGACATGGGTGGTGCACCAATAGCCGCTTTCCCATATACTTTGGCATTATGTTTTTGAATTACCTTTTTGTTTTTGCAAATCAACCACTGGCCACTTACCGGAAAACCTGCAAAGCCTTTTGCTTCTCGTATGTCAGACTTCACCAATAAATGCAATGCTCCACCTCCTGCACCAATAAAAACAAATTTTGCTTTTACTGTTTTTCGTTCTCCGCTGTTTTCATCTTTCACTTTTACTAACCATGTGCCATCTGCTTGTTTGGTCAGGTCACGTACTTCATGTTGGAGATGCACATTTACATTCGGACAATCTTCATCTACATGCTTAAATAGTATTTCAGTTAATGCTCCGAAATTCACATCAGTACCTATTTTAATGTGCGTGGCGGCTAATTTTTGTTTTGTATCTCGTTTAGCCATCACCAACGGAATCCATTGTTTCAACAGTTTATTGTCTTCAGTGTATTCCATGCTTTCAAACAAATGACAAGCTTTCAAGGCTTCAAATCGCTTCTTCAAATAAGCAATATTCTCATCGCCCCAAACTAAACTCATGTGCGGTATGCTATGAATGAAATTTCTTGGATTTGCAATATAATGTTGCTCACATAAATAAGCCCAAAACTGTTTTGAAACTTCGAACGATTCAATGATTTTTATGGCTTTTGAAATGTCAATGGAACCATCTTCTTTTTCGGGAGTATAGTTTAATTCACACAAGGCGGAATGCCCTGTTCCTGCATTATTCCATGCGTTCGAGCTTTCTAATGCAACAGCACTTAATCGTTCGTAAACTTCAATACTGCAATTCGGGTTAAGTTCTTTTAAAAAAATACCCAACGTTGCACTCATTATTCCACCTCCAATCAAAACAACATCAAAAATTGGTTCCTCCACTTCTTCCATGATTTTATTTGAGACGAAATTTAGCCATTTTTCTTTCGTATATGTAAAGGAAATTCATTTGGTTGATTTAAAAGAAAAAGCCCGATAAAATCGGGCTTCTTTGCTATCGCTATTTGTGTTTATCTAATCAAGGTTATACTTCCTTTTTGCAATGGCATGGCATAACCGTTGATAAATGTAATACGCAATTCATAAACATACACCTGAGGGTTTTGTAACACTCCGTGGAATGTACCGTCCCAACCAAACTGACTATCATTTGTGTCGAATACTTTTTCACCCCAACGGTTGTAGATAATCATGCTCATTTCTTTCCACAAGTTTTTCTTTCCATATATCTCGAAGATATCGTTAAAGCCATCACCATTTGGAGTGAATGCATTTGGAACATAAATCTGATAGTCCGGAATCACAGTAATCTTTACTGTATCGTGGGCTTTACAACCATTTGTATCAATTACCGACAAGGTATATTTAATCGAAGCTACTGTGTTTACGATAGGATTACTGCAATCGCTGCAGCTTAAATAGATTGGAGGTGTCCATGTGTAGCTTATAGGAGCTGAAGTTCCATTTACTACAGGGTTTAATTGTATGCTTTCTCCTAAGTTAATTTCAACGGAAGTTAAGTTGGTGATGGAAAGACTTCCTCCTTCAACAATAGTAGACGATTGCGTTAATGTACAACCGTTGCCGTCAGTCACCGTGAGGTCATATTGACCGCCATGTAAACCGGTCAATCCTGATGCTGTAGAGCCGTTCGACCAATTGTAATGATACGGAAGTATACCTCCTGTAACACTTGGTATCACAAAGCCTTTGGCAACATCCGGACAAGGATTATCTTTTATAGCAATGGTCATTGATGGTTCTCCATCAATGTTTACGATAACATCATCAGAGGCAGTACATCCATTTGCAGGATCAGTAGCTGTTACAGTATATGTATTCGGGCTAGATACAACAGTCGAAGAAGAAGTGGCCCCATCGCTCCATGCAAAGCTAGCTCCACTTGCTCCTGAACTTGCTGTTAAAGTTACGGATGTAATTAAACAAGTCAATTTTGTGTCGACACCAGCATTTACAGATGGTGGTGTAATGTTTTGATTGACTACAACTTGATCTACAGATTGGCAACCATTCACAGCGTCAGTTACTGTCAATGAGTATGTATTCGGATAACTTGTTGATGTAGATGGAGTAGTTGCTCCATCACTCCAAGCGAATGTTGCTCCCGGAGTTGAAGATGAACCATTTAATGTAACTGTGGTAACAGCACAAGTTAATAGCTGATCAGGTCCGGCATTCACATTTGGGGCATTTACATTTGTTGTAACATTTACATTATCAGATGCAGTACAGCCGTTTACCGGATCAGTCACAAGAAGTGTAAATGTGCCTGCTGTATTCACCGTTGCAGCGGCTGAAGTCCCATTATTAATAGTTCCCGGTCCGCTCCATGTAAAGTTAACGCCTGCAGTTGTAGAACTACCGGAGAGCGTTGCAGAGGTATTTACGCACGTTAATACTTGATCCAAACCAGCACTTACGTTTGGTGCAACTGTATTTTGTGTAACATCAACTGCGTCAGCAGCTGTACAGCCATTGGTAGGGTCTGTAGCCGTTACGGCATAGGTATTTGGTGTTGTTACAGTATTAGCCGAAACGTTTATTCCATTGCTCCATGCAAATGTTGCTCCACTCACCGTTGATGTTGCTGAAAGATTAATCGATGTTACAACGCAAGTTAATAATGCATCTGCTCCGGCATTAATGGTAGGTGGAGTTATATTTTGTGTTACTACCACTGCATCGCTCGCTGTACAACCATTTGTAGGACTGGTAGCTGTTACAGTATAAGTGTTTGGAAGTGTTACCGTGTTAGTAGCTGTATTCACTCCATTTGACCATGCGAATCCAGCCCCAACTGCGTTTGAAGTAGCCGTAAGTGAAATCGAAGTGACCGTACATGTTAATGTGCCATCATTGCCTGCATTAACAGTTGGAGGTGTGATATCCTGCAGTACATCCACTTGGTCAACAGCCAAACATCCGTTGATGGTGTTAGTTGCTGTAACATAATAGGTATTAGGTGTTGAAACAGCAGTAGAAGCAGTTGGTGCTCCATTACTCCAGGCAAATGTTACACCTGGTGTTAAGGACGTAGCAGTAAGATTTACACTAGTAATAGCACAGGTAAGTAATTGATCAGGTCCCGCATTAATGTCAGGTGTATTTACATTAGGTGTTATATCTACTACATCAGATGCTGTACAGCCATTCAATAAATCTGTAACTGTTAGCGTATATGTTCCAACAACATTAATGGTTGGAGTAGCTGTACTTCCTCCGGAAACAATACCTGGTCCACTCCAAGCAAAACTTACACCTGGAGTAGAAGAACTACCAGAAAGGATGGCGGTAGCAGTAGTACAAGATATTGCTTGGTCTGCACCGGCATTTGCATTTGGCGGAGTGGTATTTTGAGTTACTACCACCGCATCGGAAGCTGTGCAACCGTTATATGGATTCGTTGCAGTAACAGTATACGTATTCGGAGTAGAGACAGTATTGTTTCCTGTATTCGTTCCGTTACTCCATGCAAAAGTTGCGCCTGTTGTGGTTGATGTAGCTTGAAGTACAAGCGAAGTTCTCACGCAATTCAGCACCGTATCAATACCAGCATTAATAGTAGGCGGAGTAATATCTTGTGTTACCGCTACTGCATCGGAAGCCGTACATCCATTGTATGGATTAGTAGCTGTTACTGTATATGTATTTGGAGTAGATACAGTATTATTCGCTGTATTCGTTCCATTGCTCCACGCAAAGGTTGCTCCTGTAGTGGTTGAAGTCGCTTGAAGCACAAGTGAAGTTCTCAAGCAATTCAGTAACGTATCAATACCTGCATTCACATTAGGAGGAGTGATATTTTGAGTTACCACCACCGCATCAGAAGCCGTACAACCGTTTGCAGGATTGGTTGCAGTTACAGTGTAGGTATTCGGAGTAGACACTGTATTATTCGCTGTATTCGTTCCATTACTCCAAGCAAAAGTTGCTCCAGTAGTGGTTGATGTTGCTTGAAGTACAAGCGATGTTCTCACGCAATTCAGCACTGTATCAATACCTGCATTTACAGTAGGCGGAGT
>ENA-UOYA01000900-UOYA01000900.1-activated-sludge-metagenome-genome-assembly--contig:-NODE-900-length-34853-cov-7.907150_pt1 | contig 34853 bp, 29 predicted proteins | sample MGYA00238163_ERZ764804 | MGnify/ENA primary metagenome ERZ764804 (study PRJEB28919, sample SAMN05720223) | activated sludge metagenome | isolation source: Anaerobic digester | place: Hong Kong...
TGCGCAGCGTCCTGTGCCTGTTCGAAGGCGTGGTTTCGGGCGCCGCGGATGGATATGCCCGCATGAGCGGCAAACCTGCCGTTACGCTGCTGCACCTGGGGCCGGGACTGGCCAACGGCCTGGCGAACTTCCACAACGCGCGCAAAGCGCGCTCGCCGGTGGTGAGCATCGTCGGCCAGCATTCCACGCAGCACCTGCCCTTTAATGCACCCCTGACCACCGACATTGAGCAACTGGCGAGGCCCGTCTCAGGCTGGGTCCACACCCTCACGTCTCCAGGACGGATGGGGGCGGTGGCCATCGAAGCCATCACGGCGGCACTCCAGCCCCCAGGACAGGTGGCCACTTTGATCGTGCCGGCGGATTACTCTTGGAGCGAAGCGGGCGCGCCCGGCGAGGCAATCGCCCGCCCCGTGCGCGAGTTGCCGGATGCCGCACGGATTCGCACCGTCGCCGAAATCCTGCGATCAGGCCGTTCGGCGGCGATGCTGCTCAGCGGGAGGGCGTTGCTCGACCGGGCACTCATTGCCGCGGCGAAGCTGGCCGAAGCAACCGGCGTCCGGGTGTTCGCGGACCGCTATGCGGCGCGGATGCAGCGCGGCGCGGTGCGCTTCGCACCCGAGAAGATCCCTTACTTCCCCGAGCCGGCTCTCGAGTCGCTTGCCGGCATTGAACACATGATCCTGGTGGAGGCGTACCCGCCGGTATCATTTTTCGGCTATCCGAATTTGCCGAGCCTGATGGCGCCGCCGGATTGCCCCATGCACGTACTGGCAACGCCGGAAGAAGACGGGACGGGCGCGCTGGAAGCATTGGCCGAAGAGTGCGGCGCGAGAAAGGCTCCTGCCCCCGCGGCAACGCTGCGACCGGAGCTCCCGCGCGACGGCGCACTCACCGCGCAAACAATCGGCCGTACCCTTGCCGCCCTGATGCCGGATGACGCCATCATCACCGACGAGATGGTCTCGTCGGGCGAAGCCGTCTGGCGGGAACTCGAAGGCGCACCGCCGTTCGACTACCTGCCCGTGACCGGCGGAAGCATCGGACAAGGCTTGCCCGTCGCCCTGGGAGCCGCGCTGGCTTGTCCCCGGCGCAAGGTGATCGCCCTCGAAGCGGACGGCAGCGGGATGTACACGCTTCAGGCGCTCTGGACCATGGCACGCGAGAACCTGGACGTAGTGACGGTAATCTTCGCGAATCGCAGTTACCGCATCCTGAACATCGAGTTGCGCCGCACAGGCGCGGCGGAAGCGGGACCGCGGGCGGCTGAGATGATGGACATCGGCCACCCCGATCTGGATTGGGTGGCGCTCGCGCGCGGACAAGGCGTGGAGGCAACGCGCGCCACGACCGCCGCGGAATTCGCCGCCCAATTCGGCGCCGCCATGCGCGAACGGGGCCCACGGCTGATCGAAGCCGTCCTGGCAGACGAGTAGTGTAGTCTTGTTAGGAAAGCCATGAGGATCCTCAGCATCGGAGAAGTGCTCTGGGACGTTTTCCCGGACCGGGAGAAACTGGGCGGTGCGCCGTTTAATTTCTGTTATCACGCCCACCGGCTGGGTCATGAAGTGCTCTTCCTGAGCGCGGTCGGAGAGGACCCGCGCGGAGACGCGGTCCTGGCGCAGGCCGAGGACATGGGCCTGCGAACCGATTTCATACGCCGCGTCCAGGCGCCCACGGGCGTCGTGACGGTGGCATTGGATGCGGCGGGGAAGCCCACCTTCACCATCCACCGGCCGGCGGCCTACGATCTGCTGCGGCTGTCGGAGAGCGATTTCGCGGCGATTGCGAAGTGGCGGCCGGATTGGATCGCCTTCGGCACGCTGCACCAGATGGATCCCTCGATCCGCGCGCTGCTCCAGCGGCTGATCGACGACAACCCGCAGGCGCGCCGGCTCTACGACATTAATCTTCGAAAAGAATCCTATACTCCTGAACTGATCGCCGGGCTGCTTCCCCAAGCCAACGTCGTAAAGTTGAACGACGATGAAGTGGTGGAGATGGAACGCATGTTCGGAGACGGCGCGGGCTCCATCGAGGCGTTCTGCCGCTCCTGGTCGGCCCGCTACAATTGGGACGCGGTGTGCGTCACGCTCGGCGCGCACGGATGCGCCGTGCTTGTGGGGGGTGAGTTCACCGAAGTCGCGGGCTACAAGGTGAAGGTGGTGGACACGGTCGGCTCCGGCGACGCTTTCACCGCCGCGTTTCTCCATGGCATGGGCGAGAAATGGCCCGCGGGGCGGATCGGCGATTTTGCCAACCGGCTGGGCGCTCTGGTTGCCAGCCGCGCCGGTGGAGTGCCAGAGTGGACACTCGAAGAGTGCGCGGAGCTAGCACGCTAGGGGTTCATCATGAAACTTGCACGACTCATCCCAGTGTTGATTGTTGGCGCAGCCTCGCTGTGGGCTCAGCCCCTGCGCGTGGACGCGGCCAAGCGGCGCTTCAGCTTTGGTGAGACGATCCAGAACGCCCGCCTCGGCCTGGACGTCAACGGCAAGACGTTGTGGGCCGAGGATGCCGTGCCGGCCAAGGGTACCGGTGGCGACACGGGCCGGCTGGTTCTGCGCTTTGTCGAGCCGGCCGTCGAGTGGACTGTCAACTTCGGCGTAGGCACCGACGCCTCGTCGGCCATCATCGAAAGCTCCATCCACAACGCAGGCGCCGCCGCCGTGAAACTGGGCCGCGCGAGGCTCGTGGATGTGAGCGCGCTCAACCTAGGCGCGGCGCCCGAGGACGCCGTCGCATTCCTGGAATCCGGCTGTCAGAACCCTTCCCCCGTCGCAAAACTGAACTCGATGGAGAAGCCGCGCAAGAGCAAGACGCTGGTGCAGATCTACAACCCATCCTCGCGTACCGCATTGCATCTGGGCTTCATTACCTACGACCGCATCAGCACCGTGCACGAACTCACCTGGGACAAGGCGCGCGGCGTGCCGACATTGAGCACCTATTGCGACTTCGAGGGCTTCGAACTCCCCGCGGGCGCGACGGTCTCGACCGAGAAGCTGCGCCTGGCAGCGGGAACCGATCCGTACGCCGAGCTGGACACGTGGGCGAGCCTCGTCCAGTCCCGGTACAAGGTGAGCATCTGGCCCAAGATTCCGGCGGGCTGGGTGGGCTGGAGTTGGGTGGACGGCTTCAACGTCGAGCGTTACGAAGACGTGGTGCTGCGTAATGCGCACGCGATCCGCGAGCGCCTGCCTGACCTCGACATTGAGTACCTCTGGGTGAGCATTGGCAACCTGGAGGACAAACAACCCGGCAATTGGCTGCGCTGGAATTACAAGTTGTTCCCCAGCGGACCGCAGGCACTGATCGGCGAACTGGCGAAGAAGGACTTCAATTTCGGGCTTTGGTGCGGCGCTTTCTGGCTCAGTTCCCGGCTCAAAGACAAAGTCGAGGAATTCCGCGACGCGCTGTTGCTTAAAGACGGCAAACCGCTTGCCGTGCCGCACCGCGAGATCGGCGAAGTGTACGCGCTCGACCCCACGCATCCCAAGACGCACGCATTCCACCGGAAAGTCTTCACCACGTACCGCGAATGGGGCGTGCGCTACTACATGATCGACTTCCAGGACGCCGTCTCCGGCACCACCCCCGGCAACCACATCCCCGACGGTTATTACGACCGTTCGCTCATCCCCGGCCCGCAGGCGTTCCGAACCGGCATGAAGGTGATCAGCGAAGCGGCCGGCAAAGATACGTATCTGCTGCCGAGCACCGGTCCGACGCTGCTGAACGTGGGCTTGGTGGCGGCCAACCGCGTGGGTACCGACTACGGCGAGGGCCGCGCGCTGGATGGTCCCGGCAAGGGCTTCTATCCCGGGACTTTCATGATCAACCGCGCCGAATACTGGACTTCGCACCGCGCCGCAACCAACGCCCTGGCAAGCAACTACTTCACTCACCGCAAGCTGTACCTGGCCGATTCGGGCAACGTGATGACCATCGACAAGCCCATCGCCGTCTCCGACGCGCAGATCACTACCACCATCTTCGGCATCAACGGCAGTCCTCTGATGCTGGGCGACGACATCTCGCGCATGAGCGAGGAGCGGTTGGCCATGGTCAAGCAGGTGTTCCCGCGCTTGCCCGAGGCGGCGCATCCGCTCGACCTTTTCGACAAGCCCGAGCCCGCCTGGCCCGAAACGTTCCACCTGAAGGTGAAGCGTGATTGGGACGAGTGGGACCTGGTGGCGGTGTTCAACTATCGCTCAAAGGCGCTCGACGAGGACATCGCTTTTGAACGGCTGGGCCTCGATCCTGCGGCGTCCTACATTGTGTGGGACTTCTGGAACGAACGCTACCTGGGCGTGCACAAGGGCTCGATCCGCTTCGCCGTCCCAGGGCAATCCGTGAAGCTTCTGCGCATCGCGCGAGAGCGTGCGCATCCCTGGGTGGCCTCCACCGACATGCATGTGCGCCAGGGCCAGGCCGAGATCGTGAACGCGCAGTGGAATCCGGACGATGGCTCCTTGACGATCGAAGCGACGCGTCCGGCCGGATACCGGGGCAACGTGTTCGTGCGCGCGCCCAAGGGACTGGCCATGAAGAATCCCAAAGGGTTCTATGTCGCCAAGGATGCCAACGACAGTTCGCTGATCATTCGCTGCGATTTCGATTTCTCAACGGGTGCCCGGCAGGCGCGCACGCTCGAGTTCGTGCCGATCCCGGCACGCTGATATATACTCGAACCGTCGGAGATCAATCATGACCGAATCAGATCGCAGGCAATTCCTGTCGGGCGTGGCCGGGGCCGGTTTGGCCGCTCGCGCCATGGCGCAAGCCAGCGCCTCCCAGAAGAAACTCCGCATCGGGTTGATCGGCGCCGGAGGCCGGGGAACCTACCTCGGCAAGACCATCCAGCAGTTCACCGAGCAGGGCGAGCCGGTGGAACTGGTAAGCGTGTGCGACATCTACCAGCCACGGCTGGAACGCGCCGAAGTGGCGTTCAAGGCCAAGGGATATGCGCGCACCGCGGACATGCTGAAGGACCCGAACCTGGACGCGGTCATCATCGCCACACCGGACCGCCAGCATGTCTTCAACACCATGGATGCGATTCGCGCCGGCAAGGACGTCTATTGCGAGAAGCCGGTGACGCATTGGGCGCAGTTCGACAGGCTCAAGGAACTGGTGCACGAGAACCGCAAGCTGAAGCGCGTGGTTCAGGTCGGCACGCAGTACGTTTCCGACACGGTGTGGGAACGCGCGGGCGAACAGATCCGCCAGGGCGCCATCGGCAAGGTGGTCCACGCGCAGAGCTGCTACTTCCGCCGCGGCGATTCGGGCGAGGCCGGCATGCCCATCGACGATCCCAACGCCAAACCCGGCGTCGGCGTGGATTGGGAGACCGCCCAGGCCGATGCGCCGCGCCGGGAGTTCACCGTGAGCCGGTTATTCCAGTGGCGCTTGTACATGGATTATTCGGGCGGCCCGCTCACCGACACCTATCCGCACATGCTCACGCCGCTGGTGAAAATGCTTGACGCGGGCTTCCCCAAGAAGGTGGTGGCAACGGGCGGGCGGTTCTATTACGGCGGGTTGCGCGACGTGCCGGACACGATGGACCTGTTGATCCAATACCCGCAGGGAATGGATATCGCTTTCCTGGGCAGCTTCGTGAACTACGTCGGCATCGAGACGCTGGTGCGAGGCTCGGAAGGCACGGCGCGCAAATCGGATCTGGCCATCACGCTGGAGCCGATGAAGGGCGTCGACAAACCCCGGCAGGAGCTTCCCACCGACACGCAGACGCGCGGCGAGGGCCACTCGAACCTGGCCATCGCGCACATCAAGGACTTTCTGAACTGTGTGCGCACCCGCGGCACGCCGCGCGGCGACCTGGAACTGGCCTATCGAGTCCAAGTGCCCCTCATCATGGCCATGCAGTCCCACCTGCACAACAAGGTGGCCCTGTTCGACGCGGATTCAGAGACGATCCAACTGGTGTAAGGCAGCAGCTGGCATAATCTCCAGCCCGGCGAATTCGGCGCGGAAGCCGGCGGCTTTCGGGCTGCAGGCGTAAAGGCCGCACTGCGCTTCCTTCCCTTCGACGCCTGCAAGGTGCGCCATGCGGATCATGTTCCACTCCGCCGCAGCGCTCTCCCGGGAGTCCACCAGGAAATCAGCGCCCTCACGCCGGACCCGCAGCTCGACCGAGTTGTGCTCGCGCGGGAAGTCCCGGACGGACCAGTCCGAGAAACCGCCGGCCGTCACCACCACGCCCAGCTTCGCCGGTCCCTCGGGTTCGTATTCGACTGAGGTCTTGAGCCAACAGCCGGCTGAAAAGCGCACCATCAGACCGGCTTGATCGTACTGATGCCGCGGATGGAAGAACACTTCCACCGTCATGACGAAATCACCGGTAACGCGTGCGCGCAGGAAGTGCCCATTGTCGGCCCGGAAGCCGTAGTGGGTCTTCTGCCAAAAATCGGTCCCGGCGCCTGGCATCACGACCAGCCGGTGCGACACGGTGTCCACTGCCCACTCCTCCGGCTCATTGAACCAAGTGAGTTGGGGATTCAGATCGGGCTTGTCGAACGTCTCTTCGATCAAGATGTCGATACTCCTCTCGAATCGTGCTGCTCGACGGCTGGCCTACCGCCGCGGACCGCGCGCAGCATCGCGCCGTCTACGTTCATCAGCGCGAGCGCCGAACGCGGGAACCGCTCCTGCACTTTGCTGTCCACTTGCACGCTCAAGTTGTCTACCAGCAGGTTGCGCACGTTGGCGATGGTGCAGTAGGACGGGTGCCGGGCGTAGATGGTCAGACGGTCGTCCTTCGGATTGATGGTCCCTCCGGCATGCTTCTTCTTCTGGCTGTAATCGAATGCGGCGGAAACGCGGAAGCAGATGTTTGAAAGCGTCAGGTTTTCGATGATACTTTCGCGCATGCCCTGGATGAGAATGCCGTTGTCGCTGCGGATGAAGATGTTGTTGAACAGGATGTTGCGCATCGCACCGATGGCCGAATTGTCGTGCCGTTTCTCAATGTCCATGAAGATCGGGTAGATCATGTTGCGCAGACGTTCCGGGTTCACCTGCATGGAATCGCGCAGCGTTTCGATCGTCAGGTTGGAAACCGTGACGCCGTCGATCGCGCCGCCGTCCTTGATGAAGAAGCCGACGCCGACCGTAGAGTTGCGTACGGTGCAGTTCGAGATGGCGATGTTGCGGTAGTCGCCGAAAGAACCGGTGCCCAGTTTGATGGCCGTGGCGATGCTCTCGGTGGTGCAGTTGGTGACAACGACGTCCTCGCACGGGACGCCTTTGTCGGTCTTGAGGCAGATGCAGTCGTCGCCGGCCGTGATGTGGCAATTGGAAATGCGCACGTCGCGGCAGGATTCCGGGTCGATGCCATCGCTATTGGTGCGGAAGTAGTTGTTGAGGACGGTGACCCCGTCAACGACGACCTTTTCGCAGAACCGCAGATGGCAGGCCCAGGAATCGCTATAGAGGATGGTGAAATCCCGCAAGATCACATGCCGGCAATCTTCGAGAAGAATGACCCGGGTACGGAACTTCGGACGCGGTTCGTCGGCGAAGCCGGGCCGCCGCCCCAGGTCGGCGACACCGCCGCCGTGCAGCACACCCGGGCCGAGGATGGAGATGTACTCGGCCTTCCGCGCGGTGATCAATTCCGCCGCTCCCGCTGGATAGTCCTCCGGTGTGGTGCTCGCATAGATCACGGCCCCGGCTTCCAGGTAAAGCGTCACGCGGCTCTTGAGCCACAGCGTCCCGCTCAGGTATTCGCCGGGCGGCACGTAGACGGTGCCTCCGCCTTCGGCGTGGCAGGCGTCGATAGCGGCCTGGAACCGGGGCGCCTCGTTGCGGGCGCGCCCGCTCTTTACGCCGTACTCCCGTATGTCATAGACGCCTAATGGCTTAACTTGTCCTGGGGCACCTCCCGAACAAGAGGCGGCACTGAGCGTGGCAGTCAGGAATCCGCGACGGAACATGCGATCCTCCTTCGGATCTCACCGGGCGTGAGACGTCTGCGATCCTATCACATCCGCAGGGCTCCAATTCGCTGATTTGGTTGCACGTTTTAGGAGCGCGGAGCGTCAGAGCTAGTGTGAAAGCAGTCGCGATAGGAGTGTGGCTTGTTTTGGCGCCGGCGTTTGCCGCCGAGGTGCCGCTCAATACTCTGCTGAAAGCCGTGGAGCAGCGCTACAATCGCGCGAAGACCCTCGAAGTCTTTTTCTCTCAACGATATACGATGCAAGGCCGGACGCGCACCGAATCCGGCCATTTGTGGCTGCGCAAGCCGGGGCGCATGCGGTGGGAATACTCGCATCCGGCCGGGAAGCTGTTCGTCTCCGACGGCAAATTCGTCTACTTCTACAGCCCGTCGTCGAACCGCGCCGAGAAGAGTAAGCTGAAAGAGAGCGAGGACTTGCGCGCGCCCCTGGCGTTCCTGCTCGGTAAGCTCGATTTCGACCGGGAGTTCCAGTCTTTCACATCCACCTCACAAGGCTCGGACACGTTCATCAAGGCCAAGACCAAGTCCAACCGGCTGCCGTACAACGAGGTCGAGTTCCTGGTTTCGCCCGCCTACTCCATCCGGCACCTGCTGGTGCACGGACAGGACCGCTCCATTCTGGAATACTCTTTTGACGGCGAGAAGTTGAACCCGCCGATCGACGATTCGCTGTTCCGTTTCAAACTGCCCCCGGGCGCCGAATTCGTGGAAGCCCTGGACGAGGACGACCGGAGGCCCTGACCGTGGCGGAATGGGTAGTCAAGTACGCCGACAGCCGCGGAGAGATCCGCCAGCAGACCATCGAAGCGGATTCCGAACAGGAGATCCGCGACCGTTACACCGAACAGGGCTACCTGATCTACACGGTGCGTCCCCGCTCGACGATGGCGCCGTTTTCCGGCACCCTGGCCAAGCGCGGCCGCAAGATCAATCTCGAAAAGTTCCTGATCTTCAATCAGCAGTTCGTGACGCTGATACGCGCGGGCCTGCCTATCCTTAAGAGCCTGGATCTTCTGGCGGACCGCCTCACCGATCCCAAGCTGGGCCGTTATGTGAAGCAGGTTCGCGACGACGTGCGCAACGGAGCGCTACTGTCGGAGGCTTTCCGCGCGTCCGGCGTATTCTCGCCCATTTACGTGACCAGCGTGATGGCCGGCGAGAAGAGCGGCAGCCTCCCGGAAGTGCTGGACCGATATCTCAGCTACCAGAAGCTGGCCCTGGCGGTGCGGAAGAAACTGCTGCTGTCGTTGCTCTACCCCGCGTTTCTGATAGTGCTGGTCACTGCACTGATCGTGTTCCTTGTGACCTATGTGGTGCCGAATTTCGCCAAGCTTTATGAGAGTATGCAGGCAAACCTGCCGGTGGCGACGCAGATCCTGATCGCGGTGGGCACCACGGCGCGCAATTACGTCCTGGTGGGCGTGGGCGGGCTGGCGGCAGTCATCGTGTTGTTCAGGCTGTGGGCGCGGGGGGAAGCGGCGTCGGTGCGCATCGACTCGCTCAAGCTGCGGACGCCGCTATTGGGGAGTATCTGGGTCAAGTTCCAGGTCGCGCAACTATCGCGCGTGCTGAGCACGCTGCTGACCGGCGGCATTCCACTGATCCAGGCCATCGAAACGGCTTCCGATTCGATCTCGTCCAGGCTGCTGCGGCGGAGCCTCGACACGGCGCGGCAAAAAGTGTTGGAAGGCGAGTCGCTTTCGAGCGCGTTGGGCGGCACGGGCATCTTCCCGGGTCTTTCCATCGATATGATTGAAGTAGGCGAATCCACGGGCGCGCTGCCGGCCATGCTGGCGAGCGTGGCGGAGTTTTATGAAGATGACGTGAACACGCAGATGACCGCCGCGCTTTCGCTCATCGAGCCCGCCATCATGATTTTCATGGGCACTTTCGTAGCCTTCGTGCTGGTAGCTCTGTATCTGCCCATCTTCTCGCTGGCGGATACGTTGAGGTAGCGGAAAGGAGGTTTGGCTGACATGGGTGCGGATCGCGTGAAAGCGGTGGACCTCGAACGGGAAGCGGACGAGGCGCGGGCGCTGGCCGCACGCTACCGCTGGGAATTCGTTGACCTGAAAGAGTGCCACATCGACCACGACCTGTTCCGGTCAGTTCCGGTCGACTTGATGTTCCGTTACAACTTCGTGCCGCTGCGAGCCGAGAACGGCACGCTGGAAATCGCTCTGGCGGACCCGCGCAACCTGAACCTGATCGACGAGATTTCGTTGCTGCTGAAAAAGAAACTGCGCGTGCGCATCGCCACGCTGTCGCAGATCTCGGACCTACTCAAAAAGACCGAGCAGTCGCAGCGCGTGCTCGAAGAGGTGACTGAAGGCTTCACCCTCGACGTGGTGGCCGACGAAGACGCGCAGGACGAGACGCTTTCGATCGACAAGCTCAGCGCCAGCGACAGCGACATCGCCCCGGTCATCAAGCTGGTGGACACCACTATCTTCAACGCCCTGGAACGGCGCGCCTCCGATATTCACATCGAAACGCGGGACAGCGAAGTGGCCATCAAGTACCGCATCGACGGCGTGCTGCACTACGCCATGCCCCCCATCGCCAAGGAGTGGCACTCCACCATCCTTTCGCGCATCAAGGTCATGAGCGAACTGGACATCGCCGAGCGCCGCGTGCCGCAGGACGGCCGCTTCCGGGTGCGATACAAGAACCGGCTGATCGACTTCCGCGTGTCCATCATGCCCACCATACACGGCGAAGACGCCGTGCTGCGCGTGCTCGACAAGGAGTCCATGAGCGAGAAGTTCGCCCAGCTCTCGCTCGACGTAGTGGGCTTTTCCAACGAGGATCTCATCAACTTCCGGCGTTACATCAAGGAGCCTTACGGCATGGTGCTGGTAACCGGGCCGACCGGTTCGGGCAAGACCACCACACTGTACGCGGCGCTGAGCGAGATCAAGAACGACGAAGACAAGATCGTCACCATCGAGGACCCGGTCGAGTACCAGATCAAGGGCATCACACAGATCCCGGTCAATGAGAAGAAGGGCCTGACGTTCGCGCGCGGGTTGCGCTCGATCCTGCGGCACGATCCCGACAAGATCATGGTGGGCGAGATTCGCGACCAGGAGACCGCGCAGATTGCCATCAACGCGGCGCTTACCGGCCACCTGGTATTCACCACCGTGCATGCCAACAACGTGCTGGATGTGATCGGCCGCTTCCTCAACATGGGCGTGGAGCCTTACAACTTCGTCAGCTCTCTCAACTGCATCCTGGCCCAGCGGTTGGTGCGCGTGATCTGCTCGCACTGCAAGAAACAGGTGCAGTACCCGGATTCGTACTTGGTGGAGAGCGGCCTGGACACCGGCGAGTGGCGGACGAGGCCGTTCTACGAAGGTGCGGGTTGCTTCGAGTGCGGCGGAACGGGATTCCACGGGCGCACCGCCATCCATGAACTGCTGGACCTGAGCGAGCGCATCCGGCAAATGATCCTGGACAAGCGTCCCAGCACCGAAATCAAGCGCGCCGCGCGAGAGGAAGGCATGACGTTCCTGCGGGAATCGGCGCTGGCGAAGGTGGTCCAGGGCATTACCACCTTGCGCGAGATTAATAAGGTGACCTTCATCGAGGGCTGAAAGAACCGACACTATGAGCCTTTGGCGCCGTCTCACAAGCCTGGTCAAAGATCCGCCGCCGGAATTGGTCTGCGAGATCTCGGAAGCCGGCATCGCTTACGCACGGTTGGGGCAGGAGCGCCGCACCGGCTTCGCGCCGCTCGACGCGGGCGTGGTGCGCGTTTCGCCGGTCGAGCAGAATGTGCTTTTGCCGGACGTGCTGGCGGCCGAGGTGCGCAAGATCGCCGGGGAATCTCCGAACCGCAAGCGGCGGCCGGCGGCCGTCATCCTGCCGGACTTCTGCGCGCGGTTGAGCGTGGTCGACTTCGATTCGTTTCCCACCGCGCCGGCCGAGCAGCTGTCGCTGGTGCGGTTCCGGGTGAAGAAGACGGTCCCGTACGACGTGGAGACCGCCAAGGTCCAGTATTTCGTACAGCAGCGCACGGGCCAATCGAAGAAGTACGACGTGGTGGTGGGCTTGATCCCGATGGATATCGTGGCGCGCTACGAGGCTCCATTCCGCGCCGCCGGCCTGCAGCCGGGGCTGGTCACCACCTCGGCGCTGGCCGCTCTGGGTTTACTGGACGGAGCGGGCGCGTCCGCCAACTCCGTGACGTTGTTCAGCAAGCTGACCGGACGCGTCCTGACCCTCTGCGCGCTGGGCGGAAACGCACTGCGAATGGTGCGTACGGTGGAATTGACGGACGTCGTCCCGGAGGAAATCAACGCCATTCTCTATCCAACCATGGCTTACATCGAGGACGAATTCGGGTCGCGGCCGTCCAACATCTATCTGTGCGGCTTCGAATCGATCGGGGACCAGCTCGCAGATGGGTGGAAGGCGGAGCTAAGCCTGAGCGCAACGGCGCTCGACTCCCCGATGGGTAAGCCTGGCGAGTTCCGCGCTGGCCTCTACGGGTATCTGCGCGCTCAGGAGGTGTTTTGAAATGAGCGTCCGCATCCCCTTTAATTTTTCCAGCGAACCGTTCCAACGGAACCGGCCGGTCGTTGCGGCATCGCTCGCCGCGATCTCCGTGCTCGCCTGTACGCTGGGGATCCTGTGTTACTGGGGTTACACGGACCGCGACCTGGCCAGCGGCGCGCGCGAGCAGGTGGCTAAGCTCAGCACCCAGCAGAGCAAGCTCGCCCAGGAGCAGGCCGCCGTCGAAGCGCGCTTACGGCGCCGGGACTACGCCGACGTGCTCGAGCGCAACGCCTTCCTGAACGTGCTGCTCTACCGCAAGGGCATAAGCTGGACCAGGATTTTCGAGGACATCGAGAGCACACTGCCGCACAACGTCCGGTTGATCTCCGTGCGCCCGCAGGTGACGCCGAACAACGAACTGCTGCTCGACATGGTGGTGGGCGCCCAATCCAACGAGCCCGTGATCGAGCTTTTGATGCGCCTGGAGGCTTCGCCCCTGTTTGGCGCTACCAGCGTGCAAAGCTGGCTGCCGCCGTCGCAGAACGAACCTCTCTACCGTTATCGCGTGAGCGTGAACTATGTCCAGAAGTTATAAATCGTGGCTGGAAGCGGGGCGCTGGCATCGCGCCGTCAAGCGGCCGCGCGCCCTGATGCGCGGCGCGATCGGCGTATTGCTGGCGGCGAACCTGGCGGCCGCGGTGTTCGCCTTCCATCCTTTCGGAGGTTCAGCCGAAGATCTGGAACGGCAACTCGCCGCGCTGCAGCGCGACGTGCAGCAGAAACAGGCGGCGCTTAACCAGAAGCGGGCCATCGCCGCCAAGATCGAAAAGGCGCGCGCCGAAGGCGACAGGTTCATGACCGGCGCGTTCGTCAGCCGCCGTACGGCCAGTTCCACCATGGTCAGCGAACTGGTGAAGTCCGCCAAGCAGGTGGGCATGCGTCCGAAGGAGCATAGCTTCGTGTTCGAGCCGGTGGAAGGCAGCGACACGTTGAGCATGATGACCATCACCGGCAATTACGAGGGCAGCTACGCCGACCTGGTCCAATTCGTGAACCTGCTGGATCGGTCGCCGAGGTTCCTGATCATCGAGTTTCTGCAGGCCGCCCCACAATCGACTGGCGGCATGTTGAACGTGAGCATGAAGTTGAATACGTTCGTGCGCAAGGACTCGGAGGCGAGATGAAGCTGGGCGCCGAACCGAAGAAGGTCGCCATCCTGGCGGGGTTGCTCCTGACGGCCGCGTACTTGTTTTACTCGAATTACCACACAGCGGATGTGCCGCGCACCTCCGCGCCCGGCGCGCCGTCCGTGGCCACGAGACAACCGGCCGCGCCAACAGTGCCAGGGGAGGTGCGCGACCAAGCGCCGCGCGAAACGTCCCGGTTGACGCGGCAGGAATTCCGTCCATCGCTCAAGCCGCGCAGGCCGGAGGACCGCCTGGATCCGGCGACCGCCGATCCTGCTTTGCGGCTGGACCTTCTCGCCCGCCTGCAGCAGGTGAAGTTCACCGGCGGGATGCGCAGTCTGTTCGAATTCGGCCAGGCTGCCGCCGCCCCGCCGCCCAAAGCACCGGAGGCCAAGATCCTGCCCAAGCAGGCGGCGCGGAAATTCATGGGCCCATTGCCGCCTCCGCCACCGGAGCCGCCTAAGCCGGTTTTCAAGCCACAGGCTCCACCCATACCGCTGCGGTTCTTCGGATACGTGACCGCGTCGCGGGGTGGCGGACGCCGTGCGTTCTTCCTCGAAGGCGAGGAGATTTTCGTGGCAGGGGAAGGCGAACTGGTCAAAAAGCGTTACAAAGTCGTCCGCATCGGCGTGAACTCGGTCATCATGGAAGACACGCAGTTCGAAGGACAGCAGACGTTGCCGCTGACAAGGGAGATGGGAGGGTGAAACGCGGACGTAAACCGGAGGGCGAGCGCGGATTCGCGCTGCTGTTCGTGTTTCTGATGGCCGCCTCCATCGCCATCATGTTCTACATGGAACTGCCGCGCGCGGCATTCGAGAGCCAGCGCGTCAAGGAAAGCATGCTAATCGAGCGCGGCGAACAGTATTCGCGCGCCATCCGGCTGTACGTGCGGAAGTGGAACAAGTACCCGGCCAACCTGGAAGAGCTGGAAAACACCAACAACGTCCGGTATCTTCGGCGGCGATACCGCGACCCGATGACCGGCAAGGAAGAGTGGCGGCTGATCCATGTCGGACCCGGCGGCGTGTTCACGGATTCCCTGGTTTACGACAAGGCCCAGAAGGCAAAGGGCGTGGATTCGGACAAGGAGAAAACCCAGGGCAAGGACTCGATGTCCGGCACGGCAACGGCAACAGCAAGCGCGTTCATCACCTCCGGCCCGGCATTCGGCAGCACGGAACCATTGCCCGGCGCGCAATCTGAATCGGGCTCCCGCTTCCGCAGGAGGAGAGCCTGGGAGCGAGAGAAGAAGATGCCCTCCGAAGAAGGTTCGACGGAAGACGCCGCAGATGCGGCGCAACCGTCCGGCCAAAGCTCGTCAGGAACCACCGCGACAGCGGCGAACACCTCGCAACAGATTGCCGATCAGCAGAACGTCGGCGGAGTGCCGTCGCCTTTCCCCACCATGACGGGCGCTGCCCCCGCGGCCACCGGCATGACTCCCACAGCTTCCAACCAGGCGCTGGACATGATCCGGAGAATTCTCACTACGCCGCGCGCCGGAGGACTGGCGGGCATCCAGTCCGGTGGCACGCAAATCGGCGGAGGACTGGCGGGCGTGGCCAGCAAAGCTGAAGAAGAAGGCATCAAGGTTTACGGGGAACGCACTGCTTACAACGAGTGGGAATTCGTTTACGACGTTCGCAAGGACGCGGCCAAGGCCACCGCGGCCATGACCGGCCAACAGGGCACCCCCACCGGTACCGGAACGGGCATCGGGACGGGAATGGGAACCGGCTCTGGAATTACTCCAGGAACGAACTCGCCGCTCGGCGGCCTTCCCGGTCAGGGGCGCTGAGCGCGCCTCCGCCGCATCGTCTCCGCCCGGCGCACGCGCGCTTCGTCCATGCCGAAATAGTGCGCCACCTCGTGCCAGACGGTTTCCGCCACCATGCGCTCCAGGTGCTCGCGGCTGCGCGCGGCGCGCTCGTGAGGGACCTGGTAGATGGTGATTCGGTCGGGCATGACGAAGCCGTCGCTCACGCTGCGGCGCGTGAGCGGGCGGCCGTGGTAGAGTCCCAGCAATCCAGGGGGGCCTTCCTGCTCGACAACCACCGCTACATTGTCCATGCGCCGGCGGAACCGCGCAGGGATCGCCCGCAGCCCCTTCTCCACCAGCAGCTCAAATTCGCGCGGGTCCATGCGCCCCCATCATATTACGGCTATCCTGGTAGCTGCCCATGTCGAAACCACTCGTCATCGCCATCGATGGTCCCGCAGGCGCCGGGAAGAGCACCATCGCCCGCCGCGTGGCTTCCAAGCTCGGGTTTATATACATCGACACCGGCGCCATGTACCGCGCCGTCGCGTTGTGGGCCATCCGCACGGGCGTGGACCTTGGCGACGCGCAGAAACTGGAACAGCTCGCGCGCGCGGCGCAGATCGAATTTCGAGCAGGCGCGACTGGAATCACGCTGAACGGCGAGGACGTTTCCGAGGCCATCCGCGCTCCCGAGATGGGCGACGCCGCCTCGCGCGTTTCCACCTTCGCCGGCGTGCGCCGGGCCCTGGTGGAGAAGCAGCGCGCCACGGCCGCCTCCACAAGCGTGGTTATGGAGGGCCGGGACATAGGCACAGTGGTGTTCCCGGACGCAGGGATCAAGATCTTCCTGGACGCGAGGCCCAGCGAGCGCGCCACGCGCCGCACGCGCGAACTGCAGGAAAAAGGTCTGGAGGCCGATCCGCGAGAAATCGCGCTTCAGATTGCCGAGCGCGACACGCGAGACCGCACACGTAAGGAAGCACCGCTGCTGCAAGCGCCCGATGCTGTCTACCTGGATTCGACCGCGCTGTCGCTCGACGAGGTCGAAGAACGTGTGCTCAAACTGATCCGCGAACGGACATCGAACGGCAAGGAGCACGCCCGGTAACGCGCGGCGGGGCTTGCACTACGCGACTGCGGGAACTGAGTTCGACGGATTCGCTTTGCGCGTGCGGAATTCGTACTGCTGGATCTCGATGGCGGCTTGGCCCTCCTCGCATCGCACCACGCGCCCGCGCGCAACGAGCTTGAGTTGACACTTTTCGTTGAGCTGTGCGGGCCAACTGATCGATAGTTCCAACCGCCTCCCCGGGATCAGAAAGCGATCCGTCGTGAACAATACTCCGCTGCTCGATATGTTGATTGTCTGGCCGCCCCCCGATTCGAAGCCGCCTCTCTTGCTTAGCACTTTGTATTGAACTTCTCTTTCGATAGGGAAGCGGTCGGCGGCACGCCGTTCAGAAACAAATCCCTTAGCCCCAGCAGCAGTTGTCGTATTCGTCACCGGCTTGTCCATGCTCCTCGTTCCTCGTTCCTAACTCATGATCGGCTGCCGCAACCTGCTCAACAATAGAGGCAACGTTACATTTTACGATGGTACCCAAGTACCTCAGAGTACCCCTTCTGAAGTATTATCGCATTATGCTACGGATAATGCGTTCAAGTCTGATCGCTCTCGTTCTGCTTGCCGCGACCCTTTCGGCCGCACCCAAGAAGGTGGTGCAACCAAAGGAGTTCCCCGGCGGACGGCCGTTCAGCGCGGCCATCCTGACGGGGGACACCCTGTATGTCTCGGGCAATATCGGCGCGGATCTGAAGACCGGCAAGATTCCGGAGCGTTTTGAGGACGAAGTGAAACTGTGCCTCGAAAACATTGGGATCCTTCTGAAAGCCGGCGGCATGGACTACAAGGATGTCGTTTCGGTCCAGGTCTACCTGACCGACATGGATCAGTTCAAGGAGATGAACGCCGTATACCTGACTTTCTTCAAGAGCGAGCCGCGGCCGACTCGCACCACGGTGGGAGTCACGAAACTCGCCGGCGGGGCGCACGTCGAGATCACGGTGACGGCGAAAAAATAGAGCCTTCGCGCTAGACTGGAGTTGTGGGGCAGGCGCTGGTCGGCTTGGATCGGGAAGAATTGCGCGCCGTCTTGGGTGCGCGCGAACCACCTTACCGCGCGCGCCAGCTCTACGAAGCCATTTATACACAACGAGTTAACGAGCTCAGCGAGGCGACTACCCTGCCCGCCACGCTACGCGAGCGCATGGCTGGCGCATGGCGGATAGGATGGCCGGAGATCACGGCGACTTTCACGAGCGCCGACAGCACCCGCCGCACATTGCTGCGGCTGGATGACGGGCGCACGGTGGAAGCTGTGTGGATGCCCGAGGAGTCGCGGGACACCGTCTGTATCTCGACACAGGTGGGCTGTCCCGTCGATTGCGCCTTTTGCCTGACGGCGCGCATGGGTCTGGAGCGCAACCTCACAGCCGGTGAAATCGTGGGACAAGTGGCCGTCTTGGCTCGAGCATTCGCCGGAGACCGGGATGCGCGCCGGCTCAACATCGTCATGATGGGGATGGGCGAGCCGCTACTCAACCTTGCGAATGTGGTGAAAGCCACCAGGATTCTCACGGATGCCCATGGCATGGACATCTCGCCGCGGCGCGTCACGGTATCGACGTCGGGCATCATCCCCAGGATGGCGGAACTAGGCCGCGAGCCGGTGCGTCCGAAGCTGGCTATCTCGCTGAACGCATCGACCCAGGAGCAGAGGCTCGCCCTGATGCCGATCACGCGCAAATATCCCCTCGCGGAACTGATGGAGGCTTGCCGCGCCTACCCGCTGCGCCCCTGGGAGCGGCTCACATTCGAATATGTCCTGCTCAAGGATGTAAACGACACAGAGCAAGATGCCCGGCGCGTCGTGAAGCTCATCGGCCAGCTCAAGTGCAAGGTGAACCTGATCGCGCTGAACCCGGGCCCGGATATCCCGTTTGAGACGCCTTCGCCCGAGCGTGTGCTGGCGTTTCAGGAGATCGTGCGCCGCAGCGTGCCCTGCTTCATCCGCAAGCCACGCGGCCGCGACGTTTACGCCGCCTGCGGCCAGTTGAAGCGTATGACCGCCTGAAGAGGCGAGGCGCCGTAGCCAGCTTAGCACCGCGACGCCTCTGCTACAATCGTCTCGTTGACGAAGACCGGGCTGCTTTTCCACATTCTTGTCATCTGTTGCATTTGGCACCACGGGGCAGCCGCTCAGGTCGCCACGCGCGCCGAACAGATTCAACAGGAGCGCAGGCAGCGCGTACCCCAGTTGAAACCCGACGATGTGACCAGAACCGAAGCGTTTCTGCGCTGGCTCCACGATGACAAGATCCTGGCGCGCGTCGGTGCGGGGTTCAACGGTCTGCGAGCGAAAATGGGCGGCATGGTGACCGGCGGAGGTTTCGGCGCCGGTCCGGAATATTTCCGTGAAGATCTATTCTCGGGCCGATTGAGCTTCCGCGCCGCTGCGCAGACGTCCACTCGCGGTTACAACCGTTTCGAAGTTGAAACAGTCGCCCCACGGCTCGCCCAGAACCGGTTCTTTGTATCGTCGCGCGCCGTACACCACAATTACTCGGGACTTCCCTACTACGGTCCGGGCCCGGACTCGGCAAAAACCGGACGCACGAACTACCGCTTCGAGGACGTCTCTGTCGATGGTTTCGCCGGAGTTCAGCCCTTGCGCGCCCTGCGGCTGGGAGCATCGGCCGGTTACACCACGATCAACGTGGGGCCCGGACGCGACAACCGCTACGCTTCCACCGACGTCACTTACACGGCGGCAACGGTCCCCGGCCTGGACCGCCAGACGGATTTTGTGCGGTACGGGCCGTTTGTCGAACTGGATTTCCGGGACGACAAACTGGGGCCTCGCGACGGCGGCCGGTACCTGTTCCAGCAAACCTGGTACGACGACCGCGGCCTGAACCGGTATTCATTCCGCCGCATGGACATCGACCTCGAGCAGTACATCGGCTTGTTCAACCACCGGCGCGTCTTCGCCCTGCGCGCTCACAGCGTGCTGACAGATACAGACGCGGGTCGCCTCGTCCCGTTCTACCTGCAGCCGGATTTGGGCGGATCTGAGAACCTGCGCGGGTTCCGTCCGTTCCGCTTCCGCGACAACAATCTCCTGGTGATGAACGGCGAGTACCGTTGGGAGACTTTTTCGGGCCTCGACATGGCGCTATTCGCCGACGCGGGTAAGGTCTTCGCCAGGCGTTCTCAGCTCAATTTCCACGGTCTGGAAAGCTCGGTGGGTTTCGGTTTCCGCTTCAACGCCCGCAACCGGACCTTCCTGCGCCTGGATGTCGGCTTCAGCCACGAGGGCTACCAGATTTGGCTGAAGTTCAACGACCATTTCGCCCCGCGCCCGCTCGGCACGAGCGGAACGCACCCAGTGCTCTGATGCGGATGACACGTCTACTACCGCTCGCTGTGCTCGCAACCGTCGCGCTTTTCGGCGCCGGGCCGGTGTTCTATCCGGACGATCCGCTGATCAAGGAGCCCGCTCCACTCGACGTTGGCAAAGTGCTGTCGCGCAAGTTGAGCGACTTCTACGACTTTCTGCAGAACGACTTCGCGCGCCCGGGCCGTCATGATAAACACACGTCCGCCCAAGGTGTAAACACGCTCGGCGAACCCATGGATGGCGCCTGGTACACACACCGGCACTACTTCCATCCGATGAGCCTCGAAGCGCTCAAACTGGGTCCCGACGGGCGCACTCCACCCGCGGCGGCCGGCACCTGGACCGTGATCAAGGCCAAGAGCGAAGGAGTTACGCCGGGCTTTACCATCGTGGACCAGGACAAGCGCGTCTATTTCCTGAAGTTCGATCCGCTTACAAACCCCGAGATGGCCACCGCGGCCGATGTCATCGTGGCGCGTGTCTTCTATGCTCTCGGCTACCACGTGCCGGACAACTACATCGTTTACTTCGACGAAAGCCGCCTGGTTCTCGGTAATGACGTGATGTTGGCCGACAAGCTCGGCTACAAGCACAAGATGACGCGGCGCGACCTGCTCGAAATCCTCCTGAACGTGCCCAAGGACTCGCAGGGCCGTTACCGGGCAATTGCCAGCCGCGCCGTCGAAGGCAAGCCTATTGGTCCCTTCCGTTACCACGGCCTGCGCCAGGACGATCCGAACGACATCGTGCCGCACCAGCAGCGTCGCGATCTGCGCGGTTTGCGTGTCTTCTGCGCCTGGCTCAACCACGAGGACTCGCGCGCAGTCAACACGCTCGACACGGTGGTCGACGACGGCGGCCGGCACTATATCCGGCATTACCTGATGGATTTCGGATCCACGCTCGGCAGCGCCAGCACCAAGGCCAACCCGCCGCGCTCGGGCCACGAGTATCTGTTCAGTTGGAGAACATCGGCCCGCCATTTCTTCACTCTTGGCCTAGACCTGCCGGCCTGGGCGCGCGTCCACTATCCGGATCTGCCCTCGGTAGGACGCTTCGAGGCGAGCGCATTCAATCCGGAAACCTGGGTGCCCGAGTATCCGAATCCTGCCTTCGAGCAATGCGACGCGGCAGACGCCTTCTGGGCCGCCAAGCAAGTCATGGCGTTTACCGATGAACAACTGCGGGCACTCGTTTCGACAGGCCAATACTCCGATCCCAAAGCCGAGTCTTATGTCTCAAGAGTGCTCGCGGAACGAAGAGACCGCGTAGGGCGCGCGTACCTTGAGAAGGTTCTGCCGCTCGACAACTTCGCGGTGCGCGGAGACCGGCTGGTGTTCGAAGACCTCGGCCTGCGTCACGGCACCGTAAAGGAGCGCGCGCTCAAGATCGCCTGGTCGAATTTCGACAATGCTTCCTCGCACAGCACGCCGATCCCCGGCGCGAATGGATTCGAAGTGCCCGCTGCGCCGGGGGGCACGGGCTACTACGTGGCCGAAATCATGCAGACGGGCGATAAGCGCCGCATGGTAAAAGTGTATGTGCGACGGACAGATGCAACTCTATCCGTCGCCGGCATCGACCGCTCCTGGTGAATCCGGATGGCTGACACAGAGCTGAAATCGACCCAGTCCTTCCCCGTCTTCCGGGTAGTTGGAGTTCCGGTGAAGGGGCGCCTGGACCGCTTCCTCAGCGTGTTCGCCGATGTGCGCGCGGGCGAAGGGGCCGGCGCGTTGCTGATGGCGCTGAACGGTTTCCTGCTTCTGGCCGCTTACTATCTCCTCAAGACCGTGCGCGAGGCGCTCATTCTGACTGAGGGCGGCGCAGAGGTCAAAACCTATTCCGCAGCCGGTCAGGCGGTCCTGTTGCTCCTGATTGTGCCGGCCTACGGAGCCTTCGCGTCGCGCGTGAACCGGATGCGGCTCATCGGTTGGGTCACGGGGTTCTTTATCGTCAACCTGGCGCTTTTCGCCGCCGTAGGAGCACAAGGCGTCCACGAGGGCGTAGTCTTCTTCCTGTGGCTGGGCATCTTCAACGTTCTGGTGGTGGCGCAATTCTGGGCTTTCGCCAACGATCTCTACACTGCGGCGCAAGGCAAGCGGCTGTTTCCCATCATCGGCGCGGGGGTTTCGATCGGAGGTTGGTGCGGCGCGCGCGCCGCCTCGAAGCTCATGCAGCCGCTGGGACCTTACGGCATGATGTTGGTGGCCGCAGCGATGCTCGGCGTGACGATTCTGATAACGCATGCGGCTAACCGGCGGGCGGTTGCGCAAGCTTCCAAGCAAAAAGCCGCTGAAGCGCAACAGGCCATTGCGGGCAAGGACGGATTCCACCTTGTGGCGCGCGACCGCTATCTGATCCTGATTGCGCTTCTGGTGGTGCTGCTCAACGTAGTCAACACCGGCGGCGAGTTTCTGCTCGGCAAACTGGTGACCGCGGAGGCGGCGGAGATCGCCGGGGCGGGACCCGAGGCCGCGGCCGCCCGGCGCACCTTCGTCGGCGAGTTCTATGGCGACTTCTTCAGTTGGGTGAACTTGGCCGGCATGCTGCTGCAGATGTTCCTGGTTTCGCGCATTTTCCATTACATCGGCGTGGGTGGCGCGCTGTTCATTCTGCCGCTGATCGCTCTGGGCGGTTACTCAACGATGTGCGTGATACCTGCGCTGGCGATCATCCGCGTGGTGAAGATCCTCGAGAACGCGACCGACTACTCCGTACAGAACACGGCGCGGCAGGCCCTGTTCCTGCCCACCAGCCGGGAAGCCAAGTACAAAGCCAAGGCCGCCATCGACACATTCTTCATGCGCTTCGGCGACGTTCTGGCGGCGGTCGTGGTGTTTGCCGGGACCAAGCTGCACCTTTCGCTCGCCGCATTCGCCGGCATCAATCTTGCGCTCACGTTGGGCTGGCTTGGCGTGGTGGCGCTCATCTATCGCGAGCACGCCCGGCGGTCCGCCGTTGCATTGAATTCCTAATATTCGGCACGAGGCGGAATGAATCCGGCTTCTCAGTTGCCATCGCCGCGCGCGTCCAGTTTTTCCCGCAGGCGCAGGACGACGCTCTGGTTGGATTGCATGAGCGAGGCCAGAATCTCCTCGCTCGAACGGTGCTCCTTGCCGCCCGGGGGTTCCTCGACAATCCTGGCCAGTCTGCCGCGGACGTTTTCCGGCAGAACCGTGTCCAGGTACTCGAATGCGAGCCCCCTGAGCGACCGGTCGTCCGTGTGAAGAGCGCGGAAAACCACCTTCAGAGGATCGCGCGGTAGAACCAGACCGAGCAGCGTGAAGACGTGCTCCAGGCTCGCGTCGGCGCGCTCGCGCAACACCTCGTCGAGAAACTGCGTCTGCTCGGAGGCGTCTCTGGTGTCGAGCAGCCGGTGCCCGTTCCACACAGAACGGCTTACCGAAAGCTCGCGCGCCACCACCTCGAAGACCGCCTCCCGCGCGATCTTCAGCCCTGGATGGCGTTGGGTGATAGTGGCCAGCGCACGACCGCACTGGAAGCGCACCTCGAAGCGCGGATCGCCCAGTCCGAGCAGAAGGCCATTCACGGCGCGTTGATCTTCTGTGTGAGCGAGAACGGCGGGGAGACGGCGGCGGACGGCAAAATCCTGAGTTTGGTCGAGCAGGTTGTCTACCAGTTGTCCGCAAGCGCGCGCAGCCGACTTGATGAGCACGGCGCGGGCGAGCCGGGCTGTCTCGTCCCAACCCAGCAGCGTTACCACCTGCTGCGTGAGCAGCGGGTCGAGATGGTCCATCGAAACGAGAACCGCGCGGACGAGTTCGGGCTTGCCTGAGCGCAGGTCGGCAAGTTTCCGGAGCAGTGGCTCCAAAGGAAGCGGGGGGTGCGCGGGCTCGGCGGCCCGCTCCGGCGCAGGGACCGCGCGCAGCGCGCCAGTGCCGCTCAACAGGACCGTGCGCGTGGTGGTATCTTGCACTTCATCCATGTCGAGATCGACAGCGCGGTGCATCAGGCTCTGCTCGAGCGCCTGCACGTATCCGCGGTCCAGCCGGAGGGCGAGGACGACGCCGACACAGGCCAGGCCGGTGACGGTCAGCAGAATGCGGTTGCCTGCCGTTCCAACGCCGAACCAGAGAAACGCCTGCGCTATGCCGCCCCCAAAGGCGTCGCCCAAACGGTCCGCCCCCACGTCGATAATCGACTTCGCAGCCCGTTTTTCCGATACCGGGATCGGCGTGTAGAACAGTTCGTAGCCGGAGCGGAACAGCGAGCCGCGCATCACATATTCGGTGCCGCGCACGGCGGTGAGCACGGAGAATACCTGGCTGAACAGCGCGCCCAGGCCGCCTAACACCAACGAAGCCGGCAATATGCCTACCGTGCGCCCCAGTCCCAATCGTTCCAGAGAAAAGCGTGTGGCGAAGGTCTGCACTAGAAACGTAATCACGGCAACAGACGTGTGAAAGAGCGCCAGGAACCGCATCAGCGACTCGCCACGCCCGTAGTGCGCCGCCGCCTGGGCCTTGAACACCCAGTCCACAGCCGCGGCCGTGGTTGTGCCGATCAGCACCAGCGCGGCGAGGCTGAACAGGTACGGAGCCTTCGCGAAAGCCTCGCGCGCTGAGCCCTCATTTTCCTTCCGGGGCGTGCCGGCGACCTTGACGCGTTGTCTCCTTGCCAGCGTCCGCATCGTGACGAGCGCCGCAGCGCCCAAGAAATGGAGCAGCGCCAACCACAACAACACCGAACTGGTGTCGAACCAAGCGGTGACCCTCTCCGCCACGAGACCGCCCAGGATGCCGCCCATCGTGCCGGCCCCGGCGATCTGGCCGAAGCGTTGCTTGGCCGTATGCGGGTCCAGCAGTTCGTTGGCCAGGGACCAGAAGCCGCTGAGCAACACCGCGCTAAAGGCCACCAGATGCAGATAAACCAACACCGCCGCCAACTTCGGCTGCGAAGCAATCAACCGCCATTCCACCAGTTGCAGCAGGGCGCTTGCCAGGAAGGCCACAGGCACAACGCGCGCCGGGGTCAAACGGCTAAGCAGGCGGGAACTCACCACGCCCAGCAACAGCGCTGCGAGCGCTCCGGCCACCATCATCGCGGGCAGCGACTTGGGATCGTAATTCGATAGAAAGATCGCGTCGCGGGCCGCCTTGCCCGCCACCTGGTGCGCCATCAGCAGGCCCGCCCCCAGCATGGCGGCGGCAGGCATGGCCTGGCTTGGAAGGGCGCGTGGCGTCACATTCCCGCGGAGCCCTGCAAATCACTTTCGGGCTCCGGCTCCTCTTCCTCCGGAAGCGTGCAGCAGGGCAGATTCACCTGCCACCAACGCTGCGCGTCGTCCTGAGTCCAGACGGGCATATCGTCCAACTTCGCAAGCATGTGGTCCAGATCGAGGGCCGTCTGCGGACGGTCCTTTCGGTCCTTCGCAAGGCACGCAACGACAATCCGTTCGAGCCCGGCCGGGATGGAGATCTCGCTGCGTTCGGACGGCGGAACCGGCGTCTGCTGCACGTGCGCCAGCGCCATGGCCACCGGCGTCGGCGCGTCGAAGACCAACTGTCCGGTCAGCAACCAATACGCCACGCAGCCGAGCTGGTAGATGTCCGCCCGCCCATCCACGTCCTCCCTGCCCATGGCGATCTCGGGAGCCATGAAGGCCGGCGTGCCCGTGGTCATCCCGTCCATCGTCATACGGCTCTGCATGTCCGCCAGGGTCGATTTCACAAGCCCGAAATCCAACAACTTCACGATGTCGACGGTCAGCCCCATGCGGCAGATGAACAGGTTGGTGGGCTTCACGTCGCGATGGATCAGGCCGTGCATGTGCGCCTCGCCAAGGGAATCGCAGGCTTGCCGCAGGATCGCGATCACACGCGAGGGAGGCTGCGGTCCGCAGCGCTTTACAAGCTGCTCCAGATTGATCCCGTCCAGCAGTTCCATGGCGTAGTAAAAGCTGCCGTCCTCCGCCACCCCGAAGTCATACAGACGCACGCTGTGCTGCGAGCGCAACTGGGCGGTGGCACGTGCCTCCCTCCGGAAGCGTTTGCGAATCATGGACGCCTGGCGTCCAGGCTGGGAGATCAGCACCTCCGGACGGATCAGCTTCACTGCGGCCGGGGTAGCCAGGAGACGATGCCGGGCCAGCCAGACCTCGCCCATGCCGCCCCTTCCCAGCATCCGTTTCAACTCGTAACTGCCCATTTCCTTGGCGTGGCGGAGGTCCAATGTCAGGCGGTACATGCGGCGGCTTACGCTGGTGATCCAAACCGCGATCAGAAACGGTGGGAGACACCAGATGAATAGTTCGCTGCTCTTCGCCGGCGGGTGTTTCAGCGCCGCGCTCAACGTGTAGTGCGCCAACGGGCCCATGGCGGCCGCTGCCAGGCCCGTCGCCAGCGTTCTGAGCGGCGTCTGCGGCAACAGCAAGCCGCACACAACGATCCACGCCGCAACCGCGGAGATACCGCGCAACGGCACCTGATCGCGCCACGCATGAGCGTGTTCGTACAGCGCTACGGAAAACGCCCCGCCTACTTCATAGATCATTCCCAACCAAAGCAATGTCGTGGCCGGAGCCAGACTGAGGCGGCTGACTACCGCGAGAGCAATCGAAACCAGTATCAGCACCGCGGAATTGACGGCGAGCATCCAGGGCTGATCGCGGAGCAGGTTGGGCCGGAACATGATCTCCGCCAGCCAAAGACAGGCCACCATCATAGCCGTGACGCCGCCCACCCAGGACAACTGAGTGGCGCCGCGCTGAACCAAGTCGGCCGGAAGTCTTGTGACGGTCAGCTTTGGCCGCGACGCGGTGTCGGTGGATTGGGCGCGCATTACCGGCATGGCATTGAGAGTACTTGATCCAATACTAACAGAGGTTCAACCGGCGGTCAGGCAAGAGCTCAAGTTGTTCTTTGAAGCCGCCGCAGGGTGTACATTTCAGGGTGTAGATTCTTCTTCTCCAGTTTGCGCCAGTCGTCGTTCACGTGAAGCAGCTTGCCACTGATGTGGTTGGAGCGCCGGGAGGCCAGAAAAAGGGCTAATTCGATCTGTTGTTCCGGCTTTACGCCACCCGAAAGACGGACCTGCTCGGCGTTCTCCGTCTCTTTCCAGCCAGCCCGCTCCCCGGCGCGCAGGATCTCGTCGGTCATGTGCGTGAAGGTGCCGCCCGGGCTCATGGCGTTGACCTGGATGTTGTGGTCAAGCACCTCTCCAGCCAGGCTCTCGACAAACCGGACGACGGCCGCTTTCGACGCAGCGTAGGCCGTGAAGTTGGGGCGCGCATATGCCGCGCCGCCGCCGCTGAGGACGATGATCTTCCCGCGGCGCCGGGCGATCATGCCGGCCAGCACGGCCCGGCACGAAAGCATTACGCCGAACATGTTGGTTTCGAAAGCCTCCATCCAACTCCGCGGCTCGGTTTCGATCAACGGGCCAATGGGGCCTTGTACGGCCGCCGCGCAGATGAGAACGTCCACGCTGCCGAGCTCGATCTGCATTCTGGCGACGGCGGCCTGGAGCGCGGCGTAGTCGCGCACATCCGCCGCGAGCGAGATGGCCTTCGCGCCGGCGTGTTCGATCTCCAGCTTGGCCAAGTCAAGTTCCTGCTCGCTCCGCGCCAGCAGACCGAGGGAAGCCCCGGCCGAGGCGAAGCCCATGGCCAGGCGCTTGCCGATGCCACGGCCGGCGCCCGTGACCAGCACATTATGTTCCGCGAATTCCCGCAATTGGCTCCTGCAACCTTTCCCCTACCAAGGTAGTACAGGCGGCAATCTCAGGCGAAGCGCTGGCTGGGGATGCGCTTCTCGCGATACAGCATGCCGTCGGCCCGTCCGAACAACGCCTCGGCGGTCTCGCCGTCGCGGTGTTCGGCCACACCGGTGGAAGCGTGCACGCGCACGATTTGCGGTTGGCCGGAAATGTTGATCGCGTACTCTCCGAAGACCTGAGCGCTGATCTGGCTGGTCCGCATGATCGCATCCGAAAGGGAACAGTCCATGATGACCAGAAACTCATCTCCGCCCCAGCGGCATACGAGGTCGTGGTCGCGCACGGCGCGCTGGAGCTTTTGCGTGAACTGGCGGAGAATCTCGTCCCCCGCCAGGTGTCCCATCCGATCATTGATAGACTTGAAGCGAATGAGGTCAAACAGCAGGATGCAGAACTTTTGTCCTGCATTGATGCGCCGTATGATTTGATGCTCGCCTTCGCGGCGGTTGGCGGCGCCTGTCAGCGGATCGCGCGAGGCGGTCTCCTCAGCCTGCCGCAGACGCTGCTCGTACTGTCTCAACTGCTGTTGTATCTGGCCCAACGTGACGGAACTGGCCGCGGACATTTCCTGGGCGCAGGCTCGCAGACGCTCCACTTCTCGAGCCAACCGGCGGCGGATCTCGGCCAATTGGTCGATCTCCGCCAAGGACTCCAACTCTCTGGCGAAATCTCCAAAGCGGCTCGAGTATTTCTCCGAATCCGACTGCAGCGACTGGGAAGCCTTCGCCATGAGCCGCATAATGCTGCGAATCTCTACCTCACGGCGCTGGTAGTAATCGCTGATCTGGTCGGCGTACTCCTTCAATTCATCGTCAAGGTATTCAGTGCCCGTGCGTAGAACCTCGCGGCTCGGTTCCGCAGCGATCTGCCGGCGCAGCGCCCGCAGCGCAGCCCGGTGGCGTGATAGCACCTCTTCCTGCGAACGCACCGCGTGTTTCTCGATGCTTCCCAGAGCACCGAGCAGAGCCTCCAGTGTCGCCGCGTGTAGTTGTTCGATCGATTCGAACTCATCAAGGCTGCGTTTGAGCGAAATCATCCTGCCGCCGTCATCATTCATATCGGCTGACAACCGCTCAAATTGAAAGGTGTTCCTTGCACGTACGACGCCTGCTGTCGGTTTCCGAATCTGCTGAGACCCGGATGCGATACGGCTCACTCAGTCAATGTCAGACAACCGTATTACACTTTCTCGGTACTTCACCTTATTGTTCCTATGCCCCTATTTACCGAACAAGGGGTAAGACCGACTTGCTGCAGCACTAAGGTCCGCAACGACTCAGAGGAGACGTATGAGAACTTTAAAACCATTGTGGATCCTGCCGGCCGCGCTATTGGCTTCGCCTGCCTTCGCCGGCACTGAGGCGACCGGCACGAACACCGTGTCACCCACACTCAAAGTAAACGTAAATGTACAAAAAGCGATCCGGCTCACCCTCGCTACCGGATCGCAATGTGCGGTCACGGCCGGCAGCGGAGCTGACTACAGCATCGATCTCGGCAACGTGGACGCGCTAGGCATCAACAACCCGACCTGCGGTTCCAAGTTTGCGCCGGCCACGCCGGGCAGCACGAATGCGGTCTACTACACCGACTACAAACTGACGCCCGTCTTTACGAGTCAGTCAACGTCGAACAACACGCTCACAGCCTATGTTTCGGTGGCGTTCGCCAAAGCCAATCTCTCGATCGTCCAGGCCAACTCCGCGCCTGGCGCCATCAGCGACTTGGCGGCGATGTCGACCAACGCCGGATCGCAGACCAGTATTGCGACCAACCCGACGAGCGGTGCTGAGATTACTCGTTACATCGGCGTCTCGGTAGCTCCGACCAACGGCAGCGGTTTGACCGGGGCGGATACGGCGACTATCACCTATACGCTAACGGTGCAGTAGGGCTGGGGATATCCGGAGGGGCGTCGTGCTCCGCAATAACCGCATGAGTACGCGGTGCGCCTGCGGGGCGCTTCGCACGACGGGACTGAGAGGGCAATGCGGGGCGTGCAGAGGGGGCATGAGCGGCGTGGGCACAATGACGCAACCATATCTCACGAGAGTCCCGAAGGCGGACCGATACACGCGGGCCCGCTCCATTGCCCTATTGTTTTGGCAGGTCCCCGTCACAGCACTCCTCGCTGTGTGTATTGCAGGCGTTCCTTGCCGGGGCCAGAACATCGTTCTTCAGACCGCGACAGGCGGCGGAACGATCAGCGGCGCAAAGCCCACCTGGCGTACAGGGTTTGGCAACGTCAACGGACTCGGTGCCGGCACTCCGGCCGCCGGCCTCACAATTCTGACAAGCGGCGTCACCGGGGGCGTCGTATACACAACCCCATACAACATAGTCATCAGCGGGGCCGGTAGCGGGAAGAGAGCGGTTGTAATGGCATACGTGAGCACGCAGTTTGCACACCCGTCAACCCTCATTCTGATGAGCTGTTATCCCGGCGCCAGTTGCACCAGCGCCAGTTCCTATACCGCAATCTCCACGAGCGCGGTAGCGCCTACCGCAGTGATTAACACTCCCGGAGCACTGAATGGCACGCAAGTCGCGTCACTCGGACTGTTCGTAAGCAATGCCAACGGCGCGGGAGCATTCAGCGGGACCGACTCAGCGACGCTGACGTTTCTTGTGTACGCCTACGACGGTTCGAAGTTGAGTTTGAAGCATACATATTATCTTTCCCTCAACAGCCCGAGCGAGACGGTCCAAACTGCAGTACGTCTTAAGCTGGATACGGCGCCAGGCGGCCTTACGATCTCACCTCTGGCCGACTTCACCGTCAATTATGGAAATGTCAACGGGCTGGGGATTTCGCCGCCTGGCGGAACCACTGCAATCATTGCCTCCGGCGGTATGATCTACGGCACGCCATACCTGATGAAGCCTTCGTTTTCCAGCTTTTCAACGACCATTGCCACACTGAAGGCTTATGTGAGCCTCGACTTCACGCATCCCGGTGTCCTCGAATTGAGGGATGCGGCGTCGGCAGGCGGTCCATACTCAACGATTTCCAAGTCGAGCGGTTCACAGACCATCTTGACAACGTCGGCCAGCAGCGGGATAGACGTGACCCGATACCTTGGGTTGTTCGTCTCGAGTGCAAACGGCAGCGGCACCTTCGTTGGGTCCGACAACGCAACACTGACATATACGTTGACAGCGCCATGATGAGACTAACCGATCATTTGAGCTGTTTGCATCGCAACGCAGGTTTTCCTCGCTCCGCAAGATGGCGGTCGCAAGGTCAGAACCACGCTAAATCCAACCTCGCTCTCCGCACATTCGCCACCGCCGTACTCCTGGGGATCGCACTGCATCCGGCCGCTGCGCAGTCACTCGCCCTGGCGCCTGCCGAGGTCCAGTACAAGTTCAAACCGGGGAAACCATTCCGATTCAACCTTTCCGTATCGAATGACGGCGCCGCGCCGGTGGTCATGCGGGCCAGTGTGACCGACCTCTGGTACAACGAGAAGAACGAGAAAGTCTTCGGGCGCCCTGGATCGTCCCCCCGCTCAGCAGCGAATTGGATCGAAGTCGTACCGCCGCGGATTACCGTGCCGGCCGGCCAAACGGGCGCCGTGAACGTGATCATTACTCCGCCGGCCCAGGTGTCCGGGGGATACTATGCCGTCGTTTTTCTGGAATCAAAGCCCGAACTCGCCTTGGCCGCCAGCGGCGAAAAGAACCCGGTTTACACAAACATTCGTCTTGGATCGCTGATTCTGCTCACTACGGAGAACACGGAACAGTACGGCATGGAAGTGTCCGACCTGCAGGTGACCCCTCCCGACGCGAACCATGCTTTCAGGTTGGCGTTTCAACTCCATAACGGCGGCAACACGCACGTATTCCCCGAAACCAGAGTGGCGATCCTGAACTCCAACCATGAGCTCGTGGCGAAGGCCGAAGCCGAGATCAAGCGGTTCTTTCCTGGCCAGAAGACCGAGGTCTCTGCATCCTGGGCCGGAATCCTTCCTAACGGACAGTACACCGCGGTCCTGACAGTGGCGTACGGACCGGAAAAGATCCACACCACGGATCTACCATTCACTGTTTCGAATCCTCAGCTCCTGCAAATTGCTGGAGCACCCAGGTAGCATCATGCGGGGACTCGGGTTACGAACGCCTCATCTCATAGAAAAGGTGCTCGTGCTGAGTCTCTGCGTTCTCGCCGCCGCCCAGCCATCGCGCGCCGTGGACAATGCCCCGGAGCTTGTCGAGGTCTACTGGCAGGGTCGCGGCGGGCTGCAGGTGCCGGGCGTTACGAGCGTCATCGTTCTCGATGAATCGATCTGCCGGGCAGAGGTTTCCACGGACCACATTCAGTTCTTCGGGCTCAAAAGGGGAGAGACGGTGGCTCTCGTCTGGGTTCGGGAACAGCGCATCGGCATCCGGGTGAGGGTCGTCGAGCGCCCCGTCGTTCCTATTGCCCCGCGATTGTCGAAGAGCGCCTTGGAATCCTTGGGACAGGGCGTTGTCGGATCCTCCACTCAGGTGGCTATCGCACCAAACGGCGAAAAGACTCTTTTTCTGCTTCATCACTTTGACTGGCAACAACGGATCGGGGACAGCCGGCTCAGCATTCGCGGCCAAGCCCAGGACAGCACTGTTCCAGGCATGCCGCTGTTCAACGCGAATTCGGCCTCGATCGCATACGAAAGCCCGCGAACTGCGCTGACGCTGATGGATTTCCCTCTTGAAGTGAACGGAGGGATGAAGGCAAAGGTGTCGCCCTACTCCACCTATAACGCGTACATGATTCGCGGCGCGGACGTCCGCCTCAAACGCGGCAGCAATGTGTTCGAGCTGTTTGGAGGAGCCACCATACCACCGTACTTCTTGAGCTATGATGGAGCGCGGGATGTAGCCGGAATCAACTTCATCCGGGAACACCGCAGCGGGCTTTCCCTGTACACAACCACCGGCTGGGTATCGGCGCCATTCACGCTGTCCGATGCAGGGACAACACGGAAGACCAGCCTGTTTCAGACAGCGGGACTTGCCTGGAAGCCAACCGACCGTTGGGCCATCCAGGGGACTGTGGGAGGCAGCACGCGTGGGGGTATGGCCCAGGGAACCGTCTCCTACACGGGCGTACAGGTCACTGCGTTCCTCACTGGCACTACGTCCTCTCCGACTTTTCCGCTGAACCAGCTTCAGTTGTTTTTCGGAGGAGGTTCCTCGGTGACCACCGGCACAAACGTCCAAATGAACAGCCGGGTCGCGGCTTCCGTCTATTTCCAGCACAGCGAGACCAGGCCAACCGCCTTCTTCCCCACGCAGGGCGCGGCCAACTACTTCAATCCGAATCTCACCATCTCTCTATCGCGCCGCCAGGCGTTGACCCTTAATTACACGCTCAGCCGGTATGAGTCGAGCCTGATCCCGGCCAGCCGGAATCAGACAGGCAGGATCGACGTTGCTCTAAGCTCACAGCTCGGCAGGCAGGTTTCCAATACAGTGCAGGTCATCCACGGCGCCCTGAGCGATCCTCTCGGAATGAACTCACAGGGCGAATTCACATTTCGGGACTCGTTGAGCTTTCCCATCAGGGTTGGTTACATCAACTTCAACGTCGAACACAGCCGTCAGGATCCTTCGCTGGTCAGGCGTTTGAACGAACAAATCAACCTGCTGCCGCTAAGTCTGCAACAGTTGTTCCAGCTGGATCCGGTGGTCTTCACCCAGTCCCTGGAACTCCCGTCCGACATCCGTGTGCTGCTGGAGAACCTGCGCCCGACGAACACAATGGCATCGGTAAGCGGCCAGTTCCGGATCGGCCGCAAGTTTACCGTGAGCCCGAATGCCGGGTATATCCGGAACGCGCCGGGCTTGAACCGCGGCACATCCTCGCACCTTTTGGGTTATTCGCTCTCCTATCAGGCCGCGCCCGGACTTCAGTTCACATCGTCGCTCGCAAACGTCTTGCTGTTCGACTTTCAAGGAGCGGGGCTGCAGCGGACCACTGTGGTGACGGTAGGTTTGAATAAGACGTTCACGGGCGGTCTGCCGTCCCCGCTTCCTTTTCGCCAGCAAAAGGGAATCATCCGCGGCCGGGTTTTCCGCGATCTCAACGTGGACGGCCGTTTCAACGGCGGGGAATCCGGTCTGGCCGGCGTGCGAGTGCAACTTGACACTGGACAGCTGGCTGTCACGGACGCAGAAGGACGCTTTGAGTTCAGGCGGCTGAAGCCCGGCCCGTACGAAGTACGCCTGCCGCTCAGCCAGTTCCAGGAACCTGTTCGTATGACGACCTCGGGGGAAGCGTCCCTGGACTTGGTTGAGGAGAGAAACGCGGAGGTTCACTTCGGCGTCGTAGATTTCGCGCGTTTGATCGGAAATGTATTCAACGATTACGCCATGGATGGACAGAGGCACCCCGATGCGAATGGACTGCGCCATGTCAAGCTAATCCTGCAGGGAAACGGCGCTAGCCGCGCGATCACCACCGACGGCGGGGGTGACTTCGAGGTCTGCGATGTAGTCCCCGGCAACTACCAGTTAACCCTCGATCCCGCAACGCTGCCTTCGAACTTCGTTGGCCCTGGGGGCGCGATCAGCGTGCGCGTCGCGCCTGTCACCACCGTCGTGCAGGATATCCCGGTACGTGCAATACGGTCGTTATCGGGCCACGTGTACTTTCGAAGTGGCGCGACCCACAGCGTCAACGGCAGTTCTCAAAGCGGAGAGGGCAGCCAGGATTTGAAGGGTTTGCCTGGCGTGCGGCTGGCGATTGGCGACGCCGTTGCGACGACCGATGACGCCGGCGCTTTTATTCTCAGGAACTTACCTGCCGGCCAATTGACCCTGAGCGTGGTCCCGGCGCGCGCATTGCCGGCTGGCCTGGACGCGCTCACGGGAAGGGTGAAGTTGCCTCAGGAACCAATCCAGGCGGAGAACACGAAGATCTACATTTCGAATCCCGGCCTGTTGGAGTACTTGTCGCCACGCATGGTGCCGGACGGACAGCGACTCCAGCGCGAACCGGTGGCGAAGAACTCCGTCGATGTGGAGCCAGCCAGGGACGGCCCACAACAGGACCGGTAAGTCTTGTGCCCAACCCTTTCTGGAATGGCCGGGCGTGCACCCCCGATTGACTCCCGGCCAAATCTCAGGCAATATCTCTAAAGGGTTGCATGAGGCCGTTGGGCCGTTGCCCGGGTGGTTGTCAATATCATTAAAGGAGGACAATGAGTAAGGAAGATTGCATCGAAGTT
>ENA-UOYA01000905-UOYA01000905.1-activated-sludge-metagenome-genome-assembly--contig:-NODE-905-length-34799-cov-15.909308_pt1 | contig 34799 bp, 29 predicted proteins | sample MGYA00238163_ERZ764804 | MGnify/ENA primary metagenome ERZ764804 (study PRJEB28919, sample SAMN05720223) | activated sludge metagenome | isolation source: Anaerobic digester | place: Hong Kong...
TACGAAAACGAAAATCCCGAAAGATTCGGAATATTTCGTTCACTGGAACTGACATTTGAAGAAAATTTCGATTGGAATACGCTTGACAGCTCTCGATGGAACTATGGTTTCCATTATAAAAGCCCTCAGCTTATCGGCGATCACTCTTTTGCCAACGAAAAGCAAGCCAACAATTCAGGCAAAAATGTAACGGTTTCTGATGGTCATCTGAAAATTTTTACAAAAGAAGAAAAAGTTACCGCTCGCGCTTGGGATATTCACAAAGGATTTATAATGAAGGATTTCGATTATACTTCCGATATTATTCAGACGGATGACTCTTTCCGCCAAAAATACGGAATGTTCAGGGCAAAACTTCGTTGCAGCGGGAAGATACATCATGCTTTCTGGCTGGGTGGTGATGAAATGTTGCCACACATCAATATCTTCCATTTCGACGGAAAATACATCAATGTCGGTAATGCTTCAAAAAATGAAATGGATGGAACCAAAATCAAGGGAATTCATCCTTCCGAATTTTATATTTACAGTTTAGTGTGGACAGAAAAGGAACTGATTTGGATGATTAACAATTACGAAGTGTACCGAACGGTAAGAAATATCCCGGATGAAGAGTTGTATTTGGCACTCAGTTCATTTATTCCCGAAAAGGAAAAGGGCGATAAAGGTGTTTTGGAAGTGGACTGGATAAAAGTTTATCAATTTAAACAATAATCTTCCTTTTTAAAAAATCAAACTTACGGTTTCATGATTGAAACAAAAAAAATAAATGTTCTTCATCAGTTTGATATAGGCGATGGCGGTCGCTTTGTGCTCATAGCCGGGCCTTGCGCCATTGAATCGGAAGCCATGACTATGGAAGTGGCCGGAACGCTGAAAGAAATATGCCACGAATTGGGTATCCATTTGATTTTTAAATCTTCTTTCGACAAAGCCAATCGGACTTCATTGAAATCGGCTCGTGGCGTTGGTATGGAGCGCGGACTTGAAATTTTACAAAAAGTAAAAAATGAATTTCAACTTCCCGTACTGACCGATGTTCACGAAACTTGGCAATGCCAACCTGTTGCCGACGTTGTGGATGTGCTGCAAATTCCTGCTTTTCTTTCCCGACAAACCGACCTTTTGATAGCTGCCGCCAAAACCGGAAAAATTGTAAACATAAAAAAAGGTCAGTTCATGGCCCCCTGGGACATGAAAAATGTGGTGGATAAAATGTTGGAAGCAGGAAATGACAAAATTCTGCTTTGTGAGCGCGGTTCTTCCTTTGGATACAATAATTTGGTGGTGGATATGACCGGATTGGTAGAAATGCGAAAATATGGTTTCCCTATAGTTTTCGACGCCACCCATTCCGTACAAAAGCCCGGAGGGCAGGGAAATTCAACAGGAGGAAACAGAGAAATGGTTCCTTATTTGATGCGGGCGGCACTGGCTGTCGGCGTGGATGCAGTTTTTGCCGAAGTTCATCCTCAACCCGATTATGCAATTTCCGATGGCCCGAATCAACTTTATCTTTCCGATGTTCGTAACATCTTACAGCAAGCCATTTTAATTGACAATGTTACGAAAAACCTTTCCGAAAAAGAAATGGTGAATCAACCAGTTGAAAAAGTACAGTTGCCTCAGAATGAAAAACAAAAAATCAAGTTGTTGCTCTCCGATATAGATGGAGTAATGACAGATGGCGGCATGTATTATTCCGAATTTGGCGACGAATTGAAAAAATTTCACACCCGCGATGGTATGGGTTTAAAAATTTTACAGTCAAAAGGAATAAAAGTTGGCATTGTTACTTCCGAAGACAACAAAATTGCAGAAATGCGATACAACAAACTTCAGCTCGATTACCTGTACAAGGGCAGAAAAAACGGAGGAAAATTGGCTGCAGCATTGGAGATTTGCGAAAAAGAAGGCATTAGTTTGCAGCAAACAGCCTATATTGGCGATGATGTGAATTGTTACGAATTGTTGTGCTCGGTTGGTTTGGCTGCATGTCCTGCCGATGCAATGGAACTGATAAAAAGCGTGCCGGGAATTATTCAAATGAAAGCAAAAGGTGGACAAGGCTGTGTGCGGGAATTTGTGGAATATATTCTAAAAAATTACTGTTGACATATTAAAATCATGGATTTTGTAAAAAGGAGTAAAGAAATTTTTGAACAGGAAATATCGGAACTTCAAAAATTGGCCGAAAAAATTGGACCTGAAATTAACCGGGCTGTAGAGTTGATTTACAACTGCAAGGGAAAACTGGTAATTTTAGGAATAGGAAAAACGGGTATCATTGGACATAAAATTGCTTCTTCTCTGGCCTCTACCGGTACGCAAACCATTTTCATAAACGCCGCAGAAGCCATGCACGGCGATTTGGGAATGATTGACAGAAACGACATCGCTCTTTTGATTTCCAACAGCGGAAGTTCTCCAGAAATTGTCAACCTGATTACTCCACTGAAAAAAATCGGCTGCACCATTATTGCCATGACCGGGAACCCGAAATCTCCACTGGCTCGAGAAGCTTCATTGGTAATCAATACCGGCATTGAGCGCGAAGCCTGTCCTTTGGGACTGGCACCCACAACTTCTACTACCGCAACGCTGGTTATGGGCGATGCGCTGACAATATGCTTGATGGAAAGAAGAAACTTCAAGGCGGAAAATTATGCACTTTATCATCCCGGAGGAGCATTGGGACGCCAATTACTGGCACGGGTTAAAGACGAAATGAGCCGAAATATTCCAAAAGTTTATACCCATACTCTTTTTAAGGATGTAATTTATGAAGTGAGCAACAAACGACTGGGAATGACAATGGTATATGATGGCAACGAAAAGGCCGTAGGCATCATTACCGATGGAGATATTCGACGTGCTATTCAACGATTCGACGATTTAAAGAATCTGACTGCTCAGGAATTTATGACACATGGATTTAAGAAAATTGCTCAGAATGAAATGCTTAGCGAAGCTTTGGAAATTATGGACGAAAACAACATTACCAATCTGGCAGTTATGGAAAACGACTCTTCTTCAACGGTAGTCGGCATTTTGTCAATTCATGACATTATCGATTTCAAATGAACTGAACAGCTCATGTTCAAAAAAATTTACATTGAAATCACCAACAGCTGCAATTTTCACTGCAGCTTTTGTTTTACTACAAGTCAACCATCCAAATTTATGCCGGTAAAAGATTTTCACACAATCGTCCGGAAAATCAAACCTTATACCAATTATATTTATCTGCATGTGTTGGGAGAACCTTTTCTTCACCCTCATATTGAAGATATTCTGAATGTTGCCGAACAGGAAGGAATGAATGTCAATATCACCACAAACGGCTCTTTACTCAATAATCGGAAGGAATTACTTTTGAACCATTCCATTCGTCAACTGAACATTTCGCTGCATGATGCCGAAGAAAACATTCCTTCCATTCATTGGGAAAGCTTTTTCGAAAATATTTTCAACATCGCAATGGAGATTTCGGCCAAAACTTATGTCAATTTGCGTTTGTGGAACATTGATAATCCTGTAAGCGGAAAATTCAACAGCTTGTGTAAGGAAAAAATCGCCGAAAAATTTCAACTTTCACCCGATGAATTGACACAGCCTAAAAAAGGAAACAGCATAAAGCTCACCAATCATATTTTTCTGCAGCAGTCGCCTAAATTTCAATGGCCAACAGAAAAAGGAGAACCTCTCTTTGAACACAAATCCTGTTATGCTTTACGTGATCACATCGCCATTCTAGCCGGAGGAGAAGTTGTTCCTTGTTGCCTTGATGCAGGCGGATCGCTGAAACTGGGAAATATTTTTACGGAAGAACTTTCGGACATCCTTATGTGCGAAAGAGCTACAAAAATGAAACAGGGCTTTCGGCAACACAAAATTACTGAGCCATTTTGCAAAACTTGCGGATTTAGTGTTGCTTTGTGAAGTACCTTTTCAGCAAATTTCTCAAATCTGCAAACCGTCCAGCAATTGAATATAAACTTCTATTCCTTTCTCGATTTCTTCTACAAGAACATACTCATCCGCCGTATGGGAACGAGCGGAATCGCCGGGACCAATTTTAACGCTTGGAAATGGCATCAATGCCTGATCGGAAAGGGTTGGAGAACCGTATAACGTAAGGTTCATTTGCTGCGCTCTCTTAATAATGGGATGATCCAGCTGAGTGGCAGTTGAACACAGTCGAACAGAACGAGGTTCAATGCGGCAATCGACATTTTCACGGATAATTTCCAGAATTTCTTCATTGGAATAAAGTTCGTTGCTTCTCACGTCGACTACAAACGTACATTTATCTGGAATCATATTGTGTTGAATGCCGCCATTTATTTGGGTAACCGTCATCTTGACAGGCCCAAGAAGCGGCGAAACTTTAGCAAAACGATAATTTCTAAACCAATTGATTGCATCCAAAGCCTTGTAAATGGCATTTTCTCCTTCTTCACGCGCCGCATGACCCGATTTTCCCGTTACCGTTGCGTCTATCACCATTAATCCTCTCTCGGCAATAGCCATATTCATTCCTGTAGGTTCGCCAACTATGGCAAAATCAACCTTTGGAAATTCCTGCAACATGATTTCAATGCCGTTTTTCCCCGAAATTTCTTCTTCAGCCGTTGCAGCAAAAATCAAATTATAAGGTTGAGTTCGCTGCGTCAGATAGAAAAAAACTTGCAGCAAACTCACCAAACTGGCACCGGCATCATTACTTCCCAATCCAAACAATTTTCCATTTTCCAGAGAAGCTTCAAAGGGATTGCGAATCCAACTGCTTCCGGGTTTTACGGTATCCAAGTGGGAATTGAGCAGGATAGTCGGCCGAGAAACATCAAAACCCGGACTTTGCAACCAAATGTTGTTTAAATGTCGGAAAACGACATATCCCCGTTCTGTCAGATATTGTTCCAGAAAATCGGCTATCTCTTTTTCTTCCTTGCTGAAAGAAGGAATTGCTATCATTTGCCGCAAAAGTTGAATAGCTTCATTTGCAAGTTCTGCTGTCATTTTCGTTGTAATATGATGAGAAATAAAAAAATCAATTCCTCAACAAGAAAATTTAAAGTTTTTATAAAGTTATCGTTGTTCCCGAATGCGTGAGGATAGCGTCGGCTCGTGTAATAATCACCTTTGAAACTCCGGACTTCAAAGCATTGAAAGAATTTTCCATTTTGGGAATCATTCCTCCCTGAATGACTTTTTGAGACACGAATTTTTCGTAAAGCTCCGGTGTTAAAGAAGAAATTACACTATCTTCGTCTTTTTCATTCATTAAAACGCCTTTTTTCTCGAAACAATAAATAAGTGTAACTTCAAAAAAAGAAGAAAAAGCTTTTGCAGCTTCGGCAGCAATCGTATCGGCATTGGTATTCAACAAATTACCGCATTTATCGTGTGTGAGCGGAGCCAACACCGGCACCACTTCTTTCCTGATCAAATCGGTTAAAAGGCTCACATTTACTTCCTTCACATCGCCAACAAATCCATAATCTATAGGATAGGGCGACCTTTTTTCGGAACGCATGTAATTCAAATCGGCACCGGTAAGACCCAAAGCATTCAATCCCAAAGCCTGCAGACCTGCCACAATTTGCTTGTTGACCCATCCGGCATATATCATGGTAACCACCTTCAACATTTCCGCATCCGTAATCCGCCTTCCCTCAATCATTTTGGTTTCCAGTCCCAAGCGAGTAGCCAGAGCAGTTGCCGATCGCCCTCCACCATGTACCAGTACTTTATAACCTTCAATTTTTGAAAAGTCGTTCAACAGGGAAATTAAACTATCGGATTCTTCCACAATTTTTCCACCTACCTTAATGATGGTCAGTTTTTCCTTTTTCTGAAACATATCTATGTTGGGCGATTTATCGCTATTCATTTCTAATTCGAGATTATGGAGCAATTATTTCGATATTATGTCGAAAAAACCTATATCTTTTATTGAAAAAATCAAAACTGAATCAGAGAATGCACATCCTGCACACCTTTGAGACGGTCTCTTCCTTTCAAATCTTTCAGTTCGATGAGAAAGCTCACATAAATAGCCTTTGGTTTGAAATTGTCGAGCAACGTCAGCGCAGCATTCGCACTTCCACCGGTGGCGAGCAAATCGTCGTGAAGGAGAACAACGTCGTCCTTTTCGATGGCGTCTTTGTGAATTTCGAGCGAATCGACTCCATATTCGAGTTCATAATCCACTCTATAAGTTTCGGCCGGCAACTTCCCTGCTTTACGAATCAGTACAAATCCGGCATGAAGTTTATAAGCCAAAATGCTTCCAAGCATGAATCCCCGGCTTTCCAAACCAACAACTTTCGTTATCCCCTTGTCCTTGTAATACTCGTATAGCTCATCGGAAATAAATCTTAATACTTCGGCATCCTTCATGGCCGTAGTAATATCTTTAAAAAGAACTCCTTTTTTTGGGAAATCGGGAATATTCCTGATACTTGCAATAACTTGTTCTAAATCCATAGTTTTAAACCCACACGGGCAACAAAATTAATTTAAATAATTGATAATTAAAGCAATAAAACTCTATAAACTTTCAAGCATTCGTTTGATAACGACTTCTGCCGAGATTTCGCGGTTGGCAGCTTCGGGAATAACCAACGACTGTGGACTTTCGATCACCTCATCGGTTACAATCATATTCCGTCGCACAGGCAGACAATGCATAAAATAAGCATTGTTGGTAACGGCCATTTGTCGGCTGCTGACGGTCCAGCTTCTGTCAGTGCAGATAATTTTTCCGTAGTTCGGATCTTGATAGGCAGCCCAATTTTTAGCATAAACGAAATCTGCTCCTTCGAAGGCTTTCATCTGATCGTATTCTATACGTGCATTTCGCACAAATTCGGGAGCGAGTTCATAACCTTTGGGATGAGTAATAACAAATTCCACATCGGCTTCGTTCATAAAATCGGCAAAAGAATTGGGTACAGCCTGAGGCAAAGCTTTGGGATGGGGTGCCCACGACATGACCACTTTGGGATGTGGCTTTTTCCGATATTCCTCAATAGTAATGAGGTCGGCAAAAGCCTGCAACGGATGTGCCGTAGCACTTTCCATGCTGAATACTGGTCTTCCTGAATATTGAATAAACTGCTGAAGAATGGTTTCCTGATAATCGTACGCTTTATTTTCAAACTGCGCAAAAGAACGAACGCCAATTAAGTCGCAATAATTGCCCATCACCGGAATTGCTTCCAGAATATGCTCGGTTTTATCACCATCCATCACCACGCCACGTTCGGTTTCAAGTTTCCAAGCTCCCTGATTTATATCCAGCACTATGGTGTTCATTCCCAAATTCATTCCTGCTTTTTGGGTGCTCAGACGCGTTCTCAAACTCGAATTAAAAAAAACCATCAACAAAGTTTTGTTTTTCCCCAGATGCTGGTACCCGAAACGGTTCTTCTTCACTTCAAAAGCTTCTTGTAGAGCTTCCTGTAAATTTCCCAAATCATGTACTCTGATAAAAGTTTTCATTTTTCTATATGATGTTGTATTTATTATTTAAATCAATCACTGTAAGTTCATGTCTGAATCAAACAGCAATTAAGCATTGTTATACTCAAAGAATGAACACGTAATATGAATGTTGATGGCACAACATTTTGCCGTTGGTAAACTTTCCTTTTGTCAATCGACAAAATATGGAAGCAATAAATCTTCAAAATTATAAAATCCGACTTGCTTGTCCTTCAAATTTTCGGCAACAAACAAAACTCCATTACCAAAAGCTTCTCGCGAAATAGACTCATGAATCAGTCTGACAGTCTGATAAGGAAATCCAAAAATGATTTCGTGTCGGCCAACAATTCCTCCGGCGCGAATGGAATTGATTTGTGCCTTATCCATGTCCAGCACTTCTGCAATTTTCAAAGCTGTACCGGAGATTCCTTCTTTTCCCTTAAAATGCTCTTCAACAATTTCAATATCAACCCAAGGGGCAATTTTTTTTAGATACTTCGCCGAAATCATCAAATAGTTAACGCCAAGTGTAATGTTGGGCGACCAAAAAACGGTAGTCTGTTGAGCCAACTTCTGCAAAAAAGCAATTTCTTTCGGTTTGTAATGAGAAATAGCCGAAATAATTTTAATTTTTCTCTTTGCCGCCAGCTCTCCATAAGTATAAATACCTTCACCTGAAGAAAAATCAATGATGGCATCTACTGGAAAAGAATCCATTAAATTTTCGAGATTCGTATTTGAAGTCGAATAAATAAGTCCTTCCGTATTGTTGGTTTCTATACCCAAAACTTCAGCAGCAGAACGGTGATCGAGTAGTTTTTTTCGCCTGAGAATCCAACTCAGTTCAAAGTTTTCGTTTTGTAAAATTACGGAAGCTACTGCTTTTCCCGTTTTTCCAAATCCTATCAATCCTATTCTCATAGTATTTCGTTTTTTCATCAGAGTCTTCACCTGATGTCGTTTATAAATAAAAATATTACTGCAAATTACTCTTTTTCAACCACTGTCGAAAAAGATTCAACTTCACCCGCTTACTTGGGATTCATCACAATCAGAGGAACCAACATTTCTTCCAAAGAAACGCCGCCATGCTGAAAGGTATTTTTATAATAGCTCACGTAATAATTGTAATTATTTGGATAAGCAAAAAAATCATCGTTGCAGGCAAATATGTAAGCCGAACTGACATTGGGGCTTGGCAAGCCAATTTTCGCAGGTTGGGTAATTTCGAAAACTTCCTTTTTGTTGTAGCTCAAATTTTTCCCGACCTTATAGCGCAGATTGACATTTGTATTTTTATCTCCAATGACTTTTATGGGATTATTTACTCGAATGGTGCCGTGATCGGTTGTAAAAACCACTTTGTAACCGCGTTCGGCAATAGCCCTGAACAAATCGAAAGTAGCAGAATGACGGAACCATGAAAGGGTGAGTGAGCGATAAGCTTTTTCGTCGTTGGCCAACTCGCGAACCATTTTTGATTCCGTACGTGCATGCGAAAGCATGTCGATAAAATTCAGTACACAAACGTTCAAATTATTGTTTTCCAAATGTGGCAACTGGTCGATCAGATGCTGACACGAAACGGAATCGTTGATTTTATGGTACGAAAAAGTATATTTTTTCCGATAGCGTTGAATTTGCGTCTGAAGCAACTCACTCTCCATTAGGTTTTTACCTTCTTCCTCTTCTTCTTCCACCCAAAATTGAGGAAACATCTGTTGAATTTGCAGAGGCATCAGACCGGAAAAGATGGCATTTCGCGCATATTGTGTAGCAGTAGGAAGAATACTGCAATAAAGATCTTCTTCGTCAAACTGATAATAATCGCTCAACAATTCACGTATCATTTTCCACTGGTCGAGGCGGAAATTATCTACTACCACAAAAAAAACCTTTTCGCCATTATCAAGCAAGGGAAAAACTTTGGTCTTAAATATCTCAAAACTCATCAAAGGACGATCTTCGGGGCGCTCGAACCATCGTTCGTAATTGTTTTTTATGAATTTTGAAAAAGTTGTATTGGCGTCCATTTTCTGCATTCGAAGCAATTCATCCATCCCACTTTCGGTTTCGGAAAGCTCCAATTCCCAGAAAACAAGTTTTTTGTAAACTTCTACCCAATCGTCGTATGTGAACGAATCGTTGATTTTCATGCCTATTTGTCCAAATTCAGAACGATAGGCAGCTGTTGCATGTTCGTTTACGATTTCCTTGCGATGAATATTTTTCTTGAGCGTCATCAGAATCTGACTTGGATTGACAGGTTTTGTCAAATAATCGGCAATTTTATTGCCAATAGCCATATTCATGATGTTTTCTTCTTCATTTTTTGTAATCATCACCATTGGAACATCCGGGTCAATTTCCTTTATCAGTGCCAGGGTTTCCAGCCCACTCAATCCCGGCATGTTTTCATCCAGAAAAATAATATCGAAATTTTCCACCTGACAGATTTCTACGGCATCGTTCCCGTTGGTAGCCGTAACAACTTCATATCCCTTTTCATCCAAAAAAAGGAGATAAGGTCGCAGCATCTCGATTTCGTCATCTATCCAAAGTATTCTGTCTTTTCTCATTTCCTTCAATTTCCTTTTCTCAAAAAACTTATCAGTTCAGATAATATTGTTTCATAAACTCGAAATATACGTTCAGCGCATTTTGCTGTACCATAACATTCAGGTTCTGCTGCGTTCCGACCAAATTTCTGTAGCTTGCACCTTTTAATCCTTCAAACAGTTTGCTTTCCTTCACCATACGCAACAAATACGATTTGGCAGTGTTGGCATCGGTGAAGCTGCCTATAATGAAAAATTGCTGCTTGCCGACGTTTTCAAATCGCACATTCAGTTGCAGCACATCGTAATTTTGTCGGTTGTACTCGTCAAAAGCTGCTTTGGTTTTTGCCACATCTACCGTTCCCGATACAACATAAACGGCAATGAAATGTGGATCGTTCGGTTTATAGGCAAACAGATTTTTGAACAGCGGAACTTCTTCTTCCTTCTTGACTTCAACTTTTTCAACAGGCTCGTTTTTCACCGGTTGTTCAGCAACAGAAGCAACGTTTGGCGTTTGTTCTGCCGGTTGAGTTGGTGCAACCAAAGGAGTTTTTTCGGTCGAAGTCGAAACTGTTTTTTTTGTTTCGGTTACGGAATTGGGTTTGTTTGCCGTCGCCGCAATAGTTTTGGGGGATTCAGATTTCTTTTCTTTTTCAGGTAACGCGGATATTTGTTTGGAAGCAGAGCCGGCATTTTTGCCCAAAAATTTATCATGAAAAGCCATATAATCCGCTAACGATAATCCATTTTTCAACAAAGCAAAATTTTCATCGGAAATAATCAATTCCTGAACTTTCAATTTTGAAAGCAACTGCGCCAAGTAAGTGTCCGAAGCCAACGAATTTTCATACCAAACCACTTCGTCGTAGGAGTCGAAATTGTCAACAAACAATATATTTCTGACACTGTCCAACGGTTGAATTCCCAAATCAAAATCCTTGATGAGAAAACGGGAAAAGTTGAAGGAAGCAATCTGATACATTAACTTGTTCAGTTCTTCTCGAGGAGCATCCGTAATCAACAAAAGCCTATGTTTGGTTTTGGTATCTGTAGAAAATTGCTGCTGCGCAGACGGCGAAATTTCCGATTTCTCCGTCTCTTCCCTTTTGGCAAGCAATGACCCGTGTGTAGTACCGGATTTTGCTACCATCCCCTGACGCATCAGCGCCAAAATATCCTTCGCCATAGTACTGACATCACTTTCAGGATATTTTGTAACCAACAGATCCAGTTCTTTTTCAAAGTTTTGCGATTCTTGTGTTTTGCCCACACTCAAAGCATAAAGAAACTGAAATTTAGGCATCAATTCCGACAAGGGATAATTTTCTTGCATATATTGGAAATTTCGGAAAACAGTAGCGAAATCGTTACTCGAATAAGCCCGATATGTAGTACTGTAAATTGAATCCTGCTCTTGATACATTCGTTGCAAACGTTGAAAATAATCTGGTTTTGAAAGTATTTTTGAATAGTCGGTTTGTGGAAATTCACCCACAAGTCTGTTGCGCCATTTTTCTGCATTAGCCAGATTGCCGAGTTTGGACTCCATTAAATACAACTGAAAATAAGCATCCGGAACGAGCTTGTGATCGGGAAATCTTCCGACAAATTCCTCAAAAGTCCGAATTGCAGAAGGAATATCCTGAATTTTTTCATAATAAATTTTTCCCACATTAAACATTGCCTGTGCCATCTGCTCATTTGAAATTTTCAATTGAAGCGGCGTCAGCGGTATTTGTTTCAGATAAAATGCCGGATTTTTATTGTCGGTGATAGACAGTGTTGATGACGTGCTGTCCATCATCATTTCACTGCTGACGTTTTCGGGGTTAGGTTCCTCTGCAAAAAGCGAAGCCGATTTATTGGCACGACGCCAATTGTCTTCCAATTTTCGGTTGCCCCATTTTTTCTGAAACTCATTTTTTCCTGTTTTTATCAGATTCTGGTTGTAAAAATACCAGTCGTTGGAATTACCTATCTGAGCACCAATTGGAATGAGAGTTTCTTCATCGTTATAATTGGGATTGTTCAATGCCAACTTTTCTTCTTTGGATTTTTCGGCAGCTTCCTTTTCTTCCTTCTCAACCTGTCTGATAATTTTTTGAATCACTTCCATACGCTGTTTTTCGGGCATGGCAGCCAAACGCTGCAAACTGTCCTGCAACATTACTATATCGTATTGTGCTACAAATTCACTCAGAATATTGGCCAATGTTGAAATGCGCCGGTAGTCGGGATGTTCTTCAGTAATAATTTTGGAAGCAGCATCGTAGCAGGGATATGCTTCCTTGTAATTTTTCTGATGATAAAACAAATCTCCGAGCGTAATCAGAGAATTGGCTTTATCATAACCATTTCGGGTGCTTTTTTCAATAGAGGAACGGAAAGCATTTATGGCCTGCGCCGTGTCGCCTCGATTCAGGAAATTTTTGCCGAGCACAAAATAAATCTGATCCTGATAATCTTTATATTTGGAACTTTTAAGCATTTTGTTCAAATCTTTCTGAACTTCTGCATGGTTGGCAGCATTCAACTCCGAGCGCTGAATACGTGCATAAAAGTCCATTTCGAAAGGCGGATTGGATTGAAGTACCTTGGTATAGGTTTCGTAAGCCGCTTTTTCGTCGCCCGTTTTCTGATAAAGCTGAGCCAAAATGAAAAGGAACCGTTGTTTCAATTTCTTGTCGGTTTCCTTGTCAATTGCAACCCTCAAAAAAGGAATCGCTTCTTTGTACTGATGGTTTTTCAACAGAATATCTGCATTAACGGAAGCAAAAAGACCGATATGCTGGCGTTTTAAATGGTCTTGGTTGACATCTCCCAAAACTTGCTGTGCTTCGTAAAGCCAACCCATTTCACCATAAGCACGAGCCAACCAAATTTTGGCTTGTGCAACCAAATCAGGATCAGAAGCAAAATGTCGGGCGATGTAGGAAAATGTTCCGGCCGAACCCAAAAAATCGCCTTTATGAAACTCGGCTTTCCCGATAAGCATCCACGCATCTTTTAAAACAGGATTGAATTCTTCCTGATTATAAAAAGCCTGGTATTCCGCAGAATTCCATTTATTGTAATTCTTCTCGGGTTTTTGCTTGATGGAGTGAAGCTTTATGGCTTTTCGCGATTTTTCTATGGCCCGATCCATATTTGCCGTAGCAGCCGAAGCATTGGAATGTTTGCTGATGGGAAACATTGGAAGAATAGTGGAATAATCGTCCTGATGGGCTCCCAAAATGTTTTTCAAACCCTCTTCGTAACTTTCCTGTCCATTGAAATAAATATTGAAATGTGCAGTCAACGCATGGTAATTGCGTGAAAACCATGTGTTTTTCTGCATCGAGCAACCGCTTACGAAAATGATGGTCAGCAGGAGCAATATTGTATTTAAATTTTTCTTAGTCAACAAGTATAATAAAAACAAATTAAGAATGATCAATATTCTTGGTACATCATCCGACAGACAAGATTTTCCCCTCTGAATTAAAAACTTTAAAAAAGGGATTCTATTACTTTTTAAGTTACAAATTTACGGGATAATTTTCAATTTTCACACAGAGAAGCAAATTTACTGTTTAGGGAAACGGAGATTTTATTAACAAACCATCGAATTCCGAAAAATAATGTATTTATCAATTTGATTAAGAGGAATCTGACCGATAGAAAAAAAATAAATACAGCCAGCATTCAATTCTTTGATGTAAAAAACTTTTCTATCTTAATTTTGAAAAAATCCTTAAGAATTTCTTTTGCTAAAACCAATTTTTATTGCCGATTCCTTTTAAAAAGAAAAAGCTGAACAAGAAATCCGATAATGACAAGTATGCCGGCAGTGCCCAAAATAACATTGGCCGACCGATTACCGAAATGATAGTAAGCCAGTAACGCCACTCCTGCAAGCATGATAAAGATTCCCAGATAAGATAAAAATTCTTTCACCGAAAATTGATTTTATGACTCAATAATATGATTCAAATTAACACATTTTTCTGCAGCGCAGCAAATAAATGTTTCGGAAATTAATAAGTTTTCAGGAAAAAACACACACAAAAATCTATTTTCCGGACTTCATCAGTAAATTCTGCAGCTCGACAATCGTTTCGACTAACTTGTTTTTCCGGCCAATTTCAAAAGTGAAACAGTAGGATATTTTCAATTTTTAAATTTTTCTCGGCTAAATTCTTGAATAAAATCAGTAGATTTGTATTTGATTTCAAAGAGACAGATTTTTTTACAAAATTCTTTATATTAGCATGATAGACCAAGCCACCATTGACAGAATTATGGAAGCTGCACAAATTCAGGATGTAGTTTCCGATTATGTTACGCTCAAAAAAAGAGGCGTAAACATGATTGGTTTGTGTCCGTTTCACAACGAAAAAACGCCATCGTTTACCGTTTCTCCAGCTAAAGGAATTTTCAAGTGTTTTGGTTGTGGAAAAGGTGGAAACGCTGTTCACTTCATAATGGAGCATGAGCAACTGTCGTATTACGAGGCATTGAAATTCCTTGCCAGAAAATACAACATTGAAGTGCAGGAACGTGAGCTGACCGATGAAGAGAAAGAACTCCACAACGAACGGGAAAGTTTGCTGCTGGTAAACGAATTTGCCCAGAAATATTTTTCCGATACGCTTTATCATCACATCGACGGGAAAACCATCGGTATGAGTTATTTTCAGGAACGCGGTATCCGAGAAGACATGATTCGTAAATTTCAGTTGGGTTATTGCCTCGATCAGCAGGATGCTTTTACGCAAAAAGCTTTAAAAGCCGGTTACAATAAAAAATATCTTGTAAAAACCGGACTTACCATCGAAACGGAAAACAATCGCCTTACCGACCGTTTTCGCGGACGACTGATATTTCCCGTTCATTCCCTTTCTGGCAAAATTATTGCTTTCGGCGGAAGGGTAATAAAAAAAGACGACAAAACGGCCAAATACCTCAATTCGCCCGAATCGGAAATATACCACAAGGGAAATGAGCTCTACGGAATGTATTTTGCCAAACAGGCCATCGTAAAGGAAGACCGCTGTTTGCTGGTGGAAGGTTATACCGATGTAATTTCTCTTCATCAAAGCGGCATTGAAAATGTCGTAGCTTCGTCGGGCACGTCGCTTACGCCGGCTCAAATTCGTCTTATTCACCGGTTTACCAACAATGTTACCGTGCTCTACGACGGCGATGCTGCCGGCATTAAAGCTTCGTTGAGAGGAATCGATTTGCTGCTGGAAGAAGGCTTGAACATAAAGGTTGTTTTGTTGCCCGAAGGAGAAGATCCCGATTCTTTTTCCCACAAACTCAATGCAGTGGATCTCTTGAATTTCATTCGGGACAATTCGGTGGATTTTATCCGCTTCAAAACCAAACTTTTGATGGAAGATGCAGCAAATGACCCCATCAAACGTTCCAACCTGATTCTGGACATCGTTCGAAGTATTGCCATTATTCCCGAACCGATTGTGAGAGCCGAATATGTGAAGGAATGCAGCAATCTGCTTCAAGTGAACGAAGAAATTCTTTACCATGAAATAAACCGGCTTAAAAGAAAAGAAAGCGAAAAAAAACTTGGACAAAGCAATGTTTCGGTTTCTTCTACCGAACCAAAACCACAACCCGTTTCTCCTCAGGAAATGCTGAATGCCGAAAACCAGAGGTTTGAGCAGGAAGAAAGAAATATACTCCAAGTATTGATTAAATATGGTAAATCGGCATTGTACTATTCTGACGAAGAAAACCGTTCACCGATTACTGTAGAAGATTTTATTATTGAAGACCTCGAACAGGATCAGCTTGAATTTGTTCATCCGCTCTATGCTCAAATGCTTCAGGAATATAAGGAACAATGCTTGAAAAAAAATATTAACGTTCAAAATTTTTTCCTGCATCATATTCATCCGGAAATCAGCAAATTGACGGCAGAACTGATTTCAGAAAAATACACCCTCAGCAAAATTTACAAAAAAACGAGAATGGACGAACCCGAGATCGATAAAGTGAGGGAATTTGCCGAACGTGCCGTGTTGGAATACAAAAACAGCATTGTTCTCTCGCAGATTAAGCAAAAATTGCTCGAAATGAAAATAGCGGCAGAAAACCACGACGATGAGTTGGTTCGTATTCTGATGATTCAAATCAGTCAGTTGGAAGAAATTAAAAATCAACTTGCAAAAAATCTTGGCGAACGCATTGTCATTAAATTATAAGGAGCTTCAATAAAAAATGACATACGAAGAATTGATTCATGACACCGAGTACAAAGAACTCGCATCACTTTCACATAACGAAATAAAAAATTTCATTGTCAACGAAATTACCGAAAACCAACAATGGGCACGTGCTGCCAATTTATACCAATTGACAGGAATTCTGGCTTTCATGCTGGGAACTTTTAAAGCCTTCATGCCTTATTTTGTCCATCGTCAAGCCTATGGTTTGCTTTGGCTGCTGGCAGGCATTGTTTTCACCTTTACCATTCTCATCGTTTTTCATGAATTGATTCATGCGCTGGCCTATTGGGCAATGGGGGCACATCATTTGTTTTTTGGCTGCCAACCCAAAAAATTCATGTTTTATGTTCAAGCCGACAAGGCTGTGGTGGGTTACCGTCAGTTTAAAATAATTGCTTTGGCACCAACCGTTTTCATCAGTTTCCTTTCGCTGCTTGGAATGATTATCTTTTATCATCAACCGGCATTTTATTTTTTTATTTCAATATTTGGTTTACACAGCCTTTTTGCCGCAGGAGATTTTGGGCTATTGTGTTTTTTTCAAAACCGTCCCGAACTGGAAATTGTTACTTTCGATGTGAAGGAAGAAGGTAAAACTTACTTTTATGGAAAAGAAAAAAGAAAAAATATTGCTGTGTAGGCTTTAAAAGGAAAGCAATTTTTTCGCAAAATAATTTAACGTTACTTGAAAATATCGTAGAAGAATGATTTTATTTGATCAGATTGTTTTTGGGCCTGTTCATAGCAGGCGTCTTGGTATTTCATTGGGAATCAATTTATTGCCTGTAGACGCCAAAATTTGCAGTTTCGACTGTCTGTACTGCGAATGCGGATTTAATACTACCGGAAAGCACGCCAAACTTCCTACAAGAATGGAAGTACGCAATGCGCTGGAATTGAGGCTGAAAGAAATGGCAAGCGACGGACAAATACCAGATATTATAACTTTTGCCGGAAACGGAGAGCCGACACTTCATCCCGATTTTGCCGGAATTATTGACGATACGCTTGAACTGAGAAATAAATATAGTCCCAATGCCAAAGTTGGAGTGTTGTCGAACGCCACACAAATTCACAAACCAGACGTTTTCAATGCTTTAAAAAAAGTGGATGACAACATTCTGAAATTCGACAGTGCTTTCGATCATACTTTACAACTGCTCGACCGTCCGGTAAGAAAATACATCACTGTTCGCTGGCTGATTGAACATTTGAAAAAGTTTGAAGGTAAAATGATTGTGCAAACTTTATTTATTCGTGGCGAAGTGAACGGAGAAAAAATTGACAATACTTCGGATAAGGAAATAGAAGCATGGCTGGAAGCATTAAAGGAAATGAATGCAACGCAGCTTATGATTTATACCATCGACAGAGAAACTCCTTTGAAAACTTTGGAAAAAATTCCGTTGGAGGAACTGAATCGTATTGCCGAAAAAGCAAAAAGTTACGGATTTGACGTTTCCGTTTCAGGATAATTACCAAAGCCGAAGATGAAAATACTCGTTTGTCCTTTAAACTGGGGATTGGGTCATGCTGCACGCTGCGTGCCGATTATTCGTCAACTGATTACAGAAGGCAATGATGTAGTGATTGCAGCAGATGGTTTTCCATTAGAATTTCTTCAACTTGAGTTCCCCGAACTTCGATTTTTGAAAGCTCCTACTCAAAATGTTCGTTACAGCACGGGAAATTCTCAAATCTGGGCTATGTTTAAAAGCATCCCGCGTATTTTTGGCAATATTTTTCAAGATCATTGTTGGCTTCACCGACTTTTAAAACAGGAACATTTCGATCGCATTATTTCCGACAACCGTTTTGGATGCTGGAACAAAAGGACGTATTCCATTTACATTACGCATCAGCTAATGGTAAAAATGCCGCCCGGATTGCGCTTGCTGGAACCGATTGTCTGGCGACTGCATCGCTTTTTCATTCATCGTTACGACGAATGCTGGATTCCCGATTTGGCCGGAGATGAAAACTTTTCGGGAGATTTGTCGCATCGTTATCCGTTACCCGAAAATGCACATTTTATTGGCATTCAATCTCGTTTTCAACAATTGAAAAATATTATTCCAAACTATACTTACGAAACGGTGATGGTTCTCTCCGGTCCGGAACCGCAACGTACCATTTTCGAGAAACAACTGACAGAAAAGTTCAGTAAAGACACTGTCAAATCGTTGATGATTCAGGGATTGCCACAGGAAAAACAAACTTCCGTACAAGTTGGCAACTTAACCAAAGTTTCTCATCTTTCCACTCAAGAAATGGCGTCCTTATTAGCAGGCGCAAAAAAAATTATTGCTCGTTCGGGATACTCGACCATCATGGATTTGCAAGCACTCAATTGTTTGGACAAAGCACTACTCATCCCTACTCCGGGACAGACCGAACAGATTTATTTGGCAGAGCTGCACAAAAAGTGCAGATGTCCCGAAAATTTATAAATTTTTCTTTGTTTTTTGTTTTTACCTGCTAATTTCTATGATTCCCGATAAAAAAAGCAATATGAATAACTTCAAATTTCAGTAAAATTGAATTTCTATAATTTTGAGTAATTTTGCCGAACAAATTCATGAAACAGTTGTAATATCAACAATATAGTTTTACTTTCAAACAAAAAAATTATGGCATACATTCAATCGGTAAGAGGCTTTAATCCAAAGATAGGAGACAATTGTTTTTTGGCCGAAACGGCAGTGGTGGTAGGCGATGTTACAATGGGCGAAGGTTGCAGCGTGTGGTTCAATGCCGTATTAAGAGGCGATGTCAATTCCATCAGGATTGGGAATCATGTCAACATTCAGGATGGGTCTGTGCTGCATACCCTTTACCAAAAATCGACCATTGAAATAGGCGATTATGTATCTATCGGACACAACGTAACATTGCACGGTGCAAAAATTCACGATTATGCCTTAATCGGGATGGGGGCTGTAGTGCTCGACCACGCCGAAATCGGTGAAGGAGCAATTGTGGCTGCAGGAGCTTTGATTTTGAGCAACACGGTAGTACCGCCTTATACATTGTGGGCTGGTGTACCGGCAAAATTTGTAAAAAATGTGGAGCCGGAACAAACCAACGAAATGAATCGCCGCATCGCACATAATTATTCGCTTTACGCAAGCTGGTATCAGGAAAAAGAAAAATAAAAAATCAGTTGGGAAACGGAAAACTTTCGTCCATTCTAAAATTTTCATTCGATTTTTTTACGGTACAACATTCTGTATAAGCATCATGCTCAAATACGAGAATTTGATGTTTTTCTTGAGCTTCCTGCAAAAGAATTTTCTTTTCCTCCATCGAAGTTACCGGATAAGCATCAAAAGCCGATACCCAAGCCAATGGGATAGCCGGAGCAACAGGAATTACATCACCTACATAAATCCATGTTTTCCCCAAATATTGAATATAACTGGCCAATTGTCCTACGGTATGTCCGTTGAAAATACGAAGTTCAATTTCGGGACAGAGAAAACTGTTTTCCTTGACCAGTTGCAATTTTCCTGCTTGCTGCACGGGCAGCATATTTTCAGGAAAATACGAGTCTCCTTCCCGCACATTGGGCTCCAGAAAATTTCTCCATTGCCTTTCTCCCACCCAATGAACGGCATTTGGGAAGGTGAGCAATACATTTTTCCGGTCTGAATCGTAATAAGTACATCCTCCGCAATGGTCGAAATGCAAATGTGTCAAGATTACATCGGTAACATCTCCACAACTGTATCCCAATTGCTGTAGAGCCAATTCAAAATTCACAACTCCCTTGAAGTTGTAATATTTCAAATAATCCAGCTGTTTGTCGCCCGTACCACTGTCAATCAAAACAAGTTTTTCGCCAGTATCGATCAACAGGCAACGCATGGCCAACTTACAAAAATTTTCTTCATCACACGGATAGCGCTTTTGCCAAACCTTTTTGGGAACTACGCCAAAGATGGCTCCACCATCGCAGTCGAAAAAACCGGCTTCTATTTTGTGTATTTTCATGTTCAAAGTAACTTTCGATTCGTATTTTCTTCGTATTTTTGCATTATAAAAAATACTTTCCACAAAAGTAGCAATAAAATTTAAAAAACTTTCCAACCGTATGCAACGAGTTCATTTTATTGCCATTGGCGGAGCAGCCATGCATAATTTAGCCATCGCACTCAGTAAAAAAAACAACTATAAAATTACAGGTTCGGATGATGAAATTTTTGAACCTTCTTATTCCCGATTGAAAGAACATGGACTGCTGCCGGAAAAAACGGGCTGGTTTCCCGAGCGTATCCACAAGGGTTTGAATGCTGTAATTCTCGGCATGCACGCCCGCGAAGATAATCCTGAACTGCTGAAAGCAAAAGAATTGGGATTGAAAATATATTCTTTCCCTGAATTTCTTTATCAACAGACACGCAACAAAACGCGTATTGTGGTGGGCGGAAGTCACGGAAAAACCACCACAACAGCCATGATTTTATTCGTGCTGAACAAGCTAAAAATTGAAGCCGATTATATGGTTGGCGCTCAAATTGAAGGTTTCGATAACATGGTCAGGCTTTCTTACGATTCGCGCATAGCAGTTTTTGAAGGAGACGAGTACCTTACCTCCCCGCTCGATCCACGCCCTAAATTTCATTTATATCATCCACATATTGCAGTACTTACCGGCATTGCATGGGATCACATGAATGTTTTTCCAACTTTTGAAAACTATTTGGAACAATTTAAAAAATTCACTGATTTAATTGAATTGCAAGGAAGACTAATTTATTTTGATGGAGACGAAAACCTGAATAAAATTGTTCAGCAACTTCGCCGCGACATCGTCCCCTTTCCTTATCACACACCACCTTATGAAGTAAGAAACGGAATTACCTGGCTTAAAATTAAAAATAAGGAGATTCCTTTAAAAATTTTCGGAGAACACAATTTGCAAAACTTGTCTGCCGCACACATTGCCTGTCATCAGATTGGCATTTCCGACGACGATTTTTTTACGGCTATTTCCGAATTTTCCGGCGCTTCCAATCGATTGGAAAAATTGACCGAAAACAATGATACCGTCGTATTCAAGGATTTTGCCCACTCTCCTTCCAAAGTTAAAGCTACCATCAAAGCTGTTCGGCAACAATATCCTCATCGCAAGTTAATTGCCTGCCTTGAGCTGCACACCTTCAGCAGTTTGATGGAAGATTTTCTTCCACAATATGCAGGATGCATGGACGAAGCAGATGTGGCAATGGTTTATTACGACCCTGAAATTATTGAACAAAAACGACTGAAACAATTTGAGCCCGAACAGGTAAAAAAAAGTTTCGGAAAAGCAGACTTACAGGTTTTTACGAATAAGAATGAATTGGAAAAAGCTTTAAAATCTTTGGATTATAAAAATTCGGCCCTTTTACTCATGTCGTCGGGAAACTTTTCGGGTTTGAATGTGAATGAAATTGTCAATGAAAAAATTTCATTGTGAAACAGATGGAAAAATCAAAACTTATGAATGAAAAACAAAAATTGCTGGATACGCGGTATATGCGCATGGCCAGAATATGGGCAGAAAACTCCTATTGTCGTCGCAGGCAGGTGGGTGCTTTACTGGTGAAAAATAAAATGATTATTTCGGATGGCTACAATGGCACACCTGCAGGATTTGAAAATAACTGTGAAGATGAGGACGATAATTCAAAACCTTACGTGCTTCATGCTGAAGCAAATGCCATAACAAAAGTAGCACGTTCACACAATAGCAGCGACGGTGCAACGCTTTACGTTACCGCTTCTCCCTGCATGGAATGCGCCAAATTAATAATTCAGGCTGGTATCAAAAGAGTTGTATATGGGGAACATTACCGAATAATGGATGGTATCGAACTTTTACAACGTGCCGGCATTGAAGTGGTTTATCTTGGCGACGATATATGATTTTTTAATCGAAATTTGAACCGAATTTCCATTTAATTGTTAAATCAAAAGTTGCAGTATGTTTAAATTCTGGCAGCCCTCGCTCTTAATCTTTTTTCAAAAAAATGGCTGTCATTAAACTCGTAACTTTCACTAAACTATTTTCTTTAAAACTGTGCATACATGAAACTGAATAAAAAAAGTTATTTCTTACCACTGATTTTGTTTGTCGCTGTTCTGTTTGGATTGTTGTTGGGCAATTTACTGGCACGCAAGGCATTGTTTTCTTCTTGGGACAATGTTTTCCAATTGGGTAAATCGTCTAAAGTAGATGAATTGATCAACATCATCAATGCCAATTATGTTGACACACTCAATATGCACGAACTTACCGAAAGCGTCATGCAGGATGTGGTTTCAAAATTGGATCCGCATTCTGTTTATATTCCGGCAGAAGACTTGTCGGATGTCAACAGCGAACTGGAAGGAAGTTTTAGCGGCATTGGCGTTCAATTTAACATTCAGAACGATACAGTCATGATTATATCTGTGATCAGTGGAGGCCCGTCCGAAAAAGCAGGTCTGATGGCAGGCGACAGAATTATAGAAGTTAACGACACGTCGTTTGTCGGGAAAAATATAACCAACGAAAGGGTAATGAAAAAACTTCGCGGGCCGGAGGGAACAAAAGTCAAATTGGGCATTCGGCGACACGGAACACGCGAAATTTTGCATTACGAAATTACGAGAGGGAAAGTACCCGTAAATTCTGTGGATATTGCCTATATGATTCAACCCGGAGTTGGATTCATCAAAGTCAGCAAATTCGCCGAAACTACTTACGATGAATTTCTAAATGCTTTGGCCGGTTTAAAAAATCAAGGTGCAAAAAAATTCATTATCGATTTACGCGGAAACAGTGGAGGTTTTATGGATCAGGCTATCAATATGGTTAATGAGTTTCTTCCGGCCAATCGGCTTATCGTTTATGCTGAAGGCAAAGCTTACAAACGTTTTGAAGCCACCTCGGACGGAAAAGGAAGCTGCATCCGAGAACCTTTGGCCGTTTTGATTGATGAATTTTCCGCTTCGGCCAGCGAAATCTTTTCAGGTGCCATTCAGGATAATGATCGAGGCGTAATTGTGGGCAGACGTTCATTTGGAAAAGGATTGGTACAACAGCAGTTCAGCCTTTCAGACGGTTCTGCCGTTCGATTGACCGTTGCACGCTATTTTACACCTTCCGGACGTTGTATTCAAAAACCTTACGAATTGGGTAAAGCCGATGAATATGAAAAGGATTTTATCAACCGACTGATGCATGGAGATGCAGACAATAAGGACAGCATTCAATATGCCGATTCCTTGAAATACAAAACGGTTGGCGGACGTATCGTTTACGGAGGTGGCGGAATAATGCCCGACTTTTTTGTTCCGCTCGATACTACCGAATATACTCCTTATTTGAACAAAGTAATTAATTATGGATATATTTATCAGTATGCTTTTCAGTATTCCGATAAAAACCGGCAGCAGTTGAAACAAATAAAAAACTGGACTGAAATGGATCATTATCTCGACAAACAGCCACTGCTGAACGAATTTGTGAAATTTGCGGCACAAAAAGGGGTTCCCGCCAACACACGGGAAATCAACATTTCCAAAAATCTTATCCTTACACAAATAAAAAGCTATATCTCACGAAATATCTTAGGCGACGAAGGTTTTTATCCGTTGTTCTATAAAAACGATCAAACCATTAAAAAAGCGCTCGAAGTATTGAGCAAAAAATAATTGAACCTGTTAAAATTTTATTTTTAATTCCTTTTAGAGCCGTTCCAACCAACGGCTCTTCTTTTCTCGTGTTGGGCAACTTGTAAAGGAAAATTCTTTTTATAATACTTAAAAATAAACTATTTATCTGACAATTTGCATCTTAGATAAAATTTGCAATTAGCTAACTTTCAAATTTTAAACTACTGAAAAATCGAATTCATATCTTTTTCTGCAAAATTGTCTATCTTATGAAAAGTCGTCGCGGGAAAAAAACGGAAAAGGTAAATTCAATAATTTTCAGTAACTTTGCATCGAAATTAAAAATATTTTCACCCACAATCGGAATATGAGAATATCACGATTGAAAATTTACAAATGAAATTTAGGAAATATGGGAAATATTGTAGCCATTGTAGGGCGTCCAAATGTTGGTAAATCAACTCTTTTTAACCGACTTACACAAACACGACGAGCCATTGTCAACGAAACAGCCGGAACAACCCGCGATCGCCAGTACGGCAAAAGTGAATGGTCGGGATACGAATTTTCGGTGATCGATACCGGCGGTTGGGTAACCAACTCTTCCGATACCTTTGAACAGGAAATCAAACGTCAGGTTCAACTGGCCATCAACGAAGCCGACGTAATTCTTTTTTTGGTTGATGTACAGTGCGGCATCACCGACTTGGACTTTGAAGTTGCGCAACTTCTCAAAAGAACAAACAAACCGGTTATTCTGGTTACTAATAAAGCCGATACGTTCGAATGGCAGTATCAGGCACCGGAATTTTACAAACTGGGCATGGGTGATCCATTTTTGGTTTCTTCCATTAACGGGCTTGGAACCGGAGATTTGCTCGACAAACTGGTAAGTTATTTGAAACCCCAAGAAGATGAAGAAACGGAAGAGAATCTGCCAAGATTTGCCATTGTAGGAAGACCCAATGCAGGAAAATCCTCACTTCTCAACTCTTTTTTGGACGAGGAAAGAAATATTGTTACCGAAATTCCCGGCACTACGCGGGATTCTATTTATACCCGTTTCAATAAATTCGGATTCGATTTTTATCTGGTCGATACGGCCGGCATTCGCAAAAAAGCCAAAGTAGATGAAGATTTGGAATACTATTCCATCGTGCGTTCCATCCGGGCTATTGAAAACAGCGACGTCTGTATGCTGATGATTGATGCAACCAGAGGTTTGGAAAGTCAGGATCTCAACATCTTCTCCATTATTCAGAAAAACAAAAAGGGAATAGTGGTTTGTGTAAACAAGTGGGATTTGATAGAAGACAAAGACACCCATTCCACTAAAAAAATGGAAGCGTATATTCGTGAAAGGATGTCTCCTTTTACCGATTTCCCGATTATTTTTATTTCGGCACTTACCCGTCAGAGAATTTTCAAGGTGCTCGAATCGGCAGTAAAAGTTTACGAAAACAAAAACAAAAAAATTCCAACTGCCAAGTTGAACGAGTATTTGCTTCCTTTGATTCAGAATTTTCCGCCACCGGCACTGAAAGGGAAATACATCAAGATAAAATATGTTACGCAACTGCCTGATACGCAAGTTCCCACATTTATCTTTTTTGCCAATTTGCCTCAATACATCAAGGAACCTTATCGGCGATTTCTGGAAAATAAAATCAGATCGCAGTGGGATTTTACCGGAACACCCATCCAGCTGTTTTTCAGAAAAAAATAAAATTTACAGTGATTTAAAAACCACTGTACACCAAATTGATTTTCATTGGGGAAGAAGTGTTTTTTCCACTTTTAATCGTTACTCCACTCAGTAAAATCTGATGTTTTACACTGGTATAGTATCCACTGCTGTTATAACTCACGGTAACGGGAACCAGTAACAAGTTCATGGTTTCGGGAAGTTGGGTACCATTGGTTTCAGCCTTTTTTATTTCATTCGAAATCAATCCGGAAAGGTTGAAAGTGTAATAATAATCGTAACTATCGGTATCGGCATTTTTTGTATAGGAATACTGAGCTACCAATGCACAGGTATCGGAAGGCAATTCGTTGTTTTTGAAAAATCTGTCCAAAGCCGATTCTTTTATCAACATCATGTTTTGCACCAGAGGAACGGCAATAGTTGCTTCATCCTGTTCGGTAACCTCTACTTTTAACAACGCACTATTCACGGAAAGATATTTGTTGTTGATGGATGTTTTCATTTGCTTCGCTATCTTATCGAAAGGCAACGAAATTCGTGTGTTGATATTTGCCGGAGAAGCTACATAATTCACCTCTGCACGCGATTGAACGACTTCGTTTCTGTCAGGATGCTGAATACGGTTAACCTGACGAACTTCGGCATTGGCAGGAAAAGTAATAACATTATTGACTGTAACCGTCGAGTCGGAACCGTCGGAAGCCTTTCGTACATAAGTATAATGATAGTAATAATACAAATCGATTTGATTCACATAAAGAATGTTTGCGCTGCCAAAAGTTGTGGTAATAAACATACCCTTGAACTTCTGAAGAAAATCCTTTTGACTGTTGTAGGTACGATTTTCCGGAAAAAACCATTGAACAAAACTATCGGAAAGCTTGAAACGTACCAGTGTTGTATCTGAACGCGAACCGGAAGTATCGCTTGGCGTGATGATTCTTTTCCCCAGTAAAATGGATCGATCCGTATAATCATCCGGATTGATATTGGAGGGATAATGCTCCGAATAGGAAAAAGTAGCCTTATTCATCTGATAAACTTTTATTTCCATTGGAGAATATTCATCTCCAAACCAAGTGAGATAACGCAAAGCAATAGCAGCCGAATCGGGAACAGCACCATCGGGAAAAGTAAATCCGAGCGGGCAGTTCACCTGTGCCAGAATATCTGCACGCGTCGAACCGTATTTATTGTCGTAAAAATATCCCAGCAAGAAAGAATCCTGACGAGTATAAATATAATCAACAAAAACATTTTCGGTGTTCAAATGAAACGTATCTGCGTTGACACTGATAATATCCTGCGAAGGCTGTATGCTGACGCCCATGTCGGTCAATCCATCCGTACACGAAACAAAAGCCAACGTAAAAAGAAACAGGAAAAATTTGTTGAAATGCATATTGAATGAATGATTAACGATATTTGTAAGACTTTAAAAAAGCTGATTGTAAAAATCAATATATTGGTCAGAATAATCTTCGGCCGGCTGGTAGGGTAAAAATTTGATTTTTTTGTCGGCAACATATTGCAGCACCGATTCATTGACTTTCGGACTGGATTGAATAATGCCATCGGAATAATCGGCAGCAAGTTTAAGAAGTGAACTGTAATCGACAGGTGGATTTTTTATGGAAGCCAAATGTTTCTTCTGAATGCCATCCATTAAAATCTTATCTATAAAGTGATGGTCGAGAGGCTTTTTAAATTCATCGTCGAAAATGGAATATACTACTTTTGAATGTTTGAAAAATGGGTCGTCGTTGTAGGTTTTTTTTACATACAAAGGCACCAAAGCCGTTATCCAACCCTGACAATGGATAACATCAGGAGACCAGCGCAATTTTTTTACTGTTTCCATTACGCCACGCGCAAAAAATATGGCTCGTTCATCATTATCGTCATATTCTTCATTATTTTCATTGGCTACCGTATTTTTCCGACGAAAATAATCTTCATTGTCAATAAAATAGACCTGCATTCGCGCAGCGGGAATAGAAGCTACCTTTATAATCAATGGATGGTCGGTATCATCAATAATGATATTCATCCCTGAAAGTCTGATTACTTCGTGAAGTTGATTCCTTCGTTCGTTAATGGATCCGAATTTGGGCATAAAAATTCGTACTTCCAATCCTTTTTCCTGTACTGCCTGAGGAAGATATCTTCCCATATTTGCCATTTCAGATTCGGGCAAATACGGAAAAATTTCCTGGGAAATATACAATACCTTTGTAGCTTTTTTCATTTTTTCCCTTTAATAGTGAGAGTATTTTCAACTTGCAAAGATATTAAAAAAAAACGGGATACCCGCAAGTTTGGACTTTTAAAAACTTTTGTAGATCGCCCTAATGAAAATCAAAACGAATAATTATAACTTAATTTACTAAAGGATTATGATACTTGTATTTTTATGCAGAAATTTCTGTATTTAATTTCGGTAAATTTACTTATTTTGTATTCTTTTAAAAATGAGCCTAATTATCCTTTTCCGTCTTTTAAAGCAAATAGAAAAAGAGTTCGGCTTGCTTTAGGAAAAATTAAGAAGCAATCGTGCATATCCAAATAAGTTTTCGTAATTTTGTAACCCAATTTTGATGGTATTCAAAATTGGAACTGTCAAATTTTCAAAAAATTAGGTCTTACGGAGTTGAAAATTTTTAATTTAATTGCTTTAAAATTATCGTCAAAAGATCTGTTCGACTTATTGAAAAAATGGTAAAAACGCATGAAAGTAATCTCAACCAAAAAGGAGCTTCAAAAGGAGATGGAGCAAATCAGGAAAGAAGGAAAAACAGTCGGATTTGTTCCAACCATGGGCGCTTTACACGAGGGTCATTTGTCTCTGATCAATCGTAGCGTAGCCGAAAATGATGTTACCGCAGTAAGTATTTTTGTCAATCCTACTCAATTTAACAACCGGTCGGATTTGGAAAAATACCCTCGCGATTTGCAGCACGATTTGTCATTACTCGAAAAAAACGGCTGCGATATTGTTTTCTCGCCCTCTGTTGACGAAATGTACGACAAAAACGAATTTGAAAGTGTTTTTGAGTTTGATTTTGGCGGATTGGACCAGGTTATGGAAGGAAAATTCAGGCCGGGACATTTCAATGGTGTTGTGCAGGTTGTCAGCAAATTGTTTAACTTGGTGCAACCCACCAAAGCCTATTTTGGTGAAAAAGATTTTCAACAGTTGGCCATCATTCGTCGAATGGTAAACTTAATGAATTTCGATATCGAAATTGTTGGTTGTCCCATTGTGCGTGAAAAAGATGGTTTGGCCATGAGCAGCCGCAATTTAAGGCTCAATGCGGAAGAACGCCAAAAAGCCGTTGAAATTTCCAAAACTTTATTTGAAAGTAAAAAACTGGTTTCAAACTTTTCCCCTGAACAAGTACAAAATTGGGTGATTGCCCGATTGAATTCCTTTTCGGGCTTGGAAGTCGAATACTTTGAAATCGTTCATCAAACTACACTGCAACCCATTCATTCGTGGTCAGAGCCTGCCATAGGCTGCATAGCTGTTTTTTGCGGTGAAGTGAGACTGATTGACAATATTAAATACAATGACGTTCAATAAGTTGCACAACTGCAGCTTTATTTCTTTAACACAAAGAATTTGAAAATATGCAAATAGAAATTCTAAAATCGAAAATTCACAGGGTTTCGGTAACAGATGCCAATTTAAACTATATCGGCAGCATTACGCTCGACCAGGATTTGATGGATGCAGCCAACATTATTCCATACGAAAAAGTAAGTGTAGTCAACAACAATAATGGTGAAAGAATTGAGACTTACGTTATTCCCGGAGAAAGAGGCTCAGGTATGGTTTGTTTGAATGGTGCCGCTGCGCGCAAAGTTCAAATCGGAGACGTGGTTATTATCATGTCTTTTGCCACAATGGACTTTGAAGAAGCCAAAAAGTTTACACCGGTTGTTATTTATCCCGATACGGAAACCAACCAATTGAAAAAATAAAGACCGGTTGAGACAATGAAAGTTGCTTTGGTGAAATACAATGCCGGGAACATCCGATCGGTACTTTTTGCTTTGGAACGACTGGGAATTGAAGCGGTTGTAACTGATGACGCAGAAGAAATCCTATCTGCCGACAAGGTAATTTTTCCCGGTGTAGGTGAAGCTTCTACAGCCATGAACTATCTGAAGCAAAACCGACTCGACCTGCTTATTCCTTCACTCAAACAACCGGTATTGGGAATCTGTCTGGGCATGCAACTCATGTGCTCCTTCTCTGAAGAAAACAATACAACTTGTCTGGGTATCTTTGATGAAAAAGTAAAACATTTTCCTGCCAACGAAAATTTTAAAGTTCCACAAATGGGCTGGAATAATATTTTTCGGTTATCCGGCCCATTGTTTAATGCGATAAAGGAAAATTCGTTTGTTTATTTTGTCCACAGTTACTACGTACCACTGTCGTCAAATACCGCTGCTGTTGCCAATTATATTTTCGACTTCAGTGCAGCCTTACAAAAGAACAATTTTTTTGCCGTTCAGTTCCACCCGGAAAAATCGGGAGAAATTGGTCAGAAAATGCTGGAAAATTTTTTAAACATTTGCTGAACGGAATTTTTTGATAGAAACACCGAATGAATTTTGAAATACTTTATACCGATTCCGGGAGCAAGGCAAGAGCAGGGAAAATAACCACTGATCACGGCGCAATAGAAACACCTATTTTTATGCCGGTAGGAACCGCAGGTTCCGTAAAAACTGTTCATTTTCGCGAGCTGGAAGAAGACATTCATGCGCAAATCATTTTAGGAAATACTTATCATTTGTATTTGCGACCCGGCACTGACATTCTTGAGCAAGCAGGCGGACTGCACAAATTTATTGGCTGGGATCGTCCCATATTGACCGACAGTGGAGGCTTTCAAGTTTTTTCGCTTACCGGTATCCGAAAATTGAAAGAAGAAGGCGTTTTGTTTCAGTCGCACATCGATGGGAGCAAACATTTTTTCACTCCCGAAATTACAGTGGACATTCAGCGAACCATTGGAGCAGATATCATTATGGCTCTGGATGAGTGTACACCGGGCACAGCCGATTATCAGTATGCAAAAAAATCGATGCAACTTACTCATCGATGGTTGCTCAGAGGAATTGAACATTTCGATACGGTTTCACCCAAATACGGATATTCCCAAGCATTTTTCCCTATTGTGCAAGGATGTGTTTATCCCGATTTGAGAAGAGAATCGGCAAAATTTATTGCCGATCAGAATAGAGACGGAAACGCCATCGGCGGACTGGCGGTGGGCGAACCTACCGAAAAAATGTATGAAATGATTGAGATTGTAAACGAGATTCTTCCTGAAAACAAACCTCGATACCTGATGGGCGTGGGAACGCCACAAAACATACTGGAAAGCATTGAACGCGGAGTGGATATGTTCGATTGCGTCATGCCAACGCGCAATGGTCGAAATGGAATGCTTTTTACCTCGCAAGGCGTTATCAACATAAAAAACGCCAAATGGAAAAATGACTTTTCGCCGCTGGATGAAACGGGAACTTCATTCGTCGATAAAGCTTATTCCAAAGCTTATGTGCGACATTTGTTTGCTGCCAACGAATTATTGGGACTGCAAATTGCTTCTATTCATAATCTGGCTTTTTACCTTTGGCTTATGAACGAAGCCCGACTACATATTCGACAGGGAGATTTTTCACTATGGAAAAAGGGAATGATTGAACAACTGGGGAGAAGGCTCTGAAAATACCTTTACCCAAAATTTTCTGGCATGAAAGCTTTAAAAACCAAATTGAAAATAGATTATCAAAGTTTAGGACTTAAAAGAATCGATACGTACATTATCAACAAGTTCCTGGGAACTTACTTTTTCTGTATCGTACTGATTTTGAGCATTTCTGTTGTTTTCGACCTGACTGAAAAGTTGGATAATTTTTTTGAAACCAATGCGCCCCTCAAAGCCATCATTTTTGATTATTATTTGAATTTTATTCCATATTACATGAATATGTTCAGCCCCCTGTTCACGTTCATAGCCGTAATTTTTTTCACCTCAAAAATGGCAAACGATACTGAAATTATTGCCATTCTTTCCAGTGGTGTGAGTTTTAGAAGATTAATGCTTCCCTATTTTATTTCTGCAACGCTCATTGCTCTTTTGTTTTTCTTTCTGGGTGGATATGTCATTCCAAATTCCAGCAAAAAAATGTTGAATTTTGAGAATCAGTATGTCAAAAAATTTAAGCCCAGCAATGCCCGAAACGTGCAAATGGAAGTTGAAAAAGGTGTAATCATGTACATCGAAAGATACGAAGTCGACAACAACATTGGGTACCATTTTTCACTGGAAAAATTTGATGGGAAAAAACTGGTTTCGCGTCTGACGGCAGAAACAATTACGTGGGATTCGGCATACAACTGGAAAATCAATAATTATTTGCAACGCGATTTTATCGGCATGCGTGAAAAAATTACGAAAGGAATTTCAATGGATACCGTTATCAAAGTTCAACCCAAAGAATTATTTATTACTTCGGAAGAAGCTGCTCAGATGAGCAATGCCGAACTCAGACAATATCTGCACCGCCAGCGTGCGCGTGGTGTGGGCAATATTCAATCTTTTGAAAATGAATATTATAGACGGTATGCCATGCCGTTTGCTGCTTTTATCATGACTTTAATAGGAGTTTCGCTTTCGTCGCGAAAAGTACGCGGAGGTATGGGACTCAATTTGGGAATCGGATTGGCACTCAGTTCGATATATATTTTGTTTTCCACACTGTCAACCACTTTTTCAGTCAATGGGACGCTTTCACCTTTCATGGCTGTATGGCTGCCCAATATCGTATTCTTGCTCATCGGCATCTATCTTTATCAGACAGCACCAAAATAAGAGTAGAAGAAATTTTTGTGAAAGGCGAAATTGCAAAAAATCAATTTATTCCATACTCAACTTTTCTCTCTTTCGGAATATTGTTTTTCGTAATAGTTTTGATAATCACCGTTAATAATATTGTCGAGCCATTCCTGATTTTCCAAATACCAATCCACTGTTTTTTCGAGCCCTTCTTCGAAAGTAATGGATGGCTGCCAGCCTAATTCGTGTTGTAATTTTGACGAGTCGATGGCATAACGCAAATCGTGTCCTGCCCTGTCTTTGACAAAGGTTATCAGTTTGGCTGATTCACCGGATTCACGTCCCAATTTTCTGTCCATAATCTCGCACAATTTCTCTATCAAACGAATGTTTGTCCATTCGTTGTGCCCGCCTATGTTGTAAGTTTCGCCTATTTTCCCTTGATGAAAAATGATGTCGATGGCTGCAGCGTGGTCGTCAACCCACAACCAGTCTCTCACATTTTCTCCCTTTCCGTAAACGGGAAGTGGCCGATTGTAGCGAATATTATTGATGCAAAGCGGAATCAGTTTTTCGGGGAAATGATGCGAACCATAATTGTTGGAACAATTGGAAATCAATACAGGCAAACCATACGTGTGGTAATAAGCCCTGACAAAATGGTCGGCACTTGCTTTGGAAGCCGAATAAGGGCTTCGGGGATCATAAGGCGTTTTTTCGGTGAAATATCCTTCTTTTCCCAACGAACCATAAACTTCATCGGTAGAAATATGATAAAATCTTTTTCCTTCCATTTTGCCCTTCCATGCTTCTTTCGCTGCATTCAAAAGGTTGGCTGTGCCAAATACGTTAGTTCGGATAAAAGCCAGCGGATCACTGATAGACCGGTCGACATGCGATTCGGCAGCCAAATGAATAACACCGTCAAAATCATATTTCTCAAATAATTGAGGAATAAATTCTTCATCCGTGATGTCTCCTTTTACAAAAGTATAATTGGGCGCATCAGCCACATCCTTGAGATTTTCAAGATTTCCCGCATAAGTTAACGCATCTAAATTTACAATGTGGTAATCGGGATATTTATTTACAAAAAGGCGCACTACGTGAGAACCAATAAAACCTGCACCACCGGTAATCAGTATAGTTTTTTCCATCGTTAGTCACTGAATTGAATCATACAAAGATAATTCGATTTTTCACATTTAACAAAATGTTGAAAACTTTTTTGTGTAAAAATACCTTTTTAAAAATACTTTCTATTATATTTGCAACATGGAAAAATTAGGTCGATACATAGAAATTTTGCTGGCTCAGCACGATTACGTCATCGTTCCGGGATTGGGAGGATTTATCATACAACCACAATCTGCCATGATTTTATCCGACAGGATAACGCCTCCACTTGCAGTAATTGCCTTTAATCCGTTGTTAAATTCCAACGATGGCCTGCTGGCTTATGAAATTTCGGAGAGAGAACATATCAGCTATCGAGCCGCTATCGAAATGATAGACCACGAAGTTGAATCAATTTTATCGAAACTTCAGCAAGGCGAAAAGGTTGACATGGAAAATCTCGGCAGCCTGCAAAAAAACGCAAACGGCAATTTGATTTTTTCACCTGTGCCGCGCGCCGATTTTCTCCCTGCCAATTTTGGCATGACTGAAATCAAGCTGTGGGAACGAGGTATTACCAATTCAGAAGAACGCAAAAAAATTACCATTACTTTGCCATCGGCTTCTTCGTTTCGATATGCTGCTGCTTGCGCACTAATTTTTGGCATGTTGCTGGTTTCTCCGCGTATGGCCGATACCAAGCGCAGTCATTATGCCAATTTGATTCCGCTTGAAACATACACACCGACTCAATCTCAGCCTTCGGCTTCCAAAAATGTTTCGATAAATAATACTCTAAAAGCTACTGTTGAGACGCAAAAGCAAGATAGTCTTTCTCCTGCAAAAGAAGAAAACTTTCAAAATGCTCTCAGCAAGCAAACCAATTTGTATCACGTTATTGCAGCTACATTTTATTCCCGCAAGTCGGCTGAAAAATTCTGTGCCCAACTTCAAAATTTGAAATATACGGAAGCGCAGGTATTTTCACCGGAAAAAAATTACAAAGTGGTTGTCCGTTCATTTCCTCGTTATCAGGAAGCAGTGGAATTTATGGAACAGCTCCGTAAATCCGATGCTTTGTTTGAATCTGCATGGGTATATTGTAAATAATTGATTTTTTATCGATAAAAATATTTCGGTTATCAAATAAAAATGATAACTTTGTGCCGCTTTTCGAGAAAAAGCA
>ENA-UOYA01000906-UOYA01000906.1-activated-sludge-metagenome-genome-assembly--contig:-NODE-906-length-34770-cov-19.484603_pt1 | contig 34770 bp, 33 predicted proteins | sample MGYA00238163_ERZ764804 | MGnify/ENA primary metagenome ERZ764804 (study PRJEB28919, sample SAMN05720223) | activated sludge metagenome | isolation source: Anaerobic digester | place: Hong Kong...
GGTGAGGCAACGTTACCCCTTCGTTTGGATTTTTCGTGAGGCAATGCGGGGAGTTTCCTAGAGAAGGACTTTTCGTTAAACTTAAAGAAGCGAATCCGCGAGAAAAATTAGCGCCCAGCGGAAGTGGGCACAAAATCCGAGAAGGAGCTCTTTCATGAAACAGCGTTCGGATCAGCTTCTCGAGTTCCTGCCGCAAGCGCTCTTCTTTTTGGACCAGAACTACACCGTTTCGTACGCGAATCCAGCCTGCCTTGAATGCCTGGATCGGTCAAGGGAGTCCTTTTGCGGGCGTCCCCTTGCGGACCTTTTCCCCCGGGGCGAGGAGAGTCCCGTCGAGCAACGTCTCAAGGAACTCTCCGAGGAGAAGGTGTTCGAGGCCGTTTTCGATATCCCCTTGGAGGAGGAAAGGCAAAAATGGGTCCGGCTGAGGGTGCGGAGCATTCCTTTCATGGAGGTTGATCCTGGCAGGGTTTTCGTCGGCTCGGTTGAAGACGTATCCAAGTGGAAGAAAGTGGAGGAAGAGCGGGAAACCCTGCTGGATTTAGCGGAGAAGGCCAACCAGGAATTGAAAGAGTTCGTTTCGATCGTTTCTCACGATTTGAAGGCACCCCTTCGGGGGATTTCTTCCCTCGCAGGCTGGATTCGGGACGACTTTGCCGACCGCATCGGGGAAGAAGGCCGCGAAAACCTCGATCTTCTGATCCGCCGTGTTCAACGGATGTATGCCATGATCGAAGGCCTCCTGCGGTTCTCGAGGATCGCGAATACGAGCGAACAGCGTGGTCCGGTGGATTTGGAGGCTATCCTGGCCGAAACGCTTCGCACCTTATCCCCGAAGGAAGGGATCCGAATCCTTCGCGAAGTGCCCCTTCCGATGGTTGCGGGGGAACGCGGACGCCTTCGGGAGCTTTTTCAATGCCTCCTGGACAATGCGCTGAAAGCCATGGTTGGAGATCAAGGGGAAATCCGGATCGGAGCCTGCCAGGAACGTTCCCGGTGGAAGATCTGGATCCAAGATAGCGGAAGGGGGATTCCGCCTGAACACCAGGAAAGGATTTTCCGTCTCTTTCAGAAGGTTTCGCCGGAAGAAGAAGGGATCGGTGTCGGCTTGACTCTTGCCAGGAAGATTGTCCGGATGGAAGGGGGCGAGCTGAGTCTTCAGTCGAGGCCCGGGGAGGGGACCATCGTTTTTTTCTCCCTCCCGATGGCGGACGGGGTGCCGGTTTAAGTCTGAATGCTGCAAACTCTCCCTCTCAAGGAGGTCCTCCGTGTGACGCTCAGGAAGAAAACCGTCGTGATTCTCTGCCTTTCTGCCGTGGTCATGGTTGCCCTGATCATTGCCGCTTCGAGGGGCATCCTGTTTCAGCGGTACGTCGAGCTGGAGAAGGAAAACCTGGCGCTGAACGCCCGTCGGCTTGAATCGGTTTTCACGGCCCAGACGGAACGGTATTCTTCCTACGCCAGGGATTGGGCAGTCTGGGACAGTGCCTACGAATACCTTCTCCGTCCGGGGCCTGAATTTGAAAAGGAAAACCTGGTTCCAGACACGTTCCGGAGCCTGGGTGTCCATTTCATCGTCTTCGTGAATTCGAAAGGGGAACTCGTAAAGGCTTCGGGTTACGACACCGGAAAGGACGAGGCGTTGCCTCTTCCCGATTCGATCCGGAGGAACCTCCAGGGGATCGCGGCAAAAATGAACAGTCACGGAGGGGGGGATGGCAGGCGGGGAATTCTCTCTGCTCCGGAAGGTCTTTTCCTGGTGGCTGGGCACTCGGTTCTGAAAAGCGACGGGAGCGGTCCTTCCGCCGGCACCCTCTTCATGCTCAGGCAGGTCGACTCGGCCTTTCTGGAGGGGATTTCGAAGCAGGCAGGGATGCCGGTTATGCTGCTGTCCCTGAGTTCGCCCGAGGTTCCCGCCCGGTTGCTCCTTGAAGCAGAGGAAACGGGCAAGTATGTGCATTCCAGGGTGGAAGGAGAACAGATTGCCGGCTTCGTGCTTTTGAAAGAAATGAACGGGATTCCCATCGCGGCGATGAAATTCCTTCTTCCCCGGCAGATCTATGACCAGGGGCGCAGGACCCTGACCCTCTTTGTTTCCCTGTTTGCCTTTTTCAGTGTTTGCGTCATCGCGATCGTCCTGCTGCTGCTGGACAGGATGGTCCTCTCCCGCCTTTATCGGTTGAGCGCTGAAGTGCAGGCGATTTCGGCCAGCGAAGATCTTTCCCGCAGGGTAACCGTGGACGGGCGGGACGAGTTGGCCGTTTTGAAGGAAAAAATCAACCTTTTCCTCGCGGCTCTCGAGAAGTCGACGGGCAAGCTCAAGGCAGCGAACCAGGAACTGCAGGATTTTGCCTACGTCGTTTCCCATGACCTCAAGGCTCCCCTGAGAGGGATTTCCACGCTCGCCGGATGGATCTCGACGGACCATCGAAGCAGCCTGGACGAGGAAGGGCAGGAAAAGCTGGACCTTCTCCTGGTGCGTGTCCGAAGGATGAACGACCTGATTGACGGAATCCTGAAGTATTCCCGGGTCGGGCGAAGCCGGGAAGAAATGGTTCCCGTGGATTGCAACGCCCTGGTTGCCGAAACGGTGGATCTTCTGGCCCCTGGTGAGAACTACACCATCACGGTCCAGGAAAACCTCCCCACCCTGCTCGCGGATCGGACCAAGCTCGCGGAAGTCTTTCAGAACCTGATCAGCAACGCGATCAAGTACATCGACAAGCCGCACGGGGAAATCCGGATCGGCTGCGAAAGCGACGGGAAAGGATGGAAATTCCATGTTTCGGACAACGGCCCTGGAATCGAGGAAAAGTACCATGAAAAAGTCTTCCAGATCTTTCAAACGCTTGGCCCCAAGGATTCGTCAGGCAGCACAGGGGTCGGCCTGGCGGTGGTGAAAAAAATCATCGAGCAGATGGGCGGGGAAATCTGGATTGAATCCACGGCTGGAGCAGGAACGACGTTTTTCTTCAGGATCCCCTTCCGGCTTCCGGAAGTCCAACTCCATTGAGGGAGGTCTCGCCATGCACGAGCAGAAAACCATCCTGATCGTTGAAGATGACGAAGTCGACGTGATGACCATCAAGAGGGCGATGAGAGAAATCCATGTCACGAACCCTGTAAAGGTGACGTGGAACGGGGAAGAGGCCCTCGAGTACCTTCAAGGACAAAAAGACCTCCCGGGGATCATTCTCCTGGACCTCAACATGCCGCGCATGAACGGCGTGGAATTCTTGCAGCATATCCGGGCCGACGAGAGGCTGAAGCCGATTCCGGTTGTCGTTCTGACCACCTCCAGAGAGGAGCAGGACCGAGTTTCCAGTTTCAACCTGGGGGTTGCCGGCTACATGATCAAACCAGTGGATTACCTCCAGTTCGTAGAGGTCATCCGGGCCATCAACCTTTATTGGACCCTGAGCGAGCTTCCCTGAGGAATTTCCCGGTCGGATCCAGGAGGAGGCGGCCATGAACGAAGAGCGGTTGAGCATCTTAGTGGTCGAGGATGACGAGGTGGACCAGAAAGCCTTTATCCGCCACGTCAAGAGCGAGAACCTGCCCTATGATTACGATATCGCCGGTTCGCTGGCGGAAGGGCGCGCTCTCCTGAAGAAGAATCGTTACGACCTTGTGATATCGGACTATTTCCTAGGAGACGGAACCGGTTTTGACCTGATCGCCGAGCTGGATGACATCCCCCTGATCTTCGCCACCGGGACAGGGGACGAAGAGATCGCCGTGAAAGCCATGAAGTCGGGGGCTTACGATTACCTCATCAAGGACCCCGAGAGCTGCTATCTCAAGGTCCTTCCCATCACCGTCGAAATGGCCCTCCAGAACAAGAGGAGGGAACGCCAGATCCTGATGCTCTCCCAGGCCATGCAAAGCGTTAAGGAAAGCGTCTGCGTCACCGACATCGAGGGACGGATCACCTTTGTCAACGAAGCCTTCACCGGAACGTTCGGCTACCTCAAGGGGGAGGTCCTAGGCAAGGAGCTCCATGCCCTGTTCAAAGGACGGGCTCACCGCGCCTTCATGGAAGTCCTTTCCGGGGCCTCCGGTCCCGAAAGCTGGCAAGGGGAACTGGAAAGCCGGAGAAAAAACGGAGAAACTTTCCCGATTTCCCTTTCCATTTCCAGGGTGAAGGACGAGGCGGGCAGGACCGTGGGGTACGCGGTCATCATCCGGGATATCACGGACCTCAAGCGGTACGAGGAGCAAATCCAATACATGGCGTACCACGATCAGCTGACGGATTTGCCCAACCGGCGTTTCTTCTTCTCACGCCTGGGAGAGATCCTCTCAAGCCGGCGCCAGGATCCCGAGCCGGCGGCCCTGCTGTTCCTGGACCTGGACCAGTTCAAGCAGATCAATGACCTCATGGGGCATGATGTAGGGGATCATCTGCTCAGAGCCGTGGCCCGCCGGTTGGCTCAAAGCGTTCGCGGGGACGACTTTGTCAGCCGGATGGGCGGGGACGAGTTCACCTTCATTCTCCGGGGAATCCGGTCGAAAGAGGAAGCGGCCCTTGTTGCGAAGCGAATTCTAGCCTCTTTCAACGATCCGTTTACGGTGGAAGGAGGAACATACCGCATCAGCGGTAGCCTCGGGATCAGTTTCTTCCCTGTGGATGGCCGAGATGCGATCACGCTGGTCAAGAAGGCGGATGCCGCGATGTACCAGGCGAAGGCGGCCGGGGGCAACGCGGTGTGTTTTGCCGGTGACTCCCGGGATGAAGAAAAACTGCGGTTCGCAGAGACCTCTTCTTGACTTTGTCCAGGAGCGGTGGTATAAGGAAGCATCCTTTTATCGATTCAGGAGAGAGAAAAATGAGGCTATTCCCGACACGCCTGTTCTGGGGTTCCCGGGGTTTTTCCATCGCCTCCCGCAGCTGCGGGTGGTGCAATCGCCGCTTGGGACCCGGCCGGGAGAGCCTTTCCTAGAAACGCCTTCGTAACCTGGAGGAAATTCTTTCGAAGGAGCCGGGGGAATCGCCCCCCGGCTCCTTTTTTTTCGGGAGGTGGGTTGTGATGTGGCGAGTTATGGTGGCAGAATCGATCCACGAGGAAGGGGTCCGAATCCTCAGCGTTGCCCCCGATGTCGACCTGGTTTTGAAGCCGAAGATTTCCCGCGGGGGACTTCTGGAGGAGATGGCAAGCGTCGACGCGATCCTGACTCGAAGCGGGACCACGATTGACCGTGAATTCCTGGAACGCTCCCCCCGGTTAAAAGTGGTTGCCAGGGCCGGAGTCGGGGTCGACAACATCGATCTTGCGGAAGCAAGCCGCAGAGGCGTTGTCGTCATCAACGCTCCCACAGGGAACACCCTTGCAGCGACTGAGCATACCATGGCTCTTCTGCTGTCCATGGCAAGGAAACTTCCGCAGGCACACGTTTCCCTGAGGTCTGGAGCCTGGGAGCGAAAATCTTTCATGGGCTTTCAGCTTCAAGGGAAGCGACTCCTGGTCGTGGGGCTCGGAAGGATCGGCACTCAGGTCGCGCTTCGGGCGAAGGCGTTCGGCATGGAGGTCGCCGCTTACGACCCCTATGTTCCGGCATCGAGGATGGATGCCCTTGGAATCCGCCGCTTCGAAACCCTTGCCGAGGCTTTGAAAAGTTCCGATATCGTGACCCTGCACGTTCCCGCAACGGCCGAAACCCGCGGGATGATCGGTCGAAAAGAACTCCAGGCCTTCAAAGAGGGGGCCTGTCTGATCAATTGCGCCAGGGGGAGCCTTGTGGACGAGACTGCCTGCGCTGAAGCCCTGAGAGCTGGAAAACTTTCCAGGGTCGCTTTTGACGTCTACTCGAGCGAGCCTCCCAAGGCCGACCATCCTCTTCTGGCAGAGGATCTCGCCGATCGGGTCGTTCTCACGCCGCACCTGGGAGCAAACACCGAAGAGGCCCAGTCAGCGGTTGCACGCATTGCTGCGGAGAATCTCCTGGCCGCACTCCGGGGAGCTCCCTATGAGCATGCAGTCAACCTGCCGTATGTTGAACAGCGCATGACCGGTTTAAGGCGCTCCTTTCTTGAACTCGCCAGGCGCATCGGGATCCTGGGTGCCCACCTGTGCTCAGGAGCGCTGACCGAGATCCGGATCACCCGCCGGGGACCCCTTTTTGAGGAGGAGGACGCGGTTTCGTTCGAACTTCCCTACCGGTTCGCGCCATTTACCGTTTCGATGCTAAAGGGGTTTCTCGAGGTTCACCAGGGGCCTGAAATCAACCTCATGATTGCCCCGCTTCTGGCGTCGGAAAGGGGAATCCGGGTCGAAGAGGCCAGGGGAGAGCCCTCGACCTACCGCAACAGCTTGGAGGCCGTGTTTTTGTCGGGGGGAATGCCTCTGACCGTCACCGGGACGGTCACCGAAGAAGGGAAAATGCGGATCGTGGAAATCAACGGGTTCTGGATCGACTTCGTTCCACGGGGGGCCGTTCTGCTATTCAGCAATTTCGACCGTCCTGGCGTCATTGGGCGGGTTGGGACTCTCCTCGGCGAGGCGGGTGTCAATATCGCGAACTTCGCTCTCGGCCGGAAGAACGGAAGCGGCCAGGCCCTCGGGGCCCTGCAGATTGATCTGGGGGTGCCGGCGCAAATCGTCGAAGCCCTCCGCCGGGACGCCGACCTGATCTGGGCGGTTTGCCTCGATTTCGACACCGGGTAGGTCCTTCATGACGGCGTTGGCTTACAATAGGGCTGATGCGGGATTTCTTTTGCAGGGGGTGCAAACATGGGAGCGAGGATGGATCTTTTGAGATCTTTGGCCCAGAAGGGGACGTCGAAGATGGTTCTCCTGGTGATGGACGGGCTCGGCGGCCTGCCGTCCGAAAACGGTCAGACGGAGCTTGAGAGGGCCTATACGCCGAATATGGACGAGATTGCCGCTCAGTCGGAATGCGGCCTTCTGGAAATGGTTGATCTCGGGATCACCCCGGGAAGCGGTCCTGGGCACTTGGGACTTTTCGGCTACGATCCCCTGGAATTCCAGATCGGAAGAGGAATCCTCGAAGCCCTCGGGGTGGGTGCAGAAGTGAAAAGCGGAGAGGTCTGCGCAAGGGGGAACTTTGCGACATGGACGGCGGACGGGACGATTGCCGACCGAAGGGCCGGGCGGATTTCTTCGGAAAAGAACCGGCAGATCATCGATCGCCTCAGGACTGAAATTTCGGAGATCGAGGGCGTCCGCGTCCGCTTTTACCCCGGAGAGGAGCACCGTTTCGTCGTTGTGTTTTCCGGGGAAGGCCTTTCGGAGGCCGTAACGGATGCGGACCCGCAAAAGGAGGGACTTCCCATGAAGTGGGCAAGTCCTTCCCGTCCCGGGGGAGAAAAGACGGCCGAAGCGGTGAACGCGCTCGTCAGGCGTGTCCGGCAGGTTCTGTCCGATGAACCCGCCGCCAACGGCTGCCTGCTGAGAGGCTTTTCAGGGGCCCCGTTGATTCCGGGTCTTCCCGAACTGTACAAGATCAATCCGGCGGCAATCGCAACCTATCCCATGTACCGAGGACTCGCCAGGCTCGTGGGCATGGAAGTCCTCGATGCAGGAAGGACGATGGAAGACCTTTTCTCCACCCTGGAAGCCCATTGGGACGCGCACGACTTTTTCTTCATCCACGTCAAGTACACCGACAGCCGTGGAGAGGATGGAGACTTCAGGGCAAAGCGTGAAGTGATCGAAAAAGTCGACCGTCTCATCCCCAGGCTGACGGACCTCCATCCCGACGTTCTAGTCATCACCGGGGACCACAGCACGCCAAGCCAGATGAAAGGACATTCCTGGCACCCGGTTCCGTTCCTCCTTCAAAGTGCATGGTGCCGCCCTGATGAAGTCCTGGCATTCGGAGAGCGGATGGTGGCCCGGGGGATACACGGCCGCATCCCGGCCTCGAGCCTGATGGGGTTGATGCTGGCTCACGGGTTGAGGCTGGCCAAGTTCGGTGCATGAGGATAGAAATGGAAGAGAAACCGACAGCTTGCGCGGAGATTCGGAGGCTCTCAGCCGGCGAAACGTTCAAGGGCATCGGGGTCGTTCAGAAACTGAGCCGCCGAAGCGACAAGAACGGGAAGCCCTTCTGGGAACTCACCCTTTCGGATTCCTCCGGAAGTTTCGACGGGAAAATCTGGGGAGACGCCGCCTGGTGGGACCTGTCGGAAGGGTCGAAAAAGCCCCTGGAGTCCTGCTCGGAGGCATTCTCGCGCACCCTGCGGGGGAAATCGATCGGGGTCCAGGGGAAAATGGTCGAATTCAGAGGCCAGCCCCAGGTCAACGTAACGGCCCTTTACCTGCTGGACCAGGAGAAATACCCGCCTTCCCTTTATGTCCAGGCGGCTCCGGTTTCCCTCGAGGACCTCGAGAAGTCGTTCTGGGACTTCGTCGAATCCGGGGCCGGGCGATTCCGCCCGTTTCTCCGCCAGGTTTTCTCCGGTGACTTCTGGGAACGTTTCCGGACCTCGCCGGCAGCCGTTACGCATCACCACGCCTACGCACACGGCCTGCTTGAACACACGGTGGCGGTAACCCGCCTGGCTGTTGCCATGGCCCAGGCGGCCTCCGCGTCGCCGCACGCGTCGATCGACCTGGAAGTGGTGGTCACCGGGGCCCTTCTCCACGATCTTGGCAAGGTCGAGTCCTATCGCCTTTCCCCGGTCCCGGAGATGACGCTGCCCGGAGCCGTGCTGGATCACGTGGGCCCCGGTTTCGCCCTCTTCCTCCGGTTTGCTGAGGCCTTCGGCCTGGACGAGCGTTCGACGCTGGCCATCGGGCACATCCTGTTGAGCCATCATGGCCAGAAAGAGTTTGGAGCCGCCGTTCTTCCAGCGACGCCCGAGGCATTGATCATTTCCTCGGCGGACGAACTGGATTTCCGTTTATTTTGCTGGGGCGACGCGACCGGAAATCTGCCGGATGGCGAACAGGTCAGCGACTTTCATTATTCCGCCCAGCGCCGGTTCTGGAAGTGGCAGGAATAATGCGGGAAAGATCTTGTATGGTAAAATGACAGAGAGAAAGAGCAAAAATGGTTCGGGGGAGGTGTGCGCCATGGTGAGAATCCGCCTCGAGTACTGCACGGCATGAGGGTACCTTGAACGGGCTCTCGGCGTTGCCGGGACGATCCTTGGCAAGTACAGGAATCAGATCGAATCCTTCGAACTTGTTCCCTCCACCGGAGGGGTTTTCGAGTTTTACGCCAACGGCGAGCTGGTTTACAGCAAGAAATCGACAGGACTGCATGCTGATCCGGACCTGCTCCTCGCAGAAGTCGAACGGTTCGTCGGATAAGAGGGGGTTCTCGGCCGAAAGCGGCGAAAGATCCTTTCGCCGCACTTTTTTTGCTCAGGAGGCAAGGGGCGGATGACCTACACATTCAGAACCTCGGAAAACGATGCCGGTAGAAGGCTCGACCGGATCCTGAGGACCCGCTGGCCTCAGGTGCCGCTTGGAAGGATCATGGGGGCCCTGAGGAAGGGGGAGGTGTTGCTGGAGGGAGAACCCGCGGAACCCTCCGCAAGGCCGGTATCCGGCCAAACGATCACGGTGCCGTGGGAAGCCCCGCGCACGAAGGAGCCAGGCACGGGAAGGGCAGATCTTGTGTTCGTGTTCGAGGGCAAAAGTGCCTGGGTGCTCGATAAGCCGGCAGGCTTGCTGGTTCAGCCCGCTGCGCCCGGGGACGACAGCCTGATCGGCCGGGTCTGGAACCGCTTCGAGGGCGAAGGGGACGGGTTTCGGCCAAGCGCGGTCAACCGCCTTGACCGTAACACCTCTGGGCTTGTGACCGTCGCGCTGAGCGGGCCGGCCCTGCGGGCGCTCCAGGAGGCATGGCGAGCCCGGAAGGTGAAGAAAACCTACCTGGCGATCGTGCTGGGAAACGCTCCGTCGTCGGGAAGGATCGATGCCCCGATCCGCAAGGATCCGGGGAAAAACCGGGTCGAAACCGCTCCGGACGGCGAACCCGCCCTGACGCACTTCGTCAAGGTCGTGGGGGATGACGAAATGTCGCTTCTCCGGGTCGAGCTGGTCACGGGACTTTCTCACCAGGCGAGGTTCCACCTGGCGCACCGCGGTTTTCCGATCCTCGGGGACCCCAAGTACGGTCGCTTCGGCCCCAACCGGTTCTGGGCCGAAAGAGGGGTCCATCGCCCCCTGCTCCACGCTTGGATGATCGAGTTTCCGGACTTGCCTCCCTGCCTTGCGGATCTTTCGGGGCGGAACCTGATTTGCCCTCCGCCGAAGGATATTCGGGAGGTTCTTCGGTTCAAGGGTTGGCTAGAATACATTCTGGGGGTATAATGCGGAAGACAAAGTCCGAAAGGAGTGAGCAGGGATGCCGAACCTGGTTCTGGAGCTGAGCAGGAAGGCGCGGGAAACCTTTTCCAAGTGGAACAATGAAGGGCACATCGAAATTGCCCGGATTGGATCGGGCTGATGCGCCCACAGTGCCGCCCTCGTTGAGGGAGGAAAGCCGGAAAACCCGGATGATTTCATGGAAATCCGCCAGGACGACATTACCCTTTGGATTCCGAAGGAGATGTCTTTTGAGGGAGACGTCGTCCGGATCGATGTGAAGGGGATGTTCTGGAGCACGATGGTGCTTGTGGAAACAGCCATTCTTTGATCCGCGAGCGCTTCCGGGGCCCAAAAGGGCCCCTTTTTTCTTCGGATTTTGTCCCCTTGACAAGAGATTCCTTTCACATATCATAAGCAGGGTTTTGAATAATGTATTCGGCAATGCCGGTGGTTACTTGTGTCCAGATATCCCCTCAGAAGAGGGGAAACCTATCAGGAGGTGTTTGTTCCATGCCCGTGGTCAAGCGTACTTCCAATAACGTCCTGCTCGACATCGCCCTGAAGAATTTCTATGCGGCAGCGGAGGAAATGGGTCTCGAGGACGATCTTATCGAGATTCTGAGCCACTCCGACAGGAAGCTGGCCGTTTCCATCCCCGTTGTGATGGATGACGGGACGACGAAGGTCTTCAACGGCTACCGCGTCCAGCACAACTCCGCCCTCGGCCCCAACAAGGGCGGCCTGCGGTTCCACCCTGAAGTTTGCATGGATGAGTGCGAAGCCCTTGCCATGCTCATGACCTGGAAGTGTTCCCTCGCCGGAATTCCCTACGGCGGAGGGAAGGGCGGCGTCGAGTGCAACCCCCTCGAGCTCTCCAAGGGAGAGAAGGAGCGCATCACCCGCGGACTGGCAGCCCGCATCGAGCCCATCGTGGGCGCATGGACCGACGTGCCGGCCCCGGACGTGAACACCGGCGGGCAGGAAATGATCTGGCTCATGGACACCATCAGCAAAATGCGCGGCAACATGGAACCCGCCATCTTCACGGGTAAGCCGATCTCCCTGTGGGGTTCCAAGGGACGCACCCAGGCTACCGGCGTGGGTGTTGCGACGTGCGCCATGGAGTTGCTGAAGGTCGTCGGGAAAGAAGTCAAGGGTGCCACGGTCGCCGTCCAAGGGTTCGGTAACGTCGGCACTTTCACAGCCCTGACCCTGCATGAGCACGGCGCAAAGGTCGTTGCCATCAGCGATATCACCGGAGCCTACTATGCTCCCGAAGGCCTCGACATTCCGGCCGCCATTGCCTTCGCCAACGCGCACCCCAAGAAGCTCCTCGAAGGCTTCACCCAGCCCGGCGTGAAGAAACTCGAGGGTGAGGAACTCCTTTTCCTCCCCGTTGACGTCCTTTGCCCCTGCGCTCTCGAGGGCGCGGTCAACGCCAAGAACGCGGAGAAGGTCCAGGCCAAGTTCATCGTCGAGGGCGCCAATGGCCCCGTTACCCCGGAAGCCGATGAAGTCCTCGCGAAGAAGAACGTGATCATCGTTCCGGACTTCCTCGCCAACAGCGGCGGAGTCATCGGTTCCTACTTCGAGTGGTGCCAGGACCTCGCGGGCTTCTTCTGGACGGAAGAGGAGTACCTCAAGAGGCTGAACCAGATCATGACCGAGAACTTCAAGAGGGTTTGGGATTACGCCAAGGAGAAGAACGTCAAGATGCGCCGGGCGGCTTTCATGGTCGCCATCCAGCGTGTTGCCGACGCGGTCCGGATGCGCGGCACATTCCTCTAAGCTGCGGCTCTTCTCAAAGGCCTGCTCAAACGACCCCTCTGGAGGGTCGGCAGGGGAAAACCCCTGCCGACCCTCTTTTTTTTTCAGGCAAAAAACGGCATCGGACCCCTGAAGGGAACCAGGAATTTTACAAAAGAAAGCGATTGCCGTTCAGAGGGACTGTCGAAAATGCACCCGTACGAGACGTTGCTGAAGCAGCTAGGCGAAGCGGTGAGGTCCCTGAACTTGGAAAGAATTGAGATCTCGCTTTCGCTTCGGATGGAAGATACAACGGCAAAATCGGTGAAGGACTAAAGAGAACCTTTGTGCAGCACCTGGAACCGTTGATCGAGATCGTGCTGGAAGACGTGACCGCGGAAGGCTGAGGCCGCGCCCTGTCCGGTGAGATCGGATCAGGGGGCGGCGGCTCGGATTTCAGGTGAGGGACGGGCAAACAGAAGGGTTGGCGCGGAAAGGTGCCGAAGGAGCGCAAGAAAATTCCACTGGAAGCAGCAACAAAGCCGGATGCGTTAAACCGCCCGCGTGAGAACGTTGAGACGGACCTTTCTGCCGGGAGGTCCAGCGGCATCGGGCCGTAAAACCTGTTTTTTTTGCGGAAGAATCAGAGCAGGATGACCTGGCCGATTTCCGAGTCCCCGTCCATGTAGACCGCAAAATTCCCGTGATAGATCCGGACTGCCGGGTGGGCCCCCTTTTCGTAGGGAGAATGATCGAACCAGGCCTTGTTGAACACGTTTCCGGACTCCCCTGCGAAGACTGGCAGATAGAGGATCCCGTCCACGTCCAGGTCCAGGAAGAAGTGGGTGCCGTAAGAAAGCTCGGGAGTGAAATTGCTTTCCCGGATTCCGACTTCCACGAGGCATCCGCAGTGGCAGATCTCGTTGTATTTGACCGGGACTCCGAGATCCGGGTTCGTGCTTCCCCAGCGCCCTGGGCCGACGAGGATGTACTTGGTCCCCGCGAGGGCGCTATTCGCGTTTCCGACGGCGCGGGCAACCTCGTAGAAGGTGGCGTCAGTGCCGTACAGGTCCGGATCGACGTAAAGAAGGTGTTCGGTTTTCTCGAGGACACCGTTGCTGACCATCCGGTTGCCCCGAAGGAGGAGACGGTCTTCGGGCACCTCGGGGACATCGACCTTCGCCATTTCGGAATACGAGGCGAGGGGACGCATCTGGATCAAGGAGAGTTCCCGGGTTTCTGTTTCGTAGGTGAATTCGATGTCCACCGGAATCCCCATCGACTGTTCCAGGTGTCCGAGAAGGCGCCGCATCAGCTGGAACAGGTAGGGATGGCGGGTGGGGAGGGCCGAAAAGGAGAAGATGGGCTTGGAAAAACGCTTCAGCGGGCTGCCGGCCCAGTAAAGAAGGTTGTCCGTGTAGATTTCGACGAAGGAATGGACCGATTTGTGCTGTTTCAGGATGTAAGGAAGGAACTGGCTGAGAGATCCGGTCATGAAGGAGCCGAAGGTTCGGTCGATGTAATCGAATTCCACCTGGCTCGCCATGGCGATTTCTCCCGGCTGGTTTCCTTCCGGCCGAAGATTCGGATTGGTCAGGTAGAACACCCGGGCTTTTGCCCGGTCCACCGTCCGTGTCCCGAGGCCGAAGCAGATGCGCATGAGTCCGTCTTCCTTCCTCACGCGCGGAGTCGGCCTGCGGTAGACCTTCGAAAAGGCCGCACCCGCAAGTTCGGGGTAATAGAGGTGCCCATGGGCCTTTCCCATGAGCGGCTGAACCAGGACGGCCATCGCTTCATCCTCGTCGCGGAAACCGTGTTTTTTCCGGTAGGCTCTTGGAGCCGGATTGAAGATAGAGGCCCAGACTGACCGGATTCCGTCTTCCAGTTCGCGGTAGCGTCGTTCCTGCGATCCCGTGTTGGCGGAGAAACAGGTTTCGTATTTCCCGGCAAAGGAGAGCTGGACCGAATCTTCGAGCAGAGAACTCGAACGGACGGCGAGCGGCCGATCCCCGAGAGTTTCCATCGCCCGGGCGAGATCGGCCCGGAAGCTTTCCCTGAGCCGGCCCTTCGCGAATGCAAGGTTGATCCGGGCAATGTCCGGTTCGGAATAGACCCACTCCATCCGGTTGTCCTGGATGAAGTCCCGGAAAATTTCCGTGCTGATGACGATGGTGGCGGGAGGGAGAGACACGGCTTCCTCAAGGGGAGAACCCTTCAGGGCAAAAAAGGCGAATGCCAGTCCTTTCGCCTTGCCTCCTACGGGGCCCTTCCCGATGAGCCAGCCCCTTTCGGCGTAAACGGATTCGGCATCAAACCGGGAAAAATAGCTGAGACTTTCCCTTCCAGGCATTCTCATCCCTCCCGTCGAACCGGGGTTAGGGGTTCAGACGATAGATCGTCCTCGGCCAGGGGATTGCCTCGCGGATGTGCTGAAGGCCGCAGATCCAGGAAACAACCCTCTCGATCCCCATCCCGAAGCCGCTGTGGGGGAAGGAACCGTAACGCCGGAGGTCCAGGTACCATGCGTAAGAGGATTCGGGCAGGCCCTCTTCTCGGATTCTCTTCAGGAGGAGATCCAAGTTATCCTCTCTCTGGGAACCCCCGATGATTTCCCCGTAGCCTTCAGGGGCGAGCAGATCATCACAGAGGACAAGGTCATCCCTTCCCGGGTGCTGCTTCATGTAGAAGGCCTTGACCTTCTTCGGGTAGCATTCCACGAAAACCGGCTTGTCGAACTGCTTGGTGAGAAGGGTCTCGTCGTCCCCCCCAAAGTCGTCCCCGTATGGAATGTCGCTTCCGAGCTTCTGGAGCAGGGCCACGGCATCGTCGTAGGAGATGTGGTAGAAGGGGGGGGTGATCCTTTCAAGGGCGGAGATGTCCCGCTCGAGCAGTTCGAGCTCCTTTCTGCAGTGGTCGAGGACGCCCTTCACGACGGCGCAGACCAGGGCTTCCTGCAGGGCCATGTTGTCGTTGTGGTCCGCGTAGGCGACTTCCGGTTCGATCATCCAGAATTCCGTGAGGTGACGCCGTGTCTTGGATTTTTCCGCCCTGAACGTTGGCCCGAAACAGTAAACCTTCCCGAAGGCCGCCGCCGCAGCTTCCGCGTAAAGCTGGCCCGTTTGGGCCAGGTAGGCTTTTCCGAGGTCGAAGTACTCGACCTCGAACAGGCCGTCCGCCCCCTCGCCGATGGCGCCGGTCAAAAGCGGGCTGTCCACGAGGAGGAACCCGTTGTTGTGAAGGTACTCCCGGCAGGTCCAGATCACCCTCTCCCGAACCGTCAGGATCGCCTTTTGCCTGGCAGAGCGGATCCAAAGATGACGATGGTCAAGAAGAAAATCGATCCCGTGCTCCTTTTTCGCGATGGGATACTCGTCCACGGGATTCTGGACAACCTCGAGTCCCGTAACGGAAAGCTCCACCCCCGAGGGCGCACGGTCATCCTTTCGGACAAGCCCGGTGAGGATGATGGAAGCTTCCAGCCAAAGCCCCTTTGCGGCCGAGAACTGCTCGTCCGGAACCTCTCCCTTGACCATGACGGCCTGTATAAAACCGGAGCCATCCCGGACCTGCAGAAAATGGATTTTCCCGGAACTCCGCTTGTTGTACATCCAGCCTTTCAACGTGACCTCCCGGTCCACCCAGGAAGGCAGATCACGGATCATCACCCATGGTGCGGACAACGGCACCAACCTCCTTCGTTGCATGATTCTTCCTCTAAGACCTATGATACACTAACAAGAGTGAAAAACGGGGGCATGGACGAGACGCTTGCCCCTTCCCGAGCGCAAGATTTGAGGTGAAGAAAGATGACCGGAGCGGGTACGAGGGGGCCGATCGGCCCCGAGCTTCTCGAAGCGGCGGAGGAGATCTCCGACCAGCTGGTGGCTTGGAGGCGCGAATTCCATCAATTCCCTGAGCTCGCTTTCGAGGAAAATGTCACCTCGGCGAGGATCGTCGAAACCCTCTCTACGATTGACGGGATCGAGGTCATCAAGGGATTCGGGTGCCCGACATCGGTCGTGGCAGTCATCGGTGGAGATTTACCGGGCAAGGCGCTGATGATCCGGGCAGAGATGGATGCCCTTGCGCTGGACGAAGAAACGGGGGTGCCCTTTTCCTCCTGCATCCCCGGGGTGATGCATGCGGCCGGTCATGATGCCCATATGGCGAGCCTTCTTGGAGCGGCGATCCTTATCTCGGAAAGGAGGAATGAGCTGAACCGCCCGGTTGCCCTTCTTTTCCAGCCCGCGGAGGAAGGGAAGGGCGGCGCAAGGACGCTCGTGCAGGCCGGCCTGATCGAGCGGTTCAACGTTGGACAGGCGGTGGCTCCTCTCCTCTGGCCCAAAACCCCTTACGGAACCTTCATGACGCGCCCATCCGTCATCACGGCCCTTTCCGACCGCATCCACGTCGAGATCCGGGGTGTGGGAGGGCATGCGGCCCTTCCCCATGTGACTGTCGATCCGATCCTCATCGGCGCGCACATCGTCCTTGCGATCCAGAGCCTTGTCAGCCGCGAGCTCGACCCCCTGGAAAGCGCCGTGATCTCCTTCGGCCAGGTAGAAGCGGGGGAAGCCTACAATATCATTCCGGAAACGGGCCACATGTGGGGAACTCTCCGGGCCTTCGACACAAGAGTGAGGGATTTCCTGAGAAACCGGCTGGAAAGCCTTGTCCCGGCCGTAGCTTCGGCTTTCAGGGGGACGGCGGTTCTCGACTACAACCAGAATTACCCTCAGACCCAGAACGATGCCCGCCTGACGAACGCCATCCTCGGCTGCGCGGAAGACTTTTTCGGGAGGGACCAGGTGAAGATCCTCGACCGGCCGCTTTTGTCCGGGGAAGATTTTTCCTTTTACTCCTTGGAGGTGCCCTCCTGCCTGATGCTGATCGGAACCGGGGAGGAAGTCGGTCTTCACCACGCCCGTTACCAGGTCCCGGAGGAGGCCCTTCCGCTCGTAGCTGCCTGGGAGGCGTTCATGGCTCTCACGCTTCCTGGGGAACCCGGCGGGGATATGCTATAGTCTAGCGGTTTTGGGAACGAAAAGACTCCGTCCACCAGGGGATGGGGGCATCGCAAAAGACTCGACTGGGGAGGTTTCCGGATTGGACGAACGACTGGAAGAGACATTTGTCAGCCTCGCCAAGGGGGCGCCGGGACAGAGGTCCATCTGGTGGCGGGGGACCTGGTGGTCCCGGAGCTGCCTGATGGAGCTGGTGGAAGGGTGCGAGACAACCCTGGCCCAATCCGGATTCGGTGAGGGACAAAGACTGGCTCTCCTTCTTCCGAATTCCCCGGTCAACCTGGCGCTCTGCCTGGCTGTCTGGAGGCTGGGAGGGACCGTGGTTCCCCTGAACGTCCAAGCAGGGGAGAAGGAGATTCTCCGTTGCATCCGCCACGGGGACGTGTTCGGAGCGTTTCTCTGCAAGGGGTTCGAACCCCTCGCAGAAGCCCTGGCGCGAAACGGCATCCCGAGCGCTGTTACCCCGCTCGAGGGGCCGATCCCCGACATGAACGGCCGCCGGGGGGGCGCCGAAAACCCGGAAACCGCCGTCATCTTTTTCACCTCTGGGACAACGGGCTCCCCGAAGGCTGTCTGCATCACCCATGGAAACATCCGGGCCAATGTCGAGGCCTCCCTTCACCATTTCACCGAGCTTCGGGACAACGAGGTGTTCCTGAATGCCCTGCCGAACTTCCACACCCTTGGATTCACGGTCTGCGGCATGCTGCCGATGCTCTCCGGAATGGGGCAGGCCCTGGTGCCCAACTTCATGCCCGCGGAGGCCACCCTGGAGGTCATGAGGACGGCGGGTGTTTCCGTCGCCGTAACGGTCCCGGCCATGGTGGCGCTGCTTCAGGGGGCGATCGCCAGGGGGGCCCTGCCTCCCCAGGACCTGCATATCCTCATCTCCGGCGGAGACCGGCTGCCTCCCAGGATTGCCTCTCGTTCCGCCCCGCTTCTAGGGGTTCCAGTCCTGGAAGGCTACGGCCTTACCGAAACTTCTCCGGTTGTTGCGGTCAATCCCTCCTACGCGAAAAATAAGCCGGGGACGGTCGGGCCGCTGATTCCGGGCTACCGGGCCCGCATCCTGGATGCGGAAGGGAAGGAGGTCGCCCAGGGGGAGGAAGGAACTCTCTGGCTTCAGGGGCCTTCGGTTACTCCAGGCTATTTCCGGCGTCCCGACCTGACCGGAAGCCGGATCCGGGATGGATGGTTCGACACGGGGGATATGGTCAAAATCGACGAGGACGGGTACCTCTCCATCGTCGGCCGGGTCAGCGACATTATTATCGTGGGCGGCTTCAACGTCTATCCCCAGGAAGTGGAGTCCATGCTCCAGGAACATCCATCGGTCAGGGAGGCGGCCGTGATCGGGGTCCCCAACCCATCGCTGGGGGAAGTGGTGAAGGCCTATGTTGTTCCCCAGGCGGGGAGCAGGACGACCCCGAGGGATCTGGTCGCGTTTTGCCGCGAACGTCTTTCCCACTACAAGGTCCCGAGGATGATCGAATACGTAGAGGAACTGCCAAAATCCAGCATCGGGAAAGTCCTGAACCGGGAGTTGCGAAAGCGTGCCCAGGAGGGAACGGTTTGTTCGGATTCGACTTCGAGCTGATCCGCAGCCTATCGAACCGGGAAGAAAGCGAGCTTCGAGCCTTCCTGCAGGAGCACGGGCTGCGGTTCGAAGGGAATCCGGACGTGACCCTTTTCGTGAAGGACCCATCGGGCCGCCTGGCGGCGACCGGAAGCCTTCAGGGCGAGGTCATCCGCATGGTTGCAGTTGATCCCGCCTGGCAGGAGGCGGGGCTTTCGGGCGTCGTGGTTTCCCGGCTGGTGGAGTTCGCGAGGGAGCGAGGGATTACCCGCCTTTTTGTCTACACCAAGCCGGACTCAGCGGACCGCTTCGCGGCCCTGGGGTTCAGGGAATTGGCCCGGGTGGAAGGTTCCGTCGTCCTTCTCGAGATGGGGGAGCCGGGAGTCGCAGCTTATCGGGCCTACCTGGAGAGTGCCCGGGTTTCCGGAGGCAAGAACGGGGCGGTTGTGGTCAACTGCAATCCCTTTACGCTCGGGCACCGCTTCCTGATCGAACGCGCCGCCGATTCCTGCGACTGGCTTTTCGTCATCGTGGTGGAGACGGATCTCTCCCTTTTCCCCTTCAAGGACCGTTACGCCCTGGTTCGAGAGGGGACCTCGCATCTACCGAACGTGACCGTTCTGAAAAGCGATGCGTACGCAGTCTCTCCCGCGACGTTCCCCACCTACTTCCTCAGGGACAAAAACTCCGAAGAGACCGCTTCGATCCAGGCGAAACTGGACGTGACCCTCTTTGCAAACCTGTTCGTCCCGGCACTCGACATCCGTGTCCGTTTCGTCGGGACGGAACCCTACTGCGAGGTCACGGAAGCCTACAACGAGGCGATGAAGACCATCCTTCCCGGGAGGGGGGTCGAGCTTTTTGAGATTCCCCGCTATGCCCTGGAGGACGGCACGATCGTTTCCGCCTCCACGGTCCGGGAAAGGATTCGGGCCCGGGACTGGCAGAGTGTCCGTCGCCTGGTCCCGGATGTGACCTGGAACTACCTCAACTCCCCGGAAGCCGCAGGAGTCATCGCGCGCATCCAGTCGAGCCGGACCCGGCACTGACCTTTCCGTTCCAGAACCCGAGGGCCGCGAGAGCTTCAGCCACGGTTTCGAAACGAAGGGGCTCTTCCGGAAGCATCCCCCCGATGGACACAAAAACACCCCGGCCGAACCGGCGCAAGCTTTCCCGGTCACTTTCGGTATCCCCGAAATAAATGGGAAAACGCGTCCCGGTGACTTGGCAAAGACGGGAGAACCCGTCGGGGGAAGGCTTGCTGATTCCCGTTTCGGGAGTCACCACCCGGTCCGGCGGAAAGTCCTCCCAACCCAGGCGGATCAGGGCGAGTTTCAGCTCGGGAAGGAACCGTCCCGTGTAAATGGCCACGGGAAGGGGAAGTTCGCTCCAGTGCACGTCCAGAAGCGGCTTTTCCTGGTGCCAGAGGCCCCTTTTCAGAGCGGTGAACTTCTCGCTCCCGCTAAAATGTTCTCCGAGATACAACTCCTCGCACACGTCCCTGAAGCGGTCGCGGCCGACCGGGTCCCCGAACCTGGAACAGGTGTGCTGGACAACGTCCGCCGGGGGGAATTCCTTGAGGGTCGATTCCCATTCTTCGGGGGAGGGCATGGAACGGGAAAGCCTCGGGTCTTTCGAAACCCGGGCTCGGGCCGCTGCGACGGAAAGAAGCGCCCAGGCGATATCGTAGTCGTCGTTAAACCCCGGATGTCGTTTGCTGACCCGGAAGTGCTCGAAGGAAAACCCCGTGCAGTCCGTCTTCAGGCCGAGCATCTCGCGCCATCCCAACTGGATGGCCGCCCGGATCACCAGGGGATAGGACCGTCTCGTGTCGATCAGGACGCCGTCCACGTCAAAAACAAGCAGATCGCCCTCCTCGAGCCGGGGCGCTACGTTTCTGGTTTTCAAATCCCTGCCGCCTTTCTCCGGAAAAGTCCGCTACAATCTAAAGCATAAGCATACACGATGAGGGCCGGGGGGACCGAACTCTTGCTTGAAATCCCGATTCACCGCGAAAGCGGGATTCCTCTCTATTTCCAGGTGGCAGAACATTTGCGGCGTCTCGTTTCCAGCGGGGCCCTTCCGCCGGGCACACGCCTTCCGGGAACCCGAATGCTTTCCGGGGAGCTGGATGTCAGCCGGACAACGGTAATGCAGGCCTATGCCCTTCTCGAGAGCGAAGGAATCGTCCGGCTCGAGGGAAGGAGAGGGGCCTTCGTCATCGGGGAATGCGAGGAAAGCGAGTCCCAGCAACCCAAAGAAGGGATCCTGGACCTGGCATCCGGGCTGCCTTCGATGGACCTGGTCCCGGTGAAATCGATCTCCCGAGCCTTGAGGGAGATCCTTCGCAGGTTTCCCGAGGCTGCCCTTCTGGGTTCTCCCCCGGAAGGGCTCGAGTCGCTTCGGCGTGTTCTGGTCAGCCACGCCGCGGCCCGCGGGATCCCGGCTTCGTGGGAAAACCTTTTCGTCACGGCCGGACTCCAGGAGGGGCTTGCGACCTTGCTGAAGACCCTTGCCCTTTCGGGGACACAGACACTTTGGGTCGAACCGCTGACGTACCCGGACGTGGTCCTGATGGCCCGAAACGAGTGCCTGGAGGTCCGCTGCCTGCCCGAGAACCCTGCCGAAATTCCCCGGGTTGTGTCCGGGATGAAACCGTCTGACGCCCTGTACCTGATCCCAAGCTTTCATAACCCCCTTGGCCGGACCTTGGGTCTTGGTTTGAGGCGCGAGATCCTTGCCGAAACGGTTCGCACGGGGACCTGGGTAATCGAGGACGATGCCTACGGGGAACTCCGGTACGGCGAAGAGAGCGTTCCGGCCCTGAAATCCCTTCCAGAGGCGGAGCGGGTCCTGTATTTGGGATCCTTCAGCCAGGTTCTCTTCCCCGGCCTCCGTTTCGGATACATGCTTCTGCACCCCTCGCTGGCGGACGTAGCGGGTGCGGTTCGGAAGATCCGGACAGGAGGGGCCTCTTCGCTGGTCCAGATGCTGGTGGCGAACCTGATCGAGACGGGCGACCTTTCCCGGGCGCTCGATGCGGCCCGGCGGCAAATGGCGATAAGGATGGAAGCACTGACCGGCGCGATTTCAAGAGCGCTTCCGGGATATCCCTTCCTTCGCCCGGAGGGGGGCATCTACCTCTGGCTGGAGACTCCCGGCATCGCCGGGAAAGATGCGGTTTCAAAGGCCGCAGACCGGGGGGTTCGCATGTCTCCCGGGGAAGAGTTTTCTGTTTCCGGTAAACGCGTGGAAGCGGTCCGGCTTTCGATCAGCCGGCTCGGGGCGCAGGCCCTGGCAGGGGCCGTTTGTGTCATGGCTTCGGCATGGGGCGAGCACTGATGGATGCCCTGCAGGAGGTCCTCGAGGGAAGGGAAGGGAGAGCGAGGGCGCAAGAACAGCTTCTGAAGGCCGGATTGACCGTGGTCCAGGTTTCCCTCAACATCCCCGGGTTTCCAAAAAGGCTGAAAAACGACCTCTTCTGCATCGAAAAAACGTCCTGGCTCGTTCGGGAGCGATGCCTTTCCCTCGGCTGGGGGATCGTTCAGGAGGTCGGCCTTCTGAACGGGGCCGGATATGCGGTACTGCTTGGGGTCGGACCTGGTGCGGATCCGAAACGGCTCAAGCAGACATGCCTAATCCTGGAGGAGAACCTTGCCTGGGGGAGGGCCATCGATCTGGACGTTCGAGGCCAGCGGGGCATCATAGGCCGCGGGATTCTTGGAATTCCGCCGAGAAGGTGCCTGCTTTGCGGGGAGGAAGCCAAGCATTGCAGCCGGGAGGGGCGCCACGACGGAAAGTTGTTGAGGAAAATCGTCGAGGAACTGATCCGGGACTTTACCCCTTAAAGAAGACCCTGTCCTCATTCCAGAGGGGGTTTCCTCTCTTCGGCATCGATTTCCCTAAGATAGCGCCTCCATGCCCAGAAAGCGGCGGCCGTGAACACGCAGCCCAGGGCCAGCCCCTGTACAATGTAGTCGACCCGTCCCTTGCCGAACAGGAAACCCCCGAAACCCGCAAGTGCCCGGCCGAAGCTAGCAAGGGTCAAGACGGAAAAGAGCAACGTCAGAAGTCTCATCCGAAATCCCCCAACAATGCAGATAGATACTCCAAGAATAGCATACCTGGCCCCCGGGAAATCATTTGTTGTGTGCAACCTAACCGCGTGATAAGATTGTACCCAAGTGGTACAAAATGGAACGGTATGCAGGATGACGGGAGGTTTGTGGATCGATGAGAGAGGCGCGCTTCTACACGACATCCGCCGACTATGTCTACCAGGACCTGAGGCACCGCATCATCACCAAGCAGCTACAGCCGGGGCAGCGCCTGCCCGAGGTGAACATCGCGGTTCAGATGGGAGTCAGCCGGACGCCCGTCCGGGAAGCCCTTCGGCGGCTCGCCAGCGAGGGACTGGTCACGATCATACCCAACAGCGGGGCCCGTCTTGCATGCCCTAGCCAAAAGGAAATGGAAAACGCCTATGTCCTGAGAGAGCACCTTGAGTGCCTGGCGATTCGCCTTGCAGCCGAGCGAATCACGGAACGCCAGCTGCGAAGGCTGGAAGATTCGGTCATCGAAGAAGAGCGGGCCTTCCATGAAAGGGACCTGAAACTATACCTGGAAGTGAACGAGAACTTCCACCGCACCATCGCCGAGTCAAGCGGGAACCGGATCCTGGCTGAGTACGTCGAAAACATCCTGGCCCGGACGAACGTCTATATTGTTTTTTACGACCCCTTTTACGACATCGACACCAATCCGAGCATCCCGCAGCACCGTGCCATCATCGCCGCGCTGGCAGAACGATCGCCAGAAAAGGCGGAGGCTCTGATGAGAGAACATCTCCGGTTTTCCATGGAAGGCCTCCAGCTGCCCAAGGAACCGGAGGAATTCTGAACGAACGAGCCAGGGGCCCCCGAGGGGGCCCCTTTTTTCGGGGTTACGATTATGCGAAAAAAAGAGCAAAAAAATCCCGGATTAACCCGTGAGTTGATATAATCCCGTTGTTCGATTCCCGTACATTCTTTAGGAGGGGTTTTCATGCCCGATCGCAGGTTGCCGACCCTGGATCTGAAACGCAATTACGCCCGCGTTAGAGAAGAAATCCGAGAGGCCGTGGACAAGGTCCTTGAGAGCCAGCATTTCATTCTCGGCCCCGAAGTCCGTGCTTTCGAGGAAGAAGCCGCGCGAATGGTGGGAGCTCCCTATGCCGTCGGGTGCGCCTCAGGAACGGATGCGCTTGTCCTTGCCCTCATGGCGCTCAAGGTTGGTCCCGGCGACGAGGTGATCACGACACCCTACAGCTTTTTCGCCACCGCGAGCTGCATCACCCGGCAAGGTGCAAGGCCGGTCTTCGTGGATATCGATCCGGAAACCTACAACCTGGACATCGCCCAGGTTCTTGAGAAGATCACTCCGAGAACCAAAGCGGTGATCCCGGTTCACCTTTTTGGGCAAATGGTTCCGGTGGAAAGGCTTCTTCCCGAACTCCAGGAGAAGGGGATTGCCCTGGTGGAGGACACCGCACAGGCGTTCGGCGCCTGCCGTCAGGTGGGCGACAGGATCTACCGTGCCGGAGCGGTGGGCGACCTGGGGTGTATCTCGTTCTTTCCGACCAAGAACCTCGGGGCGTACGGGGATGCCGGCATGATCACCTCCACGAGAGAGGACCTGGCCAGGAGCCTGAAAAGTCTTCGGGTCCACGGCTCCACGGAAACCTACTTCCATGAGGTTGTGGGGATCAACAGCCGGCTTGACGAGATCCAGGCGGCGATCCTGAGGGTTCGGTTGCGCCACCTTCAGGAATGGAACGAAGAAAGAAGACAGGCTGCGGCCCGGTACGCGCTCCTTTTCCGGGAATACGGCCTGCTGGAGCAGGTCCGTCCGCCGGTGGAGGCCTCTGGAAACACCCACATCTACCACCAGTATGTCGTTCGCTGCCGGGATCGCGACGCGCTCCAGGCCTACCTGGAAAAGGAAGGCATCAGCACGAGGGTTTACTACCCGCTGTGTCTACACCTGCAGCCCTGTTTCTCGGGTCTGGGATATGCCGAGGGGGATTTCCCGGAGGCCGAGGCCCTTAGCCGTGACTGTCTCGCCCTTCCCATTTTCCCGGAGCTAAAGGCAGAGGAACAGGAATGGCTGGTGTCCGCGATGGCGGAGTTTTACCGCCGTTGATATCTGACCAATATTGCCTTTTGAAGGAAAGTCGTGTAAAATCCGAATCGAAGGTTGCGGTAGCAGCTTGACCCGCACCATAGAGGAGGTTAAAGGAGCATGTTCCCTATGTTCGATCCGACTTTTGTGCTGCTGATTCCTGCGCTCTTGCTCGGCTTGTGGGCCCAGGCCAAGGTTCAGGGGGCCTTCGCGACCTATAGCCAGGTTCCCTCGCGCAGGGGAGTCAGGGCGTGTGACGTGGCGAGGATGATCATGAACCGGTTCGGCCTTTCCGGAATCGCGATCGAGCGAGTCCCTGGAAATCTGACGGATCACTACGATCCCCGGTCAAAGGTGCTTCGGTTGTCGGAAGGCGTTTACTCGAGCTCCAGCCTGGCGGCGATCGGGATTGCCGCCCATGAGGTGGGACACGCGATCCAGGATGCGGAGGACTACGCGCCGATCCGGGTACGGAATGCGATTGTTCCGGTTGCCAGCCTGACCTCCTGGCTGGCGTTTCCTCTGTTCTTCATCGGCCTGCTGATGCGGACTCCATTCCTGATGGACCTGGGAATCCTCTTCTTTCTGGGTGTGATCGTCTTCCACCTCGTGACGCTGCCGGTGGAATTTGACGCTTCCGCCCGGGCTCTCCGCTTGCTGGCCGACACGGGGACCCTGGACATGGACGAGATCGGGGGTGCCAGGGCGGTTCTACGGGCTGCGGCACTGACTTATGTTGCCGCGGCTGTCATGGCAGTCGCCCAGCTTTTCCGTCTCCTTCTCCTGCGCGGCATGGTTGGGGGACGGAGGGATTAGCCCGTTCTTCAGAGTTGAAATCCAGGGGAGTGGGGGGAGACCCTCACCCCCTTTCGCTTTTTTTTGAAGGCCCGCCTTTTGGGCGGGAGCGGGCTGAAGGCAACGGTGGTATGATTCGAAAGGTCCGGAAACACCGTGGAAGGCAGGGTCTTCATGAGAGGGATCGAAGCTGCTCTGGAATGTCGCCGGGAAGTTCGAAAGGGAGCCTTTGCCGCGGAAGCGCTGCGGAAGGTGGGAGCCCAACTGGATCCCCCTGACCGGGTGCTGGCGTCTTCCCTCCTTTATGCGACTTCCAGGAGGGAATCGCTGTGGAAGCACCTGCTGGGCCTTTTCCTGAGGAAGCCGCTCCATGCGCTTTCGGCTGAAACCGCAGATGTTTTGATGGTCGGAGCGGCAGGCTTGATCGAACTTCGCCATTTTTCCCCGCAAGTGCTCGTGAGTGCGCTGGTGGGGCATGTCAAGGCCGGCCGGTTTCCGCATGAGGCGGGGTTGGTCAACGCTGTCCTCAGGAGGGTGCATGAGGAGGCGCCGCAAGTTCTGGCAAAATTAGCCAGTTCGGCTGATGCGAAGGACCAGTGCCTTTTCCTGGGGATTCCCTCGTGGGCTGGACGTCGCTGGATCGAAGAGTGGGGAAAGGAAGAAGCCCGGAACCTCTGGAAGCTTTCTTCGATGAAGCCCTACCTCTCGGTTCGCCTGAACAGGCCCGAAAAGGAACAGGAGTTTTTGACAGCCCTGGAGAGGGCCAAAATCCGGGGCTGGCCTTCCCCTCTTCTTCGGGAAAGCTGCAGGCTTTCGAGCAACCCGTTTCCCCCATCCTTGCCTGGTTTTTCCGAAGGGTGGGTGACTCCCCAGACGGAATCCTCGATGCTGGTTGTCGAAGCCTTTCTGGAGCTGCTTGACGGCGGCCCGGTCCTTGAGATGTGCTCCGGAAGGGGGGTCAAGAGCGGCCAGCTTCTATGCCGTTTGCCGGAAGGGATCCCCGTGGAATCCTGGGAACTGAGTCCGGGAAAAGTGGCTTCAGCGAAGGCGGAAATGCACCGAATCGGGGTCGCGCGGCGTGCCGTGTTCAAGATCGGGGATGCGCGGACGCTGGAACCGGAACGGGCCCCAAGGGCGGTCTTTCTGGACGCGCCCTGTTCAGGAAGCGGAACCTGGAAACGGCATCCGGAGTCCAAGTGGCGCCTTTCGCCGGAACGCCTCGCGCAGATGGCCGAGCTTCAGGCCGCCCTGCTGGAAAGGGCGTTCCGTCTTGTGCAACCTGGCGGAATCGTGGTGTACTGTACCTGCAGCCTCTTCCGGGAGGAAAACGAACAGGTCGTCGGTTCGGTTCTGGGCTTTGGCGGAGACCTGGTGGAGTTGCCTTTGAGCTTTCCGGGAACCGTTTCGGTCAAGGGGAAGCCCTACGGCCGAATCCTCTGGCCGAAACTCCCGTGGATCGACGGTTTTTACGTCGCGGCCTTTATGAAAAGAGCCTAGGGGGGATACTGGAGTGAAATGGATCCGTTGGACGATGCTGCTGCTCGTTCTGGTCATCGCCGGCTCGGCGGCGGCAGCTTTCTATTTCGTCTTCATGGGAGGCCGAACGATTTCCATGCCGGCCGTGGAAGGGATGATTTCCTCGGAGGCGGTCGCAACGCTTCAGAAAGCCGGGCTGCTGGTCCGTGTCGACCAGGTGACGTCCCAGCTCCCGGCAGGTACGGTAGTTTCCCAGTGGCCGGGGGCCTCTGAAAAAGTGGCCAAAGGGCGGCTCGTGACGCTGAAGGTCAGCCGGGGCGGGGAGAAAAAGTCTCTCCCGGATGTGCGGGGAATGGAATTCAACGAGGCCAAGACCAAACTGGCCGAAGCCGGCTTCCAGGTGGGAGACGTCCTCCGGGTTGCCGATCCGGCGAAACCGGCAGGATCCGTTCTGGCACAGAGTCCGGCTGCACCGGCCATGGTCGGCCCGGAAACCCGCATCGATCTTCTCCTGAGCCGCGGGACCGGCGTGGAAGGAAGTGCGGTGACGGTTCCGGATGTCGTCGGCCAGCCAGAGGGGGCAGCAAGGGCGCTTCTTGAGGCCGCAGGGCTTGGGGTTGAAATCCGCTACCTGGTGTCGCAGGAAACCGCTCCGGGGATCGTGGTTTCCACCACCCCGAAAACGGGAGCCGCCGTGCCGGCCGGAAGCCGTGTGGCCTTGACCGTTGCAACGCCGTCGAATGTCTCCCAGGCAAAGGCTTCTTCTCCTCCGGCCGAAGAAGACCCGGAAGCCCCGCCGAAACCCAAAACCGTGGAGAAAAAACAGGAAAACCATGCGGGAACGCCTGAGGCCCCCGCGAGGAAGGTTGCCGAGCAACCCGAACAAAAGCCTGCATCGGAACAGGCCGTGTCTCCGAAAAAGGAAGCCCCGGCCGCAGCTTCGCCCGCTTCGGCAAAGGAAGAAGAAACGAGGCACACGGCAAAGGTTCGCTATCAGGTGCCGCCACTTTCCAGGCCGCTCTCACTGAGGATCGAAGTGGTGGATCCCGAGGGGACGCGGACCGTCCTTGAAAGGGAGGTCAAGGGCGGGGAATCGATCGCAGTCAACGTCCCCTACGTCCGAGAGGCGGCTGTGACCGTGTACCTGGGCGGAGAATTCGTCTGGCAGGACAGGTACCGTCCATGAACGGACAGAGAATTGCCCCGAAAATCGCTCCGTCCCTCCTTTCGGCCGATCCCCTTCGGATCTGGGAAGGCATTCAGTCGCTCGCCGGTGAATACGACTGGATTCACCTCGACATCATGGATGGGCACTTTGTCCCCAACCTTTCGTACGGACCGGCTCTGCTGAAGGCCTTGAGATCGGCTCTCCCTGAAGCCGTCCTGGACGTTCATCTGATGGTGGAGCCGCCGGAGGATTTCATTGATTCCTTCCTCCGCTGGAAACCGGATTACCTGGTGGTTCACCAGGAGGCGACCCCCCATCTCCACCGGGTTCTCCAGGCCATCCGGGAAGGAGGCAGCAGGCCTGGTGTGGCCGTGAACCCCGCCACCTGCGTGGAGGCCCTGAAGCCGATCCTGCCTTTTGTTGATCTTGTCCTGGTCATGTCTGTCAACCCCGGCTTCGGTGGGCAGGCCTTCATCCCGGAAGTCCTTGCAAAGACCCGTACGCTTTGCCAGCTTAGAGAGGTACAGGGGCTCGAATTCCTCGTGGAGATGGACGGAGGGATCGGGCTTTCCAACGTAGAGGAAGTCGTTAAGAGTGGCTGTGACGTGATTGTTGCCGGGAATGCCATCTTCGGGGAGGCGGATCCGGCATTGACCGCCAGGCTACTTCGGAAAAAGGCGAGGGAGGCGGGTTCCGGTGAATGATCAGACGCTGAGGGAACTTGGTGCTTACCTATGCTGGAAACGAAAGGAAAAGGGGAAAACGCTCGAGGATGTTTCCGCTGAAACGCGCCTTCGGGTTGAGATTCTGAGGGCCATCGAAAAAGGGGAGATCCAGGCGCTCCCCGCGCCCGTCTACGCCCGGGGAATGGTCCGGCTCTACCTTGAGTATCTTGGCTCAAGCGAACTCCTGCCCCAGTATGAGGAGTTTTTCCAATCCCAGGTTCGTGCCGAACCACCGGAGGGGTCCTTTGCCAAGCCCGCGGTTACGAGAGGCTTCCGGCGCAGGGACAACCGGTGGGCCGTTGTCCTGCTGGCCCTTGCCGTTCTCCTGGCGGGATACCTGCTCTGGCAGCAGAAGGGGGTTCTTGGGAAGGCGATCGAGAAGAAAGCCGAGCAAGCGACAGTGGCCGCGCAATTGCAGACACCGCCCGCCACGCAGACTTCCCTGGATCGCCCATCCGTTCCTCTGGAAACGCAGACGTCCGCAGCCGATCCAACTGGCTTGCAGCCGCAAAGCGATGACCTGAGCTGGCTTCCGGGCCATGGGCCGGGAACGGGCAGCTCCGGCGAAAGCGTATCGGGGCGGCTCGAGATCACCGCGCTGGAATCCTGCTGGATCCAGGTCACAAGGGAGGGCGAGACGCTTTTCCGGGGGACGCTGAAAAAGGGAGAAAGCAAAAGCTTCCCGTCGGAAAAGGAAATCCGTGTCCGGTACGGCAAACCGACGGGGGTAGCCGTTCGATGGATGGGGAAGGACCTCGGCAGGCCTTCGACACAGCAGAAGGTCGTTACGGTCCTGTACAAGGCGGATGGCTCGTTTACGGTCCGATAGGGCAAGGAAACTGTTTTTGCTCAGCCTCGGCTGCGCGAAGAACCAGGTGGACAGCGAACGCCTGGCGAATGCCCTTGTCGCCTGGGGGTACGAACTCGTGGAAACGGTGGAAGAAGCCGGGGTGGCTATTGTCAATACCTGCGGTTTCATCCGTCCCGCAGCAGAAGAGAGCATCCGTGCCATCCTTCAGATGGAGGAACTGAAGGCGAACAGGAGGCTAGAAAGGATCGGGGTGGTCGGCTGCCTTCTGAATCGCTACGGCGAAACACTCAGGAAAGAACTCCCCTCTGTGGATTTCTGGGCGGAAGCCGAAGATTGGGGGACACTGGGGGAGAGACTCGGGAAAACCGAGCCCTATTGCCGCGAGGGAAGGATGGCGCTTCCCGGCACGCTCCCCTGGACCCGCTACCTGAAAATTGCAGAAGGGTGCGATAACCGTTGCTCGTACTGCACGATTCCCTCGATTCGCGGAGGGGTGCGCAGCCTCCCTCCAGACTTTCTGGCGAAGGAAGCCGGCGAGCTCGCACGGCAGGGGGCAAGGGAAATCTGCCTCGTGGCCCAGGACCTGACGGCATGGGGCGTGGATCTTTTCGGGAAGCGATCGCTTCATCTGCTTCTCAGGGAACTCGAGAGCGCCGTTCCGGAGGGCACATGGCTTCGCCTTCTCTATCTTCACCCTTCAGGCATCGATGACGCCTTGCTTGAACAAGTGCTGAGCAGCAGCCGAATCCTGAGATACCTGGATGTCCCCATCCAGCATGCGGACGCCGGCGTCCTCAGAAGCATGAATCGGGAAATCCCTCCCGGGCGACTGCGGGAAATTTTCGGGAAGATCCGTGGGGCGGACCCGGATTTTGCGCTTCGAACGACGGTCATGGTGGGGCACCCGGGGGAAGATGAAGCCGCTTTCGGGAATTTGCTCGATTTTATTGCCTCGGTTCAGTTTGACCGTCTCGGTGCGTTTGAGTTTTCTCCGGAAGAGGGAACCCTTTCCGCGTCCCTTCGGAACAAGGTCCCACGAAAAGTGAAGAAGCGGCGCATGGAGAGGCTGATGCGCCTCCAGGAGGAAATATCACTGGAAAGGCAGGGGCGGTTCGAGGGAAGATCCCTCGAGGTCTTGGTTGAATCGGTCGAGCCTGGAGAAGATCTCGCTCTTGGGAGGTCCTACCGGGAAGCGCCGGAAGTAGACGGCCTCGTCGAGATTCGAGGCGGTGGTGCTTTGCAGCCGGGATGTTTCGTCACCGTCACCGTCAAGGAAGCCCTGGAACACGATCTGGTCGCGGAGGTGCAGGGGAATGGGGTATAGAATGCCGGAGACCTGGGAAGGAAAGATCGGAACGGTCGGAGGGCTGGGGTACCTGACGGGGATGCCCGGAACTGTTGGATCCGCTGCGGCGTTCCTCGTGGCGGTTGTTCACCCGGTGCCGGCCTGGTTCATCCTGCTGTTTGCCGGCCTCTCTGTCTGGGCTTCGGGCCGCTACGCCCGGCAGGTCGGCAGGGAAGACCCCCCCGAAGTGGTCGCCGATGAGGTCGTGGGCACCTGGGTGGCGATCTGGGGACTCCCGTTCGGTTATTGGCTTCCGGCCCTGTGCCTGTTCCGGGTGATCGACATCCTCAAACCCTTTCCGGTTTCGACTTCGGAACGGCTTCCCGGCGGCTGGGGGATTGTTGCCGACGATTTCGTGGGCGGTGTTTTGACCAATGGACTGATTCGCTCAGCCGCCTGGCTCTTTTTCGGGGGCGGGCTGCAGCTTTTTTTCCGGTAAAGAAGAGAGGTGCCGGGAATGGCAAACGGAGTGGCCCTTCTGGCGGTCGGGGATGAGATGCTAAGCGGTCTCCGTTCGGACACGAACTGCTCGTGGCTGGCATCGAGGCTGCACGATGCCGGGGTGCCCGTTCGTGGAATCCAGGTGCTTCCCGATGACGAGGACGTCATTCTAGAAACCGTTGCCGGCTGGGTTGGCAAAGTCGAATTCCTGGTGCTGTCGGGTGGGCTTGGACCGACCCACGACGACCGAACCCGGTTCGCCCTGGCCCGCTACTTGGGTGTTCCCTTCCGCCAGGACGACCCAACTTACGACAGGATCGTCGCCCGATACGAAGAACCCCTTCGAAGTCGCGTCGAGGCTTCACGTGTCCCCCAGGCCCTGATTCCAGAAGGGGCCAGGGGGTTGCCCAACCCGCAGGGCTCCGCGCTGGGGATTGCTTTTTCCGCAAGGGGAACGGAAGTGTTTTCTTTCCCCGGGGTGCCCTGGGAATTCCGCGCAATGGCGGAAACTTTCTTCCTGCCGCGGATCGAGGCAAGGGGGACCTGGAAGCAGGTCGTGGTTGCCGGCTGGCCTGAAAGCCTCCTGGCCGAAAAGTTCGAGGGGCTGTTCTCGAAGCCGGGCCTGCATGTTTCGATCCTTCCATCCCCCGGGCTCGTCACGCTGGTGTTCAGGGGAAGCCCCGAAGACGTGACCTCAGCGGTCGCGAGGGTCAGGGGGGAACTTCCTTCCGACTGCCTGGAAGAGGGGGAAACGGAAATGCCCGTGGCGGTTGTGGCCCGCTCCGCCAGGGCGGGTCTCACCCTTGCATGCGCCGAATCCTGCACCGGAGGCCTTGTGGGGGCTGCGATCACGGACGTTCCGGGAGCTTCCAGGGTTTTTCAGGGAACCGCGGTCTGCTATTCAAACGAAGCGAAGATCCGCTTGCTCGGGGTCAAACCAGGAACTCTTGAAAATCATGGTGCAGTCAGCGAGGAGTGTGCCCTGGAAATGGCCGCCGGCGCCCGCGGACTTTTTGGATCGGACCTTTCCGTGGCTGTCACGGGCATCGCCGGCCCTGAAGGGGGGACCAGGGAGAAGCCGGTTGGGACAGTCTGGTTTGCCGTTTCCGGGCCAAAAACCGTGAAAGCCTTCAAACGCAGCCTGGCCGGCGATCGCGCCCACATCCGGCGATGGTCAGCAGCGATCGCTCTGGAAATCTTGTGGAGAACCCTGAAGGAGGGATAGCCGATGGGAGAAAGGACGCGGTCGTTCCTCTGCATTGAACCGGAACTGGCTCTCCGCGCCACCCTCGGAGAATGGCTCCAATCGCTCAGGAGATTGGCGCCAAGGCTCAAGTGGGTTCAGCCGGATGCAGTCCACCTGACCCTCAAGTTTTTGGGCGAGCAGCCGCCGGAAATGCTTTCGGAGCTGCGAAACAGGCTTCCCGGTGTCCTTTCCGCCAACGGCCACAGGACCTTCTATCTCGAATTGTCCGGAGTGGGGGCGTTTCCGAATTACAGGGCTCCTCGAGTGCTCTGGATGGATCTTAGCGGCGAAACCGCCTCCCTCAACGATCTTTGGAAGACCGTGGAAAACCTTGCGGTCAGCATTGGTTTCCCGCCGGAAACGAGGCCGTTCCGGCCCCATCTGACACTGGCCAGGATCAAGGATCCCGGGGATTTCACCCTGGCGCTGGCGAAAAACCTGAGTGAATCCGATCCCCCGATGGGGCGCTGGAAAGTGGGATTTGTAACATTGATGCGAAGCGAGTTGCGGCCGGGGGGTCCTCTCTATTCTCCCATCGCGACTTTTCCGCTTTTCAGGGTTTAGGGCAAAGGAGGTGCCATCCTGGAATGGCAAAGAACGGCAAAGGAGCTCTAACGCGGGAAGATATCCTCGAGCAGGCCCTTGAGGATATCAAGGGGAAATTCGGAGACGGGGCAATCATGCGCCTTGGTGACCAGACGAACGTCGCCGTGGACGTGATCCCCACGGGGGTCCTTCCGCTGGATGTTGCGCTGGGCGTTGGAGGCCTTCCCCGGGGACGGGTCGTCGAGATTTTCGGACCGGAAGGGTCGGGAAAAACCACGCTCGCACTTCATGCCATCGCCGAAGCCCAAAAGGCGGGAGGAATCGCCGCCTTCATCGACGCGGAGCATGCGCTCGACCCGAGGCTGGCCGCAAGCCTGGGGGTCGATGTGCCTTCACTGTACCTTGCTCAGCCCGACAGCGGCGAACAGGCGCTTTATGTTCTCGAATCCCTCGTTCGGAGCGGTGCGGTGGACATCATCGTGGTGGATTCGGTGGCCGCTCTGACCCCCCAGGCAGAAATCGACGGGAAAATCGGAGACACCCAGGTGGGTCTTCAGGCCCGCCTCATGTCATACGCCCTTCGAAGGCTGACGGCAGCGATCTCCAAAAGCCGGGCGGTCGTCGTTTTCATCAACCAGTTGAGAGCCCAGATCTCCACAATGGGCTACGGGGGGCCGCAGGAAACCACAACGGGAGGGCGGGCCCTGAAATTCTACAGCTCCCTGCGAATTGAAGTTCGGCGTGGAAAAGCCATAACCCAGGGGGACGACACCCTCGGGCACGAGCTCTGGATCAAGGTTGTAAAGAACAAACTCGCGCCGCCCTTCAGGACCGCTCACACGTCCCTGATTTATGGAAAGGGCGTTCCAGCCGAGATGGCCGTGGTGGACATGGCGATCGACCTGGAAGTGATCAGGCGGAAGGGATCCTGGCTGGCCTACAAGGGGGAAAACCTGGGGCAGGGGAAGGAAAAGGTTTCGAAATACCTCCTGGAAACCCCGGCGCTCATGGAAGAGATCAAGAAAGAGATCCTGGAAAAGGCCGGACAGGGGGATGCCTTGCTTGTCCCGAAGGCACCAGCGGGCGAACCCGCCGCCGGTGAGACGAAACTGACCGAGCCTGTTGTCGAGGAAGAACTGCTGGAACTCGAAGAAGAAGACATCTAGAACGGGAATTAAACCCGAAAGAAGCCTGAATCAAAAGCCCGACGATACCATTCCGAAGGCGGAAAGAATCTTTGTCAGCGTTTGTATCACGGAAGGCAGTCAGGAAATCGGAACGAAAACCTCCCGTAGGTGTTGACAGGATACGGCAGGCGATGTATTATGCCCCTTGCCCCTCGAGAGAGGGGTTCAGCAGCAAGGCACCATTTCACAACAGCACCTTGACAAGCGTAAGGGAAGAGAGAGGGAAGGCGTGAAGAAGAGAA
>ENA-UOYA01000907-UOYA01000907.1-activated-sludge-metagenome-genome-assembly--contig:-NODE-907-length-34768-cov-62.748452_pt1 | contig 34768 bp, 36 predicted proteins | sample MGYA00238163_ERZ764804 | MGnify/ENA primary metagenome ERZ764804 (study PRJEB28919, sample SAMN05720223) | activated sludge metagenome | isolation source: Anaerobic digester | place: Hong Kong...
ATTACAAATTTTGTGAAAATAGTGAACAAACAAAAATAAATAATAAACTATTAACGCAAAACAAACACTATATTTGACATATCAAAAAAGCCCCGATATACAGGGCTTTAGAGTGATTACATTATGTTTGTTATTTATTTGATTTGTGGGGATTACTTACCAATGCAGTCTATAAATCTAATTGATAATCAATTAGTTAAGTCGTTCGTGGTTCAAATATGGTTCAGAAAAAACGGGTATCACTTGTCACTAAACCGGACTGAATTTGAGAGCGAATCGACCAACGCAAATATCGGAAAAAATCTTCAGACGGGCAAGGAGTGTGGCCAGGCTCTGAGCGAATGGTAAGCATCAACAAAAGACTCGATTGAGGACAAACGTATGGCGCGGATCGTTCCGGGCAGGTTCCTCCCTTGTCCGTTTGTTTCGGGTTGTTTACTTCTTGTTTTGGTTTAGGTAAATATGTGTAATTAGTTGATTGTTAATTAGAAAATAGTTTTGTATATTTGTGCAAGAGTTGAATGAGAATCGACTTTTGATATTAGATATACTTAAACTATGATTGCACTTCCTTCCATCGCTTTCGGGGGATTCTCTGGGTCGGCAAAGGGTGTTACGGCTCGCCAGGTAGGCGGCCGTAGCATCCTTTCCTTGAAGTGCTTTCCGACCGGAGTAGCGACTTCCGCCCAAGTTGCCCGCCGTGCGTCGATGTCTAAGATAACGAAGTCCTGGAAGACCCTGACCGAAGCCCAGATGCTCGGGTGGGACCACCTCGCTGAACACACCTCCGGACAGTCGGTGTTCGGGCAGGCCGCCCAGATAAGCGGACTCAATCTTTACATCCGCCTCAACGTGAGCAGGACGATGGCAGGGGAGTCTATCCTTCACGATGCGCCCGAGCAGCTCGTATGCCTTCCCAACGTGGTGTATGACAAACTCTGGGTGACTACGAAGAACATCGTCATCAAGGGAATCACGCACGAGGCTGGATACAAACTGGTCATCAAGATGTCCGCCGGTCAGTCTGCCGGTGTATCGAACGCCTGGAGCAAGACCGTCATCCTCTCTCCGGGTATGGAGGATGATTGGGGCGATGCCGACATGACCTATCTCTATTTCAAGACCATCGGTGTGAAACCGGCAGTGGGCGAGAAGGTCTTCCTCGAAATGTACTGGCTTGATCCTGAGACCGGGTTCACGGGCCAGACCACCTACGACAGCAAGGTCTGCGAGACTGAAGCTGAAGCCGAGGCTGAGGGTTACGTCAAGCGCAACAAGATAACGATGGCCGACCTTAAGCCTGAAAGCCACGTATCCGAATGTGACGTGGACTTCTCCACCGGCGCTCCGGTCATCTCCTTCGATACAGTTTGCCTTGGCCATAGCAATGTCGCTTCGTCCGAAGCATACCTCGAAGATGAACTTCCTTCGGATTGCATCGGCACCAGTATGGCTCTTGCCCGCGGCATGGGAGAGGGCAATGCCGGCCTTGCCGCACAGTCTTACATCATCTGGCTGCGCAACTCCAGCTGGGATGGCACCTCTATCACCTTTGCCCACCGTGGCGGCTACTATGTGAAACCTACCGAGGTCTTCGGCCCGGGCATCCTCTATTGATACGGCCATGTTCAACAGTACAGGAAATAACTTCGGAGCAGGCTCCATCCAGTTCAAGGACTACCAGGCGGAGAACTACGTTGTTCTCAACGCCAAGTTTTCCTACGACCCCACGAATGCAGCTTATCAAGGCGTGGATACACTTGAGATATATGTCCCGGACCTCAGCATCAACAGGAGTGCCGTTGCGGGCGCCATATTGACGTTCCAAGACCGCTACGTGTATTCTTCCTATACCTGGAACAATGACGGTGGTACGGCCATTAAAACGTGGATTAAAGACAAGAATACGATCTGTCTGGAGAAGTTCACCAATTTCGACGATAAGGGCGAGATTACCATCTTCATCCAGGCACTCTATCCGACGCTCAATCAGCCGGGTAATCCCATCAAGGGAACCAGGACACGCATCAATATGACCCAAGAGACACGCTACCTTTATTGGAGTTCCGACACCTTCTGCGTCATATTCGAACACTGGGTGTTTCTCCATATGCAGTTCTCGAGCTGCTCCTACTCTTACCGGAACCAGCCGTGGGAAGCGCAGATGGGGGATTTCCCTACGGATGTGAACGCGGATGTTCCTTTCCTCGGAGGCTCCAACCAGTACAATCCTTCTGTCAACGGATTCTCGCTGGCCCACGTGGAGAACGGAATGTTCACCTGCCCGGAGAGAATGAGCGGTTTCGAAAGCACCGGATATGATCCATTCATCTTCGCCTTCCTCGTGAGGGATGGCGAATAACGGGGAGAAATAGATTATGAACATCATAAATACTTATTACTTAACCTATTAAAAACTTTTTTAGCTATGAAGTACATTCCTTCCATCGCCTTTGAGGAGATGAGCGGCAGCGCCAAGGGCGTGACCGCTGCGAAAGTGAAGAACCGCAAGTACATCCGCAACCGCGGATACGGCGGCAGTGTCCGTACCTCTGACCAGGCACAGGTCAAGGCTGTGTTCAAGAGGCTCACCACCATGTGGCGCAGTCTGACGAACGAGCAGATCCTGGCTTGGAACAAACTCGCCCTGAGCCAGGAGGCCAAGTCCGTCCTCGGTACCAAGGGCAAGATTTCGGGCGCGAATCTCTTCACTCGCCTGAACTACTGGATCGTCGCTTGCGGCGGTTCCGCTCTCACCACTCCGCCCACCCTCGTGGGTGTCGAGACTCCGGGTGCCTGCACCATCGTCTGCACCGGCAGCGCTTTCACCTTCAAGCTGGACGCCGTTCCCGCTGACGTGACCAACCTCAAACTGGTCATCGAGGCTACCGAAGGCCAGTCCAACGGTGTCAGCCGTGCCTACAGCAAGGCCGCGCAGATCAAGATGGTCTCCAGCCCTTCCACCTCCGCCGTGGACATCAAGTCCGATTACGAAGCCAAGAACGGTGTCCTGGGTGCCGGCGCTCCCAAGGTGTTCTTCCGTTACTACTTCGTGAACAGCGCCACAGGCGAGAAGTCCGGCATCATGCTGGCTTCCGTCACCTGGACCGCAGGTGAGTAGTTCTCACGGGCCAAAAGCCTGAACCAGTCAGCCCCGACAGTCTTCACGGATTGCCGGGGCTTTCGTATGGCCATCTCGCAGAAAATGCGTAAATTGCGTTCGCTAAATCGAAATTTGTATGGCAAATACTACAGATAAATTTTGGGTACGCACAAAGCAATTCTTTGATTCAAAGACATGGCGTATTATCAAAGATATTCTCGAATTGGCACTCTTCATCTACTTGTTGATAAACGCTATTGGCCGATTCTCAAGCACAAAAGGATATGTAGGTGCATGCTTCTGGGTCTTGGGAATTCTCATGGCCGTGGCTGACTTGATAGGTGTCTTGCGCGGAAAGCAGGGTAATTAATTCGAATTTTATGGTAACTTGTTTTGATGTATGTGAGATTCTTGAAATGCTGTCTGAAGCATCTGTAAAGGTATTTTTGGACGGCGGTTGGGGTGTCGATGCACTTATAGGCAGAGAAACAAGAATACATAACGACATCGATCTGTTCGTAGAGAAGAAAGACTACTGTATAACCATATCCGTGATTACAGGGAAGGGATACAGAGAAGTTATAATGGACTATACGACCGACAGCCATACTGTCTGGAAAGATGACAACGGAAGAATAATCGATCTGCATTGTTTCGAATATGTCGAAGATGGAATTCTATATGACGGATACACTTTCCCAAGCGAAACTTTCTCAGGTAAAGGAAAAATCGGGAATATTGAGGTGTTCTGCATAAACCCGGAGGCACAGGTACAGTTCCATCTTGGATATGAATACGATGAAAATGATGTCCACGATGTTCTGTTGTTATGCAGAACTTTCAATCTTGAGATACCGGAGCAATATAAAACTCACATCTGATTCAATATGCTATGATTACTGATAGTTATGATATTGAAACTGAACCAATGATCAATCTGTTTGATTTCTACGGCAGACGTGGAGATTTTGCAGATATATGCCTGATAATATTCTCGAAGGAAATTCATCGGCATTTACTTGATTCCTACGAATCTGAAATTATTGCAACTATGTCGGCTTGCAATGGCGACACGCATATCTATAAAACAACTTATAAAGGAGTTACGATAACTTTCTACCTGTCAGGAATAGGTTCAGCAGTAGCATCCTCTCCTCGTGGGTGTCGAGACTCCGGGTGCCTGCACCATCGTCTGCACCGGCAGCGCTTTCACCTTCAAGCTGGACGCCGTTCCCGCTGACGTGACCAACCTCAAACTGGTCATCGAGGCTACCGAAGGCCAGTCCAACGGTGTCAGCCGTGCCTACAGCAAGGCCGCGCAGATCAAGATGGTCTCCAGCCCTTCCACCTCCGCCGTGGACATCAAGTCCGATTACGAAGCCAAGAACGGTGTCCTGGGTGCCGGCGCTCCCAAGGTGTTCTTCCGTTACTACTTCGTGAACAGCGCCACAGGCGAGAAGTCCGGCATCATGCTGGCTTCCGTCACCTGGACCGCAGGTGAGTAGTTCTCACGGGCCAAAAGCCTGAACCAGTCAGCCCCGACAGTCTTCACGGATTGCCGGGGCTTTCGTATGGCCATCTCGCAGAAAATGCGTAAATTGCGTTCGCTAAATCGAAATTTGTATGGCAAATACTACAGATAAATTTTGGGTACGCACAAAGCAATTCTTTGATTCAAAGACATGGCGTATTATCAAAGATATTCTCGAATTGGCACTCTTCATCTACTTGTTGATAAACGCTATTGGCCGATTCTCAAGCACAAAAGGATATGTAGGTGCATGCTTCTGGGTCTTGGGAATTCTCATGGCCGTGGCTGACTTGATAGGTGTCTTGCGCGGAAAGCAGGGTAATTAATTCGAATTTTATGGTAACTTGTTTTGATGTATGTGAGATTCTTGAAATGCTGTCTGAAGCATCTGTAAAGGTATTTTTGGACGGCGGTTGGGGTGTCGATGCACTTATAGGCAGAGAAACAAGAATACATAACGACATCGATCTGTTCGTAGAGAAGAAAGACTACTGTATAACCATATCCGTGATTACAGGGAAGGGATACAGAGAAGTTATAATGGACTATACGACCGACAGCCATACTGTCTGGAAAGATGACAACGGAAGAATAATCGATCTGCATTGTTTCGAATATGTCGAAGATGGAATTCTATATGACGGATACACTTTCCCAAGCGAAACTTTCTCAGGTAAAGGAAAAATCGGGAATATTGAGGTGTTCTGCATAAACCCGGAGGCACAGGTACAGTTCCATCTTGGATATGAATACGATGAAAATGATGTCCACGATGTTCTGTTGTTATGCAGAACTTTCAATCTTGAGATACCGGAGCAATATAAAACTCACATCTGATTCAATATGCTATGATTACTGATAGTTATGATATTGAAACTGAACCAATGATCAATCTGTTTGATTTCTACGGCAGACGTGGAGATTTTGCAGATATATGCCTGATAATATTCTCGAAGGAAATTCATCGGCATTTACTTGATTCCTACGAATCTGAAATTATTGCAACTATGTCGGCTTGCAATGGCGACACGCATATCTATAAAACAACTTATAAAGGAGTTACGATAACTTTCTACCTGTCAGGAATAGGTTCAGCAGTAGCATCCTCTCAATGTCATCTTGCAAGCTGGCTAACTGGAGCATCAAAGTTCATTATGTTCGGTTCCTGTGGCAGTCTTGACCGTACAACCACACAAGGTAGATTTATCATACCGACACAAAGTTACAGAGGGGACGGGTGTTCATATTATTTTGCAGCACCATCCGACTATATTGATATAGCCGCAAGCAAGGAACTTTCCATAATTTTCGACAAATTATCTGTACCATATATTACAGGTAAAATATGGACGACAGATTCGATGATCAGAGAAACAAAAGGACTTGTACGCAAACGTATGGAAGAAGGGTGCATCGCTGTAGAAATGGAATTGGCTGGAGTTCAATCTGTGTGCGACTTCTACAATTTGAAGTTGTATGCTTTTTTTGAAGCAGGTGACATTTTGGATACAAATGGATATGAAGCCAAAGGCTTGAACAATGCCAACCATAGTTTAAACAAACTTTATATTGCTTTAGAAACGGCAACCTACATCTGAAGTATATCAGAATTGTGAATTCTCTGTTTATCGAAATGAATAGGCCCCGACAGTCCAAGAGGATTGCCGGGGCTTGTCGCTTTTCTTTGTCTGGGGAAGCGTGTAACTTTGTAGTCGATTCAAAAACCGCTCGATATGACCGATAGATACTACGCCGCCACAAGAAAGAGTTACGACCTCCACGGCTGTACTGAACTTTGGAAGACAAACGACAGCCTTCAGTTGTGTGCCGACAAAGGAGATCCGCAAGGATTCGGGTTAACTGCCTACGTTGCCATCGACTTTGTGTTCGATGATTCTTTTCTGGACGATCAAAGGTATGAGAGCGTCCGGAGGATTACACAGGATGCGTTCAGGAAGCAATGGAACAAGAGTTTCGACGCACTGCAGAAGGCGATGCTTCACGGTGGGGAGTATTACATCCAGAAGGACGATACCGGGCATAGATTCTCGTTCCATGCCTTCCTGAGAAATCCCAGCCGGCATTACTCCATCACCTGCACCCAGGAGGAAGAATGTGCTGTGTATGAAATTGAAGTCGAGGATAACATCGTTTATAGAAGGGGAACTGCGAATCATAGCCGGGCCATCACTGAGACCACGTTCTGCAAGGCCTACAAAGTCGCTCTGGAATTCTTCTACGATGGCTCCGCCATGCCGTCCAATCACGAGAAAGTATGGGAGGTATTGGATGCGCTCGGCGGTTCTGACGAGCCGGAGAAGCCGGTGCTCATCAGCGCGGAGTATCATTACCAGACAGCCCGGGAACTGATGCTGAAGCGCAAGGAAGAAATCAAATTCCGCCTGCTCGAGTTGGATGATGTTCCGTCCAAGAGGAGAGAACTGCGGGCGGAGATGAAGGGCATCGACTACTGCGTCTCCATCCTGGACAAGAACCATTAGGACGGCATCTTCTACTGTACCGAGACGAGGAAGGATTCCTTGTGGTACTGACTACGATAGCCGGTCACGGTGTCCAGAAGGATGAAACGGCCGTGTACCTGGTATTCGTTCAAAGCGGCACCGGCACGGGAAACATAGTCGGGTATCCTGACGTGGACCGGATCTGGTCCACAAGGTTCATCCGCGAGATAATTCCGAAGCATACCAGGATGACATCCACGGCCAGGCTCAGTCAGTTGAAGTTTGGCAAGAAGCCGGTAGCGCTCCGGTGCAGGCTCCACCCCGAGAATCACTGATACAGGTATCATCAGCGTACCGTCTACGGCCGTGGCGTTGGATAGCTCGATGGCATAAGGAGGGAAGGATTCAAAGCGCTGCGGCTCGGGAAGATGCTCGTCTCCCAGCGTGAAGAATCCGTGGTAAGCCGACACGAACAGATTCTGGCCGGAGATATGCGCCAGGTGATCGAAAGGAGGCCGATGCGGTTCCACCTCCGCCGCGAGACTGTTCCAGACGAGCTGTGTAGAGTGGGGGACAGTCCTCCAGGCGGCCAATGCCCTGCGATGCACGTCCAGATGCTCCAACTGGCCTGCAGTACCGCCATAGACGGGATGCGAACGCTTCCGGGTATAGCACTTGCCATCCCTATGATACCAGGTGGTATTGCCTGCGGAACCGTAGGCGTCATTCACAAGTATGGATGGACGAAATTGGGGCATAGCCTAAGTTTACAAGTTTTGGGTTGAGAGGTAGCAAATAGGAACCTCGGAGCCAATACAAAGGTACCAAAAATCAGCGATTTAACCAACATTCAAAGCACCCGCAGCGGCGGGAGCCGCTGCTTCCCTGATATATATTTATACCCTTTCTTCGCCGGTCGCTCGAGGGTTGTCGCCCGGTGTTAGCACCGACGCTGAATCGAAGGACAATAGGGTGGCCTATGGTGCTGTCCAGTCTCTTAGTCGCCGGGGTGGTGTGCGAAGGGATTGCGGGTGGCGGCTAAGAGTCTGGCAGTGCCATAGGACGCGGAACGAAGTGGAGCGTGTCCGGGGAGGCGGTCTGGCGTCGTGGGGGCGGCTGGGCTCTGGAGCGGAATACTGCGGAGCCCGTCAGGGCGGAGCAATGGAGCGGAGGAGACCGGACGCGAAGGGTGGACAGACGGCCTCACCGGACTGAGCCGGGACGGCTCACTTGCCCGGATAGCGGTACGACGTTCGCGGCAGCGTATGCTGCCTGGCATTGAGGCTCCGGCGCAGTCTGTGGCGGACTTGTTTCGACACTGTCTGCGCCAGCAGCCGGAACGGCTGCCTCCCGGCTGCCCGGAACACTTCTGTCGGGGTTTACCCCGGCAGAGGTGTGGAGGAATAGCGGCCGGGGATAACCAAGCCGTAGGCTTACCGAGGAGCGGAGCGGAGTAAGCGAGGCTGGCGGCTTGTCCGACTGCCTCGCTTACGGAGAGAGAGCGACCCAGCACCGGCAGGTGCCTAAGGCGGCAGGATGCCCGCACTGCACCGACGCTGAATGCGAGAGATGACGGTCGAGAAGCACAGACGGTCTTCGTGGCGGCACTTTGCGCCCACGAACACCACCTAAGCCTCCTGTTGAAGAACGTAGCGGAAGTTGTGGTCTCCGGAGCTTGCGGAGGAGACGACAACTGGAGCGGGGACGGCACGGCACTGACGGTCCTACGAAGACGCGCAAAGTGCGGAGTGAGCGACGGAGGGGAGGGGTGGTCCCCTCCCTGAGCGAACTCCTCTCCTGCCGCCGCCTCGCCCGGGAGTTCGGAGGTAGAACCCTCGCAACTTACTGACGGAGCGTACTTAACATAATCCGGATTGTGCTAACCCGCAGCATGCAGGACGTTGGGGCGGGGCAGTGTCCCGTCGAATAATGATGCCCTTCAAGCGGGTGATGCCGGTCGAGCGAGGAGTTACACAATCCCGATGGGATTATGTTAATGTTCGCGGATTCGGGGCAGGGACGGCCGTGCTGGCACTGCGGCTCCCGGGCGTTTATGCTCTCCCCTCGGGGAGCTGGAGGGGGACTGACCAGCACGGCGAGCTGGCGGTTGTGGAGCAAGCGCAGCGAGCGGAACAACCGACTGCTGGCCGTGACCTTCTTTTCTTAATGCGCGAAGCGCGCCGCGGAACGGCCGCGAGTCTCTGACCGGAGTGGCTTTGCCCGTAGGGAAGAGTCTCGCAGTGGAGCTGGCACAAGTGGAGTTCGTAGGGGCGCTCTGTGCCCCGGAGGACGGAACCAAGCCTTCTGAACGGAGCTTTAGCGTAGTGAAGAGGGCTTGACCGCTTTATTGTTACATCGTGCCCAATCCCTGCAGCAGGTCCATTAATGCTTCTTCTTCAGTGGCCACGTATGGCTTTCGGGATAGAATCATCCTGGCAATCTTGACGCCATCATCGACCTTTGTGATTTGCTGGAAATATGGCTTCCCGAACTCCGGCCAGACCAATTCGGCCTTATCTCCCTCATTGACCAATTCCATATAGACGACTACTTTCCAACCATGATCGGCCTCATATCTCTTGCAGCCGTTGACCCTGATTTTCATTTCGTTATCCTTGACGGTCACGGTCCCTTTCTCAAAGTCCATGTCAATCTTGGTGATTTCGACTGACGGAATGCGCATCTGCTGGGATACGATGGCGTGGTCCTCATAGGAAATGTATCGAGGCGTGGCGTAGATTTCAATGGCCTCGACGTACATACGACCGCTATAGTTCAGCGGATTTGTGCTTTGGGCGTGGCCCAGGATGCCGGATAGAACCAGCATCACGATAAGAATTGTTCGTTTCATTGGATGAAGTATTATTAAGATTGAATTTCAGCGGATTCCTCGTGGACTTCAACGAGGATGACAGGGAGTCCCATGCCACCAGACAGCCCTTCAAGGCGACTGGTTATCCATTCTTGACCTTTCTCCGGGCGGTCTTTGAAGAACTTGGCGGTCAGACGCTCTGCTCCGCTGATGATGAGGGCGCGGACGAAGCGGCGGTTGATGATGCCGGTGGCCTTGCGGTAGACCACTTCAAACTCGGGGTTCTTCTGATCCAGGACATATACCCTGCCGACTGCCTTCTCCTGAGAAATCAAGGATTCGATGGTCTCTTTGTGGCCGTCCAGAGAGACGCAGAGGACGGAGGTGTTCCACTTCTTGCGGAGGTCATCGGCCATCTGGGCAACGATGAAGGATTCGCTCACTTCGTCAGTGGCGTTGATGCGCTGTACACGACCTTTTTCGTAACCGGGGATTTGATTGATTATTTCTGCCATATCTTACTTTTTTCGGCAAAAATAACCGAACCTTCGGCAGAAATTCGGCAGAAGCTAAGAAATAGCGTTAAAAACGGAAATATTTTGGCAGGTGGTGCTGCCCAACTGGAGCTGTTGTCCCTCAGTTGCGTGAATATGGCCGAAGAGATGCCACTTGGGTTTTGCCTTCAGAACGAAGTTGAGTATCTCCGGGGAGCCCAGATCTTCATCGAGGACGCCGTATGGTGGATAATGAGTAACAAGGATGTCAAGATCGATGGGGATATCTTCATCGGCAATCCTTGCGTTCCCGGAAACAGTGCCGATAATTACACCGTCGCAATCCTCTACGGCATCCTGCAAAACAGTGATGCCGGCAGCCTCAAACTTGCGTATGATGTCATTGGCTTGGTTCAGGTCAAAAGATAGTTCATGGTTGCCCGGGACAAAGAGTTTCCATTTGGCCGGAAGCGCCCCGAACCAAGAGATGAAATCATCATACTCGACGCCTTTTAGATCATCCTCCACGGCATCACCGGCACAAATGACAATATCTGCATTCTCCGGCACCTGCAGGTGGCGATGATTGCCGTGGGTGTCGGAGAATGCGAAGATGGCCTTATTACTGGTCTTGATGAGCATCGTTATATGATTTCATCGAAACGATAGAACTGGCGTATGCTTTCAGGTAGATTCATTAAGAATTTGTGGTTCGCTTCTGAACCGAGAACGCTCTGATACGTCATTAGATTGTTGATAATGAGTCCCTTGCCATCTTCCTCTGCGCAATGAGCAAGCCCTTTTTGTAAAATGCTATATGCATCTTTATAAGATTGGTATTTATCAGAAGCCTTAGGAACTCTATCTCCAAATTTGAAGAGGATTTCTCCAAGAACGACCTTCTTCCCGCTAAAGCAATCCTCTCCTTTCATCAACTCGGTGGTAACGCCGAGATAGTGGGAGATCATCTGTTTGACTCCCTCGTTATAGAAAGACTTATCTTCTACGCTATCAAGAAAGCGCTTTGACTCCTTTTCCACTAAATGGACACCAGCCTCTTTGAGTGTGCCTGCTAGTCTTTCATAAATCTTGTCATAGTAATCAACCTTCTTCACTTCAACAGGCTTGCTCCCTAGATACTCAGAGAACTTAGATTCAAGGTACATAATGCAGTTCTCGCCTAATAGGACCACATCAACATTGGAGTAATTACCACTACCAGGACTTACCTCATTTTTAACCTCAAATCGGCTCTCTATAAATTTCTCCTCTTTACCATTAACCGTCAAATAGATGGGGTTGTCTTTACTGACCGAATAGAACACCAGTAATGATGCAAGCGATGAGGAGTGAAGTGTCGTAATCTTATTAGCCTCTTGTCCATCGCCGCTGATAGCTTGCACGAACTTGGAGCAAAACGTCGGATCGTCAATCTTGAAGATATCCTTTATACAGTGTCCAGCAAAAGCGAGTGACCAAGGAGACTCTTTGCCCTTGGAATAATTCGATTTTAGCTGTACGTTACCGGAAGTAAGGAACGCGTTGCCTTGAAAAAACTTATACAGGCCTTTTGATTTGGCAGATTCGTCCAACCTCTTGCTATTGCTCATCATCATAATAGGTGTTTAATTGATTGATCGTTTCTTTGATTGCTGTACGAAGCGTTTTCGGTTCCAAGACTTCAATGGTATCACCAAACGAAAGAATATCCTGCTTAAAGTCATAGTCAGGAGCAAGGTTGTAGGCAAAGACGCTATGGTCACGGTGTGTTTCGATCTCTTCCTGGCTGCTATGCAGTGGAAGGGAGCGGAAGTAGCGAACCTGTTTGCCGTGGACCTTCAAGAGGACCTGCTGGCTCTTCATATCGTCATACTTGCGCACTCCGTATAGAGACTGGAACCAGGCCTTGGCATCCAGACCTTCCGGTACCTTGAACGTATCGGGAAGTATCTCCACCTCGAGCATCCGATCAAGCGCGTACATGTGTGGTTTGAAGTCCTTGTCGTAATCCTTATGGCCATACAGATACCAACGGCGCTTGAATTCTCTGATAAAGTACGGCTCCAGCTCGAAGGTCCGTTCCTCGTCCATCCGGTAGCCCTGGTAGCGAACCTTCAGCTTCCGATTGTCACGGATGGCCTGGATGACGGTGGTCAGAAACTGGTGGCTGGAAGGCACATTCTCGAAGAAGATTCGGTCTTTCATGCCAGCGCTCTCGTTGAGAAGGGAGTTCAAGCTAAGGGCATCCAGCATCCAGGCGCGGATACCTGTGCCGTCCATATCTTCTTCGTTGACGATGCTATAAGTGTTGTCTCTACGGTCGCAAACAATCTCGATACCGAAGATGTCGGATATTGCTTCAATATGATTCGCGAACGTGCGCGCGGCAAGGTCACTGCCGAATTCGTTTACCGTACTCCGCCTCCATAGTTGCCTAAGTTGAGCCAACGTCTGCGGCCCGCGGCTCTGGAGCGTTTCCAGTAGCCAAATGTAAGATTTGAAATAATTCTTTGCCATATCTGACCACAAAGATAGCCATATCTTCGGCAAAATAATGGCAGAATATAGAAAAAGTGCATTTGCCTGAATCTTGCCGAAGCCCCGATTACCTTTGTCGCCAGAAAAAGAATAAGAGTATGGAAATAAAGCAACTTGAGCCAAAGGACAAAGTGCTCACCTTCTTTGGGGAATTCAAAAGCGCAACAGTGGAAAGCGCAATCAAGGAAATCGTCAAAATCAACATCTCTGACCAGGAATACCTGAAACAGTGTCGGCAATGGGCCATTGATAATGGACAAGATCCGTCGCCGGCCAAACTTACGCCAATTGAATTCTATCTCTCCACCTATGGCGGTGCATGCTATGATGGTTTAGCGCTACACGATGTCATCAAATCATCAAACACACCTGTTGAAGTGATTTGTACAGGGAAGATCATGTCAATGGGCGTCATCGTCGCCTTGGGCGCTAAGGTGCGCAAGGCGTACCGAAATACAACCTTTATGATTCACCAAGTATCAGGCCTCTCGTTCGGAACACTCCGGGAGATGGAGGATACCGTGGCTGAAGCTTCCCGTATCAACGAGATTCTTTTCAGTATCATTAAATCCAAGACGAAGGTAACTGAAGAGCAGTTGAACGAGGTCCTGCAGAAGAAGAAAGACTGGTTCATTACAGCCTCAGAGGCCCTGGAACTTGGGATTCTGACGGAATTGCTGTAGGAACGTCGACAATACTACTAACCGAACGTTTTCTATGATAAGATGGCGGAAAGAATGAGGATGCCCAGGATGATAATGATCCAGATGAAGGACCAATCGACGTCTTTCTTCTTCCTGCCGGTTGCCTGAACAGCCGGTTTGGGTTTGATCGGCTCCGGCTGGAGTGAAGGATTCGATGCAATTGATGCCATTGCTGCTTCGGACGGCAAGTAATGCTCCCGAACGGCGGCCAAGAGTTCCTTTGCCTGCGCAATCAGTTTCTCACACTCAACGACTTCATCTTCCAGTTCCTCGCTGTCCTCGAAATCGCCTGGATATTCTTCTTCTCTTTCCTCATCATCGTCAATGGCCTCGACCGGAAGATTGGATATGAGAAAAATGACATCGGCCTCTATCTCGTTCAACTTACTTTCCAAATCGACGGGGTCGAAGGATAGGTCGGTGAGATAGTCTTTCTCGGTCAAGGTCGTCAGGAACTCTACTCCCAGACGAACTGCTGCTGATTCATTCTCGTACATAGGCGTCAGTCAAAGATTTGTTCCCATTCCGCGGATAGCTTGTCCAGGTCGCCCCAGCCATAGTTCTTGTTGCTCCCACTGGTCTCCGGTAAGCGCAAAACCTTCACATTGGCCAGTGCAGGATTCTTTTTCAAGTCTCTCTCGATCTGCACACCGAAGTCGTCATATTTCCCGAAGCCGTTGATGGCGACGACATTGATGGACGGATGCTTGGCCATGAAGCCAAGTATGTCGTTGGGCTTACCATCACGAATGTCTTTGTCGTTGCTGCTGTCAGGGCGAATGGCGGATTGGTAGTAATCCCACAAAGCGATGTGATGTTTGGACAGAAATGCTTGCTTCTGCTCATAACCAATCGGCATCTGTTCTCCTTTGAGACGGCTTAATACCTCCCAGATGCGGTTGGAATTGGAATAGTAATACTGCTTATGAGCCAACGATTCGCCTCCCGGGAGTGTGCCGAGAATTAATATCTTCGGCTCATCACACATCAGCGGAGGGAATCCGAAGGTCCTTGCAAACTCCAAGTTCTTTTGCTCGCTTTTCTTGTAGAATCGCCAAGGTTTCAGGTCTTGCTCCTTCTTCTCGTCTTTCAGGTTGAGCCTGGTGCTTTGTATGATCTCCTTCGGCTCAGTAGACTCTTCGTCCTTCCATATCACCCTAAGGCCTTCACCGCTGAAACTCTGCTCTCCGAACATATCTTCCCAGAGATATGACGGATGCGTTTCGACTTTGCCGTTGTCCCTTCGATATGATCTGATAAGAAATGAAGCACGATACTCCTTATCTGGATTCTCGAAAGTGACATCTATGCCAAAGGTATGCGGATACAATGAGCCTTTGTTCGGGAAATATGGAACATCGTATTTGCCGGTCTTCCTATGAATCATTTTCTTATCCTGCATCCAAGCTTCTTCCCGAGCCTTCTCTCCATAAAGATAGAACTCAATATCGACGGGATAGATTCTCGTCTTTTTGTTCACGAGGAAGTAGCCACCCCAGAAAACGACTTCTGCTATCTTCCGGAACTCCTTAATGATGGTCTTCTCATTCGCCTCACGGGCGTTGAATTGTGTCAATACTTCTTCTAAACGTGTCATAAGGTTGCAGGGCTAAACGTTAAGCTTCCTCCGGTGACCATTCGGGTTCATCGGCAAGGATATTCCAGCTGACGCAATTGAGGGCGCCGCCGTCCTTGATGATGTCCCAGCAATCGCGTACGAGACGAACATTGTAATCGGGATAGAACTTCTGGATCTGCTCGACGGCCATCTGGTCTTCTTCGATACCAAGCCCAGGCACAAAGATACATTTCTCCGTCTGCAAGAAGTTGATGTACGCCCAGTTGATCTTGAGGTGCTTGTTGGTGCCGTAGCGCAGTTCTTCCACGGTGAAATGCTCGGACAGCTCCTTCCGCAGTTCTTTCCCCAGTTTCGGGTCAAAATCGGCATAGTTGTTCAGGAGGACGCGGTTTCCGTCGATCCAGCGGACCATTCCGTCTGCATGGCCATAGCGATCATATCGGTCTCTGGAAATCAAAACGATCTGCGCTTGGAAGTGATTTTCCAGCTCTCTGAGCAAATCCTTATAGAAGCGCATCGGGTTCTCCTTGATGATTTTGTCGGTCATAATGACCTTGTCGCCACACTTTACCACGTTGCCGCCGTCCATAATGATGTCAGTTGTGACGCATTCGAGGTTCATTTCTTTGCAGATGCCCTTATAATCAGGGATAAAGTCCTCGAATCCATAGAGGTAGTCAGGGTGATATGCATACTGCAGGAAGCGGCCCTTATCGAGCTGGATGGGCATATAATCCCGCGCCCAGATATGCTTCTTGGACTTGGTGAGAGGAAGAGTATGCAGATGGACACGCGCAGAGTCGAGTTCGTCAAGAATTCTCTTGAATGCGGGCATATAGTGCTGCAGGCCTTCGGCCAGGTACACAGCGTTGGTTTGTTTATCCGAGATCATATAGGTTATTGTATGCTTCAATGTCAAATCCGTGTTCTATAGCCAGGTTCTGCCAAGCATCGGCCTTCCTTTCGTCCTCTTCTACTCCCAGGCCGAACCTGTAGCACCGGGAGACGTTGAATTCGGCGCAGGCTCCACCGCCATGCTCTACCGATTTCATGAACCACTCATAGGCCTTTTTGAGGTCTTTTTTGACCAAAATGCCGGTTTCATAGCTCAGGCCAAGGTCGTTCATCGCTGTAGGTTCGCCACAATCTGCTGCCCAGAAGCAAAGCCACATTCCCAGGCTCTTGCTGATTTTGTTGAACGTGTTCTCCAGAACCAGTTGGGCATAATTGGCGGCCGCGTGGATGTTCCCTTTCCAGATGGCCTTCCACATCCAGAACTCGGCAAGCCGGAGGTTCTTCTTTACGCCCGTTCCCAACAGATAACTGAAGGCGTAGTTGTTCATGGCATCAGGGTCTCCTTTGCGGGCCAGCTTCCGGTAGATTTTAGTGGCGGTGTCATAATCCCGCTCGCCGAACCATCCGTGACAAAGACCATAGGCCAAATCGTTGCCAGCAGCAAAGTTACCCAATTCATAGGCTTTTTCCAAAAAGTGCCTGCCCATCACGGGATTGTCGTTGGCCAGGAAACTATACGCTTCCTTGTACATGTACTCACCTTCATTCTTCGGTTCAAACCCTTTCAACTCGTTTGGCATTGACATCAGACTGGTGGTCCTTCCGTCGCTCTGAAAACCCCGGTCTCCCAGATCGGAGTTTCTGTCTAAAATTAAATCTAAATCAATAATATTCATACACTTATGCGTTTGTTTCCGCAAAGGTATGAAGCCAATTTCGGGAGGGCAAATCTTTTCTGTTAAAAGATGTTAAAGGTTATGAAAGAGTTATTTATAGCAAAACCAAGAACTATTCTTCATCTACTATTCTTTTAGCATAACGCCTCAGACTTTTGGGCAGGTGGAGTTCGGCTTCGACCTGGGCAAGATTTCACGATGCTTTCTGGCCTGTTCTCGGGCGTATTCGCGGCTCTCGCGGCGGAGGGCAGTCCATTTGTCGTATTTCTCCTTTGCGGCCCGTAAATCGGCCTCTATGCGGTCGATGGTGGCATCTGTATTCTTGCCGAGTTCGCATTCCCAGACGGTGATGACGGTCCAGGCGAGGGTGTCGAGGCGCTGGGCGTTGAGTTCGTCGCGGGCGATGTTGCGGGCTATCTTTTCTTTCCAGAATCCGGCGTTCGTCTTGGGTTCGACGTACTTGGTGCAACCGCGGTGGCCGTGCCAGAAGCAGCCGTTGATGAAGATGACGGCGCGGTACTTGGGCAGGACGAGGTTGCGCGCTCCGGCACTACGGCTCCCGGGCGATTATGGCCCCTGGGGGCGGTGGGGGATAAACCAGCACGGTGAGCTGGCAGTTGTGGAGCAAGCGCAGCGAGCGGAGCAACTGACTGCTGACCGTGACCGCTTTTCCTTATTTCTGCGGGGAGGGCGTCAGCAAGTTTGTGGGCGGCTTGTCCGGCCACAATCTTGCAGCGAAGGGTGGCATTGAAGGTTGCCTTTCCGGGCGGCTCGTCCGTCCCGGAAGGGCAAGTACCGCTTTCCTTATCGGCCCACATATCGACACCGTCCGCAATCGGCCTTTATCTTCCCATTGGCACTGCGTATTCTGCGTATTTCGCGCATTTTGCGCAATCCGAGCATCTCTATTACAAGAACCAGAGGTTTGTTTTGCCGAAAGCGGGGAGTTCTTCTTTGCGGAAGTGAGGAACTATCTCTGCGACCATCTCCGGGTATTTGATGGTGATGGGCAGATTCTGTTGCTTAACAGACTTCCAATACATCCGGCTGAACTTGTAGACCTGGTTAAGAAGGGCACGGGCTTCGTCCATGCGCAATTCTTTGTCCTCGGGGGCCGCGTTATTATAGACCTTCTTCAGTTTCAATTTGACTGGGAAGAGGAAATCGTATCTGCCAGGCTTATCATAGCGGGCATTGTTATACAACAAGAATTCGTTGTACGAGAGCCTGACTATAGTGCCGCTCTTCGGCATAAGGCCAGGGTCTTCAGTATCGAATCCGACATAATCAGATGCCTCAGTTTTATTGATGGTGACGATATATACCGGGATAGAGAAACCGAGTTTATACAGCATATCCGTAATCTTCGCAGAATCCCTTTCTTTCATCGTCTTATAATAATGAATGATTACACGGTCGGGATTACCGCTCTCAATAACGAAATGGCCCAATGCCTTACGAATATCGCCCACAAGGCTGTCAAGGTCATCATCTCGATAGCAGTCGAAGTTCTGGAAAACACCTTCATTATTGAAGCAGAAAGCACTACCAATGTATCTCTTACCAATCTTCTCGGACTTGAATGCCCCGACACCTATGATAACGTCGTTACTTTTCTTGCGTGTCTGCAACTGCCAGGGGATGCCACCTATCTTGGCAAGTATTGCGGTTTTGATATTGGGAAGATGGAACTGGAATGCATTCTTGCCAGGGTTCTCGTTGTAAATAGCCTGCGAGGTGACCCCTTTCTCCAGCAGCATTTCCTTGACCTTGAAATATATGTCGTGCCTCTCCGGGTTAGGGTCATCACGATCTACTGGACTGATGTAGAGAGCCACGTAGAAGGCGTTGTCATCCCACTGCTTCTTTGCCAGGCCTGCTCGTATGTCCTCGACAGCGGTCTCAACTGATTGAAAAAAGATGCTTCCATTCTTGTCAGTGTTAAAAGGCTGCAGGATGTCGTCCGCAAGCGATTTGTATTTCTGAAAGTACGCACCGGTGGAAGGATTCTTTACCATTCCGTCTTTCAGAATGCAGTAGAGCGACCGGCAAACATCCTTCTGACTCTCTTGAGCGATGAAAAAGAAGCGGACGTTTGTTTTTTCTGTTGCACTGTACGGACCGTATCCGCCTCCATTTCGATTGCCGAATAAGCCGGTGTACGGGTCGAAACTAATCTGGCTGCGGCCGAAGAGCAGCACGTTGGAGCCCTGTGTTACCTCGGTTAGCTTGTCGTCAGGCACCGTGATGAAATCATTGCAGGTTATCTTCAGTACTGTGGAGTTGAATTCTTCTGTGTATAGATACTCTTTTGCGAATGAACGAATCTTGGGCAGGGTGTCGGCATAGCGGTTAGGAATCTTCTCATAATGCTCAATGACACCGAGTTCTCTGGACAAGCTCCTTGTTGACGACTGGAAAGATGGAGGAGATTTCTCGTTTTTGCTCGGGAGTGAGGTCCCTTACTTTAACCACTTCGTCTCCAACAATAACCTTATAGCGTGTTGCTTTGAGGTCAAGGGCGGAAAGGGGTGTGTCATATACGATGGAGTGCCCATTGTATGACACGAGCAATTCCCATCCTGAAGTGACGGTCTGGTCTTTGGGTACAATGGAGAAACGGAGGTACTGCGTGCAGCCTTCCTGCTTTTGTTCTGAGTCCTCAATCCAGACTTCGATGTTGTCTACGAAATCATAACCGACAATGGCACGTTGTCGGAAATAGTCGTAAAGACGTTGTTTTAAAACGCTTTTAGTCAGATCCCGATCAGCACCAAGGCGGATGCGGGCAAAGTAAGAATCACCAAAACACTCACGAGCGTTGCTGGTGATGGAGAAATAGAGACGGCGGGTGGCGGAGAGGGTGGGCTCAGCAGCCCACAGTTCGGGACACTGGTCTTTGAATAGACTCCGGATGTGTCCGTGTTCTTTTCTTTCTCTGTTCACCTCAAGGTCGATTACGTCTGTGATAAAATCGACCGATAAAATGTTGATAATCATAATGTTTAAAAACTTAAATTAAACACTCGGTTCGAGCCTCCCGCGAGAGGAGACCCCAGCTTCTATATTGTTCCCATTATTGGGAGAATAAAAACGATAATTGGCAATAAATAACAGCCTACAGGATGACAAAGAACTATACTACTGCTTGTTCACAAATATAACGTTTTATTTCGGTAAGAGCAATTTTAATTACGGAACATATTGCTAACCATAGTATGTTGATAACTTTAGTTAGCATATCTACCTTTGTAATTAGTAAATCAAGCAATTACATAATGGAAAAAGAACCTATTCTCAAGGCTTTCGGACAGAGAGTTCAAGAGCTTAGAAAAGAACGTAATCTGTCACAAGAACAGCTTGCTGACTTGGCTGGTGTACATCGAACATATATCGGTATGATAGAACGTGCAGAAAAGAACATTACCCTCTGTAATATCGAGCGCATCGCTAAAGCATTGAAATTGGACATCAAAGATTTATTCTGATATGGCAACAATTCTCCCAGTTACTATTAACGAAAATTCCAGAGCGGATTATAGGCGTACTCTAACAGAGCTGTTTCTAAATGAGCCAAACGGTGCTGCTGGCGCACCAAGCAATTTCGAATATAACGTAGAAACAGATAATGCTGGCAACCGGATTTATTTGAAGAGGCCCACGAATCTTAATAAAGGTTTCGACTTTGAGGTACGTGTTTCAAATCAAAGATTTAAGCATGTAAGCAAAAATGGCCGTGTATCCCATAGCAATAGGCCTTCTCACGATAATATCTTAGATGACCTTGCAGCGAAGAAGGCAGAAGACCCTGCGCAATATTCAAGTCTTCGTGCTATCATAGACCGTATTTTTAACTGCAACGAGATTGATCCTTTGGAGTATAATGCGTTTACCTTCCAGAGTGGCTATCCTGTTGACATGATTTGCAAGTGTATTAAGTGGCTCTTTATTGAACAGGATATAACATACTGGAATTGGAGTGGTCGCAATATGCTTTACAATGGTATTAGAAGCATTTAGCATTTTGCCTATGTATAATCCAAAGTATTTCATTGACAATGAGATGTGGCAGTACCGTGATCCTAAAGGTCCTGCCATTCACACCTTTGTGGCTTCTGATGGAACAGCAATCGGTATCTTTCAAGGGAAAAAAGGAGCACGACCCGATCTGGATTTCCGCGTGAAGATTCTTCAGCCAAAACCTGATGCGAAGCCATTCCTTCTTCCCCACGACGAATGGGTAGTAGACTTACTGCTAAAAGCACAGCACCACAAAGATGCGGTTGTTCGTTTACTGGACTATTATCTTGAGTTCTATGAATCTTGCAAGCCTTTCGACTCACTGGAAGAGCGTAAGCTTTATCAGCCTCGCACCCTAAAAGAGATCGAGACCAAGTTTGCAAATGTTAGTACTCCAGGGACAATGTCCATCGGTGGAATTGCCATTATCCTTGAACTATTCTGTTTGTGTGAGAAACAGACACCTGACGCCCACCAGTTCAAACTGGCGCTTCAGTGGACAAAAGAGTGCATTTTGGGCCAACGGGACTTCAAGAATGTCCTTAATTTGGTGATTCGACACAGAGAATATTAGAACGGAAGTTCGGGACCGTAATACGCCTCCGGCTCACACAGGACGCGGATGTCGCTATCCTGGAAGAGTTTGGCCTGCTTCTCTAATTTCTCCAGAATCTCTCCTCTACGATTGATGCTGTTCAGTTCCTCGCGACGGGCTTTGCTCATCTCGAGGAATTTTTCTTCCTGGTCAATGCCGAGGAAGCGGCGTCCCAGAAGGTTGGCCGCAATACCGGTAGTACTGCTTCCTGTGAACGGATCAAGTATCCAGGCACCAGGTTTCGTAGAAGCCTGAATGATTCTCGACAGGACGCACAACGGTTTCTGGGTGGGGTGCTTGCCGCATGATTTCTCCCACGGTGCAATAGCCGGCAACGTCCAGACATCACGCATCTGAGTACCACCGTTGATTTCCTTCATCAGCTCATAGTTGTAGTAATGAGCCACTTTCTGCTCCTTTCGAGCCCACAGGATGTACTCCGCTGAGTATGTGAAATACCGGCAGGACAGATTGGGTGGAGGATTGGTTTTTACCCACGTGATGCAATTGAGAATCTTGAAGTCCAGCTCCGTAAGGCAACGAGCAACGGAGAAAATGTTGTGATATGTTCCGCTGACCCAGATAGTGCCATCTGATTTCAGATGCTCACGGCAGGCTGCCAGCCATGTTTTATCAAACTTGTAGTCCTCCTCAAATCCTTGGGACTTATCCCACTTGCCTTTGTTTACAGACACGGGAACGCCGCTCTGTATGCTGATGCCACCGTTTGACAGATGATATGGCGGATCTGCGAAAATCATATCGAACTTGAAATCGAAGGAGTTCAAAAGCTCGATACAATCTCCCTGCAGGAGCGTGAAGTTTTTATCCTGTGATTTGTAGTAGGCTGTGGGCATTTGGGTTATATCAGTTTCGATGCGATCACACCTTCATCGAGGTCCATGATATTGTAGAGATTCTCCAAAACGTCGAAGGTCTCCTTTAGGTTATTACGAGCAGAGCCCCAGCCCTGGCCATCAGTAATCCAGACGAACTTGAATTTGGGATGATTCTTGGTCTCCAGGGCGATGGTCTTGTAACTGCGGGCAGTCTCATTAAGTTTGGAGCCACCGCTGGCGTAGAAATTGGTCTCGATGCCATAAATCATATTGGGGCGCTTGATGACGAAATCGAAGCGTTTCTCTGTGCCGCCCTCGTTGGAGATGCAGGACAGGTCAATGCCCCATTTCTGCTCAATTTCGTGGATGTACATCTCCTTGAAGTAAGTCTTATCCTTCTCCAGACCGGCCTTGATAAGATAACCTTCCACCAGGTCTTCCATCACGTGACCACCGCGATTCTTACGGGCATTGGAGTCCAAGCCGGTCTCTACGCCGGTAACGTAGTCCACCAGATTGTGGATGTGCTTCTGCTGCATGAGGTCGAACAGGCCGGTCTCACGCATAAAAACAGTGTATTCCTCAATGTGGTAGTTGGCCTTCTTGAAATTCCAGACGTGCTCGCCGTCAAAGTCCACGGTAAGGATGTCAGATTCACGCTTGGCAAGCAGGATAGGAATACACTTGAGGATTTCCGGATAACGCCGGTACAGCGCCACGAATCCCTTTTCAATATCCTGACATCCTATTAGGGAATTCATGATGTTGAGCTCAACCTTGATAGCGTCTACATTCTTGTAAATCTTCTCAAAGTCGGTGTAATACTTATAGCCAGCTATGGCGGAGCGGAAGCCCGCCAACCAAGTCATAAAATCTCTCATACTTACGCGTTAACTACGTTAGAAATCATCAGTTCAGAGATGGCGCCGCGGCCAGAAGCATCGGAATTAATCATTCTGGCGGCGGATACTCTTTTGATGACAAAGTGTTGGTATATGGTGTCGAAGAAATTCTCTGTAGGATTCACGTCCTTCGGATCAGAGTTACTGGCTACAAAGAGGGCTTTTTCCTTGCTAATCTGGTCACAGAAGTCGCGGAGTCGGAGTTGCTCGCTATCGTCGAAGCCTTCCTTTGCATATGACGTGAAGGATGAAGTTTCGGTGATGGGCTTATACGGCGGGTCAAAATAGAACAGGGTATTAGGGCCGGCGAAGCGTCCAGTTTCCGCGAAATCACCGCAGAGGATTTCTACCCTCTGAAGGACACTGGAACATGCACGGAGATTATCAGCATCGCAAATACGGGGATTAGCATACTTGCCGTGAGGAACATTGAATTCGCCTTTGGAATTGACCCTGTACAGGCCATTAAAGCACGTCCTATTGAGGAAGATGAAGAGTGCGGCCGTTTCTACCGGAGTGGTCTGCTTCGTGTTGAAACGGGCTCTCTTCTCAATGAAAAAAGCCTTGCGGTCTTCTGCGCCCAGGGGAATATACTCTTCTTGGATATGAGCGAGTTCTGCTATCAGTTCCTCCACGTTCTCCTTGATTACACGATAGGTGCAGATAAGTTCCTGGTTGATGTCGTTGATGACAGCTCTCTCAATGTTGGGATATGCCTGAAGAATCCAGAACATAACGGCGCCACCACCAACAAACGGCTCCACATAAGTAACTTGCTGACGGGATGCGAAATCGCGAGGGAGCGATTTGCGAACCTCATCCAGCAACTGTGTCTTCCCTCCAACCCATTTGATGAATGGCCGAGCTTGAGTCATGTCTTCGAACAACTTCATAAGCAATTCATATTTCTACAAAGTTACAAAAAATATCGGTTTGCCGGTAGTTTTTATCTGTTTATTGCTCGCTTAATCTGTAACTTACGGAATTTCAATCAAATGAAAAAAGGCTGAGTAGCCCCCTTGCGGGGACTACTTAACCTTGGCATATTGGCCGTGCGCGGTTCTCTCCAGACGCCCTTCGTCGCACCACTGTCCGATGGTGCGGTCAATCGAGCGCGGGTTGAGGCCCACGGCCACGGCCACATCAGAGTATGTCTTCCGGTCGAAGGTGCCCGGAAGGGCATCGTAGAAGCGCTGGTAAACCTTCGGCTTGTCGCTGCGCTTGGACTTGATGGCGACCGGAGTCTCCGGCAGCATTTTGTATACCCGCGCCATGTGAGCCACAAGCACCTCGCAGATGGCGGCAGCCGTCTGATAATCTTGTTCCAGGCATACGATGTCGCTCTCGAAGTCACCATCCTCTGTCAGCCTCAAGGCGGACAGAATCATAGCTATACGGTAAGTAATGAGACCTAGACGCCTGATGGAGGCGACGATAGCGTCACCGTACTGGTTGTAAAGCGCCATCTGCGAGTCGGAAAAGCGGCTGTCAAAGTCCTGTTCCTGCTCCTCGGTCAGAGAGAAACGGAGGTCCTTCCCGGCTTTGAGGATGTCGTACAGGTCTTTAACTCCGGCCCCGAGTTCCAAAAAGAAATCGTCCTGGGTAACCTCCTCCTTGTAGGCGAACGGACTGAGCCAGACGAGTTCCGTCTGCAGGCAGTAAAACGCGAAGCGGCTGAACAGGCCGTTCTCGGCATCCGTTATGAGATTGAGAATCTGGTTCGGAGTGCCGGTAAGCAGGGCGGACAACTTGGGCTCCTTGATGAACACGCGCTCGCGGTCCTTGCGTCTGGCGAACGAGATGTTTTCGTGGTGAAACGCCTTGCGGAAGCCGTCGGAATACTTGCCGTAGTCGGAAGCGAAAATGTTGGCAAGGGTGTCGCCTTCGCTCTCGAACATCATCCCTTTGCCACCGTTGTCGTTCAGGATCTGATAGACCACCGTGGCGCTGCTGTTGGCAGGGATGTAGTGCATCAACATCGGCGGCTCTTCCGGTATCTCAAGCCCGGACTTGTTCTTTGCGGACTTGAATTCCTGCATCTTCTTCTTGTACTCCTTCTCTTCATCGTCACACTTCTGGTGCAGCGCATCGTCGATGGGCTCCGCAAGGTGCCGGCAGAGCGTAAGACGCCCTTTGCCTGCGGACGCACCGGCGGTGACGAACAGGAAGAAGTTGGGGTACACTCTCCGTCCGTGGTAAACTCCGGAGATGTGAGGAAGGCAGGATGAAAGAACGCAAAGAGCACCGAGGATGAGCATATCGCAGTCTTCGTCCGAAGTGGACTGGGCCGCGATCGTATCGAGCGGTGCGGGGAGAAGGTCTCTGACGGCAGGGGAGAAGACGGGGAGCGGAGGCTCTTCGACATCGTCGGGCTGCTTTTGCGCAGAATCCGCAGTTTCCGCAATATGCGCAGGAGATGTGTCTGCGGATTTCGCGCATTCTGCGGAAGTTGCGCATACGCGCTCGCGGGTGTGAAGGGAAACGCCCGCTTCCTTGGCCTTGTGGAAGAACGTGTTGAGGGTCACACCGGTTCCGTGCGCCCTGAGACACTTGTCGTACTGCTCGTCGGTAATGCGCTCGTTGTACTCCGGGTGGAATCTGCTGACGCGATAGAAGTAGTCACGGCCGTTTTCACCGAATTCATCGGCAAAGGCAAAGCCGATGTCCAGCCAGTTGTCGTAGCCGGTGGTGATGTCAATATGACCCGCTTCAATTCGCTGAAGAACGATTTCAACATCATCGGCCCTGTCGCCGGTATTGACGACAGAGGATGAAGTTTTACGTTCGGTCGCAGGGGTTACTTTATTCGCCCATGCGTGGGGATCAAATGGGATTTTTTCCATCGCTAACAGATTTCAGGGTTGAGATACGCTTCCGGGTCGAAGGGCAAAAAGCACGCTCTGGACACGTCCTTGCCCGATTTGTCCGGCTCGATGCCGTAGGTTTGAACCAGGTAGTTGGAGACGGAACGAAAGTAGTCGGAGTGCGGCATCAACGCTACGTTGATTTTGACAATCCACTTGAGCCCGTCACCGCTGGGAGAGCGGAACATCAACTCGGTCTCGAAGTACGGGTCGTCCAGGAGCGTCCGCTTTAGAGCGTCTATGTCCTGAACGTGGTCGAAGTCGAGGCAGAGGTAGCCGCTATGCTCCACCAGGTTGTCGTTGGACCGCTCGGAGAACACACCGGAGAACGTGCAGTATGCGAAGTGGGCAGCCTTGTACTTGCGTCTGGCGTCCTTGTCTTCGATGGAGCGGAGTTTCTCGGTCTCGGCCTGAGCGTAGTGACCGGTGATGTAGTTCCAGACATCCAGCAGCGTGATGGACTTGTGAGGAGTCTTGTTCGTGACCGGAGCCTTGAAGAAGGAGAAGGAGGGGAGCGGCTTCACCGGGACCGCGTTGCGGTCGTAGGGGCTGTAGCCCTCCTCAAGATGGAGGAACAGGTCTTCGTTGATGGCGATGAGCAGATCCTGTCCGTCTTTCCTCCAGTACAGCTTGGCGAAGTCGAAGCAGTCGCCTTCGGGGATAGCGTCGAACTGGTCTTTGTGACGGGCGATTTCGTCGGAGAGTTTCTCTTCCGGGTGAATCTTTTCCGTCCAGACGTGGAGGGTCTCGCTGCCATCGGCAAATGGATTCCTGCAGATGCCGCAGTCGCGACCGGAGATTTTCATCACGGTCTCGCCGGGGTAGAACTGACGCAGAATGTGGGAATAGATTCCCGTGCCGTAGTGCGTCTTGGCGAGGATGGCTTCTCTACTGATCATAGCGCAGCCCTCCACGTTTAGAGTTGACGTAATCCACGGCCGCCTCCTGCATCTCGTCCTCGGTCTTGTGATAGCCGCCGGCAAGCCAGGCGTCAATCTCGGAACGGAGGAAACGGAGCCGCTTGCCATCTTTGTGGTAAGGTACGCGCCTGAGCGTGACCCAGTCGTAGATGGTCTTGCGAGCGGGTTTGTCGGGATGGTAGGCCATCAGGCCTTCAACGTCCATCCACTCGTCGGGGGTATTCCCCTTGGCGTCCTTGAGTTCAAGGACCAGGTTGACAAGCCGGTCAACCTTCTGTTCGAGAGATGCCACGATCTGGGGCATCTGCTCAAGAGTAAAAGTGTTTTGTAACATAAATTATCAGCGGCTGCATAGACTCCGGAACGCGCCGCTGAACCGTGAGCCGCCACTTGTGAATTCAAATGACAGCCGCGAAGGAAATAGGTGAAAGGGCGGTGCTCCAGAAGTGAACGGGGTTCACCCTATTCTCTGTCTTCTACTGCGATAAGTCGCTGATAATCAGCACGAGAAAATGAGCAAAAGAGAAGGACGGTGAGAGGTTTTTACTCCTTTTCACCGTCCTCGGTTCGACATCGGCAGATATTACTCTCCCGTAATACGCTTAACGTATTGGTTGTATCCGCTTGGGGGGATACTAAATCGCTTTTTCAACACATCCCATTCAGGGTCTTTGTCGTTGACCAGTCCCCGATATAGGAAATCTATCCATTCATCTTGGATGTTGTCGTGAAATATGTCCTGATGTATAAGATACACCGTATAGCGAACCCAGGTGACACCCTTGGGTATTCTTGGTACGCGGTGTGTGATTACAGGACACTGGTTACTTTTCACAAGGTCTTCAAGATATGTCTTGAGCAGTTCGAAGTCCGTTTTCGGCATAACACGATCTTGTGTGTCGGGGTCTATTCCATCAAGGAAAGCAATACGTTTGTGAACGCAAGCAATCTTGTCTTTGACCGGCATCGCCGTGCTGACCGGAAGCGGCTTAGGGGAGCCAGGCTTCTGACCGGACTTTCGTCTGGTAACGTATACCGCAGCGGGGTCTTGGAGATATAGTTCGTTCTGTTTGTTCAGGAATGTTGCTAAATGATATTTAATTGATTGCTCGCACTTAAAGCAATTATTTAAATCGTAATCACTGAGTAGTTCTTCAATTACGTTGGAGCGTTCCAGGGCGGTATCTTCTTTCTCATATTCGGCTCTGAACGCTTCGCGCTGAGCCTTCACGACAGGGGAGACGACCGTCTTCTCAATGAGTTGTTTCACATCCGTCACATGCGTACCAGTGGAAGAGATAAAGATGAAGTTCTCCAACGCTGCCGCAACTTTCAACAGGGCGGGGCGTGATTCAACTTCTTCCGCATGGTCTTTCAGTTCCGCGAGCACTTTGGATGCATCGCCCGGTTTATCATCCACGATACAACGCTGCGCTTTGTGAATAAGTTCCGTGAGATTGAATTCACCGGGAAGGTCATAAGGCAGGAAACCATCAATGCCGCGGTCAAACTCGAACTCGAAAGGCTGTATGTAATCTGATTCTTTCAGAATGGGCTTAAATAGCAGCACCAGTTCGTAATACAGGTTGACGAGACTGAATGTGAGGTAATCGTATATCGCCATCGGTTCCTTTGCGGAATTCATCCTAATATCCAGCGGAACGTCTTTCCTGGGGAACATCTCGTCACCGATAAGGATGGCTTCCCACGCCGCTTCGTTGGTCTTTCTGGAGAGTTCTGAAAGAGTGGACTTAACCTCCTTACGCGTCTGGTAGTCGTCTTTTACGTCGTGGCTGTAATCCAGCAACTGATGCCGTATCCGCAGGCATTCAAGGTCTACCATCGCCTTGTAGAAGCGACTGTAATGCTTGTCTTCAATGGATATGTCCGGCATCTTTATGGGATACGGGTCGTCCACTATCGGCGTATATTTCTTCGCGGCACCGTCCAGCAGCGCATTGATGTCTGCTCCCTTTTCATATGAGAACCACTCTGGATCTGTGATGCCGGATATGGCTTTGAGATTCGTAATAATATCCTCCAGATTGTCTGGGCGCTTGTCAAGTATAGGGGCAATTCTCTTGTAATGCGGAATCTCTGGCATCACGATAAGGCGATACTGGCCGCCTATTATCGAATTGAGAAGATTAAACTTTATCATTTGTCCTCCTTTATCTTAATGCGTTCTACTGCGTCTCTCTTGCTCTTGTCCACGATGTCGGCGTAAATCTGCGTCGTTCCGACATTGGCGTGGGTGAGCAGGTGGGAGACGGTGTATATGTCGGTGCCTTCGTTGACCTGGAGGGTGGCGAAGGTGTGGCGGAAGCAGTGGAAGGTGATGTGCTTGGTGATGCCGGCATCTTTGAGCCAGTCCTGGAGCGGCTTCTGGGTGTAGTGCCGCTTGAGGTTCTTGAAAACGAGTCCGGTGCCGGGCGTGCCGCAGAGTTCGTAGGCTTCCTGGGAGAGTGGAAGGGTGGCCTCGGTGTCGGTCTTCTCGGTCTTGATGCGGATACACCAGCCTCCGTCGGTCGCTTTTACGATGTTGCTCCAATTGAGGGCGAGGATGTCGCTGATACGTAAACCGGTGAGACAGCTGAACAGGGAGGCGTTCTTGAGATCGGGCGTGTCGCAGGGCGTGGCGGCCAGTTGGCGCACTTCTTCCAGCGTGAGGAACTCCCGGCGGCCATCTACGGCATCGATGGTCTCCAGGTAGTCGTTGACGTTCTCCTGCAGCAGTTTCTCCTGATAAGCGATTTTGAGGAAGCCGCGGAAGGTGGACCAGTATCCGGCTGCGGAGTTCTGGGCGAGCTGTTTGTCGGGGTGCTTGAGCTGCTTGGCATTCAGCAGGTATTCACGGAAGCCTTCGCAGAAGGGGACGGTGATGTCGCCCATCTTGCATACGCCTCCGCAGTAGTTGCTGAAGTGGTCGTAGACGCGAATCCATTTCTGATCTTTCGTGTCCAGCTTGGTTTTGAAGTAGGCGAGGAAGTCCATCTTCAGCTTGGTCTTGTCCAGGAAGTCGTACTGGCCGCGGATGATGGCCAGTTCGCGCTCTGACCGGATGGCTTCGGCCTGGGCTATCTTTTCTTTGTTGGCATCCTTGTCGCTCTGGAAACGGGGCTTGTTTACGAGGTATATGCCCAGGTATTCGTGCCGGACGTACTTGCGTGAGTGCGGGTCTCTCAGGGGCGGGTAGAAGTCGAAGTAGAGCGTAATCTTGCCGCTTGGCAGCAGCCGCTGGCGTAGTGTTACTTTAGTTGTTCCCATTATCGCTTATCTTTTTGAATAACTTGTCGAGTTCATCTTTCTTGTACCAGACGTAGTTGCCTTCCGTCCGGACTTTGGTCACGCCAGCGGCCTGAGTTTCTTCGCTGAAGCGTTTCTGGCCGAGGTGGTAGTATTTGAGTGCGTCGCCGCTGCGCATGTAGTTCTTGCGAATCTCAGCGGGGATTTTCGGGGTTTTGTCTTTGAAGAGGCGGTCGAGGTCGGCTTTCTTGTAGTAGACGAAGACACCGGTGCGGGTGCCCTCAAGGCCTGCCGCCTTTACTTTGTCGTAGAAAGTTTGCTGGCCGAGGTGATAGTGTTTCTTGGCCTGGTCTACGGTGAGGTAGTTCTTCTCTATGTCGCCCTGGAAGAGGCGGCTGCGGTCCCATTCTTTCTTGGAAATCAGGAGTAGGCGTCCGTCCCGCTGGACAGGAATCTTCTTTTCGCGGACGTAGGCGGAGATGTATTTGCGCGTGATTCCTTCGCTCTGCATCAGATCCTCAGCGTTGTACCAGTCTTCCTTATTATATACGGGCTTGGGCTTGAACATCCGGTCCACTTCCTTTTTGGGGTAGAAGGCTTTGCCTTTGATGATGCGCGGGCGGAAGCCTTCTTCTTTCATTCGTCGCATCAGCCAGGATTCGGAGATGTTGTACTTCTCCAAGACCTCGGCCTTTGATATGAGCACGGAGAAGTCGCCTTTGCTGGGCTGGGGCGTCAGGTGGCTGTCCGCTTTGAGCTGCTCCATTGGAATGCGGACGGTGCGGGAAGAGACGCGGATAGGGACGAGTTCTCCTTGCTCGATGCGGGCGTACAGGGTAGGGCGGGATACCCCGAGGAATTTGGCGGCTTCGGTGATTGAGAGGTGGGCTTTTCCTTCGAGCGTCGCTCGCGCTTCCTTCACCTCGGCTCTGGCTTTGCGTGCCTCTTTGCGCTGGCGCTTGATGCGGGTGTTCTGCGTATTGCGACAGGCGACGCTGCAGTACGTCTGCCTCGGGATGTCCGTGGTAAACGTGTTGCCGCAGCAGGAGCATGTCTTTGTCACAATGTGCATACTTTTTACATCATTTTGGCGGAGATGAGGCGCAAGACCTTCAACGTGCCGTTTGACCCTTCTAATTGGGTACAAGTTTGTAAATCTACGTAAACCTATGTAAAGGGATGGTATTCGGCCGGTGCCCTCCATAGTCTTGAACCACGCGTGGTTCAAATGTGGTTCAAATATAGCAAAAAAATCCCGAATTAGCCCAAACTAATCCGGAAAAGTTTTCAACATTTTATCGTTGATTATGTGAGAGTTAGGAGGTTTTATACGGGGCGCGTAGAGGGTGGTTCGGTGTATTTATTTTCCGATGCAAAACTTTGAAAAAATTGAATCGAGTATTTCATCTGTAGTAATTTCTCCAACAATCTCTCCAAGATGGAAAATGGCCTCTCTTATATCTTGTGTAAGAAGATCTGTTGGAAGTTTTTCTTCCATACCGTCGCGAACACGTTCTAATGCTTCAAGCGCCAATTTTAAAGCCTCAAAATGACGAATATTATTTACCAATATTTCACTTGAATTAGATGCAATATCTTCTTGACTGTTAACAAGTATTGTCTTGAGTTTGTCTAGTCCAATGTTTAACTTGGCAGAAATTGGTAGAATAGCATAAAGTTTCAAACCTTCATCCAAGGCTTGATTTTTAATATTTTTTACAAGGGTGTCCAGTTCTTTTTTACAAACCAGCTCACATTTATTTAAAAGAACTATAACTAATTGATCACCCTTAATCCTGGAAGCCAAGGCTTTAATTCCAATTGCAAAAGTGTCTTCTCTTTCTGCATCCAGCATGAGCATTACTATATGTGCAGATCTAATTTTATCATAGGTTCTTTCAATACCTAAAATTTCAATCTCTTCTTTTGCTTTTCTTATACCGGCAGTGTCTACAAATCGGAATGCGATTCCAGAGATATTCACCACATCTTCTATAAAATCCCTTGTTGTACCATGAATATCTGATACTATGGCTCTTTCTTCACCAATTAAAGAATTTAAAAGAGTGCTTTTACCTGTATTTGTTGCTCCCACAATTGCCACAGGTACACCATTTTTAATTACATTACCTAACTTAAAGGATTCAATAAGTGAAGATATGTGGTTGATTATATGATCTAAAAGCTCATTTAACTTAGCTCTATCTGCAAATTCAACATCCTCTTCGCTAAAATCAAGCTCAAGCTCCATAAGTGAAACTAAATCAAGAAGAGACTGTCTCATTGATGAAAGTTCCGAAGAAAAACCACCTCTCATCTGACTCATGGCTATTCTATGCGATGATTTTGTCTCTGAAGCAATCAAATCAGCAACAGCTTCAGCCTGAGCAAGATCAAGCTTTCCGTTAAAAAATGCTCTTTGAGTGAATTCTCCAGGTTTAGCAATTCTGGCTCCTGCTGAGATAAGGGATATCAATATCTCTTTTTGTATGAAAGTAGAGCCGTGACAGGAGATCTCAACAGAATCTTCACCTGTAAAAGAGCTCGGGCTTCGGAAAATTGACACCAATACATCATCTATAAGTTCATTTCCCCTGTAAATAGTTCCATAGCGGATTGTATGACCTGGAGTGTCACTTAAATCAAGCTTTCCATGTGGTTTAAATACAGTAGAAAGGATGTTAATTGCATCTTTTCCACTTACTCTTATTACAGCTATTGCAGCCATACCGGCAGAAGTAGATAAAGCACAAATTGTGTCATGAACGTATAAATCTCCTTCCATAATTATAATATTTATTTAAGTTCAAGTTTAACAACATTTTCCACATGATGTGTATGAGGAAACATATCAACAGGTTGAATAGCTGTTATTGAATAAAATTCCGACATTAAAGATATATCTCTTGCTTGTGTTGCCGGATTACAACTAACATATACTACTTTAGAGGGTTTTGTTTCAACTATTACTTTAGCTATATCTGGATGAATACCTGCTCTTGGAGGATCCAGTATTATAACGTCAGGATGGCCATTATTTTTTACAAACTCTAAAGTCAATATTTTTTTTATATCACCTGCGTAAAAAGAACAGTTAAAGACATCATTTTCCATAGCATTAACTCTTGCATCTTCAATGGCTTCAGGTATGTACTCTATACCAATGACCTTGGAAGCTCTTGATGCTAAGAAGAGAGCTATGGTTCCTGTACCAGTATACAGATCGAATACTATTTCATTCCCAGACAAAGATGCATAATCGCGAACGACGGAGTATAATTTATATGCTTGTTCAGAATTAGTCTGAAAAAAAGATTTTGGGCCGATTTTAAATTTAAGTCCTTCCATTAACTCATGTATTGCATCAGCACCATGATATTTAATTACACTCAAATCTGATATTGAATCATTTTTTTTATTATTTATCACATAATTAAGTGATGTAATCTCAGGAAATCGTTTAATTAATTCATCCATTAATTTGTTTATAAGGTATTTATTTTCATAAAATAATACCACAATAACCATTAAGTCACCTGTAGATGCGGTTCTTATTATCAAATTACGTAAAATACCATTTTGATCTCTGAGGTTGAAAAATGGGATTTTATTTTTAATGGCATAATCCTTAATAAAAAGTCTTATGCTGTTAGAGGGTTCTCTTTGCAGATAGCATTGCTTTATATCCAAAACTTTATCGAACATATCAGTAATATGAAAACCAAGTCCCAATCTTTCATCTTCAGAAAGTGCTTCCGATTCCTTATTTGTCTCAATCCATCTTTTATTCGAAAAGGTGAATTCAAGTTTGTTTCGGTAATACAACTCCTTTTCAGATCCAATTATTGATGATATTGCTGGCAATTGAACTTTGCCAATCCTTGAAAGCTGGTCATAAACTTGTTGTTGCTTGAATTCAAGCTGTTTGGAATAGGGTAGTAGTTGCCATTTGCAACCACCACAGATACCATAATGTGAGCAAAAAGGTTGAACTCTTAAATCTGATGGCTTAACAAGGTTTTGAACTACGCCTTCCATATAATTCTTTCTTTTGGAAACAATGAGAATATCGACTATATCACCAGGCACCACAAATGGTACAAACACAACCTTACCATCGACATGTGCAATTGCTTTCCCTTCAGCTGCTATGTCCTCAATTTCAACCGATTCGATTATTTCTTTTTCTCTTTTGCTCATATATAAATTTTCGGATGACTAATTTAACTTTTTAATAACTTAGTCACTTATAAATATACAAAATAATAGTATATTTATAATATATAAAAGCATGTCAATTTTATAACACAATTTATATTATGTTAAATACAAATTTGGCACCACTACCCGAACGAATGAGACCTAATAATCTTGATGATTTTGTGGGACAAGATCATCTTGTCGGGAAAGGTTGTGTTTTGCGCAATATGATAGATTCAGGCAATATTTCATCGTTTATTCTTTGGGG